>ENA-OQDE01000002-OQDE01000002.1-human-gut-metagenome-genome-assembly--contig:-NODE-2-length-181336-cov-6.424239_pt1 | contig 181336 bp, 183 predicted proteins | sample MGYA00242768_ERZ504595 | MGnify/ENA primary metagenome ERZ504595 (study PRJEB26092, sample SAMD00036307) | human gut metagenome | host: Homo sapiens | study: EMG produced TPA metagenomics assembly of...
GATGCATTGTCGAGACAGCGCTCAAATCATTACGCCTTTCGTGCGGGTCGGAACTTACCCGACAAGGAATTTCGCTACCTTAGGACCGTTATAGTTACGGCCGCCGTTTACTGGGGCTTAAATTCAAGCTTCGCTTGCGCTAACCTCTCCTCTTAACCTTCCAGCACCGGGCAGGCGTCAGCCCATATACCTCACCTTACGGTTTTGCATAGACCTGTGTTTTTGCTAAACAGTTGCTTGAGCCTATTCTCTGCGGCCAACTCTCGTTGGCACCCCTTCTCCCGAAGTTACGGGGTCATTTTGCCGAGTTCCTTAACAATGCTTCTTCCGCCGGCCTTAGGATTCTCTCCTCATCCACCTGTGTCGGTTTACGGTACGGGTATCTTAAAAACAATAGCGGCTTTTCTTGATTCATGGCTCACACACTTCCCTACTTTCATTCGGTCCGCATCACGCCTTTGGATTGCCACACGGTTTTTCCTATGTGACTCCTCCTTCGCTTGCACGCGGCTTTCCGTTCCGCGCCTGTGCTCTCCACAAATGTCCCCACAGTTCTGTTTTAAGATAGTGCAGGAATCTCAACCTGCTGTCCATCGGATACGCATTTCTGCCTCTCCTTAGGCCCCGACTTACCCAGCAGATCAGCTTTACCCTGGAAACCTTGGATATTCGGCCGAGAGGATTCCCACCTCTCTCTCGCTACTCATTCCGGCATTCTCTCTTCCTGGCACTCCACAGCTCCTTCCGGTACTGCTTCGTTGCGCCAGCAATGCTCCTCTACCATACCTTGCGGTATCCTGTGCTTCGGTGTCGTGTTTCAGCCCCGGACATTTTCGGCGCAGGACCTCTCGACTAGTGAGCTATTACGCACTCTTTGAATGTGTGGCTGCTTCTGAGCCAACATCCTAGTTGTCTTCGAAATCCCACATCCTTTTCCACTTAACACGTACTTTGGGACCTTAGCAGCAGGTCTGGGCTCTTTCCCTTTTGACTGCCCAACTTATCTCGTGCAGTCTGACTCCCGATGAGCATCTTTACGGCATTCGGAGTTTGATATCCCTTGGTAAGCTTTGACGCCCCCTTAGAAATTCAGTGCTCTACCTCCGTAAGACTCCATCGAGGCTAGCCCTAAAGCTATTTCGAGGAGAACCAGCTATCTCCGGGTTCGATTGGAATTTCTCCCCTACCCACACCTCATCGCCACCCTTTTCAACGGATGTGCGTTCGGCCCTCCACTACCTCTTACGGCAGCTTCAGCCTGGACATGGTAGATCACCCGGTTTCGGGTCTACTCTTACTGACTTCACGCCCTCTTAAGACTTGGTTTCCCTTCGGCTCCGTACCTATAGTACTTAACCTTGCCAGTAAACGTAACTCGCCGGACCGTTCTACAAAAAGTACGCGGTTGTGCACATAAGGCACTTCCACAGCTTGTAAACACAGGGTTTCAGGTTCTCTTTCACTCCCTCCGGGGTCCTTTTCACCTTTCCTTCACAGTACTATGCGCTATCGGTCACTGAGGAGTATTTAGCCTTGGAGGGTGGTCCCTCCTGCTTCCCACAAGGTTTCCCGTGTCTCGTGGTACTCTGGATCCTGCCAGCCTCTCATCAATTTCGCCTACGGGATTTTCACCCTCTCTGATCAGATTTCCCAAAACTGTTCGGCTATTGATTCGAGTACCTTATGCAGTCCACAACCCCGCGGTGCACGCACCACGGTTTGGGCTCTTTCCATTTCGCTCGCCGCTACTTTGGAAATCGAGGTTTCTTTCTTCTCCTCGGGGTACTTAGATGTTTCAGTTCCCCCGGTTCCCTTCCATACGTTATGGATTGGCGTATGGATACTTGAGGTTTGCTCAAGTGGGTTTCCCCATTCGGATATCTCCGGATCAATGGATATTTGCTCCTCCCCGAAGCTTTTCGCAGCTTATCACGTCCTTCATCGGCTCTCAGTGCCAAGGCATCCACCTGCGCTCTTAATGCTTGACCTGTATTCTTGGTCCGCTGCCATCATAGCGTTGATGACAGGCTTTTGTGTTCTCTGCTTTAAAAGCAATTGATTCAATAATCTTTCGATTATCTCTCTGGTTTGATAACATCACATGCTCTCACACATGATGCCTCGGATGTCTTTTCCTATCTCTAACGTTTTAACGTTTTCAATATAGATTGTATATGCGGTTTTCAAGGTACATCTTGCTGACTGATTTGTTTCATCAGTCATTAGAACTTAAAAGATCTTTTTGATGTTTTCTGTGAAACACAATTCTTTTAAACTCTAATCACTGGTAAAACCAGCTCTCATCAGCACTTCCCTGCTGTTATGGGTTACTGCGCTTCTGTGGGCAGCTGTTTTATTTCATAGACATTTTCCCCTGTCTTTTTATTAGGGAGCTGGCAGCCACCTGCTCTCCCACACCGTCTCCAGTGCAGTACCATCGGCCGCTTAGGTCTTAACCATCGTGTTCGGGATGGGAACGGGTGTGTCCCCTAAGCGCATCGCCACCAGCAATAGTTATTCAGTTTTTGAAACTGTAAAGTCTACAGCTTTTGCTGTTCCTTAATAACTAAACAATGAAACCCATTCTTTACTTGTTCTTCCTTAGAAAGGAGGTGATCCAGCCGCACCTTCCGATACGGCTACCTTGTTACGACTTCACCCCAGTTATCAGTCCCGCCTTCGGCAGCTCCCTCCTGAAAGGTTGGGTCACTGACTTCGGGCGTTACCAACTCCCATGGTGTGACGGGCGGTGTGTACAAGACCCGGGAACGTATTCACCGCGACATTCTGATTCGCGATTACTAGCGATTCCAGCTTCGTGCAGTCGAGTTGCAGACTGCAGTCCGAACTGAGACGTTATTTTTGGGATTTGCTCCACCTCGCGGCTTTGCCTCCCTTTGTTTACGCCATTGTAGCACGTGTGTAGCCCAGATCATAAGGGGCATGATGATTTGACGTCATCCCCACCTTCCTCCAGGTTATCCCTGGCAGTCTCCACAGAGTGCCCAGCTTTACCTGCTGGCTACTGAGGATAAGGGTTGCGCTCGTTGCGGGACTTAACCCAACATCTCACGACACGAGCTGACGACAACCATGCACCACCTGTCTCCAATGCTCCGAAGAGAAGGTTCCATTACGAACCGGTCATCGGGATGTCAAGACCTGGTAAGGTTCTTCGCGTTGCTTCGAATTAAACCACATGCTCCACCGCTTGTGCGGGTCCCCGTCAATTCCTTTGAGTTTCATTCTTGCGAACGTACTCCCCAGGTGGAATGCTTAATGCGTTTGCGGCGGCACCGAAGAGCTTTGCTCCCCAACACCTAGCATTCATCGTTTACGGCGTGGACTACCAGGGTATCTAATCCTGTTTGCTCCCCACGCTTTCGAGCCTCAACGTCAGTTACCGTCCAGTAAGCCGCCTTCGCCACTGGTGTTCTTCCTAATATCTACGCATTTCACCGCTACACTAGGAATTCCGCTTACCTCTCCGGCACTCGAGCCAGACAGTTTCCAATGCAGTCCCAGGGTTAAGCCCTGGGTTTTCACATCAGACTTGCCTTGCCGTCTACGCTCCCTTTACACCCAGTAAATCCGGATAACGCTTGCCCCCTACGTATTACCGCGGCTGCTGGCACGTAGTTAGCCGGGGCTTCTTAGTCAGGTACCGTCATTATCTTCCCTGCTGATAGAGCTTTACATACCGAAATACTTCTTCGCTCACGCGGCGTCGCTGCATCAGGGTTTCCCCCATTGTGCAATATTCCCCACTGCTGCCTCCCGTAGGAGTTTGGGCCGTGTCTCAGTCCCAATGTGGCCGGTCGCCCTCTCAGGCCGGCTACTGATCGTCGGTTTGGTGGGCCGTTACCCCGCCAACTGCCTAATCAGACGCGGGCCCATCCCATACCACCGGAGTTTTTCACACCGAGCCATGCAGCTCTGTGCGCTTATGCGGTATTAGCAGCCGTTTCCAGCTGTTATCCCCCGGTATGGGGCAGGTCACCCACGCGTTACTCACCCGTCCGCCGCTCAGTCAATCAAGAATCATCCGAAGAATCTTCTTAACTGCTTCGCTCGACTTGCATGTGTTAAGCACGCCGCCAGCGTTCATCCTGAGCCAGGATCAAACTCTCTGATAAAAGATTTGTTCCAAGTTCAAAATCAACATACTAGCTAATTTATCCCTTTTACTGTTTTAAAGGATCTTTCGATCGTTTTGAATTACTTATTCAGAACTTTCGAGGATGTGTTTCATTGTTTAATTATCAAGGATCTTTGCTGTTCTCTCAATCAGCAACTCGTTTATTTTATCAAACTCATTTGCATTTGTCAAGAACTTTTTTCAACTTTTTTTCAAAGCCGAGCGGAGAAGGAGGGATTTGAACCCTCGCGCCGCTATTAACGACCTACTCCCTTTCCAGGGGAGCCCCTTCAGCCAGCTTGGGTACTTCTCCATAGTTTGCCTGATTCATAATCAGATATTCAATTAACTGAGTTTTGAGCGGAGAGGGTGGGATTCGAACCCACGCGCCCTTTCGGACAAACGGTTTTCAAGACCGCCTCGTTATGACCGCTTCGATACCTCTCCGTGTGTGAATTCAAATCTCGGCAACTCCCGAAATCATCTCAGTTTTTGGCTTGTCAGCTTTGCGTTTTTATCTCTCTCACTCAGCGACATTCGTTATTATATCAGCAGTGTTTCAGAATGTCAACCACTTTTTTGAATTTTTTTTACATTTTTTTCAATTTCTTTTTCGTTTTCGCTGTTTTTCCCTGTTTTGCAATTCACACATTTGTTTTTATCCATTTATAGTTTGCTTTCTGTATTTTGCTTTTTTCTATTTTTCTGCCAGAAAGCTCTCTGCAACGAGCAGATCCTCCGGTGTTGTGATTTTTATATTTTCATAGCCGCCTTTTACCATCACTGATGCGATTCCCATCTCCTGCTCCACAACCATGGCATCGTCGGTGATTCCTTCTGTGGAATGCTGCATCAGTTTTTCGAATGCCGGAAACAGAAGCTCTGCTGCAAAGGCCTGCGGGGTCTGTGCCTGCCATACGAGATCTCTTCGCGGGCTTTCCCTGATTTTTCCGTTTTCATCGGTAAGCTTGATGGTATCCTTGACCGGCATGCCAAGGACACAGGCTTTTTCTTCTTTTACACATGCGCAGAGACGTTCCAGCATTTCCTGGTTTAAAAACGGGCGGGCGCCATCGTGAATCAGAACGTAATCGGTCTTCTGATCCTGTTCGCTTTCCAGGCTTTTCAGCGTCTGCAATGCTTTCCAGACAGATTCATACCGTTCCCTTCCGCCTGCGCATACGGAAACAGTTTTCTTAATTCCATATTTTTCGATAATCTCTTTCTGACAGTATTCTATTTTATCCGCACCTGTCACAAGAATGATCTGGTCAATCTCCGGCGAATGTTCAAAAACCTCCAGCGCGTAAACCACGACTGGTTTTCCTCCGATTTCCAGAAACTGTTTTGCTACGCTTCCGCCCATCCGGGTTCCCTTTCCGGCTGCCAGGACAACCGCAGTGTATTTTTCTTTCTTCTCGCTCATCTTTTCCTCCGTTTTCTACAAATGCAAAAACTCCGCAGCAGATCTCTCTTCTCCGTTCTGCTGCGGAAGTTTCTTTTTCTTATCGTTCTCCAAGCTTCAGGTTCGGTACGGCATTCAGGTCCCAGCCGTGGCGGGTTCCCTTCTGGTACTCGTAGTAAGCTGCCACACCGATCATGGCCGCATTGTCGGTACAGAAGATCGGGGACGGACGGTAAAAGCGGATGCCCTCTTTTTCACATGCTGCTTCCATCGCCGCGCGGAGTGCCCCGTTCGATGCAACGCCGCCGGCGATCGCCAGACGGTCCATATGGTAATCTTTGGCCGCACGGATGGCATTATCCACCAGAACGTCCACAACGGCCTGCTGGAAGGACGCAGCGATGTCTGCTTCGACAATTGGTTCGCCTGTCATCCGGCATTTGTTCAGATGGTTTAAAACGGCAGATTTTACGCCGCTGAAGCTGAAGTCATACGGCGCATCCTCCATGTGGGCACGCGGGAAGTCGATGGCGTGCGGGTTTCCTTCTTTTGCCAGCTTGTCGATCTTCGGTCCGCCCGGATAGCCGAGTCCGATGGCACGGGCTACCTTGTCGAAGGCTTCTCCGGCTGCGTCGTCTCTCGTTCTTCCGAGGATTTCGAAAGAACCGTAATCTTTTACAATGACAAGATGGGTATGGCCTCCGGAGATGATTTCACACAGGAACGGCGGCTCCAGATCCGGGTGTTCGATATAGTTCGCCGAGACGTGGCCTTCAATATGGTGAACGCCGACCAGCGGTTTCTTTTTTGCATAGGCGATCGCTTTTGCCTCTGCCACGCCGACGAGAAGTGCGCCGACAAGGCCAGGGCCGTACGTAACACCGATCGCATCGATATCATCCAGAGTGACATCGGCTTCTTTTAAGGCCGCTTCTACAACCTGGTTGATTTTTTCGATATGTTTTCTGGATGCAATTTCCGGCACAACGCCGCCATACAGGGTATGGATGGCGATCTGGGATGAAATAATGTTAGACAGCACACATCTTCCGTTTTTCACGACGGAGGCTGCGGTTTCATCGCAGGAGCTCTCAATTGCAAGAATCAGGGTATCTTTTTCACTCATTTTTCGTTTCCTCTTCAAATAACAGTTCTACTGATCTTCCGTCTTTTCCAAGCTCTGCGGCCGGGAAAATCTTCTGTACCTCATCCATGTACCGCTGCGGGCCGACGAGCGACGGGGAAAAGTGGGTCAGCCACATTTCGGCAGCCTCGGCATCTTTTGCCAGTTTTGCCGCCTCGTAGAAGGTCATATGCTTAAATTCTTTTGCTTTTGCCTGTTTTTCCGGCTCGCCGTACATTCCCTCGCAGATGAAAAGGTCGGAGCCTTTCGCATGTTCGGAGATCGACGGAATCGGGCGGGTATCGGTGCAGTAGGTCACCTTCAGTCCCTTTCTGGCAGGGCCGAGGACCATGTCCGGCGTATACGTCTTTCCATCCAGGGTGACAGTCTCGCCTTTCTGCAGCGGATTCCAGCATTTAATCGGAATTTCCTGTGCTTTAGCGCGCTCCACATCGAATTTTCCCTTGCGGGAGATTTCCAGCGAATAGCCGTAGCAGGTGATATTGTGCTGCACGCGGAAGGCTGTGATTTTGTAGCCGTTCATCTCGATCACTTCCTCCGGCGTTGTCACCTCGTGAAATACAATCGGGAACGGCAGCTCCGGGCAGATGACACGCAGTGAATTGACGACGCGCTCCAGGCCTTTTGGGCCGATCATGGTCAGCGGTTCTCTCCGGTCAGTGTTTCCCATCGTCAGGAGAAGTCCTGGAAGGCCGCTGATGTGGTCTGCGTGGTAATGGGTGAAGCAGATGGCATCAATCGGCTTAAAGGTCCAGCCTTTTTCCTTGATGGCAACCTGGGTTCCCTCGCCGCAGTCGATCAGAAGGCTGCTTCCGTTGTATCGGGTCATCAGGCGGTCAGGCGTCTGCCTGGCAGAGGCATCATACCGCCTGTTCCCAGTAAACATACATCTAACACGTTTTTCCTCCATATTCTATCCGGCTTTTTCGAAAGCCGGTCAGGTATTTTACGTTGAAAAAGCGTGTCCAAAACGGTTTGTTTCAGACACGCTCTCATCTTAACACAGTTTTTTCAAACACGCAATGACGCGGGTTTTATTTATTTGCTGTCATGACAGCTTCCTTCATCATGCGGACATACGTATAGATGTGCTGCTCCGCATGAGTGCCGTACTTCGCAATCATTTTGACGATAGCGCTTCCGACGATGACACCGTCCGCAATTTTTGCAATGTTGGCTGCCTGATCGGTCGTGTTGATGCCGAACCTACGGCTACCGGAATATCGGTTACTTTGCGGATTGCGGCGATCATGGAATCGAGGTCTGTCTTGATCTCGCTTCTGACACCGGTAACGCCAGAGACGATACGAGGTAGATAAAACCTTCGGCGTCTGCGGCAATTTTCTGGATGCGCTGCTCAGACGTCGGCGCAATCAGGGAAATGACATCTACCTGATGGCTGCGCGCAATATCGTTTAATTCGCCTTTTTCCTCATACGGCATATCCGGGATGATGATGCCATTGATGCCGACTTCCTCACATTTTGTAAAGAACGGCTCGTATCCGTAATGGAACACCGGGTTTAAGTAGGTCATAAACACCAGCGGAATGTCTGTTTTTTTGCGCACGGAGGCTACCATATCGAAAATTTTATCGGTGGTGGTTCCGGCTTTTAAGGAACGGAGGTCTGCCTCCTGGATGACAACGCCCTCGGCGATCGGATCGGAAAACGGGATTCCGATCTCGATCAGGTCTGCGCCTGCTTTTTCGAGCTCCAGAATATAATTCTCTGTTTTTCAATGTTCGGGTCTCCGGCTGTCAGAAACGGAATGAATGCTTTGCTGTTTGAAAATGCTTCTGTTACTTTACTCATGAAGGTCCCTCCCTCTGTATCTTGCAATGGCTGCTACGTCTTTGTCTCCGCGTCCGGACAGGCAGATGATGATGGAGTCTTCCGGATCAAATTCTTTTGCGATCTTCATCGCATGGGCTACTGCATGGGCACTCTCGATCGCACAGATGATACCCTCGGTTCTTGCGAGGTATTCAAAAGCTTCTACTGCCTCATCGTCCGTTACCGGAACGTATTCGGCGCGGCCGATGTCATGCAGATATGCATGCTCCGGTCCAATGCCCGGGTAGTCAAGGCCTGCGGAAATCGAGTAAACCGGTGCGATCTGACCATATTTATCCTGGCAGAAGTAGGATTTCATACCGTGGAAGACGCCGAGTGTTCCGGTTGCAATGGTTGCTGCAGTCTCTGCGGTGTTGACGCCGCGTCCTGCTGCCTCGCATCCAATCAGGCGGACATTTTTGTCATTGATGAAGTTATAGAACATACCCATCGCATTGCTTCCGCCGCCGACGCATGCCATGACGGCTTTCGGGAGTTTTCCTTCTTTTTCGAGGATCTGCTCTCTTGCCTCTTTGCTGATGACAGCCTGGAAATCGCGGACGATGGTCGGGAACGGATGCGGGCCCATAACGGAACCGAGAACGTAGTGGGTGTCATCGACACGTGATACCCACTCGCGCATCGCCTCATTGACGGCATCTTTTAAGGTCATAGTTCCGGTAGTAACGGCATTTACTTTTGCACCGAGAAGCTCCATCCGGTATACATTGAGGGCCTGACGGTCGGTGTCTTCTTTTCCCATGAAGATCTCACACTCAAGTCCCATCAGCGCTGCTGCCGTTGCGGTTGCCACACCGTGCTGGCCGGCTCCGGTCTCTGCGATGACACGGGTTTTTCCCATTCTTTTTGCGAGGAGGCACTGTCCGAGCACGTTGTTGATTTTGTGGGCTCCGGTGTGGTTCAGATCCTCTCGTTTGAGGTAAATTTTTGCTCCACCGAGATCCTTTGTCATTTTCTCTGCGTAGTAGAGAAGGGACGGGCGGCCCGCGTAATTTTTCAGCAGGTCATCGAGTTCCTGGCAGAACTCCGGATCGTTTTTATAATAATTGTACTGTTTTTCCAAATTGATAATTTCATTCATCAGAGTTTCCGGTATGTACTGGCCTCCGTGAATACCAAATCTTCCGTCAGACATGTCTTATCCTCCTTATGCATTCTGTGATTTTTTTCGGGTCCTTTACGCCGTCTGTCTCGACACCGCTGCTGATGTCGACGGCGAAGGGATGTGTCTGTAAAATCGCCTGTTCCACATTTTCGGCGTTCAGGCCTCCCGCAAGGAAATACGGGCGGTCCATGTTTCTGATCAGTGACCAGTCGAACGATTCGCCGGTACCGCCTTTTCCGTGGTCGAGAAGGATGTAATCGGCGCTGCTTTTTTTCGCTTTTTCGACGTCCTCCCTGGTTTTGATGGAAAATGCTTGATCAGTTCCCCGCCGGTGCGGAACCGGAGCGAATGGATATATTCTTCACTCTCATTTCCGTGGAGCTGTGCCAGATCGATGACTCCCTCTTCGAGGTATCCTGCGACAATCGCCGGAAGCTCGTTCACAAAGACGCCGACCGCCTGGATTTCGGGATCCAGATAGCGCCGCAGCGTCACGGCATGTTCTTTTGTAATCTGTCTGCGGCTTTTTGCAAAGACAAAACCGACATATTCGGGCTTCAGCTCATTCACCGCATCGATGTCTTCCAGCCGTGTGAGCCCGCAGATTTTGATTCTGGTCTGTTCTTCCATAACGTTTGACTCCCCGTGCGCTCTGTTTTGTTTTGCGCACTTACGTTACCACTTTAACACATTGAAGAGAGTTTTTCAAGCTCTGCTTTTTTGTTGCTGCTCCGCATCAGCGTTTCGCCGATCAGAACGGCATCGGTTTTATTCTGATACAGTCTTCCGACATCCTCCGGCGTTTTGATGCCGCTCTCGGATACGAAAACAATGTTTTCCGGGACAAGCTCCCGCAGCCGCTCACTGTTGTGGATATCGACCGTGAAATCTTTTAAGTTGCGGTTGTTGACGCCGATGATCCTGCTCCGGCGCGCATGGCCCGTGCAACCTCCGCCTCATCGTGGGCTTCCACAAGAGCGGAAAGGCCGAGGGAATGCGCTGTTTCCAGATATTCTTTTAAGGTTTCCTCCGGCAGCAGCGCACAGATCAGAAGGACAGCGGTGGCTCCGAGCACCTTTGCCTCGTAGATCATATAGGGATCCACGGTAAAATCTTTCCGCAGAACCGGGATGGATACGGTTTCTGCAATTTTTTTTAAATAACGCTTGTCGCCTTTGAAGTATTCCGGCTCGGTCAGGCAGGAAATGGCGGAGGCACCGGCCGTTTCATATTCCTTTGCGATCTCCAGATAGGGGAAATCTTCTGCGATGATGCCCTTCGATGGGGAGGCTTTTTTTACCTCGCAGATAAAGGACATGCCCGGCTTTTTCAGCGCCTGTTCAAATGGGAATCCGGTGTCCGGGTTCATCGCCGTTGCTTTTTCTTTCATTTCTGCAAGAGAACACTTCTCTTTTTCTGCAGCGACACGTTTTCTTGTGGCTTCTGCAATCGTTTCCAGTATCATATGTTTATTCCTCTTCTGCCAATTTGTTGGTGAGTGACACAAACTCTTCGAGTTTTTTCTGTGCTTTTCCGCTGTCGATCAGCTCCTCTGCCAGTTTTACAGCATCCTGCATCGGGATTTCTTTTGCTGCATGAAGGGCTGCGGCGGCATTCAGGACAACAGCGTCTCTTGCCGGGCCTTTCTTTCCTGCAAGAATTTCTTTCGTAATTTCAGCATTCTCCTGCGGAGTTCCGCCGACCAGCTCTTCTTTGGTGCAGCGGGTCATGCCGAACTCTTCCGGTGTGATGACGTATTCCTCAAACGTTCCGTCCTTGATCTCGCAGACGCTTGTCGGTGCGCTTAAGGAAATTTCATCGAGGCAGTCCTGGCCGTAGACAACCATGCCGCGTTTGACACCAAGATTGAAGAGAACTTCTGCCATCGGGCGGACAAGTGCTTCCTCGTAGACACCCATCACCTGCATCGTGGCTGCTGCCGGGTTGGTCAGCGGTCCGAGGATGTTGAAAATGGTCCGGATGCCGAGCATCTTGCGGACCGGTGCCACGTATTTCATGGACATGTGGTATTTCTGTGCGAACAGGAAACAGATTCCAAGTTTTTCCAGAACTTCTTTGTTTTTCTCCGGCTCCAGGTCGATTTTGACGCCGAGCGCTTCGAGACAGTCGGCTGCGCCGGATTTGCTCGATGCGGCGCGGTTTCCGTGTTTTGCAACTGCGACGCCGCCTGCAGAGATCACAAGGGATGCTGTTGTGGAGATGTTGAAGGAATTGGATCTATCTCCGCCGGTTCCGACGATTTCCAGAACATCCTTGTCATGTTCCATGTGAACACCGTGCTTTCTCATGCCGTTGGCACATGCGGTGATCTCTTCGATTGTCTCGCCTTTCATCGTCATGGCAGTTAAAAATGCGCTGATCTGGATCGGATCGGCTTTTCCTCCCATGATTTCATCCATGGTGCCCTCTGCCATCTCGTAGGTTAAGTTCTCTTTATTTACCAGTTTTACAATCGCTTCCCGAATCATATTCTGTTTCTCTCTTTCTTTGCTGTCCTGTGATCTATCTTGTAATTTTTAAGAAGTTTTCTACCATCTGTCTGCCCTGCGGGGTCAGAATGGATTCCGGATGAAACTGGACTCCGTAGATCTTTTTCTCACTGTCCTCGACTGCCATGACCTCGCCGTCTGCAGTTCTTGCCGTTACCTTTAAGGTTTCCGGCAGTGTCGCTTCATCAGCTGCGAGGGAATGGTATCTTGCAACCGGAACGGTTTCCGGCAGCCCCTGGAATAATTCCGAGGTAAGATCCAGCGTTGTCTCGGACTGTTTGCCGTGCATCAGCTGTTTCGCATAGGTGACGGTCGCGCCGTACGCGGCACAGATTGCCTGATGGCCGAGGCAGACACCGAGGATCGGGATCTCGCCGCCTAATTTTTCTACAATCTCCATGCATCGGCCTGCCTGCTCCGGACGGCCCGGTCCGGGAGATAAAATGATGGATGCCGGTGCCAGTGCGCAGATTTCGTCGATCGTCATCTCATCGTTCCGGATGACCTTCATGTCCGGATTGATCGAACCGGCGAGCTGATACAGGTTATAGGAAAAACTGTCATAATTATCTACCAGCAGTATCATAAGTTACTTCCTCCTTCTGCCTCTGCAAGTGCGACCATCACGGCCTTTGCTTTGTTGATGCATTCCTGATACTCTTTTTCCGGTACGCTGTCGGCTACAATGCCGGCACCGGAGCGGACGAACACTTTTCCGTTTTTCTTAAACGCAAGCCGGATTGCGATGCAGGTGTCCATATTTCCGGTGAAATCCAGATAGCCGATCGCACCGCCGTAAATGCCGCGCTTGTTGTTTTCCAGCTCGTTGATGATCTGGCAGGCACGGAGCTTTGGTGCGCCGGAGAGGGTTCCGGCCGGGAGAACGGAATCGATGGCATCGACTGCGGTCTTGTCTTTCCGAAGCTGTCCTTTTACAGTGGAACCAATGTGCATGACATGGGAGTAACGTTCGATTGACATGTATTTTTCTACTTCCACGGTTCCGAAATCACAGATCTTTCCAAGATCGTTTCTTCCCAGATCAACCAGCATGTTGTGCTCGGCACGCTCTTTTTCATCGGCGAGGAGTTCTTTTTCCAGCCGCTTGTCTTCTTCATAGCTCTTTCCTCTCGGCCGCGTTCCGGCAAGCGGGAAGGTCCGGACCTCTCCGTCCTCGACTTTACAAGAGTTTCCGGAGATGCACCGGCGATCTCGACATCATCACTCGAGAAGTAGAACATGTACGGCGACGGGTTCGTCGTGCGGAGACGCGGTACGTATCGAGGAGGCTTCCCTCAAAATCAGCTTCGAGCCGGTTGGAGAGAACGAGCTGGAAGAGGTCTCCCTCGTGGATATAATGTTTGACCTGCTCGACTTTCTCACAGTACGCTTTCTCATCGAAGAGCGGGCGGAACTCGGATTTCAGGTGGCCGGCTTTCGTCTCGGCCGGTTTTCCGAAGCGGATCAGCTCTTCCATTTTTTCGAGTTCCTGTACGGCTTTTTCGTAATTTTCTTCGAGATTTTCGGTTTCGATATTAATCATCAGTACGATTTTCTGACGGTAATTATCATAGGCGATGACCTTATCGAACAGCATCAGGTCGACATCTTTGAAATGTTCTTGATCTTCTGTGTCCAGCTTTAAGGTCGGCTCGCTGTACTTGATGTAATCGTAAGAGAAGTATCCGACGAGGCCGCCGGTGAAGGTCGGCAGTGTCGCGATCTTCGGACTTTTATTTTTCTCAATCAGGGTTTTGATGACGGCTCCCGGATGGGCTGTCTTTGCGGTCAGCCGGATCTGTCCGGTCGGAAGCTGTTCTTTGCGGCTTTCCGGAATATCTTCTACTTTTTTCATCTCTGCCGCATCGGCGGTGATTGTCAGGTTTCCGTTGACACAGGTGAGTTCCAGCGACGGATCGTAGCCGAGAAAGGTGTATCTTCCCCACTGTTTTTTATCCTCCACGCTTTCGAGCATGTAGCAGTGGCTGCTGACGCCCTGCAGGACTTTCAGTGTTTCTACTGGTGTACGGATATCCGAATAAATTTCTCTGCTTACCGGGATTTTCCGAAAAGCCCCCGATGCGGCTGCTTTTGAAATTTCTTCTAACGTCATCTGTTTCATCTTGTTATCTCCTCTCCTTGTGTCTGCAAAGGCTGTCATCAACACTGGTCCTCAGAACCAATTTCTGAATATCACAAAAAACCGCCCCCGGCAAAGAATCACTTTGTTCTTTGCAAGCGGGTATATTTTTATACTCGTGGTGCCACCTTGTTTTGCGATTGCTCACACGCTCTGCAGAATACGATCATATTCCTGGCAACTAACGTATGCCTGCACGTTACAGAATACTCAGACGGTTTCCCGCTTTTCCCTGTACCCTCCGTGTCCATTTGCTGATCCGCTTTCTGTCCGGCTTCCACCTGCCCGGGCTCTCTGTGAGTGCGCTTCCAACGTTATCTCCACTTCATCGGTTTCGAAGTATTTATTTTTTTCTTATGGGCTGTATTATAGTTCCATTCTTTTTTTCTGTCAAGTAATTTTTTTGTTCTTTTTGTTCAAAGTCCGGTATTTTTATGATATTCCCGTGTCCACGCCGCAAGAGCTTCGTCCAGATCGCGCGGGAGCTCGACCTGCATTGCCTCGGTGATCTGGCGGTCCATCTCCCGTTTCGTCTCGGCATCCACTTTCCGCTCGGTGCACATCTGCTCATAGGCGTCCTGTCCTTTGCTCATGTAGACCGCAAACAGCCAGCTCTTTAACGATGCTTTCGTGTGCAGCTCTTCATTTGCTTTCTGAAAGCACGTAAGTGCTTCATTCATCTGGAACAGACTTGCGTAGGCACAGCCCATGTTGTTGTAAATACTTCCGGTGAACTGGCTTCCCATGTTGGTTTCGTTTTCCTCGGTATCTTTCAGCGTTTCCTGGTAAACCTGGATCGCATTGATATATTTTTCGTGGTCGACAAGGTAATCTCCCTTGATTTTTTCCGCACAATCTCCGGCTGCTCCTCGAACCGTTTCAGGCGCTCATTCATCTCACGGAACTGATCGTGGGAAAGATAATTGATCTCCTTGAAGATCGGCAGGATAAACTCACCGATGTTCTTTTTCTCCTCCAGAAGGACGTAGAGACGCTGGTACAGTCTTCTTAAGTGGAGTTCTTCTTTCATCCACACCAGCAGCTGCTCGTTAATGATGGTCTCGTCCAGCAGATAGATGTTGTGGTACAGATAATAGCACAGTTCCTCGATGGAATAAATATTTGTGCTGATGTTGGAAATATAATACGGATTTTTCGCCCGTTTGACCTGACATAAAATATAACCGCTCATCGTTTACACCTCCCCCATCGTCTCGTGCCAGGTTTTGTGGCTTGCCGGGAACATATCGCCAAAACCTAAATCCTCTGCGGTGATCTGACACGTAACCGGAGAATCATACTCCAGACGCAGACGGATCCGTGTTGTCTTCGGCGGCCGTTTGGGCAGCCCGTCCAGCTTCATGGTATAGCGGTTTCGTTTTCCGCTTTCCATGGAACTTACAACAAATTCCAGCTCCTCCGTTCCGTCGAGGATCAGCTCACATTCTTTTTCTGCTTCATACCAGTTCACACCGGCTGCAATCAGCGCATAGTATGCCGGAGAACCATTAATCGTCATCTCCATGCCGATGTTGTAGCGCACGAGGTCATTTCCGAGGAAGAGATAGCCCTTTAAGCGGCGCTCCTCCACTTTTTCGCGCGCGGAAAAGCAGGCGCCCTGTGCAAACAGGTTCGTTCCGCCGAAGATTCTTCTCTGGTTTTTCTTTAACTGACGCAGAGAGTTGTCGGCCCAGGCAAGGTCGAACTCCTCGCTCACCAGAAATACGCTGGAATAAATTTCATTCCCCATCGCTTCTCCCATCAGATGGCAGAAATCGCGGTCGCGCTCCATCGGCTCGATCGAAAGTGCGGCTTTTGGCCCCCGTTTTACGGTCACAGTTGCCGGCTTCGTTTTACGGCTGATGGAAAGTTCAGAAAACGATGCTTCCTCATCTTTCAGGAAAAACAGACCGACTTTACGGCTCCAGAGCTCCGGCTTCTGGTTCAGCACATGGCAGTAAAAGCTCTCGTCATGCTCCTGCAGGTAGGCTCTGCCGCGCGGCAGTCCGATTATCTTGTATGCTTCACGCACATTTTCCACAAATGGACGGGTCAGATGGCCCGTGGTGATCATCATCGCCTGGATCTGCTGGTCCGGGCGCTCGATGCCGATCATCTTCAGTGCTTCGCGAAGGAACGTGCCAAGGACTTCTCCCGGCGTGTAATCCCGGTTTTCGATCTGGCAGATGCGGGATCCCATGCAGATCTCGTACAGATTGTCCAGCCAGATGCCGTTTTCCGTGTGAGCAGATTTTTCTGCATCCGGTCCTGTTTTCCACGTTTCCTCATTCCGTTTTTTGGCAATGGCGGTCGGAAATTCCACCGCCTCTTCTCCTTCTTTTACCGGGATGGAGACGGCCGTATGGGTTCCCCTGTCATAGCAGCAGAACTGGGAATATTTCTCTCCAAAATCAAATCCTAAAATTAAATTTTTCTGTTCCATATCGTATCCTCCTGCTGCTTCTTTTCATCCACAAGTGCAAAACAGTTCCGAACCAGAGCCTCCTGCTGCAGATACTTTTGGAATGCTTCTTCTGCTTTTTCCGAATCTCCTGCCGCGCGCGCTGCTTTCATCTGATTCAGAAGCTGGTACCGCGTCTTTCCTGCTTTTGGTTCGCCGGTCATGGAGACGGTTTTCACCTCTGTTTTTCCCTCACCCTGACGGTTCGTAAAGGTCAGGTAATACTCCATTTTCTCGCCGTAGAACAGCAGAAACTCTTTCACAAAAATGCCCTGATACATATTGCGCATCGGTTCGCTCTTCCATGTTTCTTCGGCGTTTGTCCGGTAATGAATCGTCACCTTTGCCTCCGCTCTCTGGCGCTCCTCGATGAACATGCGGTCGCCGATCTGGAAGCCTTCGGTCAGGTGCTCCGGCAGATCCTTGTAGAAGGCAAAGCGGAGTCCCTGTTTCGTAAACGCCAGAAGCAGGGTATGCGCCTCTTTTTCTTCCTCCTCAGAAAGCTGCGGCTTCGTGGAAAGATGTTTCAGCATCGCAAAACGGCAGATCTCGTCCAGCTCCCAGCCTGTTTCCAGGCGCGGTCCAAGTAGTCAAACATCTGATCCGAAAGCGGTTTTCCGTCCATAAAATAGCCGATCGCAAGATACGTCAGGTATGCCAGAATGACATGCTCTTTTCCGCTCTGGCGGATGTAGCTCTCCAGCATTTCCTGCTCCCACTTCGGGTGGCTGCGCACAAAGACGGACCAGGTCAGAATGCGCTCCTCCAGCTTGTCGCTCTCCATCTGAAAGCCGCGGATTTTATCCCATAAACTGCACATATCCTCAATAGAACCGGTGAAATAATCTCTCAGATAGCACAATACAATTTCATCGTAAATGCCCTGTTTTACCACGTAGGATGCCAGATAGAGAAGCTCCTCGTCCTCTGTAAACTCTTTTCCAGAATCATCGCATGCGCCAGACGGAAGAGACACGACACCGGGATCTTTTCGTAGCCGTACCGATCCGTCAGGGCAAAGGCGCGGCTGTAACAGCCGTAGCGTACCAGAAGCTCGATCGTAGAAATACGGTCCACCTTTGCGTAAGCGCTGTCCTCCAGCTCTGCAACAGCTGCCTCGGTCTCACGCTCATCCGGATGGGCAAGATAGTATTCCAGCAGTTTCTGACGCACTGTTTTCCGGTAAGCACTGGAAAATGCGCTCGTGCGCGCTGCCTGCTGATACCAGGCAAGATTTTCTGCGGTAAGCTGCATCTCCTCTTCCTGCTCCCCGCACAGGTGCAGCAGCAGACCCGGATTTTCAATGGCAAAACCGCCGCAGGCACGGGCAAGCTCTTCATCCGTAAACAATGGCTCTACGCGGCAGGTTTCTGTCACCGCATATCTTCTGCGCTGCTCATCTTCGAGAAGAATCCGCGCTTTTTTGCCGTACAGACGGATATAAGCACCCCGTTCCGTCATCGGATAGGACGTTTCGCCCGCCATCGCCGGATGGCAGACGATCACACGCGTGATTTTCGGATTTTCACACGTTACATGATGGGTAAACAGCACATTTGCGATCGCTTTTGCGCTGTCGGGATCTTCCGGTTTTTTCAGAAAAGTCCGGTACAGTGCGGCGTATTCGCGGTTCATGCGGCCTTTCTGGATCTGTCTTGCCGTGAAAACCTCCATCGCCGGGCGGTAGCTCTGGAATGTATGGCGGTCTTTTTCGCGGTTTTTGATCACGTTGCGTAGATCAGCGCTTTCTTCTGGCCTGCCAGTGTGTTGCTGTAGGAGAAATACATCCGGATGACCTGAGGAAGGACCTCGTCGAACGACGCATCCATCGTTTCGATATAGTACTCGTACAGGCGCGTGATGCGGATGTTCCGCTCCACGGCTTTTGCATACCACGGGAAATATTCCTTCCGCACCGGGCGGCCCTTCATCACCAGTTTGCAGATGGCTTCGAGCACTTCATCGGATGGAAAACGCTCATAGCCCGCAGTCAGAATCTGATAGACATTCTCATCGAACGTTTTCATCGTCTCTGTAAGATAAGCGGCCCGTTTTAACAGTTCCCCGCTTAAAATGCCTTCTTTCTGCGCAAATTTCAGCACCTGAACGGTGAACGGCGAAATCCGGCGGAGCTGTCCCTCCTGGCGGAGATAGAGCTGTGCCGCATCCAGATACAGAAGCGGGCTCTTGCACCCGCACTCATAGCAAAGTTCCATCGCGTAGAGCTGACGGGTCAGCGACTGCTGCCAGGAATCGTCGGCATCAATGGCAAGCTTTAACAGAAAATAGCTTGCACTCTCCTGCCGCATCAGTGTTCCAAGGCGTGATACCAGCCCGGTATGGCCCACTTCCATTTTCAGCTTCCATGCCAGATACAGGTACGCTCCTTTTTTCTCCGCGGTGTCCAGCAGTTCCTGATGCTCTTTTACGTAAGAAAGCGTTTCTCTTGCTTTTCCGGTTTCCTCATGGCTCTCGTACAGCCATGCTTTTCCCAGCGTCACCCACGCCATGTCTCCGCCGGCTTTTTCGAACTGCTCGATGGCTCCCAGGTGTCCTGATACCAGGTACGGTAGTCGCGTTTATGGACTGCCAGATCGAGATAGCCGCGCGCGATGGCAGTTATCTGACGGTCGCGCTCCGTATTTTTCCTGCTGGTCACATGCTTTTCGCTGTTTGTCACTTCCAGTTCAAAGCGAAGCTCCTGTTTTCCCTGACGCACCGTAATTCTGCCGTAATGGCGGCCGTTTCCGATTTTCTCCTGATGGATAATGTATTCCACACCGTAGACGCTTCCGATGAATCTTCTGAAGTGACGACTTCTTTTCCACTTCCAGAAAGTCTCCCTGCACCTCGATTTCCATGCGGACGTAGCCCCAGGTATTTTTATACAGATACAGTGTTTCCTTGCGCGGCTGGTCCACGGTAAGCACAGTTTTCTCCGGCTGTTCCGCCGAAAGCATCACCGGCTCTTTCTGACCGAGGGCAACCAGAAATTCCTCCAGATGCTGAAATGTCACCGGCTTGTGGGACAGTCCCTGATAAAGTGCCATCTGCTCCGGCGCCTCTTTCTGAAGAAGACGTGCAAACTCTTTTTTTACAAAGAAGCGGTACGCTGCGCCGAAATCATGGCTTGCCAGATGCACAAAATCTGCCAGGGAATGAATCTCCTGCCCGGAAATGTTCATTGTCTTTCCCGCAATCGAGACGTGTACCCGCACGCAGCGTTCCTCCAGATTGCTGCTGACGGTGATGTTTCCACAGATTTCATCGCCTGCTTTTAATCCGCTGGTATCCACGCCGTACTCAATCGTACTCGCCGTTCCCTGGAACTGATTTTTCGCCAGAACGATTCTCTGATGATCTGTGGTCACAATTCCTTTTACTCTTCTCCCGTCTTCCGCTCCGATATTCAGCTCTCCGCGGAAATTCTGCCCCTCGTCCAGCGTCAGGGCCACCTCCGTCTCGGACAGCAGCAGATGGGGAACCTCATATTCAAATCTGCCGTTCAGCAGTTGTTCCAATCTTCTTCTCAATGTTTTTCACCTTATTTTATCTAAATCGTTTTCGTTCTTTTCCACAACGTCTGATTATACCCCAAGACGCACGGGATTGCAACGGAAAGGGGACGCTCCTTTTAATAGTCGAACAGCGAAAACTGATTGCTTTCGGGCAGATCTCCGAAGACACCGAGGTCCGCCATAAAGTCGATAATCGTCTTGCTGACCTTGGTGCGGTCGCGGAAATCATCTTTCGAGAGGAATTTTCCGTTTCGTGCCGCAAGGACAACGGCGTCGGCCGCCTTGTCGCCCAGACCCTCGATCGAGTCGAGCGCCGGCATCAGATGTTTGTCATCGTAGACCTGGAAGCGGTGCGCCTGTGCCTTATAGAGGTCCACCGGCACGAAATCGAAGCCGCGGGCGTACATTTCCTGGACAATCTTCATATCCTTGACAGTTGCCTGCTCCTTCTGAGTCAGCGTGTCTTTCCGTTTTTCGTAATCTTTCATATAATATTCCAGCCGGTCGCGTCCCATGCACATGAGCTCGTAGGAGAATGCGGACGCACGAATGGAGAAATACGCCGCATAGTACGCCAGCGGATAGAAAATTTTATAGTAAGCGATGCGGTACGCCATCATGACGTACGCCGCCGCGTGGGCTTTCGGGAACATGTACTTGATCTTTTTACATGACCAGATGTACCAGTCCGGCACATCGTGGGCCTTCATCTCCTCTTCCCACTCCGGTTTTAAGCCCTTTCCTTTTCGCACACTCTCCATGATCGTAAAGGAAAGCTCACTTTCGAGTCCCTTGTCGATCAGGTAGATCATGATATCGTCCCGGGTACAGATGGCGGTGGAAATCGTCGCCTTGCCCTCCTCGATCAATGTCTGCGCATTGCCGAGCCATACGTCGGTTCCGTGCGACAGACCGGAGATACGGATCAGGTCAGAGAACGACTGCGGCTTCGTGTCCAGAAGCATCTGGATAACGAAATCGGTACCGAACTCCGGCACGCCAAGGCATCCAAGCGGCAGCCGCCGATGTCCTCCGGCTTGATGCCGAGCGCCTCGGTGCTCTTGAACAGCGACATGACCTCCGGGTTATCGAGCGGAATCGTCTGCGCATCAAGGTGCGTGATATCCTCGAGCATACGGATCATGGTCGGATCATCGTGTCCGAGAATGTCGAGCTTTAAGAGGTTGGCATCAATGGAGTGGTAATCGAAATGGGTCGTAATGATGTCGGTTGTCATATCGTTCGCCGGATGCTGCACCGGGGTGAAGGAGTTGATATCCTCACCGAACGGCAGAACGATGATACCGCCCGGGTGCTGGCCGGTGGTACGGCGGATGCCGGTGCATCCTTCCACGATCCGGTCGATCTCGCAGTTCCGTTTGTGCTGGCCGCGCTCTTCGTAATAGTTCTTCACGTAACCGAACGCTGTTTTATCCGCCAGCGTACCGATGGTTCCCGCACGGAACGTCTGACCGGCGCCGAAAATAACCTCTGTGTATTTGTGCGCCTTACTCTGGTAATCACCGGAAAAGTTCAGGTCGATATCCGGCTCTTTGTTTCCCTTGAATCCAAGGAACGTCTCGAACGGAATGTCAAATCCGGCTTTTTTCAGCGGCTTGCCGCAGTTCGGGCAGACGGCGTCCGGCATATCGCATCCGGCACGGCCGACGTACTCTTTGACGCGCGGCGAATCGAACTCGCTGTAATGGCACGATTCACAGTAGTAATGCGGGCTCAACGGGTTTACCTCCGTGATTCCCGCCATCGTCGCAACGAACGAGGAACCGACGGAACCACGCGATCCTACGAGATAGCCGTCCTCGTTCGACTTCCACACTAGTTTCTGTGCGATGATGTACATAACGGCGTATCCGTTGGAAATAATGGAGTTCAGCTCCCGTTCGAGGCGTGCGGAAACGATCTCCGGCAGCTCCTCGCCGTAGATTTCATGCGCGCGGTCGTAACAGATTCTCCGCAGTGTCTTGTCGGAATCCTCGATGACCGGCGGGAATTTTCCGGCACGGATCGGGGAGATTTTCTCGACAAGGTCGGAGATTTTGCGCGGATTGGTGATGACGACCTCCTCCGCTTTCTCACTTCCGAGATACGAAAACTCTTCAAGCATCTCCTCGGTAGTGCGCAGGAACAGCGGTGCCTGCTCATCCGCGTCGTCAAAACCTTTTCCGGTCATGATGATGCGGCGGTAGATCTCGTCCTGCGGATCCATGAAGTGGACGTCGCACGTTGCCACAACAGGCTTATGGAACTGCTCGCCAAGTTTGACGATGCGCCTGTTGATCTCCTTTAAATCCTCCTCGCTCTCTACGGCAGAAACGTCCTCTTTTTTGATCATGAACGCGTTGTTGCCGATCGGCTGGATTTCCAGATAATCGTAGAAGTCCACGAGACGCGCAATCGCCGCATCCGGTTCACCGCGCAGGATTGCCTGGTAGAGTTCGCCCGCCTCGCAGGCAGATCCGATCATCAGACCGTCCTGGTATTTCAGGTAGACGCTCTTTGGCAGCTTCGGCCGGCGGTTGTAGTATTTCAGGTGGGATTCCGACACGAGGCGGTACAGATTGACACGTCCCGTCTCGTTCTTTGCCAGAATGATCGCATGGTACGATGGAAGCTTGCGCACAGCCTCCTCCGATACTTTTCCCTGCGCATTCAGGTCATCCAGAGTCAGAATATTGCGCTCCTCCAGCATTTTTACGAATTTCACGAAAATTTCCGCCGTACAGCCGGCATCGTCCACCGCACGGTGATGGTTTTCCAACGATACGCCGACCGCCTTCGCAACGGTATCCAGCTTGAAACGGTTGAGGCCCGGCAGCAGGAAACGCGCCATGGCGACGGTGTCCGCCGTTGTAAATTCCCGCTCGATCCCCTGCAGGACGCAGTTGTGCTCGATAAAGCTCATATCGAACGAAGCATTGTGGGCAACCATAACGGCTCCCTCACTGAACTCCAGGAATTTCGGCAGCACCGTTTCGATGTCCGGCGCGTCAAGAACCATGTTGTCGTTGATGCCGGTCAGATTCTCAATCCGGAACGGGATCGGGACTTTCGGATTGACGAAGGTGGAAAACTTATCGACAATCGCTCCGTTTTCCACACGGACGGCACCGATCTCAATGATTTTGTTGACAACCGGGGAAAATCCCGTCGTCTCGATATCAAACACAACGTAGCTTCCGTGGATGTCCTGTCCTTTGCTGTTGACAACGATATCTTTCAAGTCGTCGACGAGATAAGCCTCCATGCCGTAGATGACCTTGAACGGAGCCGAAACTTTTTTCAGCTCATCTTTTGTCGCATCCGGGTGCTCTGCCTGGTATTTTTTCCGGTAAGCGCCGTCGATCGCCTCGATCGCATGGTTTGCCTCCGGGAATGACTGCACCACGCCGTGGTCAGTGATCGCGATCGCCGGATGGCCCCACTCGTAGGCACGCTGTACCAGACGGGCAGCATCGGTGACACCGTCCATATCGCTCATCTTTGTATGACAGTGCAGCTCCACACGCTTCACCGGACTCGTATCCTGACGGCCGGTACGGAAATCGGTGATCTTCTTGATGCCCCAGACAGACATAACCGTCAGATCGTGGTCAAATGCATCAACCGTCGTTTTTCCTTTTACTTTAATGAACGCGCCTTTTTTGATCGCATCCTTTAATTCCGGCACTTCCGCGTTCTGGACGAAAATCTTGACGCCGATGGTATCCGTAAAGTCGGTGATCGTGAACATGAAAATCGTACGCTCATTCCGGATCTCGCGCATATCCACACTCTGACTCTTCCTCGGATGACAACATCACCGATCTCATCGCCGATTTTCAGAATCTCCACGCTCTCATCCTCGAAATCTCTTCCGTACAGCACATCCGGATTGGAGGATTTGCGCGGCTGATTGTCCGCATTCCGGCTGAAACTGCCCTTGCCTTTCTTGAAGGAACCGCGTCCGCCGCCGGAAAAACCTTTTCCCCTTCCGCCGTCTGCTGCTTTTTCTTTTTTCGCCTCGCCGCCCTTGGCTGCTGCGGCTGCTTTTGGCTGTTCGCCTGCTGCTTCCGCCTGCTCTTCCATCCGGTTCTGCTCTTTTTCGCCGAGCATCTCACCGTAATGGGTATGCGCCAGAACGTGGCGCACTTCCTCCCGGATGCGGAGCTCGGAATTTCTCATGGCGCGGCTCTCGCCCTCCGGCTTTCTCATCTCGGTTTCCACGATCAGGTCGAAGCCGCACCGCTCACAGAAGATTTTCTCGAGAATGTGGACCAGCTCCTCCTCGCGCTCCTTTGCCACAACGGAATCCACGAGCACCAGGTGCATTTTGTTCGTCTCCGGGAAGGTAATCTCGGCAGTCGAAAACAGATGATTCAGAAAGACACTGTGGTTTTTCAGCTCGAGCAGGATACTCGGACGGTACACCTCCAGAAAGTTTTCCGGCGTATACTGGCGCGACAGATAGAACCGCTCAATAATCTTCACGCGCAGCGGCACGTTGGAAAAGAGCTGCTCCTCGATCTGGCGCTCCAGCTGATAAATATATTTTTTGTGAATCCACTGATGGCTGACCACATAGATCCGCAGCAGATCTTTTTTCTTATTGATCGATACCCGCGAAACCTCCACGGTATCGAGAAGCTCTGCCATGCCCCCTTCGATTCTCAAATCCGGAAATACTTCCTGAAACTGTTTTTCCATTCCTATTCCTGCTTTCTTTTTTACTTGCCCCAGTGATCCAGCTCGTCCTTTAAGACGGACAGCAGCTCGCTCTCCGGTACTTTTTTCACGATTTCACCTTTTTTAATTAAAATGCCGACGCCTTTTCCGCCTGCAACACCAAGATCTGCCTCTTTTGCCTCGCCCGGTCCGTTGACCACGCAGCCCATGACGGCAACCTTGATATCAAGATCGTAGCCCTGCACCAGTGTTTCCACCTGGTTTGCCAATCCGATCAGGTCAATCTGGGTCCGTCCGCAGGTCGGACACGATACGACCTCAATGCCGCCTTTTCGAAGTCCCAGGGTCTTTAAGATCCGTTTTGCGGATTTGATTTCCTCGAGCGGATCGCCGGTCAGGGAAACACGGATCGTATCTCCGATGCCTGATATAAAATAATACCGAGCCCCACTGCCGATTTGATGTTGCCGGAATACAGCGTTCCTGCCTCCGTAATGCCGACATGAAGCGGATGATCCGTCTGGTTCGTGATCAGCTCATGCGCTTTTGCACACATCATCACATCAGACGATTTGATACTGATGACGAGATTGTCATAGCCCATCTCCTCAATGATCCGCACTTTGTCGAGCGCGCTCTCCACCAGGCCCTCTGCCGTTACGCCGTTGTATTTTTCCACCAGCTCTTTTTCGAGTGAACCGCTGTTGACGCCGACGCGGATCGGAATCTGGCGTTCTTTTGCTGCATCTACAACCGCCTGGATCCGGTCGCGGCTGCCGATGTTGCCCGGGTTGATGCGGATTTTATCGGCTCCGTTTTCGATCGCGCGATCGCCAATCGATAGTCAAAATGAATATCTGCTACAAGCGGAATCGAGATCTGCTTTTTGATCTCGGACAGCGCCTTGGCTGCCTCCATGGTCGGGACGGCGCATCGGATAATGTCACATCCGGCTTCCGTGAGCGCCTGGATCTGCTTTACGGTTGCCTCCACATCTTCTGTTTTGGTATTCGTCATAGACTGGATCAGAATCGGATTTCCGCCTCCGATGACCCGGTCGCCGATTTTCACAACTCGTGTATTTGCTCTGCTCATTGTCTTTCCTCCATTTATTTTCTCCGTGATGGCATAAAAATCTTATTTTATTATAAGACAATTTTTTCTCCGGCACAACCATCTTTTCTCTTGCAATTTTTTCCCAAATTTTCTATAATGCTAGGAGTGATTTTTTTTATTCAACTGGAAAGGAAGACATACAAACGATGAAAAAGATGATCCTCGTAACCTCGCCGCCGGCGTGCGGAAAGACATACATTTCAAAACAGCTCGCCAAGGAGCTGAAACACGTTGTTTATCTCGACAAGGATACGGTCATTCCGCTGTCGAACCGCGTTTTCAAAGCGGGCGGACAGGAAATCAACCGCAGTTCTGATTTCTTCGAGGAGAATATCCGCGATTATGAATATGAAGTAACGGTCAATTTCGGACTGGAAGCACTCGAGTATGACAATATTGTGCTGATCAACGCACCATTCACACGCGAAGTGCATGATGAGAAGTTCCTGAAAGACTTCTCCAAAAAGCTCGCTGACCATGGGGCAAAGCTTGTTGTGATCTGGGTTGTCACAAAACCGGAGATCTGCCACCAGCGCATGATCGACCGCAACTCCGTGCGCGATACGTGGAAGCTGGAGCACTGGGATGAATATGTGAAAACGATCGACTACTCCATCCCGGAAGCACTGAAGAAAATGAGCAGCTGCCTCGATCTGATGCTGTTCTACAATTCTTCGGATGAAGAATATCAGAAATCCATGGAGATGGTTATCTCCCGTCTCGAAGACGAATAACGACTAAACGAAAAAAGAGAATTTTGCCGGACCTCATTTTTACAGTCTGCAAAATTCTCTTTTTATTTATAGAAACTATTTTCACATCCGATACAAAAGATAATCCGCCGCTGCCGCCCACAGCACCCAGGAAACGCAGAGAACTGCGAACACACTCTTATATCCGAGTACGGCAAAGTGGACGCGCCATTTTTCCTTCTGCGTGAATTTCTCCGGGTTTTTGCCTTTTACCATCAGCATTCCGGCGATCACGAACATGCCGAGGGCCGCGATCAGCAGCAAGCCGTCTTTCGCCGCCTCAAGGGCAGCGCGGAACGTGAATCCCCCAAAGAGGAATCCTCCCAGCAGCAGCACAGCTGCCGCAGCGCCGCCGGAGAGCAGGCCGATTGTAAATGCTCTGCCGAGATCACAGCAGATGTTCTTTATCTTTTCCATGTTTTACAATTCCTTATTTTCTTCTAACGCATCACAGAAATGACATGCCACAAAGTGATTGTTGCCCACGTCTTTTAATTCCGGCATCTGCTGTCGGCAGATGTCTTTTGCGTACTTGCATCTTCCCTGGAATTTGCAGCCCGGCTTCGTGTTGATCGGGCTCGGCACCTCGCCTTCGAGGCGGATTTTTTTGCGGTCGCGCTCTGCCTCTACTTTCGGGTCCGGAATCGGAATCGCGGAGAGCAGTGCCTGTGTGTACGGGTGGCGCGGGTTGGCGTACAGCTCCTCGGATGTCGTCAGCTCGACGAGCGTTCCCAGATACAGAACCGCCACACGGTCGGAAATATGTTTGACCATCGACAGATCATGGGCAACGAAAAGATAGGTCAGACCCATCTTCTTCTGTAAGTCCACAAGCAGGTTGACGATCTGCGCCTGAATCGAAACGTCGAGTGCGGAGATCGGCTCATCGAGAACGATGAACTCCGGCTGCACGGCAAGCGCACGCGCGATACCGATTCGCTGGCGCTGTCCGCCGGAAAACTCGTGCACGAAACGGTTCGCATGCTCGCGGTTCAGTCCGACCAGCTCCAGATATTTGTAGATCATCTCCTGGCGCTCTTTCTTATTCTTTGCCAGATGGTGAATGTCGATGCCCTCGCCGATGATGTCGGCAACGGTCATACGTGGGTCGAGCGATCCATACGGATCCTGGAAGACCATCTGCACCTGTTTTTTGAAGGCAAACCGCTCTTTTCCGTTTAATGCATGGACATCGGTTCCCTTGTAGAGCACCTGTCCGTCGGTCTTGTCATACAGGCCGATGCAGGTACGGCCGCACGTCGTCTTTCCACATCCGGACTCGCCAACCATTCCAAGTGTCTCACCCTTGTAAATTTCGAAGGAGACATCATCCACGGCCTTTAAGGTCGCATGGTTTCCGACCTGAAAATATTTTTTCAGATGGGAAACGGAAAAAAGCACTTCTTTTTCGTTATTTTCCATTACAGTTCTCCTCCTTCCAGATTTGGCATTTCTACTTTTGGTGCCATCGGGTGATGGAGCCAGCAGGCAGCCTTATGCTCGCCGCCGAATTCCGTTACCTCCGGCATCTCTTCCTTACAGATCGGCATACAGTAGCTGCACCGCGTGCAGAACGGACATCCGACCGGCGGGTTTAAAAGATCCGGCGGAGTTCCCGGAATTGTCGCGAGTTCCTGCTTGTTTTTCAGATCCAGACGCGGTACGGAACGGATCAGCGCCCAGGTATACGGGTGACGCGGACGATAGAAAATGTCCTCACACGTTCCGCTCTCCACGATGATGCCGGAATACATGACAGCAATCTTCTGTGCGATATTTGCCACAACACCGAGATCATGTGTGATCATGATGACGGATGTCTGATTTTTCTTCTGCAGATTCTTGATAATATCGAGAATCTGTCCCTGAATTGTCACATCGAGCGCGGTCGTCGGCTCGTCACAGATTAGAATTTTCGGATCACAGGCAAATGCAATCGCGATCATAACACGCTGACGCATACCGCCGGAAAATTCGTGCGGATACTGTCTGACACGTTTTTCCGGCTCCGGGATGCCGACCATGCGCAGCATCTCGACAGCCTCCTTTGCCGCTTCCTGTTTTGTCATGTTTTTGTGGCCCATCAGATTTTCCATAATCTGTTTTCCGACACGCATCGTCGGATTTAAGGAAGCCAGCGCATCCTGGAAAATGATTGCACACTCGCCGCCTTTGTAATGCTGCCACTGTTTTTTGTTGTATTTCAGAATATTCTCTCCATGATAGAGAATTTCACTGTTCTCTTTAATCTCACCCTGCGGGGCCTTGATGAGGCCATGATGGATTTCGCCGTTACAGATTTTCCGCAGCCGGATTCGCCCACAATTGCGAGCGCCTGACCTTTCTCGAGAGAAAACTGTACACCGCGGACTGCCTTTACTTCACCGGCATAGGTGTGATAAGAGACTCTTAAGTTTTTTACTTCCAGAATCGGATTGTTTTGTTCGTTCATATCGTTATCTCCCACTTATTACTGGCGAAGTCTCGGATCAAGGGCATCGCGAAGGCCGTCTCCCAGAAGGTTGAATGCCATAACGATGATACAGAGCACGAGACATGGGAACAGAAGCTGTGACGGATAGAAATCCATGTTCTGCTGTCCCATCGAAATCAGGACACCAAGGCTGATCGATGGTGCCTTGAGGCCGATGCCGAGGAAGCTAAGACCTGCCTCCGTAAAAATAAACATCGGGATTGCCGTCGCCGTATCCAGAATCAGGATACCCAGCATATTCGGTACATAGTGTTTTAAGATGATGCGGAGCGGTTTTGCACCGAGCACCTCCGCCGCGTAAACGTATTCCGTCTCACGGAGCTGTTTGATCATACCGCGCACCTGACGTGCCGTGTTACACCATGCGGTGACACTAAGCGCGACCAGAAGTGCAAACAGGTTATTTCCAAGAATCATCATGATCAGAATCGTAAGAAGCAGAGACGGAATCGAGTTGATAACCTCGATGATCCGCATCAGAACCTCATCGACCCAGCCGCCGAAATGTGCCATCAGCGCGCCATATACCGTTCCGATGATGAGTTTGATTGCCGTTGCAACGATCGCGATGATCAGTGATGCCCGCGCGCCGACCCAGACTCTTGAGAAGAGGTCACGTCCCAGGTTGTCGGTTCCAAACCAGTATTTTGACGATACGCCCTGGTTTTTCTCGGCGATATTCATGGATACATAATCATATCCTTTGATATGCGGTCCGATGATGACCATGACAAGCAGAATGCCGAGCACAACAAGAGATCCCATTGCGATCGGGTTTTTGCGGAGCCGTCTCCAGGCGTCCTGCCAGTAGGAAATGGTCGGGCGGTCAATCCGGTTCGCATCTTCCTCGGTGTATCCTATTACTTTAAATTTTTCCGGTGTTAATGCTGCCATAATATCCTCCTTATCTGCTCTTTCCTGTCAGACTGATTCTCGGGTCAACGACCACGTACAGCAGGTCCGTGATAAAGAGAACACCGATGTAAAGTGCTGCGATAATAACCGTCTCTCCCATGATAATGGAAAGATCCTGGTTATTGACCGCCGTCACATAATACTGTCCGATTCCCGGGATGGAAAAGATGCTCTCGATGAAGAAGGAGCCTGTGATACACATGGCAACCGACATTGGAAGCTGTGTGATAACCGGGATAAACGAGTTCCGAAGGATATGGCGGCGGATAATCTGTCCGCGGCTTAAGCCCTTCGATTCAGCAGTCAGCACGTAATCCTGATTGATCACATCGAGCATCGAGGTTTTCAGCAGACGCGCATACGTTGCGATATAAGAAAAGCATCCTGTCAGGGTCGGAAGAATCGTGTATTCCCATCCTCCGAACCACAGATCCTTTCCCGCAGGCCAGCCGATCGTCGGCAGAACCTTCAGGTTGCCTGCGAAAATTTTCTGAAGCATCAGACCAAAGATCAGGTTCGGAATGGAAATCAAGAGGACCGACAGGGCGATCACCATATAGTCCCAGAAGCTTCCCCTCCTCATTGCCGCAAGAATTCCAAGCAGCAGACCGATCGTGATACCGACCAGTACCTGCTGGATACCAAGGCGGGCGGATACCGGAAGACGGTCATGAATCAGCTTCTGTACCGTCTGTCCCGCATAGACAACAGATTCTCCGAACTCTCCCTTGCAGATTCCCTTCATTGTGATCACATAGCGCTCCATCATCGGCTTGTCGAGGCCGTAGCGCTTATAGAGGTTTTCCTTTACGGTCGGCGAGAGCTTGCTCGCACGCTCCGTCAGCGGATCTCCCGGAACCGCTTCCAGAAGGAAAAACGTGGCCGTTGCAATCAGAAACAGTGTGATCAGCATTTCTGCAAAACGGCGCAGTAAATATTTTGGCATAAAAATCCTCTCCCTGTCCGGTCTTTTCCGACCGGAATCTTATTATGATAGCGAAAGAAGAGCCTATTGTTTCATAAGCCCTTCTTCCCTCATTTCTTCTGTTTTGCTGCTTTTTTATTTCTGTACAGATGCTCTGTAAAGCTCCTGGCTTGCACCGAAGGAGGATGTGTAGAAATCTTTTACCCAGTTCTGATAATAGTAATGTTTATCAGAGTAGTACAGCGGTGCAACACCACAATCCTGTGCAACCAGCAGATCTTCCAGCTTCTGGTAAATCTCAAGGCGTTTTGCGTTGTCGTTCTCTCCGGTCAGAGAATCGATCAGGCTGTCGTACTCGCTGTTGCTATAGAGGCCGTAGGAATCATAAACGCCTGTCTTCATGACGTTCAGGAAATCCAGCGGATCGTTGTAATCGCTGAACCATCCGCCTACAAAGATATCGTAGTTCTTGTTATCGCGCTCGTTTGCAAACATCTGGTAATCGCCAACGGTGTTCAGCTCTACCTTTACGCCAGATTCTGGGAAATGGACTGCTGCAGGTACTCTCTCTCGAGCTGATTCTCGGTAGCAGAACCCTGGGACAGCAGTGTAATGGTGATGTCTTCCGGTTTGTCGGTGATACCAAGCTCATCAAGGCCTTTCTGGAACAGTGCTTTTAACTTGTCTGCATCGCCTGCATACTGCTCATATTCCTCTTTCATGGTCTCCGACGCCTGCTTGCGGTAGGAAGTTCCGTCGAGCGTGATCGCCGGGGAAACGAAGCCGTAAGCTGCGGTGTATCTTCCGTAAACAGCTGATACCATCTCCTCACGGTTGATGGAGTAGGAAATTGCCTTGCGGATGTTTACGTTTTTCATCAGACCGGATTTTCCGCCCTCAGACTGCTCGTAGCACAGAACCATAGTTCCCGGGTACTCGGTGGTCATGGTCTGCATATTGCCTGCTTCTACTTCTTTGTCATATTTTGCAATGTAATCGCCTGCTGCATCGAAAACGTCCAGCTGTCCGTTATCGAACATGGTTGCTGCTGTTGCGTTCTCTGCTACACAGTACCAGTTTACCTGATTCAGTTTTACGTTGTCCTTGTCCCAGTACTGGTCATTTTTCACCCATGTCATGGAGTTATCTTCTACCAGGTTGGTCATGGCAAACGGTCCGTTGTAGACACATTTTGTCCAGTCTTTTCCCCACTGGTCTCCGGCTGCCTCTGCGACATCCTGACGGGTCGGGTAAAGCGGAGTTGCTACCAGCTTGGACTGGAAGGTCGGATCCGCTACCTTTAAGGTAACCTCGAAGGTGTAATCGTCCACTGCCTTGATTCCGATCTCATCGGCAGAGCTCTGTCCGTTATAATACTCCTCTGCTCCTACTACGTTGAACAGGTAGAAAGAATAGGAATAGCCGTATTCCGGATTTAACAGACGTTTCCAGCCGTACTCATAATCTGCTGCGTTAACCGGCTGTCCGTCGGACCATTTGGCATCCTTTCTCAGATGGAAAGTGTAAACCAGTCCGTCATCGGATACGTCCATGGATTCTGCACCGGCATACTCGAAACGGTCTCCGTTTTCATCTGCTACGTCACGCATCAGTCCTTCGTAGCACTCTCCCATCATCCAGCGCCATCCCATATCCTGCACATCGAAATTGTTTCCAAAGGCTACTGCACGAAGATTGATCTGTCCGTCCACTTCGCCTGCAGTCTCCGGTGCTGCTGAATCCGTTGCTGCTGAATCTGCTGCTCCAGTACTGGTTGATGCCGCCGTGGCATTGTCAGCAGTTGCTACCTGTGTCTCTCCGCTGCTTCCGCATCCGGCCAGAAGACCGGCTGCCATGCATCCTGCCAGAAGCAGAGAAACGACTTTGTTTCTTTTTCTCATTGATGTTCCTCCTTTTTTCCGCAGACCTTCCCCGGCAGATCCGGCTGTGTCTGCACACGGGCCATTGTATTTCATATAATTATCCTGAATTTTTTCTCTTGTTCGGACAATAACACAAAATAATACCTTGTTTTTTCACTTTTTTCATGCGATTTTAGCCCAACTTTTATCAGAATATCGGGAAATATCTGTTTTGTCAATTCTTTTCCCGTAAATTTTGCGTTTTCTGTTTTTTGTGTCACGGTTACGCAAAAAGAAAGAGACCTCCGTTACACACAGCAGTCTCTTTTCCTTTTTCCCTTGCTTTTCTCTTTTATTCCGCTTTTGCATCCATTTGCCGCAGGCTGTGGATCAGCTCCTCACAGATCTCCAGCTCGCTCTTTCCGTCCGTCTCGATGATAATGTCGGCTGCGGCCTCGTATTTTTCACGGCGCTTGCTCATCAGATCTGCGATAAACGGAACGGTTTTGTTGTTCTCAATCAGCGGTCTGTCGTGGCTGTCTTTGACACGGTCTAAAATCGTCTCCGGCTTTGCAGTCAGAAGAACAACGCGGCCGTTCTTTTTCATCTCTACAACGTTGCACTCACGCATCGGAGTTCCGCCGCCGCACGAAATGACAACGTTTGTTCTCGACTGCATTTCGATCAGAAGATTCGTCTCGCAGTCACGGAAATACTGTTCGCCGTAAGTCTCGAAAATATCGGAGATGCTCATACCGGCACGCTCTGCGATGATCTGATCCATCTCGATGATATCCATGGCAAACACGGTTTTGAGATAATCGGAAATGGTGCTCTTTCCGGCTCCCATGAAGCCAATCAGTACAATATTATAATTGAACAGCTTTCTTGCCTGAATCTTTTTACTGTTTCTTGTGATGCTCTCGAAAACATCCGCCACTTCGTTTTTATGGCGTTTTTCCTGCATCCGGCGTTCCAGCCATTCCTTCTGTTTTGCTTCCTGCTCCGGCTGGAGAATCGGCACGTTATTTGCTTCTTTATATACCATAATGTCCTCGACAATACGGTTTCTCATCAGCAGTGCATCCAGAATAATCTCATCGCACTGTCCAAGGCTCTCTCGTAATACTTCCAACTGATTCATGATATTTATCCTTTCCAGACTTGTGTGTACTTGTTCGCACAGCCCTCTTCCGGTATTTTTGTCGTATTTTTTGACATTTTCTGTTATTATAGCAGTTGTCCTCCGGAATCACAACAAAAATTTGCACAAAAGTGCGAAAAGCCCATGGAATCTTTTCAGAAATCCATGGGTTTTGGTATATTTTTATTTAAGATCGTCTTTCGAATCCGCATGATACCTGTTCTCCCGGGCATCTTCTGTGGATAACTTTTCATCAGAGTTCAGAAAACTCAGCTCTGCCCCCCCCCGATTTCAGATTCTTTTTCAGCTTTTCAATCTGAATCGAAGTCTGTTTTTCTTCGGATATGGTGTTCAGCTCCTCGCAGATGGCATCTTTGATATCGAGCAGACACTCGAGCATCAGCGGGCTGAAGGTACCGCACTCGCCGTTCAGGATCATCTCGATGGCTTTCTCGTGCGTGTATGCCGATTTGTAGACACGCTCGCTTGTCAGCGCATCGTAAACATCGGCAATCGATACAACCTGGGCTGCAATCGGGATCTCCTCACCTTTTAAGCCGTCCGGGTAACCCTTTCCGTCGTACCGCTCATGATGCCAGCGACAGATCTGGTACGCAATCTGTACCAGCTTCTCGTCCTGATACAGTTCCAGGCTCTTCAGCATGGACGCTCCGATCAGGGTATGTTTCTTCATCTCCTCGAACTCTTCTTTCGTCAGCCTTCCCGGCTTATTTAAAATGTTCTCGTCAATGCCCATCTTTCCGATATCGTGCAGCGCGGATGCCGTTGTGATCATCAGCTGATCGGACCAGCTTAAGTGGTAGCGGTCTGTCTTCTGTACCAGACGCTCGAGGAGCATACTGGTCAGAACGTTGATGTGGTGGACATGAAGTCCGCTCTCGCCATTCCGGAATTCCATGATATGGCTCAGGATACTGATCATCATCTGATTGTTTTTCTCTTTTTCGTAAATCTGCTCGGTGACGAGCGTCACGAGACGGCGCTGTTTTGCATATAATTTGATCGTGTTGAAGACACGCTGGTAAACAACTTTTGCATCAAACGGACGACTGATATAATCGGATACACCCTGCTCATACGCACGGCGCACAAATGCGGTGGAATCCTCGCTCGATATCATGATGACCGGAACCTCTTCGATCCAGTGGTTGCGGTTCATGTAGTCAAGCACTCCGAAACCGTCCATGCCCGGCATGACGATATCCAGAAGGATCAGCGCAAGGCCTGTTCCGTATTCTTCCAGCAGACGCAGGCACTCTTCGCCGGTGGAAGCTCGATGATATCGTATTCATCCTGCAGAATCTCCGAGAGGATGATACGGTTCATCTCGGAATCATCCACGATCAGGATGCGCTGTTTTTCTCTGCGGTTTTCCTGACGGACAACATCGTCCTGACAACCCAGGATCTGGTCTTTCTCGGTGACAACCATGTTTTTCCGTTGTTTTGCAAGATACATCAGCTGGTCGGCACGCATCGCAGCTTCGCCGATCGTCTCATCTCTTGTCAGAACACCTCCTACGCTGACGGAAAGACGCATCTTCGAGTAGCCCGGCACCTGTGCCTCATGGATCTGTGACTGAATCTGTTTTAATTTCTGTACAAAGTTTTCCTCATCCATCTCCGGCAGAACCAGCAGAAATTCGTCTCCTCCTAAGCGGATCAGACGGTCGGTACGTCGGGTGCAGCGGTTGACGGTCTTTACAATGGTGTCAAGCGCCATATCTCCGGCATTGTGGCCGTATGTATCGTTGTATAATTTGAAATCATCGAGATCGATCATGGCTACGCCGCAGCAAAAGCTGGCGTCCCGGATCTGGTCTTCGAAGTAGCGGCGGTTGAATACTCCGGTCAGCGCGTCACGATACAGCTCTTCGCTGTAGCTGTTCAGCTTGCTTACCAGATTCTGGCGTCCTTCGGAGTCCATCAGTGTTTCATCGTCGAGACGGTTGATCATCTCGATCACGCATGGTTCTCCTTCGATCTCCACGTATCTTGCAATGACCTGATACACATTCGACGCAATGCATTCCAGTTTTGATTTCTGCGATTTCTCCCGCAGGCTTTTCGGAAATACAGTTAAGGCACGGCATCGCTTTGTTCCATACTGCGTAGCATTCACACAGCTTGCCATTCTCTTCATCGATAATAAAATCTCCGATCTCATCCGGACGGAGAACCCGCACATACATGAAAATATTCTTCAGATGTTCCACCAGACGTTCTGCCTGTTTCTGTGTCATCTGAACATCCTTAGAAGGCTCTTTCTTATTTATTTTTTCACATTCCGGCAATTCGGTCTGATTCATCTGTTTCCCTCTCTTCTCCCCGGTACACACAAAACTTCATTACCCTTTGTGTGCTTCCGCGTTTTGCTACATTTTCCCATTTTAATTACAGTTATACATAATAGTGTAACGATTGTTTCCCGTTTCGTCAAGAAAAAAGTGTACAAAAACCGTCCTGTAATGGAAATTTATTCAAAAAAACCGACCGGTTTTACGCGGTCGGTTTTTTCTTCTTATCATGGAAGACACGGCTGTATAACTGCGGATAGATGTTGCTGCAGGAGAGCGCCGGTCCTTCAATATAGCGGTAATGATCGAAATCGTAAACACCGTAATCCGGCTCGGAGTTATCCAGCCAGAAAGCATTGATGCCGTAATCGTAGTAGTTCTTCTTGCATACGTCCCAGACATATTTTCTTGTCTCCGGATTGAACACGTCGATCTCAACGCAGTCACCCTGGAAATCGTATGTCTACTTTTTCGCGCAGACTATCCCTGTATGTTTTTCATTTTATTAGATTTTTTTGTCTGTTTCTTGAAGTTTTTATCCGATTTCTAACACTATTTTGATCTTTTTACCAAATTTGCGGAATGGGCTTTATTTTTAACTGCACAAATTCCATTTCTTATGATAGAATATTTACGAAAAAATAAAGTATCTGATTCACTATACTTTGATTCACAATAAAATGAGGGAGTAATCCATGATTCAAACGAAAGATTCGAACTTAACCTTCCGCCCGCTGACCATCGACGACGCAGAGCAGTACAATGCACTTCTGCGCTACGCCTTTCAGGTTACAGAGCAGGAGCTTTCCGAAAGCGGATGGAAAGACGATGAAATCAAGCAGTCCAAATTCCCGGTTCTCGTCCGTGCCGATGTGCTCGGCTGTTTCTGCGAGGAGGATCTGGTATCACAGTTCGCGGTTTATCCGCTGGACATGAATATCTACGGTGTCCGCTATCCCGTCGGTTTTGTCACCAGCGTCTGCACCTACCCGGAATACACCGGCCAGGGCATCATGAAAAAGCTGATGATCCGGAGTCTCACGCGCATGCGGGAAAACCACCGTTCCTTTGCGCTTCTCTATCCCTACTCTATTCCGCTCTACCGGAATCTCGGATGGGAAATCATTTCCAATAAGATGACGTACACCATCAAGGACACGCAGGTGCCGCGGAAACTCAAAGCCCCTGGCTATGTGCGCCGCGTGGCATGGGATGACAAGGATTTTAAGGAACTACATACCAAATTTGCTTCGAAGACGCACGGCTGCCTCTACCGCAACAATCTGGCGTGGGAAGAATATTTCCGCTGGGATGAGGATGATACCGTCGTTGCGATCTACTATTCCGCTGATGATGTGCCGTACGGCTACATGGTCTATCTGATCAGCTCCGATATCATGCATATCAAAGAGATGATCTATCTGAACCGTGAGGCGCAGCTGGGACTCTGGGAGTATATTCATGCACACGATTCCATGATCGATGAGGTCAAAGGAAATAACTACTACAGTGAACCCATCGCGTTCGAGCTTGAGGACAGCGATATCAAAGAAACGATTCGCCCGTACTCGATGGGGCGTATCATCGATGTCGTGCAGTTTATGGAACATTACGCCTGCGACCCGGACGAGCCGGATGTGTGTATCCGTTTTGAGATCGAGGATGAGCTGCTTCCGTGGAACAATGACAGCTTCACATTCTTCTTTGAAAAAGGACACTGTGTGCCGACCGACCGCGAGCCGGACCATGTGATGAAAATGACGATCGCATCGCTCACGACACTGCTGCTCGGCTACAAGACGGCTTCCAAGCTGTATGAGATGGCGCGCATCGAAACAACGCCGCAGACTGTGGAATGCCTGGACGACCTGCTCTTCCACCATATTCCATATGTTTCGGACTATATTTAATTTATTTTACGCATTGCAAAAGAGGGACTCCCGTGAAAGGAATCCCTCTTTTTCTATGTAACATTTTTTAGTTTTCTTCCAGTTTGATTTTCTCCTGCAGCACAACGCAGCCTGCCATATCGCCGATGACGTTGACGCAGGTGGCACCCATGTCACACAGTGTGTTGATGCTGATGTAAACGCCCATGACGCCGGCCGGAAGACCTGCCATCGTGGCGAGTGCTGCGAATGATGCGATCGCGCCGCCCGGGATACCCGGTGTTCCGACAGAAAGCAGGACGTTGGCAAGCAGAATGATCACCATCATCGAAATGCTGACGTTGATGCCGCAGGCATTTGCGAAGAACATGATCATAAACGACATCAGGATCGATACCGCATCCATGTTGACAGTGGCACCGAGCGGGATTGCGATACTGCTGATCTGGTTCGAAACGCCGAGTTCTTTCTCGACACAGCGCTTGCTGATTGGGATCGTCGCGGAACTGGAACATGTTCCGAATGCATTCAGGGCTGCCGGCATGATCGCCTTAAAGAACTTGACCGGACTCGTCTTTCCGATGAGTTTTACAGCGCCGCCGTAGACGACGATCGCAAATCCATAGAATGCCACATACAGAATGATGAGCTGGGTTGCCAGGGAAACGATGGTTTTGGTTCCGTTTGCCTCGACAACCGGCACGATCGTACAGAAGACACCGATCGGGGTGAAGTACATAACGGTGCTGATGACTTTTAAACAGACCTCATTCAGGGAGTCGATCACGTTTAAGAGCGGCTGTCCCTTCTCTCCGACCGCAATCAGCGTAAAGCCGACAACGACAGCGAACACGAGTACCTGGAGCATGTTGCCCTCCGCAAACGCCTTCACCGGGTTGGACGGGATCAGGTTTTTGATCGTGTCGAGGATGCTGGTCATCTCGGTCGCCTGGATATCGGAAGTTGCCATCTCAAAATGGACTCCCTTTCCGAGGCGGATCAGTCTTGGAATGATAATGCCGACTGCACTTGCAATCGCGGTGGTGCACAGGAAGAAAATCATCGAGTAGCCGGTGATCTTACCTGTCGTTTTTGCATTTCCGATGCTGCAGATGCCCATGACAATTGAGCAGAATACCATCGGGAAAATCATCATATTCAAGGCGTTCATGTAGATGCCGCCGATGACGCCGGTTACGGTCAGAATCGGCGTAAAGCGGTCCGCCAGAAGAAGTCCGGTTAAGATACCGAGAATCAGTCCGGTAAAGATCGCACCTGTAATATGCTTCTGATACCATGCATAAAACTTTTTCATATGTTCTCTCTTCTCTCCTTTTTCACAGAGTAAGAGGCAGGTGTCCCTGTATCTTCTACCTGCCTCTTTGCATACAGCCATCTTATCACACAACCGCGGATAATTCCACCTAAAAATGGATTTATCCGCGGTTTTTCTGGCTTTTTGTCTTTTTTCTCTTTTTTATACGGCTGCTGCCCGGCTGTGGACTTTCTTCCGCATAATCAGATAGCAGATCACCTGCATGATAATCGTGATGATCCACGATCCCGGATACGAAATGAACAGCACATACAGCGAGCGGTGCTGCGGGAAAATGCCGAAGATCCACACGATTCGCGTTCCGACCGTTCCGATGACGGACAGAATCATCGGCACCGCCGAGCATCCCATACCGCGCAGGCTCCCGGGAAGAGGTCCATGATGCCGCAGAGGAAATACGGAACCGTCGTGATCGACAGAATTTCCATACCGCAGCGGATAACCTCCGGGTCCCCGGTGTAAATCTGCAGGATTTCCGTACCGAACAGATACGCGCCGCCACCCATCACCAGTGCGATGCCGCTGGAGAGAATCAGGCAGTCGATCAGCACCTTATCCATTCGTTTGTATTTTCCGACACCGTAGTTCTGGCTTGTGAAGCTCATGCACGCCTGGGTGACGGAGTTGACCGAGGTGTATAAAAATCCCAGCACATTGTTGGCCGCCGTGTAGCCTGCCATTGCAATCGAACCGAAGGAATTGACGGATGACTGCAGCAGCACGTTCGAGAAGTTGATGACGGTACTCTGAATACCCGCCGGGATGCCGACCTGGAAAATCGGGATGATGTAATCCTTTTTCAGGCACAGTTTCGAAAACCGGAGCTGATAACTTCCCTCGCTCTTATAGAGGCACCGCAGAACCAGCACGCAGGAGATCGCCTGCGAAACCACCGTTGCAATCGCCACACCTGCCACGTCGAGACTGAACACGATCACGAGGAACATATTCAGACCAGCGTTGATCACACCCGATACAATCAGGAAATACAGCGGCCGCTTCGTGTCGCCGACGGCACGCAGAATCGCCGCACCGTAGTTGTACAGCATGAAAAACGGCATTCCCATAAAGTAAATTCTCATATACAATGCCGACTGATCAATGACATCCGCCGGTGTATCCATCAGCTCCAGCGCGCCTTTTGCAAAAAATACGCCCACAAACGCCATCACAACGCCGCTGATCAGCGCCAGCATGATCGATGTATGTACCGTTTCCGACATCTCCCGGTCGCGCCCCGCTGCATAATACCGCGCCGCAAGCACATTCGCACCGAGCGAGATTCCCATAAACAGGTTGATGAACACGTTGATGAGTGCCGTTGTCGATCCGACAGCCGCAAGCGCCTGGCTTCCGCTGAACCGTCCGACGACGATGATATCCACCGCGTTGAACATCAGCTGCAGAATGCCGGACACCATCAGCGGCAGCGAAAAGGAAATCAGCTTGTCCATAATCGTGCCGTTGCACATGTCGATTTCATATTTGTTCTTTTTCAAAAATACTCCTCCTTCTTTTGTAGCAGATATGCAGTCTTACACCGCAGACATATACAGAAATGATACCACTTTTTTCCGGTTCTGCACAGAGACTTTCCATAATTTATTGACTTCTGTAAAGTCCACAGGTAAAATAAATACGATTACAGTTTTTCTGTATATAAATCAAGGACAGGAGAGAACCTATGAAAAAATATGGATTACAGGTGCCGAAGGCCACATCGGTACTGCCCTTCTGGAACTGCTGGAGGGTGTGGAATATCAGCTTCTTCCGACGGATATTCACGAGGTTGATATTACCAAAATCGATGAAGTCACACAGTTCGTTTATGTCAACCGTCCCGACGTTATCATCAACTGCGCCGGTATGACCGACGTTGCCGAGTGTGAAAAAAACATCGACGAAGCCTATCGTGTCAATGCCATCGGTGTGCGCAACGTAGCGCTTGCCGCCAATGATATCGACGCAAAGGTTATTCAGATCTCAACGGATGACGTCTTCGACAAGGAATCCCGCATCCCGTACAACGAGTTTGATACCGTGCATCCGCGTACGATCTACGGAAAATCAAAAGAGGCCGGAGAGAAAATCCTGACACAGCTTTTGAACCGCTTTGTCATCATCCGAAGCTCCTGGATTTACGGGATCGGCCGCGATTTTGTGGACGAAGTACTCCGTAATGCGGCAAAGGGCGGCACGATGGAGGTTCCAAACAACCAGTATGCGGCTCCGACCAGTGCTTTTGAGCTTGCGCGCGTGATCTGCCACTTTATCGACAACGAGGAGTATGGTCTGTACCACGTTGTCTGCCCCGGAAGCTGCAGCCGCTATGAGTTTGCAAGAACCATCCTCGAGTATACCGGAAAAACCGGTGACCTTGATCTCTACCCGGTTGTCGCACGCGATGATGTCCGCCCGACCTATTCTGTTCTGGACAACATGATGCTCCGCCTGACCGGTATTCCTGAACCGCCCGACTGGAAAACGGCACTGAAAGAATATCTCGAAGAAACCGGAGGAATCGAATAATGGTCCGAAACAGAAAAGAAACAACGGAAAAGTCAAAAAAGAAGCCCGGACTTTCCACCCAGATTTTTATTGCCCTGCTGGCCGGTGCGCTGCTCGGCGTGGTGATTCACTATTGGATCCCGTCCAGCTATATCAAGGACACCGTCATCGTAGAAGGTGTGCTGTATGTCATCGGACAGGGCTTTATCCGCCTGATGCAGATGCTTGTCGTACCGCTTGTCTTCTGCTCCCTCGTCTGCGGAAGTATGTCCATCGGAGACAGCAAAACCCTCGGAAAGGTCGGCGTAAAAACGATCGGCTTTTACCTTGTTACCACAGCACTTGCCGTCTGCATCGCACTTGGAACCGCCCTGCTCATTCACCCGGGGCTCGGACTTAACATGAGTGCGGTTCAGAAAGCCGACCTGTCCTCGACAGCAGCAGATTCCAGCGTCAGCCTGGTGGATACACTGCTCAACATCATCCCGAAGAACCCGATTGGTTCCATGGCAAACGGCGATATGCTTCCCATCATCGTATTCGCCCTGTTTGTCGGCGTAATGCTGGCAAAGCTCGGAAACCGCGCTTCGGTCGTTTCCAACTTATCAGCCAGTTTAACGATGTCATGATGGAAATGACCATGACGGTCATGAAGGTGGCCCCGGTCGGCGTTTTCTGTCTGATTGCACGTACCTTTGCAACGGTCGGCTTTTCTGCGTTCGCACCGATGCTGAAATACATGGGAAATGTAACACTGGCGCTGGCACTGCAGTGCTTCGTCATTTATCAGGTTCTTCTGTTCGTATTCACACGGCTGAATCCGATTAAATTCGTGAAGAAATTTCTTCCGGTTATGGGATTTGCATTTTCCACCGCAACCTCCAACGCAACAATCCCGATGTCGATTGATACACTGAACAAAAAAATGGGTGTCTCGAAACAGATCTCTTCGTTCACCATTCCGCTCGGCGCAACCATCAACATGGATGGTACCTCCATTATGCAGGGTGTCGCTGTCATCTTCATCGCAGAGGCGTACGGTATTCATCTGACCCCGGCAAACCTCGCAACGGTTGTTGTTACCGCAACACTGGCTTCCATCGGTACCGCCGGTATCCCAAGTGTCGGCCTTGTCACCCTGGCTATGGTACTGAATTCCGTCGGACTGCAACGGAGGGTATCGCTCTTATCATGGGTATCGACCGTATTCTCGATATGCTGCGTACCGCCGTCAACATCACAGGCGATGCTGTCTGCACAACGATTGTCAGCCATCAGGAAAAGGCGCTCAACCGCGAAGTATTCAATCGCAATTAACTGCAATAAACTGCTTGCGAAAAGCCTTTTTCAGACACGCTCTAAGGCTAAGAAAACGCGTTCCCGTTTTCGGAAACCCCTGTGGTTTCCGGCGGGAACGCGTTTTTCTTATCTTATTTTTCTGTTACAGTTCAAATGCCTGGCGGATGCTGTCGTAATGCAGGAATTTACCTTCTGCGGCGTACCCTTTGATTTCGTCCAATGTAGCAAAACGGTAGCCGTCTGTTTCTTCCTCCTGAAGATGAAGATCTTCGTCTTTGATATCCATCACGAAGCGATAAACATCGACAAAGTAATTGTCTCCCTCATCCGGGTTGATGCGCCGGTAGGTAAAGAGATAACCGCCGTCAGCCTTGCTCACATCGAGTCCGGTTTCCTCTCTGACCTCACGGCGCACGGCCTCCCAGGAGCTCTCTCCTGCCTGTGCTGCGCCGCCGGAAACCTCCCACCAGCCCGGTGCCCAGGCTTTCGTCATGACACGTTTTGTGACAAGAAAGGTCCCATCCGGTCTTGCGATTACGCCGAGTACGGTCAGGTGAAACTCGCCCGGCTTCATATGCCAGTCATTCCGTTTCATCGTGCGGCCGGTCGGCTGTTTGTTTTCATCATAGATATCCCAGAGTTCCATATCGTGTTTTCTCCTGTCGAACTTCTTCCGAGCCCCATCTCGATTTTTCTTCCCTTTCGCATGGTTCTGAATCATTACAGATACTGTTTAATCTCTTCCATTACATTTTCCAGCGGAATCTGTGTTTTCAGAGTCTTATCGCGGGATGCAACCTCGACAACGCCCTGTTTCATGTTTTTCGGGCTTACGATGATGCGCAGCGGAATGCCGAGCAGGTCGGCATCAGCAAACATTACGCCGGCTCTGACGCTTCTGTCGTCGTAGATCACTTCGATGCCTGCATTCTGCAGATCCTCGTACAGCTTGTCCGCATATGCTCTGACTTCCTCGTCATCGACGCGGACTGCACAGAGGTGTACCTGCCACGGAGCGATAGCTTTCGGCCAGATCGGGCCGTACTCATCGTGATGTGCCTCGCAGACCGATGCTGCCAGACGGCCGACACCGATACCGTAGCATCCCATGATCGGGGTCTTGCTCTCGCCGTTTGCATCGACATAGGTCATATTCATGGATTTTGTATATTTGGTTCCAAGCTGGAAGATATTTCCGACCTCGATACCTCTGGAGATCTTCACGGTCTTTTTGCCGCATTTCGGGCAGATGCCGCCCTCCTGGATTTTTGCAAAATCGTGATACTCGGCATTCGGAACGTCGCGCTCCATGTCGAGTCCTTTGTAATGATGCTCTGCCTCGTTGGCTCCGCAGGAAAGGTTATTTCTTCCCTCGAGGATTTATCGTAGAGGACAACGGCATCTCCGTTCACCTTCAGGTTCACCGGTCCGATATAGCCTGCGTTCAGGCCGCATTCTTCGGTGATCACGGCTGCGTGAACCTGCTCACCGAGGAAGTTGACCAGCTTCGTCTCGTTGACTTCGAGATCGCCGCGGATGAAAAGGACAACGTATTTATCATCAACATTCTGCTGATAAACAACGGCTTTGCAGGAGTTCTTTGTCTCGTCTCCGAAGAAATTGCAGACGTCTTCAATGGTGTGGACGTTCGGTGTATAAACCTTTTCGAGTGCAGCGGATTCTGCGTCTCTTGCGATATCGGAAATGTTCTCAGCTGCCTCCATGTTGGCTCTGTAATCGCAGGAATCACACAGAACGATGGAATCCTCTCCGACCGGAGTCAGAAGCATGAACTCATGGGAGATGTTTCCGCCCATCATACCGGAATCGGATTTGACAGATACCACCTCCGGCACGCCGACACGCTCGAAGATGCGCTCGTATGCTGCGTGGCATTTCTCGTAATACTGCTCCAGATCTTCCTGGCTGGTATGGAAGGAGTAAGCATCCTTCATCGTAAACTCACGCACACGGATCAGTCCGGCTCTCGGACGGGCCTCATCACGGAATTTTGTCTGGATCTGATAGATCATAAACGGATATTTGGTGTAGCTCTGTGCATACTCGCGTACAAGGTGTACGGCTGCCTCCTCGTGGGTCATGCCGAGTACCATTTTGGCATTGTTGCGGTCGGTGAAGCGCAGCAGCTCATCGCCGATGCTATCGTAACGGCCGGACTCATCCCACAGAGAAGCCGGCATGACAACCGGGAACTGCACTTCCTGGCCGTCGATTTTGTCCATCTCCTCGCGCAGGATCTGCTCGATTTTGCGCACAATGCGGCGCAGCGGCAGATAGGAAGAATAGATTCCGTTTGCCATATATTTGATGTATCCGCCTTTTACCATAATAGCATGGCTGTCGATGACACAGTCAGCAGGTCTTTCTTTGAAGCGTTCTCCTACTAATTTTTCAAGTTTCATTTTCTGATTTCCTCCTTGTTTTTTTGGTTTTCAACATCTGAAATCTTCCAGACGCGAGAACATTCCAGCCTGTCCGATTTTAAGCTTTTAGTCAACATTTTACGCATCTAACTCATCACTGAAGTAACGAGTTAGATGCTTCGTTTTCAAACAGAAAAAAGCCCTAAACCGCAAGCTGCAGTTTAGGGCGAATTTTTTATCCGCGGTACCACCTAAATTCAGGAAAACTCCTGCACTCTGACACAAAGCATTTGTACCCCACGATTTTTGTATTTTGTAATACGCGTGATCTCTGCTCTCTGTACCTTCTCTGTAACGGGAGATCCCGGTGCAGCCTACGAAATAAATTTTCCCTGATGGATTTTCTTCTCTTCGGTGCACAGCTCCAAGACCGGTTCACGATAGATTCTGCAAAAAGCTTTCACCTGCCGCTTTCTCTCTGAATGCGCTCTGTCGCTACTGTTTCTTTTCGTCGCTTTTTCACTGCACTGATTGTAGCAGAAACCAGAAAAGAATGCAAGCCCGTTCCTTCTGCTTTTTCTGCATAAACGCCCGCCCAGGTTACAGGCCTTCCCGATACATTCTGCTGATTGCCGCCTGGGCTTCCTCAGACTGTTTTTTCTCAATCCATGCTTTGCGGTCACTCAGGATAGCCAGCATCTCATCGACAACGTCCTCGGCGCGCGGGCTTGTGACGCGGTAGAGATAGCCGAGCATCCGCGTGGCGGTAAAATCGGTGTTCATCTGGCGGTATGCAATTTCCCGGCAGAAGTCGTCCGGGTAACCGTTGTGTTTTAACGCACGGTACAATTCGTCATTTCTCGTTTCTGGCATTGCCTGTCTCCCTTTTTCCTTTAAACATTTACGTTTCCGCTGTTCAGACCTTCCGTCTTTTCCTCAAGTGGCAGCCAGTCCAGTGCCTTTTTGATCCACTCATCCCAGAAATCCCATTCATGGCCACCCTTGCTCTCATAGTAGACAATGTCCATGCCGCTCTCTTCCATCCGTTTATGGTAGAGACGGTTTACTTCCAGAAGTCCGTCCTCTGTTCCGCACGCCTGGAATACGGTCGGCACATTGACAGACGGTTCTTTTTTCCGTGCTTCCTTTAACTGCTCGATAAGAACAGCCGGGTTTTTGTCACTCTTTGCTGCTTCGACCAGATTTCCGAAATAACCTTCTTCATGTGCAAAGCTGTCCGCTCTGCTCTCTTCCGGATTTTCCAGCACATGAAGTGCACCGGACAGGCAGATCACAGCCCCGAAGGTATCGTGATATTTCAGGCCATTTCTGAGTGCGCCAAAACCACCCATGGAAAGGCCTCCGATAAAGGTGTCTTCTCTTTTTCTGGACAGCGGAAACATTTTTCTTGTAATCTCAACCAGTTCTTCTCCGATAAACTGTCCGTGCATGGCACCGATGGACGGCTGATCCACATAAAACGCATTCTCGCCGGCCGGCATGACAACGGCAAGGTTTTTCTCCTCTGCCCATCTTTGGATTCTGGTTCCATGAACCCAGTCTGTCTCATTCCCAAAAATGCCATGCAGCAAATACAGCGTTTTAAACGGTTTTTCCTCGCGCTCCGGCTGCCCAAAGGTAAATTTGTCGACCGGCAGAATAACCTGCAGCGGTACGGTGCGCATTAAAGTTTTTGACATGAAGCTTACCTGAATAAATGCCATAATAAAAATCCCCCTGTGGATATATATTTTTCTTTATTTTACGCCTTATTTCTGCGTTTCGTCAACGTGGAGTTTTGCGTTCCTCCGGTTCCGGCTTGCACCCCGAAGCAATTCACGATATAATCATGTTTATAGCAATCCCAGAAAATAATGCAAAAATTCAGCACTGCAGAACGTGAATTACTGCGTCACGATTTCGTCGTACCCCGGTACGCCTTCAAATCCGTTCCTTGTAATTCGCGCCCTGCAGCACTGCCTTTTTTGCGTTATTTTCTGGTCTTGCTATAGTTTGAATTTTTTCTGTGACAAGATAAGGAGATTTTCTATTATGATAAAGTTGATTGCAACCGATGTCGATGGAACGCTCGTCAAAGACGGCACACTTCTGATCGACCCGGAATATATGACTGTTGTTTCCAGGCTTGTCGACCAGGGCATCCATTTTGTTGTCTGTTCCGGCCGCCAGTTTTCCAGTGAACAGAAGCTTTTCGCTCCGATCAAGGACCGCCTGCTCTACATCTCCGATGGCGGAACTGTCGTGCGCACACCGGAAAAGATTCTGAAAACATATCCGATGGAAACGGCACTCTGGAAATCCATGTGCCGCATGGTACACGACGAACTTCCGTCCTGCGACTGCTTTGCCGCCACCCCGGACTACTGCCTCGCCGAAGATGCCGGAAGCCGCATGTTTCACTGGCTCCGCGACTCCTACGGCTTCGATGTCCGCGAAGTACCGGATCTATCGAAGGTAGAAAACGAGGACATTATCAAATTCACAATCTACCATCCAACCTCCTGTGAAGAGCTTTGCTCCCCAAATTTCATCCCGGCGTGGAATCATCAGGCAAAACTCGCTGTCGCCGGTAAGGAATGGTTGGACTGCAACGCCCGCGGCGTCAGCAAATGGACCGGTCTCTCATTTCTGATGAACTACTTTGGCCTTACCCCAGACGAAGTCTGCTGCTTCGGCGACAACCTGAACGACATCGAGATGCTTCAGAACGCTGGCGAAAGCTACGCCGTCTCCAACGCCCGAGCGGAAGTCATCGCCTCAGCAAAACACACCTGCCCGCCGTACTGGGAGAACGGGGTGCTGCAGGTTTTGAAAACGTTTTTGAAGGAAACGACAAACCCGTTTTGAATCAAAAAATCCAGGCATCCTATACGGATGCTGGATTTTTAATTCTCTGTTTCTTTACAATACCCCATGCGGCGCAATGCCGATCGCAAATTCGACTGCAATCGCTACCAGGACTACCAGCAGCGAAATGATGAATCCGTGCAGCATCGGCTTTGCGCCGGAGCGGCAGAGGGATTTGAAATCGGTGTTCAGGCCGATGGCCGCAAGGGCGGCCACCATCAGAAATTTGCTGATGGTTTTTAATGCGGCTGCTGTGCCTGCCGGGATAAGACCTAAGGAGGTCAGTGCTGACATGGCGAGAAAACCTAAGATAAACCATGGAAAAATGGATTTGATGCTTACCTTTACGGCGGTTCCTTCTGCTGCCTGCGCCTTCCGTTTCAGATGTACGTTGATGGCGGCGAATGCCAGAACAGCCGGAATGATGGCGAGGGTCCGTGTCAGTTTTACCATGGTTGCGAAATCACCGGCAGCCTCGCTGAATGCGTAACCGGTGGCAACGACGCTTGAGGTATCGTTGACCGCAGTTCCGGCCCAGAGGCCAAACGCGGCATCTGAAAGGCCCATCCAGTGACCGAGGATCGGGAATACGACAATCATGACCGTATCAAATAAAAACGTTGCGGAGAGGCCATAGGCAATGTCCATATCGGTTGCCTCGATGACCGGCGCGATTGCCGCGATCGCGGAACCGCCGCAGATACCCGTGCCGGCGTTGATGAGGCTGCTCGTCTTCCAGTTCAGTCCAAGTGCTTTTCCGATCAGTGCGCCGAGGCCAAAGCACGTTGCCAGGGTAAATACCATAACCGTCAGGGAAAATCTTCCGACCGTCAGCACCGTGCGGATATTCAGGCTCGCACCGAGCAGAATAATCGCAAATTTCAGGATCTTCTTCGATGTAAATTTAATTCCCGGCGCTGTCACGCTGTTCGGCTTGTAAAAGGCATTCACAATCATACCGATAAACATGGCGATGACCGATGCCCCGATAAAGTGCAGTCCGGCGCTCTCCTCCAGGCTTTCCAGGAATTTCGCCGCAGCGGCAATCACCAGCGCAATCGCCGCTCCGGGAATCAGTTTCTTTGCGTTTTTCATAATAATAACTTCCTCCAGATGTATCGTTTTTTCTTTCTCTCTCCCCAAAACATTCCGTATTTTTCATCACGTCTGATGCTGCCACTTCCCGCTTCGATAGCGAAGGACAAAGAAAATGGCACGAACAACCCAGTCCATCGTCATGCGACCCAGACACCGAAGACGCCGAATCCCATACGCACACCGAGCACATAGCTCATGCCGATTCTGCAGATCCACATGGAAAGAATCGAGAGAATCATGCAAAATGCCACATCATTGGACGCGCGGAGTACATTCGGCAGATTGAAGGCAATTGGCCAGATTATCATACAGCAGATGCCGTGGTAAACGATGATATCTTCCGTCATGGCTGTTGCCTCCGCAGACAGACTGTAAACGTGAAGCACCGCCGGAAGTGCCGCGATGACACCGAGACAGCAGACGATCATCAGGCCATAAATGATGATGTGCAGCTTTTTCGCATAGTATTTTACCTGCTCATAGTCTCCCGCTCCCGCGCACTGTGCGCTTACGGTCAGCACTGCATTTCCGATCGCCATACCGGGCAGTGTCTGGAAGACAGCAATCGTGTTGGACACCGCATTTGCCGCGATCGACGCTGTTCCGAACTGTGTGATCATACTTAAGACCATAATTTTGCCGAGCTGGAACATACTGTTCTCGAGCCGTTCGGAATGCCGATGCCAAGGATTTTTTTCAGCATATGGAAATCCGGTTTTACTTTCACCGGATAAGAGCACCGCACCAGATACCGCTTATTATGTACGAGAACAAATGCTGCCACAGCTGCATACATACGTGAAAGCAGCGTTGGAATCGCAACGCCGTCCACGCCGAATTTCAGCGCATAGACCAGAAGCGCATTTCCCGAAATATTGATCAGGTTCATGACGATGGATATTTTCATCGGCGTTTTCGAATCACCCTGCGCGCGGAAAATGGCCGCACAACCGTTGTAAACCGCCAGAAACGGAATGGAAGCCGCTACGATCATCAGATAAATATTGCAGTTTCTTTCTACCTCTGCCGTAATGTTTCCAAACACAACATGTAGAATAAACGGCTTTAAAAGATAGACCGCCGCCATGATCACAACTGACAGCGCCGTTGTCACCAGCAGAAGCTGGTCAGCTGCCTCACATGCTTTATGCGGCCGCTTCTTTCCGATATACTGGCCGCACACGACGGCTCCGCCGGTTGCAATCGCGGTGAACATGTTGATCAGCAGAATAAAGATCGTATCAATCAGCGACACACTCGACACCGCCGCCTCGCCGACACTGGATACCATAATTGAATCCGCCATGCCGACTGCGATGGCAAGAAGCTGTTCAATCAGAAGCGGCACAATCAGCTGTTTCAGATCCGCATTGGAGAACAGGTCACCATCCCGTTCCTTCAGATAATTCATCTTTTGTTTCCTCCATTTTCATACCTTCTCCGTTGATGAGTTTTTACGCATGTGTATTACACTTATGCTGTTTTTATCTTACCTGCATTTTTACGTAAAAGCAAGAAGAACCGGCATTATCTCTTTACCGGTTCTCCATTGATTGTCTGTACCAGACTTTGTCAAATCTTGCGTATTTTTTACTTCTTTCATCAGCGTATCGAGGTCTTTCACAATCTGCTCGCGCTTTCCTGTCGGTCCTATGAAATATTCTCTGCCGCCCATTTCCAGCGGATTTCCTGTCGTTCTTGTGCGCACACCGAAAGTAAGTCTTCTGCTTCCTCTCCGGTAATAAATTGTATAGGTACGCGGCACATAGTTGAACAGGGAACTTTCTATTTCAGAAACCGTATAAAATTCACCACTCTCTTTCGCCGCCGCATACCGCCTGTCCTTCAGGCAGTCCATTTCGGCTACAGAAATAAAGCAGATCAGATAGTCCAGAAACGAAAACACAACCAGAATCAGCGCTTCCACGATTCGCCCCGTCTTTGTTTTATCCAAAATGTGAACATAGATATCTCCGTAAAATACCGCAAAGAAAAGAATAATACTCAAAATAATCTTAATCCACGGCCAGAGACGGGATTTAATTTTCCGGTTTACTTTAAAAACATTGATCCAGTCAAGCAACTGTTTTTCCTCCAAAGCTGTAATTATACATGTATTATACTACTCTCTTTCCCCCGTAAAAACAACAGAAATCCGATCACTTCCACTCTTCTCATGCTTTATTTTCCTTATACTTGACACCGTATGAAGTGAGGAGATCACAAAATTCGTCGGCACTGATTGGCATAGTACGGACACAACTAAATTGTGACTTATCAAATATCACAAAGCTAGTAAATGGATGATATGTTGAAAAAAACAGACCACTATCTTTTTGTTTTGATACGTTAAAGAAAAAATGATTTTTATATCTTTGTATAACGGAAAAATCCTCCCATACAATTTTTTTCTTATATCCCAAAAAGGCAAGTTCCATTCCCCACTTATGGATGTAAATACGTGTTAAAGCATCTACACTTCCCCATGACACTATCCCACAAATAAACATTATTCCAAATATTACCCAAAGCTTTTGAGGCAAATTATATAATTCACATTGTTTTTTTGCATCTTCCCAAAATCTTGTCATAAGATACCCGATGCCTATTAATGTAGCAACTTGTGCAAACATAAAAAACTTACGATATCCTGCTCTCATATTTTCTCTTTAATTCCTTCGATCTTTATTTTCTTTCCGTGTACTGAACACCATATGAAGTGAGCAGTTCACAAAATTCGTCGGCGTTAAGCGGCATGGTATGAACAGAACGATTTCGCGAATTATCGAATATTACAAAACTGGTAAAGGGATGAAACATTGCCCAATACGGACCTGCATCTTTTTGTTTTGACATATTGAAGAAAAAATGATTATGATATCTTCGTATAACAGAAAATTCTTCCCATTCGATTTTTTTCTTATATTTCAAAAATGAGATCTGCATTCCCCATTCATAAATGTAAATACTGGTTAAAGTATTTATAATTCCAGCAGCCGTACCAAAAGTATAAATCATAAACCACAATATCATAAGTGCTTTATCTTGCATGTTATAAGAACTAATTTGACCTTTTCCCTCTTCCCAAAAATTCAGCATAAGGTATCCGCAGCCCATAAATACCAATATACTAAAATATTTATAAAATTTACGATATCCTGCCTTCATATTTGCCACCTACTAATTTAACTTTTTGAACATTTCCGCTTTTACAACATCAAAGTTGTCTGCGCAAAGGAATCTGCACAATTCCAGATCGTAATAGCGGCTGGCGGTGACATAGAGCTTGGTGTCGTCATCGTAGCAGTAAGCACGATAGCGGAATGGATTGAGCTTTCCGATATTTTCTCCGCTGGTATCGGTCAGACCGGTCTGTTTTCCCCATATTTAAAACGAGCATTACCTCTATTAGAAATATAATACTTGTTTTTAATGAATATGCATGGAACTCATCTTTTCCATTTACCCATATACTCACCACATAGTAATTAATAATAACACACAGAATCAAATCTACACCTGTACCAAATTTTCCCCATATTACTTTCATACAATTTTCTCCTCGTTATTTCTTTCGACTGTGCAATATTCGCACCACTTGTATCCATGGTATTTACCAGTTCTCCCCCTGCATCGTAAGAATAGTTTACTCCCTGCTTTCCATCGCTGTCAATCCGTCCGATGACATCGTTTTGCAAAGATGGGATTTTATACTCTTCCCCCGTAAAAACAATATGCTTTATGGCAGTTGATCCATCCCGCTCCCGACAGCAGTCTGCCCCAGCTTTTGTTTCTGATTTCTGTGATCGTATAGCTTCCCTGGTCTTTGATGACTCCCACCACCGGGTATTCTACTCCGGGACCTGTGCGGATGTTGAGCGCCGGGTCTGTTACACGGTAGATGCCGGGATTGTATTCACTTTTCTCACTGCCGTCTTCTGTTTCCCGAATCAGACGCTGGAACCGCTCCCAGTCTCCCCGCTTCTGAATCTGGGACGGGCAGTTTTTGCTGCAGATGTCGTAATGCCGGTAAACTGCATCTGATGGAATCCCCGTCTCGTTCATCAGGTTTTTCACCAGCTCCACCGTATGTAAAAATGCGGTTTCGTAATCATATCCTTTCTGCACGCACATCTCAACCGCGATGCTGTTCCGGTTTCCATATCTGCCGAATAGATTTTTACTTCCATAATTTCTCCCGACATGCAGCATCCTCTGCTGTGCGGCGCAGCCTGATAAGCGATCTCCCCGTCATCTACGTAATAATGCGCCGACATAATCTGAAAATTTCCCTGGTACTGCGCTCTTGCATGCGCGCGGGCATCGGCTCCGGCGGCAAAATTGTCTGTATTGTGTACCACAATACACTGCGGATGATTTTCCGACCATGTATTCTGGTTGCTACAATAGCTTCTGTCAACCCTCATTTACTCTGCTCCTCCTTTCTCAGCACATCAATCCTTGACCGCAGAACCTCAGGGATTTTCACACCCATCAGCCCTGCATTTTCCAAGATTGAAACCGCTTCATTTAAAATAAATCCAATGCAGACGGCATCCCGCAGGTAATTCGTCTGTGTGAGCTGATCCAGTTTTTCCGCGACCAGCACAAAGAACAGCATCATCCCTTTTCTGCAAAGCCCTTTCCATCCCGCACGGCTCTCCAACGTTCCGTTTTCAGATTTCGGACTCTTTTTAAAAACAACAGGAAGCAGAACACCTCCTGTGATCCAGTCAATTGCCATGAAGCAGACCAGCGTTTCCAGCGCAGCATCCCAGCCTCCAAACTGTGCCGCAAGGAAGCTGCCTGCTACGGCAAGGATCGTGCGATAAATTGATTTCATTGGCATTTCCTTCTTTCTTTTTCTAAATTTGCATATAAAAAGGGAAGTGGCTGGTAATTCGTGGATCTTACGGCCACTTCCACTCTTTTTGTATGTTATTTACTTTCCGTATACTTGACACCGTATGAAGTGAGGAGTTCACAAAATTCGTCGGCGCTGAGCGGTATGATTCCCCAGCCCGGTCCGCGGAACTTGTCGAATATCATGATACTGGTAAATGGGTGATAGGTACACCAGAACAAACTGTCATCTTTCTGTTTCGATATGTTGAAGAAAAATGATCATTGTATCTTTGTATCACAGTAAAATCTTCCCATTCTATCTTTTTTTCATAGCCCCAAAAAGATAACATTATTCCCCATTCATAAATATAAATTCGTTTTAGTAGAAATGTCACAGTTCCATAAGCTGCTATGCTTAAAAAGAACATTATTCCTAGAAACACTATGATACTTGTTTTTAATGAATAGGCGTGGAACGCATCTTTTTCATTTACCCACAGGCTCACCCACCAATAACTACTAATAGCACACACAATCAGGTCTACGCCGGTACCAAATTTTCCCCATACTACTTTCATACAATCTTCTCCTCGTTATTTCTTACGCTTTGCCTTTGTACAAAACTATTTTTCTTCGCGCAAAGGCATCTTAAAACTTTTCTATCTAAGCGCTGGAAGTCCTATATTTTGCATTTTTCTGGAAATTGCAGCTTATTACTCTGCCAGTTCTTCTTTTTCCCCCCAACTTTTTTTGTACTAAAGTTGATGTTGCTGTTTTTCTTAAGTGTTGATCCATTTTTATTTGCCTGTTTCTTGGGTTTTCCAAACACTCCATCCAAAACACCGCTTTTGGGATAGCTCAGTAATGGAGACTGAAAAAAGTCTGTAAAAGCACCCAATGCATTCTCAATAGTTTCATTTTTTACATATGCGTTATACGTTTTAGGTTCTAACAAGGTCATTATAGCATCGTAAATCCTGCCCCCATTGCTCTTGCCATATCTCCTGATTCCTGATACTCTAAATATCCTCCTTTCAAACCACTTACTACTACTGAAAAGATAATTCCTTGGCTATCTCCCAAAACACTACTGATTGCACTTTCTATGGCCACCTCTGCAATTCCTTCTAAGGTTACTTTCTCATTCGCCATTCCGCACTGTACCGCATATACAAATACATCTTTTAAGATATTCCATGCTACTTTTCTGGGATCGATTCCTGGGAATGCCAGCATTAAAATTCCAAAATCACCATCATCATCTACCGCATTCACCGGATTGTTGCAACAGTACACATAAAGGTTCTTTCCATTCATGCTAAACATTTTCGCTTTTACAGCATCAAAGTTGTCCGCACAAAGGAATCTGCACAATTCCGGATCATAATAACGGCTGGCGGTGACATAGAGTTTGGTATCGTCATCGTAGCAGTAAGCACGATAACGGAATGGGTTTAGTTTTCCGATATTTTCTCCGCTGATATCGGTCAGACCAGTCTGTTTTCCCCATGCATCGTAAGAATAGTTTACTACCTGTTTTCCATCGCTGTCAATCAGTCCTATGACATCATTCTGGCTGTTGTACAAGTAATAATACTCTTTTTCTCCCTTTTTCAGCATCAGCGGGGATTTATCCGCACCGTAAACAAACTGAACCAGTACATCTCCATACTTCGTTCCCATCAGTTTGTTTCCGCACCAGTAGTTCTTATGGCTGATTCCGTTCAGGTCTTTCCACTGGACTCTGTGTCCTTCGCTGTCGTAATGGTAAACTGCTTTCTTTCCGTTTAAGGTCAGACTCTGCAGCAGGCTTCCTCTGTACCAGGTCAGTGTTCTTCCCTGATAAGCTGTAATGTTGCCGACCGCATCATAGGAAATGCTGCTGCCATTATAGGAAATAAGCTGATCTTTCCATCCTGAAGCACGGTAGGTAAACAGATCTGTCTTTACCGCATTGCCCAGTGCTCCCGTTGTATAGGAATACTCTTTTCTGGACGTCATATTCATTCCGGCATCGTAGGTATACGTAATACTCTTATTTTCCCATGCAGAATCCACACGGTCAGTTCACTCAAGCATTATACGTATATTTTACTTTCTGAACACCATTCTCGGAAATCGTAACAATATTTCCCACAGCATCATAAACAAAGGACAGTTTCTTTCCGTTATTGTTGATTTCTTTGAGAAGCAAGGTTGTAATTCCCGCTTTTCTTCCCGGCACAAAGGTATAGTCGACCGGATATGTTTTGTCCTTCAGATGAATGGTTTTTCTGGTAACACGACATAACGTGTCAAAGGTATACGAAATTTTGACTGCATCATTTACCTTGATCTGATAAATCACATCCGGTGCCTGTGCTTTTCCAACCTCTCCAAATACGCACGATGTTGAAATTTTGCTGTCATCAATCTGATGTACCATGCCTGTGCGTCTGTTCTTGTTGTCATACTGAATGCGCGCCGTTTCTCCATCTGTTGTGCGGTATCCTGCCATTCTCTGGATCATGTCATAGTCAAAGAAAATCTTTCTGTCGTTTTCCAGATCCTCATGGTAAAATACATTTCCATAGTCATCATAGATATTTCGGAAGACTGTCGTTCCATTCCACTTCTGCTCCACGATCTGCTCGTACTTGTCATAGCTGTTTTTCAGCACTTCTCCTGTCGCATACTTTACTTCGCTGAGCGGTCCGTCCGACGGAAGATAATCGTATTCTTCCAGTGCATTTCCGCCTGCCAGAATTCTGGTCTGATTTCCGAGGAAATCATATTCATAGGTATACTCGAATCCATTGTGGGCAATCGTTTTTAACCGGTCACCTTCATCATACGTATAACCCAGTTTTACCGTATTTGTTCCATCAGAAGCCGTCGCACCGGTCAGAAGGTCATTCTTGGTATCATACGTATACGTTACCTTATTCCCTTTTGCATCGGTAACTCCCGTCAGCAGGCGTTCTTTGCTGTCGTATTCGTTTGTTGTTACAAATCCTCTGGCATCTGTCAGTGTTTTTACATTTCGGCCGGTTGCCGTGTAGGTATACTGCGCCGTCATACGTTCGCTGCATTTCTCCAAAATAAATTCCTGTGGACTCATGGCTTCTACTGTTGGATATGCTCCGTTAATTGCTGTATTCTCTTCATGTGAGAGACTTGGAATCATAAAATACCGGCTGTTCTGTTTGATGCAATAATTATTTTTATCCTCTTCACTCACTTCAAACCAGAATTTCTGTTTGCTGTCCGATGTATTTTTCACCTGCAGCGTGAGTGTTCCATCCGAAGCCATAGAAAGTGCTTTTCCCTCTGCATTGGCCGGTTCCAGGAAAAATCCACCTGTTTCATCTCCATGAATCAGAAACATCTGTGCTTCTTTTCCTAAATACCGATTCTGAACAACTGTTGATCCCGCTGTTGTTCCATTTACCTGCATATACTGTCCACTGTATCCAAGACGCATCATATAAATCCCGCCGGAAATCGGCTGGTCACTCTTTCGTTCATATGCAACAGGCTCAAAATACCACTGCTGATTCGGATGTGTTTCTGACTGATCCCAAATCTGTAACTGAATCGAATTATCAAGCTGTGCTCTCGGAAGATCAATCGCTTTTTTGTCCTTAGAAATTTTACTTGTGATCAAATACATTCCTTCTCCTACTGGTTTGATACGAAATTTCTGTGAATCTTTGTTTGCGTATGCAGCTAACTTCGCCTTTGCCCCATTTGCATCCGTTCCGATATCCAGTACATATGTCCCATTTCCGTCAAATGCTTTGAAAATAATATATCCTTCTCCAGCATCCTCAATATGCCATTTCTGCTCCGAACTTCCCGAAAACTCATACTGCTGAACTGCTGCTCCGTCTTTATTAGATGCATCTTTTACATCGATATACTTACCAGATTTTCTGTGGCGAATATAATAACTTCTGCCAGCCATTACCGACGTACTTACCCTGTCATGATGAATCACTACGTCCTGCGGATTTCCCTTGGTATCATAGGTATAACGGTATTGAACTCCCTCTGAATTTCTTGCCGCCGTCATATTTTTCTTTCCATCATATTCATACTCAAACGAAGAGCCGGTCACTTTAACCATTTTGGAAAGCAGGTCTGTTTTGTTGCAGGTAAATGCATTCTGCTCCGCTGCTGTCTTGGCACTTACAATATTTCCATTTGCATCATACACGTAACTTTCCGCATCATCACGGATCAGCTGCAAGCCGGTAAAGAATGCATCATTCTGCTGTTTCTGGTATTCGAGATAGATCTGAATGGATTCGTAGGTCTTATTTGTTGTGGAACCATCTTTCCTGGTCAGGATTACGCCATTGACAAACTGCCACTCTGTCACATACGGATTGCAGTTCACAATTGTCTCTGTCGTTGTTTTGTCGGTAAAATGAACCACTGCACGAACACGGAAGATTCGGCCCGGAATGGCGTCTGCTTTCACACTGCATCCGAACACAAATACATCGCCTTCTTTTCCGCTCACCTTTACGGTCTGCATCAGGTTCTTGTTTTTGGACAAGTTTCCTCGTAATCTTGCACATTTACCTTTAACTGAATCTGTTACAATCTGGTCTGCACTTTCTCCCTGACTTAATTTCCAGCCATTTTCTCCGGTTGCATTAAATGCCTCTTCAAAAAACGCATTCCGTAACATATTGAATTTATTTGCCGCTGCCGATTTTTCCAGCTGGAAGCAGGAAAAATAAGCCCATCCCTGCATATTATCCAAGAAAAACGCGGTAGTTACCTCCGTCTGAGATGCAATCGTAATAGTTACCGATACACGAGTCCATTCATCCGAATCTGTATCTTTCACCTCTGTTACCAGATCCATTTTCTCTGTATTTCCGGAAGAAAGTAAAATTCCGGCACCGCACTCGGAACGTTTTTTCTCTGGATCTGGTACACATTTTTCAACCTTAACATAGCAAGAAAAAGTATAAGTTCCTTTCTCTAAAACCTGCTTCTTTGAAAATCCATTTCTTCCGTTTACTGTATTCTTACTTATGATACAGCATTTTTTAACTGGAAATCCGTCTGGAATATCTAAGTCAGCGATCGCATTTTCACTTCCAGTTTTAATCTTATCCCACTGTACAAAATATGGTTCTGGCTCCATCCAATTCTTCACAACCTTCTGCAGCGTTCCTGTCTTGCTCAGCTTGTTATTCTTTCTTCCTTCCCGTAAAAACTGATAACTGTTTGCAGCACCATCTTCATCCGACACATCCGCCGGGCAGCCGAAATTGTCAAAGTGGTAGGTAAACTTTCGATTATCACCTGTCCGACTGATTTCCCCATCCAATCCCTGTGTTTCAAACACCGTAGTATTTCCATTTCGATAGGAAATTTTCATTCTCTGCCATTCTGTGGTCCTGTATGTTCAAAAACTTCTGACACTCGTTTTACTCCGCAGTCATCCTGGTACTTATATGAAATCTGTCGCCCATCATTATTCTGTACGCTCACCAGAATATCTCCATCGTAGAAAAATTCCGTACTTTTATTATCCGGATAACTAATTCTGGTCAGATGTCCTGCACTGTCATAGGAAAAATAAATGCTTCTTCCATTCGCATTCAGATTGCCCAGGTTATTGTCTTTTCCATATCCGAAGTCCATTCTTGCACCGGTCGGGTCAATCAGATATGCCAGATAGTTTCCTGCTGTGGACGGGCCGTACTGCGCTTTCTGCAGATTTCCGTTGGAATCCTTGATACTCCTCATGTACTTGTCATGTCCAAACGCATATTCCCAGCCGTTTTTGTCCTTCATGATGTAATAAGAATCTCCGTCGGAAGAGCTTGTCTGCGTCAGCTCGTATCCAAGTCCATCTTCATCCTTTAATTTATTTCCATCCGCTGTATCTTTATAAAAGTAATGCCGGGTTCCATCTCCATCTGTGTAGACATACGGGAAGTTTGCGTTTCCTGTGGCTTCCATTTCCTGGATGAAGTTCATTCTCCAGCCTTTTCCCATACGGTTGTTTTTACTCCGTTCTGACAGATTATACACATGACGGATATGAATCGGCAGCAGTCCACCGCTGGTTGACGCATCTTCATGCACCCATACAAGGTTTCCATTGAAGTCATTAACATAGCCATGGCCTGCGCGTCCGGCATCCTGCTCATGGTAGCTGTAATAGTCCTCGAGTCCTGTTGTACTACGGTAATAAAAGATTCCTTGCGGGAAATACTCGGAAGTAATTCCATAAGAGTTATTGGATGGATAATCAGAAGAAATGAAAACGGCTTCCTGATATGGTGTCTCATTCTGTGCCGTGATAACAATTCCATGATTTACCCCTGTGTTATACCACTCACGCACCAGTTTTGTTACGTTGAATCCGCACGGTGTAACGGTAATTGTATTACCGGACTGTACCTGCTTTACACTGCAGTAATCCAGTACATTCGACTGATATGCCGGCTGATTGTTCCATGTGGTTGATCCCGGATTCCATCCTCCCGTTACTTTATGGGCGGTAATAAAAAACGGCTGGTTGCTGTCCGAAGAATACCGGTACTGCCATACATAGATTTTTGCATCGTAGATAACCGCTCCAGGTTCCATTGCAGGCAAGCTGGTAAATTTCAGGAAAGAACGGCATTTTCCATATTCCCGGTTATGGCCTACGGTAAAAGAACCATAAGAAGCTACCACCGCGCTGTCCGGACTTTTTTCTCGGACAAACGTATCGTCAATTGCCCTATTTGTTTTCGAGGTTTCTGCCGATGGATCAATCACAACTGGATATACTCGGTTTTCGTCCTGAAGCCATTTCTGATCCGGTACGACGCTTAAAATACTGCAATGCTGCTCCGCATCGGTTTCCAGTTCATAGTGTACCTGTTCCGAATAATTTCCGGCTGCATCGTACATACACGGCGGGGCAAAATAATAAAAAACTTCTTCTGTTTCTTCATCAATCAGGTCAATTCCTCCGTCTTCCCGAATGACAATCATCATCCCCGGGAACTGCAGGGAAAACGAATATTCAAGAGCTGCTGCTTTTATCGATTTTAAGATCAGGTTTTCTTTTACCTGTTCTCCGATGATTTTGTATTCGAGATCTACATTCTCTGCAATCTCTGCATAATGTCCGGCAGCCACAAGACCCGGAACACTCATTTTTTCCTGATTTCCTGCTCCACGCTTTTTCTTCTGTTTTCTGCACTGCGGCTCTGTTCTGCATTCCTTCTTCTGTCGGATAGAGATTTTCCGGCTGAAATACAGCTTCACGCTTCTGTGCCTGTACTGCCGCCTGGCTTCGGATGTTCTGTTTTTTCTGCTTTTCTGCCAGAAATCCCCAACTCAGTTTTCTTCCCATTTTTTCAATAGTAACCATTTCATTTGCATTACTGCTTTCCGCAAAATGGACTTTTACCCGGGATGCATGGTTCTGATAACCGTTTTCTGTTTTTTCCAGTCTGTTATCAATTTCCTTCCACTCTTCTCCTTCTTTATAATGAACCGGGTATCCGTAAATGACGGCTGCACCGCCATGATTTTCTGTTCGAAGTTTTTGGTAAAACGGTCTCGTTTCTGTAAAATTTCCGCGATTACGCGATCTGTTTTCTGACTCATTTTAATTTCTCCTTTTTCTTCATCCTGTATTGTTTCTGGTTTCGTAAATACTTTATCTGCGCGCTTCTGATAAAGTTCTAAATTTAGAGAATCACCTATTGACTTTTCTCTATGGAAACTCTAATATAGAAATATAATCTTCTCTATCTTTAGGTTTTTCTCTAAATTTGATCTCATTATATAGAGTATTCTCTATTTTGTCAATACATTTTTTAGGCTTTTATCTATTTTTTTATTGGAGGTATGTTATGAACTGCGTAGAACGTGTAAAGCAAATCTGTAAAGAGCGGAAAATTCCAATATCGAAGCTGGAAAAAGACCTTGGGTTTTCCAACGGTTATGTCGGTCAGCTAAAAAAAGGATCCTTCCCCGCTGAGCGTCTTTCCAAAATTGCCGACTATCTGAGTCTTTCCCCTCAATATCTGATGTACGGAGAGGAACCTGCACCAGATCCGGTACTGACTTCCCGTGACGAACGGGATATTGAAAAAATCCTCGCCCGCACCAAAGAACAGCTTCTTTCTCAGGAGGGACTGATGTTTGACGGCGATCCCGCTTCCCCGGAAGCCATCGATTCCATTCTTTCGGCAATGCAGATCGGTATGGAACTCGCAAAAAAGAAGAACAAAGAAAAATACACACCGAAAAAATATAAAAAGGACTGATGTCTATGGACATAAAAAAAAGAGCGAATCAGATCGCTCACCGATTCCAGTCACGGAATCCTTTTGAAATTGTCCGTGGACTGAATGTGATTCTCGTGGATGCTCCTTTAAGCGGAGTCCGTGGTTTTTATCAGTATTTTCAGAGAAACCATATCATCTATCTCGATGAAACTCTTTCCGAGCAGGAGCGCACACTGGTTCTGGCACACGAACTTGGGCATTTGTTTCTCCATAAAAAGGCAAATGCCATCTTTATGGATACCAGAACTCATTTAAAAACGGCAGAATATGAAACCGAAGCTGATACCTTTGCCATTGAGCTGCTCCTGCCTGATGACACTTTCTCAGAATATCTTTCTGCGGGCTATACCTCAGAGCAGATATCACGGATTACGGGCTATGCGCAAAGATTGATTGATTTAAAAGCTTCTCATATCAAAATATTGTAATTTCGTTAACTCACAAAAAGACAGCTTCCTGCCTGATGGATTGACTCCATTCTTAAGGCAGGAGGCTGTCTTTTCCTACTATACCCGCTCTACTAAAAGCTGCTGCATCGGCGTAAGATTTTCGGTTTTAAGGTCGTTCAGTTCCCGAATTTTTTCCGTTGTCGTATAAAATTTCTTTGCGATATCCCACAGTGTATCCCCCGGCTTGACGAAGTAGCAGGTGATGCCCGGGAGGCTCTGCAGTTCTTCCGGATCTCGGTCTTTTTCTTCGACGTACTGCATTACCATCTCTTTTCTGCGGCGGAAGACGAGGGCGTTCAGGTTCAGTACGACTTTGGCTTCGATGTCGCTGCTGTCCGGCATGGTTGTGGAGAGCTGGTCAATGGAGGACTGGAGTTCGTAGCGGCAGTCCGGTCCGATTCCCGGGACTTCGATGGTGTGGCGGAAGGGTATGGCGGTTTCGGCGGCGTAGAACGGCATTTCATCGTCGCTCACGACATAGAGCGCCCTGAGTTCCACCACGCCGGTTACTTCGATGCCGTTTTCTACGATTCTTTCCTCGTCGATCTTGATTTTGCCGTCGCTGTGGCAGATCTGCAGAATTTTATTTTTCGGCACGCGCATCTGCAGTTTGTCGGTCAGGCGGCATTTGGAGGAATTGCGGATCAGAAGGCTCTCCAAAGTCTCCTCCTGCACTTTTGGAATGCATTCTCGGTGCGGATGGTAAACGTCCTGCAGAAGTGATACGGTTTCTTCCTGATACAGACAGATGTCAAGTTCGAGTACGGCCTCCGCCTGCAGGACCCGCTCCTCGCCGTCGGAATCGGGCTGGATTTCGAGTGTGGTCTGGCCGAGTGTGCTTTCGATCCGCGGGATCATCTCGGAGATGCAGCCCTGGCATTCCACTTCTGCCTGGAACGGGAGCGCCTGCTCCACCCACTGCAGCGGGTGATCCTCCTCGCCGTCGCTGTACAGACAGAAGACAAAGAGTTCTCCCTGCGCACTGACCCGCCCCTCCTCAGAGCGGAGATCGAGACCGCGCACTTCCAGATCCTGCCAGAGAATCTCGTGCAATTCCGGCTTGCCGGACGGAATCGTAAGCTCCTTTTTGACACGCAGCACATCTTTTTCTGCACTGCAAGCTCAACCACGCGGTATTCCTGCCTTTTTACCGCGACGTCGCTCTCCCCGCGGATTTCCATCGGCACGGCAAGGTCGCACAGTTCCTCGATCCACGCGTGCAGCGTGACGATCGCGCGCACGCCCAGCTTCCGCGAGTTGATGAGATGCAGGTTCAGATCTTCCACTTCCCAGGTGATGCAGACCTTGTCGCCCCCTGTCAGACCATCGAGATGGATCGTCTCGTCGATCGGAAGCTCGCCGGAGAGCTGGCAGATCCGGCGCCGTTCGCCGTCGGAGACGTACAGCAGATGAAAGGTGAGGCCGCCGAATACACGCGCTTTTCCTTCCGAAATCTGCACATCCCCGATCGTCACCTCGCCTTTTTTCTGAATCATCCGCCCCACATCGGGCCTTGCGTCCGGCACATTGTAGTCCTCGTCAAACGTAATCTGTGACACCGCTTCGCTTTTTCTGCTGATCTGATGCAGAATCTTTTTTACAAAATCCATAAGGCTCCTCCCACTCTAATCCTCAAATACGACTGAGATTCCCGCCGCCGCTTTCGTTTTCAGCACGACGTAAGGGCAGGAGGCGGCGCCTTTCTGCTCCTCCTTTGCGGCAGGTCCGACGAGTTTTGTCCGCACGAAAACGGCGTTTTCCGATTTCGATACTTCTTCGATCTGTATGGAAAAGCCTCCGCTTTTCTGCTTTCCGTAGCCGCGCAGTATGTAGAGATCGTCCCCGCTCTCGTACGCCATCTGGAACGCGGATTCTTTTTTCTTACGCAAAATCTGATCGATTTCCGGCGGAAAATCGCCCGGCTTTACAATCGCATACGACAGTTCTTTCCGCTCGCCCTCGCTCACATCTGTGATCCGGCACGATGCTAGGAGCATCAGGATCACCGCCGCCAGAAGAACTCTTCCCCGTCTCTTTTTCTTCATCATTCCAAACGCCGCTTCCCGCTCTTTCTATCCATTGTATGACGGGCCACAGTCTTCTATGACGCAAAATCTTTTTCCGAAAAAGACGAAGTTATTGCAACCCGCCCCATATATGACGTATACTGAAAAGTACGCAATAATTGAATATCACTATTTTTACCAAGAGGAGAAAAAGATTCATGATTCGTTTTATTCTGGTCATTCTGACCGCTTTTCTGTATCTGATTCTGTCGATCCCGGTGCTTCTTGTTCTGCTTCTGATCCGGAAGAAAAAGCCGGAGGTCTGTGACAAGGTAAGCCGCTCCCTGATCCGCTGGATTTTTCGCGTAATTCTGTTTTTTCCGGCACGAAGATCACCGTAAAAGGTCAGGAAAATATTCCGAAGGACCGGGCTGTTCTATACATCGGCAATCACCGCAGCTATTTCGATATCCTTGTAACCTATACAACGGTTCCGGGTTCCTGCGGATTTGTCGCCAAAAAAGAACTTTCACGCATTCCGCTGTTAAAGAACTGGATGGAACTCATCCACTGCCTGTTTCTCGACCGTTCCGACATCAAGCAGGGTCTGCAGATGATTCTCTCCGGATGTGAGGAGATCAAGAGCGGCACTTCCATCTGTATCTTCCCGGAGGTACCCGCGGCAAGACGGAGAGCGAGCTGGAGCTCGGCGAGTTCCACAACGGTTCATTCAAGATGGCAACGAAAACCGGCTGCCCGATCATTCCGCTTTCGATTTCCGGATCCAGAGAAATTCTGGAAGCACATTTCCCGAAGATCCGCGGTACCCACGTTACCGTAACGTACGGCAAGCCGATCATTCCGGGCGAGCTTACGAAGGAAGAGAAAAAAGAGATTGGAAATTATACGAAAAACATTCTATTAGAACAATTGAAAGAAAATGCTTGAAAATGCCAGACCCCTGCGATATAATAAATATATAAAAAGAAAGCACCCACTCCAAAGTGGATGCTCTCGAGAAAAGGGTTAAATGTTCTTACGAACACCGCCTATCCCGTTTGCCGACGGGGTAGGCATTTTTATTTTCGCTTATTTCTCTTATCGAGAAAGGTAAGCAACGCAATGATGAAGCCTCCGAAGGAAATCAGTAAAGCTAAGATTCCCAGAAAAACCATAATAATTTCGTATGCTGTCATTTACGCCACCTCCCTTCCTATGTATTCATTAGCTCGGGAGGCTACCACCCTGTCATGGGTACTTTCCAGTTTAAAATTTTATCATAATTTCTGTGCTGTTTCAAGCATCTCCACAATCTTTCCATATTCCATAAAATGCGATGCCTTTACCAGAATCTGATCGCCGTCCTGTAAGAGCTTCGGCAGTTCTGCCATCAGGCTCTCGCGGTCTGCAAAGTGGCGTACCTCAAGCTTCGAATCAGCCTCTTTTGCCGCTTTTGCAAGATGCTCGCAGAGCGGTCCCGCACAGTAGAGGGCGTCAATGCCGCAGGTTCCGGCGTGTGTGCCGACTTCGGCGTGAAGTGCTGCCTCATCGGTTCCAAGCTCGCCCATATCGCCGAGTACAGCCACTTTTCTTCCCTTCGCCTCTTTCAGAACATCGAGAGATGCCTTCATCGAAACCGGGTTTGCGTTGTAGCAGTCATCGACAACGGTGTATTTTCCTGTCTCGATGATGTGGAATCTTCCGCTCACCGACTGCAGTGTCTCGATTCCCTGTTTGATCTGCTCCAGCGTCAGCCCGTACATGCATCCGACTGCGGTTCCGGCCAGCGCATTGTAAACCATATGGCGTCCCGGAATCGGAATCAGTGCAGAAAAGCTCCCATGCGGGGTATGAATCCGGCAGGAAATGCCGCGGAAGCCTGGCTCTCGATCTCATCGGCATAATATTCGTTTTTTCATCCAATCCGAAATGAACCGGCTTGATGCGTGAACCGTTCCAACAGTAGACAGCTTATCATCGTCCCCATTGATGATAATGTGCCCGTTCTCACGCAGATGATCAAAGATCTCGGTTTTTGCCTGTAAAATACCGTCTCGCGTCTTCAGATTTTCCAGATGGCACCAGCCGATATTCGTAATGACTGCGGTCTCCGGGCGTGCGATCTTCGCCAGACGGTGCATCTGGCCGAAATCGTCGATTCCCATCTCGAGAACCGCCATCTCATCTTCCTCACGCAGACGGAAAACAGTGAGCGACAAGCCCAGCTCATTGTTGAAGTTCGCATCCGTTTTCAGCACACGGTATTTCTGCGCCAGCACCGACGCGATCGTCTCTTTCGTACTGGTCTTTCCAACGCTTCCCGTAATGCCGACAACCGGAATATTGAGCTGCTGCATATAGTATTCTGCCATTGCTTTAATGGCCTCCATGGAATCCTTCACGAGGATATACGGGCATGGCGGTGTTTCAAGTTTCTGCTCGGAAATGACAGCAAGTGCGCCCTGGGAAGCCACGTTCGGGATAAATTTATGGCCGTCCACACGCTCACCCGGAATTGCAACGAAGAGACTTCCCTCTCCCGCTTTCCGGCTGTCCGTCACGATATCCGTGACTTCCGCTGTTTTCTTTTCTTCCGGTCCGAAGTAGATTCCGCCGCACACCTCTGTGATGTGCGCAAGTGTCATATTTTTCATGCGTTGTTACCTCTTTTTCTGAGAGAAAGCTGGATCAGCAGCTCGCAGAGTTCCGGATAGGAAATGCCGAGTACCTGTGCCTCCTGCGGCAGAAGGCTGGTCGGGGTCATGCCCGGAAGGGTGTTTGCCTCGAGGCAGTACATTCTTCCGTCCTTGCGCATCATAAAGTCGAGACGGCAGTAGTTTTCGATACCGAGAGCGGCAGCGCCGTCCTCTGCGTGCTTCTGCATTTCTTTCGTCTGCTCCTCCGTCAGTACGGCCGGGCAGGTATCAACAGTAGCTCCGGCTTTGTATTTGTTCGTGTAATCATAGAAGCCTTCGATCGGTGCAATCTCGATGATCGGGTAAGCCTTTCCGTCTACCACGCCAACGGAGAACTCTCTTCCCTCGATATACTCCTCAACGACAACCTCCGGTTCGTAGGAGAAAGCATCCTTCATAGCCTGCCAGTATTCTTCGTTCGTGTGTGCAATATAGACACCGACACTGGAACCGCCGCAGCACGGTTTTACGACAACCGGAAGCTCCAGGCCAAAGCCGGACAAAGGCTCGCTCTCCTGGCCTTTTTTCAGGGTCACGCCGTTCGGGGTCGGCACATGGTGTGCACGGAAGAACTGTTTTGTGATGGATTTGTCCATTGCGAGGGCACTGCTTAAATAGCCCGTTCCGGTATACGGAATGCCGAGCAGATCGAACGTAGCCTGTACCTTTCCGTCCTCTCCGTTTGCGCCATGCAGGGCAAGGAAAACAACATCCGCTGCCTCGCAGAGTTCCAGTACGTTCGGTCCGAAAAATCTGCGACGGGATGCGATCATCTCGTTTAATCCCGCATCAAAGCTGTGCATATATTCTGCCGCTTTGTCTATATCGTACGCCTCCTCTGCAAATACATCTTCCAGGTTCCCCTTCACATCGATACCGCAGAAAACGTCTACCAGAACTGCCTGATGGTTTTTCTCGCGGAGTGCCTTGCAGACCATAGTTCCCGATGTAATGGATACCGAACGTTCCGTGCTGGTTCCTCCAGCTAATACTACTATTTTCATCTATCAAAATCTCCTTTATTTGATGTGCTTCTGCTGTGATGCTTAAGCGTTTTTCCTACAGGCTGTTTTTCTGTGTAGGCTGCGGCCCGGTTACATCATCCAGGCTATAGTATACGATAACCGGGTCACCAATTTCAATAGCATTGAACACTTTTTCTGCTTCTGTGTATGGGGTATTCACACATCCGTGGGATCCGTTCGTCAGATAGATGTCCCCGCCGTACTCGGTACGCCAGCTCGCATCGTGAATTCCGACGTCGCCGTTAAACGGAAGCCAGAACATGACATGGCTCGGATAGAGCTTGAAATCACAGTCACTTTTTTTCGCATCCACCGCCCAAACACTGCCTGCCGGAGTGTCATAGCCCGTCGCATGATTGCCTGTTGTGACCGGTGTTTCCGTCACCAGAACGCCATCCTTGTAGCACCACATTTTCTGCTGGGAAATGCACACCTCGACGTATGTATTTCCGATATCATTTGCCGAGCGGTCATTGGCCGTATAGAGGTAAACCGGGTCGAGATCTCCCTGTGTTTCGTCCTCGATCGCCTGCAGAAGTGCCTGCGTCGTCTCCTCCTTGTCGATGCACCAGCCGTAATCGCCGCCCGCATTCAGGTTAATGGTCGCGCCAAGACTCGTTTTGAAGGTATGCGCCAGCCCGAAGGTGTCCGTCTCATACGCCATATGGCGCACAAAAGCTGCCGCTTCGTCCTGCGAAATCGTGTAGGCTCCATCCTCCCCCTGTACGAGCCAGCTCTGTAAGGTCGCCCGGTCTATGGCATAGCTGTTTTCACCGATTGCATACGTGATCCGCGCCGCTGTCAGGTGGTTCAGTTCCGCCATTTCCCCATTCAGTGCTTCATCATCCTGCGTAATGCCCGGTTTCCGGTAAACATCTTTTTCTTCCAGATCCACGCTCGCCGCTCCGGCATCCAGCGCCTCGATGACAGCCTGCTCCGCCTTCTCATAGTCCACCTGCTCGCCCTCTGTTTCCGGCACAATGACGTACGAGGTTCCGTCATCCGTCAGATACGCATCCGTCGGCGCTTCCTGCTGTTCTTCCTGAAACCCTTCCATCGTCTGCAGTTTTTCCTGCACCATTTCTTTGTCATAGACAGAGTCCGCCGCCACCTGGTTTTCTTTCTCTTTCCAATAGAATGCAGGCCATGCAAGAGTATTCTGGGACTCCAGCAGTTTTTCCACCGCGTGGTCGTCCACATATGTGAGGCCGATCTCCGTGCCGCTTAATGTCTCTGTTTTTCCACCGCGCTCGGTAATGCTGAGTGTATAATCCACAATGTGCTTCTGAATTTCCTCTTTGACCTGCTCTGCGGTCAGCCCTGCGCAGTTCAGTCCGTTGATCGCGGTTTTCGGGAAAAAGTGGGATGCATAGTAATGCCCCACGCCCGCGTAACCGCCTGCGGCCGCAAGGAGTATGAGTCCTGCGGCAATTCCTATTACTTTCTTTTTCATGTTTTTCCTTTCTGTCCCATAGAAAATTTCTTTTTAACTTTCTAATAGAAAAAAGCCGGAACTCCCACACCAGAGTTCACAAAAACTGTGTCCCCCGGGAGAATCCGGCTTTTGTATTTTTACTTATCTGTTATTTGCTTTCCAGAATCTTATCCACGCTGACCAGTTTGACACTCAGCACGAATACCTGACCTGCGATTTCCAGCTCTTCCGGTGTCGGGAAGGACGGTGCAATACGGATGTTGGAATCCTGCGGATCGTTGTGATATGGATACGTTGCGCCCGCGCCTGTCATGGTAAGACCGGCCTCTTTTGCCTTTGCAACGATCTTCTTTGCGCATCCCTCCATCGCATCGAAGGAGATGAAGTATCCGCCGTTCGGTTTTGTCCAGGAAGCGATGCCAAGCGCTCAGCTCCTGATCCATTACCTGCAGAATTGCCTCGAATTTCGGTCTTAAGATCTCAGCATGCTTTTTCATCTGATTCATCACGCCGTCCAGGTTCTGGAAGAATTTTACATGGCGCAGCTGATTCAGTTTATCATGACCGATGATCTGGAAGTTCATGTACTCCTGTGCCTCTTTGATGTTTGCCTCAGAAGAAATGAGAGCTGCAATTCCGGCTCCCGGATAGCTTACTTTCGAGGTGGATACGAACTCATAGACCATATCCGGATTTCCGGCTTTCTCGCACTCCTCGATGATGTTCAGCAGGTGATCCTGTCTGTCATCATACAGGTGATGGATGATATATGCATTATCCCAGAAAATACGGAAGTCTTTGGCTGCCGGTTTCAGGTTTGCAAATCTTCTGACGGTCTCATCGGAGTAGGTGTAGCCCTGCGGGTTGGAGTATTTCGGTACACACCAGATTCCCTTGATGGCGTCATCTTCTGCAACGAGTTTTTCTACCATGTCCATGTCCGGTCCTTCCGGCGTCATCGGAACATTGATCATCTCAACACCGAAGTACTCGGTTACACCGAAGTGACGGTCATAGCCCGGTACCGGACAGAGGAATTTTACTTTGTCCAGCTTGTTCCACGGAGTGCAGCCTGCAACGCCCTTCAGGAACGAACGTGCTACGGTATCAAACATAATGGTAAGGCTGGCGTTTCCGTAAACGATGACGTTTTCCGCCGGAACCTCACAGATATCTCCGATCAGTTTTCTTGCTTCCGGAATACCGGTCAGCACGCCGTAGTTCCGGCAGTCGGTTCCATCTTCTGCGAAGGTGTCTTCATTTTTCGAGAGAACGGTAAGCATTCCTTCCGTGAGATCTAACTGAGCTGCTGCAGGTTTTCCTCTGGAAATATTCAGATTGAGGCCTTTTGCTTTTACCTCTGCAAATTCCTGCTCCAGTCTGGCTTTCTCGGCAACTAATTCTTCTTTGGTCCATTCGATATACGGTTTCATGAAACGTCCTCCCTTGTACTTTCCTTACCCGTTTTTTCAGGTTTCTTGCTCAACTAAAGACCATTTTACCAGATCATGAGTTTCTGTCAAGGAGAACTTGCATGTTTTATGCACTTTTCGGCATTTTATCCCACTTTTTGCAGTTTTATACTTCATTTCCTGCAATTCAGCCAAATGTTTTTCGTATGACGGACATACGTCCGCTGCCAAAAGATGTTTTAAACGTTGTCAGACTGCCATCTTCCCGATGCACCGCACGGCAGAACAAAGCCGGTCGACTTGACCGGAAGGCCGATTTCCTGTGCTTCTACGTGGCCTTTGTACTGTTTTAATTCCAGGAAAATCATGTACGTCAGGACAGCCGGTGCAAGTCCTGTCGTGTAAGAATTCACAAGGAAGAACAGCGGGTCATCGCTTAAGAGCTGCGTGCAGAGCTTGATGAACGGATGAATCGACTCCTCGATTTTCCAGATCTCGCCCTTTGGTCCTCTTCCGTAGGACGGCGGTCCATGATGATCGCGTCGTAGTGGTTGCCTCTGCGGATCTCGCGCTCGACAAATTTGGTGCAGTCATCCACAAGCCAGCGGATCGGCTTGTCCGAAAGGCCGGACACGGCAGCGTTCTCTTTTGCCCAGTTGACCATGCCTTTGGATGCATCGACATGTGTGACGCTTGCGCCTGCTGCGGCCGCTGCGAGCGTTGCGCCTCCCGTGTAGGCGAACAGGTTCAGCACTTTAATCGGGCGGTTGGCACGGCGGATCAGATCGCCGAACCAGTCCCAGTTCGTTGCCTGCTCCGGGAAAAGGCCGGTGTGTTTGAAGCTGAACGGTTTCAGGCGGAAGGTCAGGTCTTTATAGTTGATCTCCCACTGCTCCGGCAGATGGAAAAACTCCCATTCTCCGCCGCCCTTGCTGCTTCTGTGATAATGGCCGTTTTTCTTTTTCCAGCCCGGATTTTCTTTTTTCGTGTTCCAGATGACCTGCGGGTCTGGTCTTACCAGAAGGTAATCTCCCCACCGCTCCAGTTTTTCTCCGCCGGACGTATCCAGCACTTCATAATCTTTCCATCCATCTGCTATCCACATTTTATTGGTTTCCTTTCTCTTTTATCTCAAAATTTATCGTGTTCTGAATTGTACGTTCCTATGATACCATAAAAGTATTGTTTTTCCAAAACATTTCTTATATCATAGTTCTGGGCATCCGTGCATTTGATCCGGAAATCTGCCCGTGGAAAGGATTTTTCTCATGGAAACCGTACTCTTATATCAGATCAAAGGAACGAAAACAGCTGCGCTTTTAAAGCCGGTTCTCTTAAAGCTCGGTATCCGCGTGCGCATTGTGGAACCGGAACAGTATCTCCAGTCGATCGGATTTCTTGCCGGAAATAAAGCATTTGCAGAATCCCCCGAAGCCTATGACGGCGCCGGATTTGATGAACCAATGATGGTCATGGCCGGCTTTTCCGAGCGGAAACTCGATCTTTTTCTCACCGAAATGCGCCGGAAAAAAGTGCCGCCGATCGCCCTCAAAGCCATCGTCACAACGCAGAACCAGGCGTGGAATTCGCTGCAGCTCTACAGAGAATTAAAAGAAGAACACGAAAAAATGAAATCGTACCGGAAATAACTGGTCTGGTCAAAAAATCCGGAATTGGAACTTTTTCTTCATGCCACCACTCCCTATAATAGGTGCAATCAAGGAACGAAGTTCCAGATACCAAAGGAGTGAGTTGTTATGAAAAATGAAAAAGTCTGGAAAATCGCAATGACAGGTGTCTTTGCAGCCCTTTCCTACGTTGTCTTCACCTTCCTGCAGTTCAAAATCTGGCTGCCAGGCGGAGATGCCACCTCGATCCATTTCGGAAACGCTGTCTGTGTGCTCGGTGCGCTGATTCTCGGCGGTGTTTACGGCGGAATCGGCGGTGCGATCGGCATGACCATCGGAGATCTTCTCGATCCGGTCTATGTGGTATACGCACCAAAGACCTTCATCTTAAAATTCTGCATCGGCCTCATCGCAGGACTGATCGCACACAAAATCGGTAAAATCAACGAGCAGACCGATCAGAAACAGATCTTCAAATGGGCACTGCTTGCAGCCATCGGCGGACTTCTGTTCAATGTGATCTTCGATCCGCTCATCGGTTACTTCTACAAACTGGTTCTTCTTGGAAAACCGGCAGCAGAGGTTACCTTAAGCTGGAACGTAGCGGCAACTTCCATCAACGCCGTACTTTCCACCATCGCTTCCGTTGTCATCTACATGGCACTGCGTCCGGCTCTTCAGAAATCCGGACTGTTTAGCCAGGTAAAGGCAGCAGCGAAATAAAAAAACAAATTTCATTTACGCGATATCCAAAAAGTCACCATGTTCTATTTCGAACCGGTGACTTTTTTCATGCATTTCTTTTTATTTTTCAGCGGTGGCTGCTGCCTCTTTTTCTGCCTCATCTTCCAGAATGGATGTGCAGTGCGGGCATCTGACTGCCTCTCGGTTCCGCCGAAGATTCCAAGGATTGGGGTCAGGATATCCTGGTTCAGGGATGTCACGATCGCCGTGAACGCACCGCCGACGATGACACCGACTGCCATATCCATGACGTTTCCGCGCATGATAAACTTTTTAAACTCGTTGATGAATCCATTTTCTTTCATCTTCTCTTACTCCTCATCTTTTGTTTTTTCTCCGGCGAACCACGCTTTTTCAATCATTTCCAGTTCCCGTATATCAATACAGTTGGGAATGCTTCCTTCTCTTACCGCCTTCTGGCACTCTTTGAGATCCATCCAGCGGACTGCTTCTACTTCCGACTCCTGTAGATGCAGTTTTTCCGCCTCGACCGGCTTCGTGTAAAGATACACGGCGCTGACCTCATGATCGTGGAACGGTTTTCCGTAAAAAACACCGTGTGATACTTTTTCCAGCAGGCCAAGATCCCTCAGCTCCTCTGCCTCTGCGTGGATGCCGAGCTCCTCGCCGATTTCCCGCAGAGCCCCTTCCAAATACGTATCGCCCGCCGAGAGATGGCCGGCGCTTGAAATATCGTAGCAGCCGGATTCGAATCTTTCCAGGCACTCCTTTTCTGCAGCAGTACCTCACAGCCGCTCTTCTCATTCGCCCGTGCAATCCAGATATGTGCCGTTCCGTGACACCGTCCCTCACTGTGCGCCACGCCGCGCTCTACGATGGTTCCGGTCGGCGTGCCGTCGCCTGAGCGCTCCTCAAAAAGTTCCATCTGTTTTCCGTTCAGCACCGCTTCTGCGAGCGTGTCGCCCACATACCGCAGCTTCAGGGAGAAAAACGGCTCGTCTTCATTCAGAAGGCGGAAAAAGATTTTGTCTCCCTCCCACAGATTCAGGTGCAGGACGTCCTCTTTTTTCACCCAGCGAGTTCGCCCTCATCACATGCAGTCGGTTCTCCCGTGAATCCGTCTGCCGTGTAGAGACACATATACTCCATGTACTCCACCGTTTTGCTGTTTTCTGCCTCTGTCACAAAGGTAACGAGACCGCGGAAACGCCAGCTCGTCAGCGTGTAGCCGGTTTCCTCTTTTACTTCACGCAGCAGGCATTCCTCCGGCTTTCGCCAAGTTCCGCATGGCCGCCGACGCCGATCCACTTGTCCTTGTTGACATCGTTCTTTTTCACCGTGCGGTGCATCATCAGATAGCTGTCATCCTTTTCGATGTAGCACAGCGTTGTCATGCAGCCTCTGCCTCTTTCTTCTGTTTTTTCCTCCATCTTTGACTCCCTCCGTCGTGTGCCGGACTTCTTTCCGCTTCTTTTGTTTTTCAGGAAAAATGTATTTCTGCACACACCTTTTTCTCGTTTTCTATTCTACCATACTTTTTCAGAATTCCAGCAACAAATTTCTATCTTTTTGCAGATCTTTCACGAAAAATGTAACGACCGTTCCGCACCTTCTTGACTCTCGCACAGTACTGTGTTAAAGTGTCTGTAATTGATGTTTTGTCACCCGTAAACAACGTTTCTTATCATTTCTTACATTTGAGGTTTTCATGATGGAAAAACAGACGATAGTTGTGAAAGTCGGCACCAGCTCCCTGACACTCTCAGACGGAACGATGGATGCTGAAAAAATACGGAACATTACGACCCAGCTTGCCGCGCTGCAGACGGCAGGCCACCATGTGATTCTCGTTTCCTCCGGTGCGATCGCCGCAGGCTTTTCCCGTCTCGGCTTTAAAAAACGGCCGACGAAAATTGCCGATAAACAGGCTGCCGCTGCTGTCGGCCAGGGCCTTCTGATGGAGGAATACACGAAAAATCTGATGGCGTACCAGATTCCGTGCGCGCAGATTCTTTTGAACCGCAGTGACTTTGAGGACCGCCGCCGCTATAAAAACATCTTCGGCTCCCTCTCCGTCCTGCTCGGGCGCGGTGCGATTCCGATCATCAATGAGAACGATACGATCGCGATTGAGGAGCTGAAGGTCGGCGACAACGACACGCTCTCCGCCCAGGTGGCTGCGATGCTGCATGCATCGCTTCTGATTCTGCTGACCGATATCGACGGGCTCTACACTGCCAATCCAAAGAGTGACCCGAATGCGCGCCATATCGACGTGGTAAATGAGATCACGCCGGAGCTCACTGCTGCGGCAGGCGGTGCGGGATCGGGCAACGGAACGGGAGGCATGACAACGAAGCTCTCCGCCGCTTCGCTTGCCACAAGAGCCGGTGTGCCGGTTCTGATCTGCTCCTCGGCGGAGGAAAACAACATTGTGCGTGCGGTGAAAGGAACCGCAAAAGGAACGTACTTTACCGCCAGCGGCCACAACATGAAAACGCGTCTGCAGTGGATGGCATTCTATGCGCCGAGTGCGGGCAACCTCTACGTCGATGAGGGTGCCGCAGAAGCACTTGCTGTTCAGGCAAAGAGCCTGCTTCCCAAAGGCATCGTGCAGTCGAAGGCGATTTTAAGAAAGGCGATGTCGTCAGCGTCTTCCGGCGCGGCAGCCATGAATATCTCGGAAAGGGCATTGTCAACTATGACCGGCCGGATCTGCAGAAAATCATGAACGAAAGCACCAGCCACACGGAAGCAATCAACCGCGATAACTGGATCGGCGCGGAATAAATGGTGCCGAATAAAGCATTCTTTTGTTTACGAAAATTCCCCTCCGTGTTATAATATTTGTATTCAGCCGGCTGCAGGTTTTTCTTTCAGCGAGGAAAGGAAGCTGCATCCGGTTTTCCATGTGCTTTTGGTTTTACTTCGAGAGCACAGCAAACACAAAGGAGGGTTTTTACCAATGAAATACGATTTTACATCTCTGATGAACCGCAGCGGCCACGATTCGATCGCTGTCGATCAGATCCCGATTCCGGGTGCGGAAGTCAAAGAGGGCTTCTCCCGCATCCCGATGTGGGTGGCCGACATGAACTTCCCGTCTCTTCCGACCATTCAGGAAGCAATTCACGCGAGAGTCAACGAACCGCATTTTGGCTACTTTAATCTGCCGGATGCATATTTTGACAGCATCATCCGCTGGCAGAAAGAGCGCAACGGTGTGGAAGATCTGCCGCGTGAGGCGATCGGCTATGAGAACGGCGTGCTCGGCTGTGTTGCTTCGGCTGCTACCGCTTTTACATCCCCGGGCGAATCCATTCTTCTGCATTCCCCGACATACATCGGTTTTACCGGTGTTCTTGAGAACTGCGGACGCAATATCGTTCTCTCCGATCTTGTTCAGGATGAGAACGGCGTATGGCGTATGGACTACGCCGATATGGACCGCAAGTTAAAAGAACATAACATTCATTTCGCGATTTTCTGCTCTCCGCACAACCCGACAGGCCGTGTCTGGGAGCGCGAGGAAATTGAAAAGGCGATGGAAATTTACAAAGCAAATGAATGCGTTGTCATCTCCGATGAGATCTGGTCTGACCTGACACTGCCGGGCTTCAAACATATCCCAACGCAGTCCGTTTCGAAGGATGCACGCGAGCGCACCATCGCACTTTATGCACCGTCCAAGACCTTTAACCTGGCTGGCCTTGTAGGCTCCTACCACATCATCTACAACCGCATGCTGCGCGACCGTGTGGAGAAGGCTTCGTCCCTTTCTCACTACAATTCTCCGAACGTACTCTCTGTTCATGCGCTGATCGGCGCTTACCGTCCGGAGGGATACCAGTGGGTGGATGAACTGCGCGAAGTGCTGAAATCGAATGCGGATTATGCGTACAACTACATTCTCGAGCATTTCAAGGGCGTGAAGCTTTCCAAACCAGAAGGAACGTACATGCTGTACCTCGACTGCGAAGAGTGGTGCAAGGAGCATGATACCGATATGGATACACTGCTGAAAGCCGGTGTTGCTGTCGGCGTGATCTGGCAGGACGGACGGCCGTTCCACAGACCGTATGCGATCCGCCTGAATCTGGCACTGCCGCATGTGCTTGTAAAAGAGGCATTTGACCGTATGGATAAGTATGTATTCAATGCGAAATAATTGTATTTTCTAATTTTATAAGCCAAACATAATGAAAGACCGAAACGGACATTTTCCTCTGCCGTTCCGGTCTTTCGCTGTTTTGTGCATCCTGTTTTTTCAGTTTTGCTCCAGCTCCCGCTGTGCCAGCATCTCTTCCACGTTGATGCCGTACTTCTTTAAATTGACGCGGCCGTTTTCCAGCACAATGCCGTCTGCCTCCAGCATATCCGCCTGTTTCCCGGCGCCGCCGAAGACAAATTCCGCGGCCAGTTCGCCTTTGGAGTTTACCACACGGTAGCATGGAATGTGCTCCGGATCTGTGTTTTTATGTAAGGCGTTTCCCACGGCACGCGCCATCTTCGGCTCGCCTGCAAGCGCTGCTATCTGCCGTATGTCGCCACTTTCCGCGCGGAATCTGCTTTACCGCCTCATAGATTCTTTTGGTCGGACTGTCCGTGATGATGTCGTAGCTCTCGGCGATCATGGTACGCACAGCGTCATCGGGTACGGTTCCGTCGAGGAGAATCGTGTTCCAATGTTCTTTGTTCTGATGATATCCCGGGATAACTGACGCGAATGCATCGCGCCAGTAGTCCCGCCATTCCGGGTTTGCTTTTACATTCAGCTGAATGATTCCGTCCTTTTCATAGACCCACAGAAATGCCTTTTTGCTTCCTTTCACGCGGATGAGCTGCCAGTTGTCATCGTGAAACGGCGCTTCCTGATATGTGTCCGGGAAGGAAAGGCCATAGGATAGCGCTTCTTCTCTTGTCTTCATTGCAGACTTCCTTTCTTCCTGTCGCGGGTGTTTTGATGTTTTTTCCGCAAAACACCCGCTTTTTTCTGTATTCGTCCTGCCGCTGCGATTCTGCTTTTTTCTGCGGCATTTTTTTTATTATATCATTCCGCCTGCTTCTGCGCAATTTTTCACCTGCTATTTTTCATCTTCGGCTGGAAAATCCAGCTTGCAAGATACGCGAAAATCAACGCCGCTGATGTTCCGACAGCCCCCGCCTTTAATCCGCCCTGGAACAATCCTAAAAATCCGCTTTCTTTTACGGCATCTTTTACTCCCTGAAACAAAAGATGCCCGAACCCGAGCAGCGGCACCGACGCGCCTGCCCCGGCGTATTCTGCAAATGGATCGTAGAGTCCCAGAAAGCTCAACACCGCGCCCGTGCACACAAGCGTTACCATAATTCTTCCCGGCAGCATTTTCGTGCGGTCGAGCAGAATCTGGCACAGGCACAAATGAGGCCGCCGACCCAGAAGGCATTGAAATATTCCATGAACGTTCCCATTTTACACATCCTCCTCCCTCTCGATTACAACCGCCTGTGCAATACCAGGCACGCTGCTGCCCTCCTGAAAGCTGACCTTCGACATCAGCGCACCAGTCGGTACAAACAGAATCCTCTTCCACTCTCCGTTTTCCAGCTTCGGCAGCAGATACTCCGCCAGCACCGATGCCGCACAGCCGCAGCCGCTTCCGCCCGCGCCGGTGTCCTGTTTTGCCGGATCGAAAATCAGCATGCCGCAGTCACTGTGCTGTTCCGAGATATCGTATCCTTTTTTCTTCAGCAGCTCCAGCAGAATTTCCCGCCCCACAACGCCGAGATCTCCCGTCACAATGCGGTCGTAATCGGCCGGTTCCCGGTTGAAATCGACGAGGTTCTGTGCAATCGTATCGCACGCAGCGGGGGCCATGCAGGCGCCCATGTTCTGGTTGTCTTTCAGCCCGTAATCAATGATTTTTCCCGTCGTAGCGCCCGTGATTTTCACTCTGCTCCTCGTTTTTCCAAGCACACACGCGCCGCTTCCCGTCACCGTCCAGCTTGCGGACGGCGGGCGCTGGTTTCCGTAGGCGAGCGGAAAACGGAACTCCTTCTCCGCCGTTCCAAAGTGGCTCGATGTCACCGTCAGCACCCGGTCACCGTATCCTCCCGCGACTGCCATCGCGCCAAGCGAAAGCGCCTCTCCCATCGTCGAGCAGGCACCGAACAGGCCGTAGAGCGGGCAGTTCAGATCCACCAGGCCGAACGATGATGCGATTGACTGTGCCAGAAGGTCGCCCGCAAAAATCATGCGGATCTGCTCCGGCCTCACATTGGCTTTCTGCATTGCCAGCTTCGCGGTGGCAAGCTGCAGTTCACTCTCGCCCTCCTCCCAGCTCTCCTGCCCGCACATCGGGTCCGAAAGCGTGTGCGAAAAGTATTCGCCCAGCGGTCCATCCTTTTCCTTTTCTCCTACAATCGCCGCGCTGCCCTCGATATAGACGGCTTTGGCAAACGAGATGCTCTGCTTTCCTGTCATCTGTCTCATCGGCAAATTCCTCCGTTTTCTTATTTTGCGTCTTACCATTTCTGACCTTCAGTATTTCCGTTTTTTCCATTCTTACGCATGATTTTCCTGTTTTAGGGAACTCTGTACGCTGTAGCACAAAAATCCTGTTTCAGAAACTTTTAGAGGAATCTTTTTCATGAGTGAAATGCTGTATCTTCAGACGGAGCGGAATATCAAAATCACCAGTCCCGTCGTGACGCTCGGCGATGTGGCGCAGCTTTCCTGTTCAGACGGCGCTGTCCTCGCCCGCAATCAGGTCCGCCGCGTGGCGCATCTTCCCGATGACGGATACGGGCGCTACGTCTGCTCCGCCTCCACCCTCGTCCGCCTCGTCACAGAGGCCGAGGAGCACGTCGATGTCACCCACATCGGCGAGCCGAATTTTATTTTAACGTACGAGGATCCACATCAGAAAAACACCTGGATCAGCTGGTGCAAAACGATTCTGGTCGGCATCCTTACGTTTATCGGAACTGCGTTTTCCATTATGACCTTCCACACCGACATCGGCGTCCGCGAGCTGTTTTTGGATGTTTACACCCGTTTTCTCCCGCAGATGACGCCCGGATTTTCGGTGCTGGAAATTTCATATTCCATCGGCATCGGCCTTGGCGTCGTGCTCTATTTCAACCATTTCGGACGGCGGAAATTCACGCAGGACCCGACGCCGCTCGAGGTGGAAATGCGGGTCTACGAGGATGATATCGATACGACCATTATCGAACAGAACGACCGCTCCGGTAAAGGAAAGGAGGCTTTTCATGCGAATCCTGCCAGAGATCCTGCTGGCCATGGCCGGTCTTAGCCTTGGCTTTTTCATCGCGAGCGGCCTTGTCGCGCTTGTGATCGGCCTTGGCATCGTGACACGGTACGCCGGCATCACAAAGACAGCAGGGAGCCTGCGTTTTTACGAATGCTGCTGTATGGCCGGGGCGCTGTTCGGCGATCTTTTCTCGCTTGGCACCTTCTCGTTTTCCCTGCCCTCCTGGATGGCCGGTGTGTTCTGGCTTTTTGCGGGCATTTATCTGGGAAGCTGGATCATCGCGCTCGGCGAAGTCGTCAACCTGTTTTCGATCCTCTGCCGCCGGATCGGACTGACGCGCGGACTGCCGTTTGTAATTCTCTGCATGGCGGCAGGGAAAATCGCGGGCTCTCTCTATTATTTTGCAAGTGGATTTCAATAAGAACTGGAGGTAAGATGTGATGCAGAGTTTAAAAAGTGAACGGGCAAAAAAAGAATACGAACAGTTTGTCAAAGAGGTGACGCCAAAGCAGAATCTCTTCCGCAATATGGCAAAAGCCTTTATCGTCGGCGGTCTGATCTGTGTCGTGGGGCAGATTCTGCTCCATATCGGCAAAACGCAGTTCTCGCTCAGCAAAGATGACGCCGGCTCCTGGTGCTCGCTGATTCTGATCCTTAGCAGTGTGATTTTAACCGGCCTCAACATCTATCAGAAAATCGTCACCTTTGCCGGCTGCGGTGCGCTCGTCCCGATCACCGGATTTGCCAACTCGGTTGCAGCTCCTGCGATTGAATATAAAAAAGAAGGACAGGTCTTCGGCATCGGTGCGAAAATTTTCACCATCGCCGGACCTGTCATTCTGTACGGTGTCTTTGCAAGCTGGCTGCTCGGCTTTCTCTATTGGCTGTGGACCGCTGCCGGGAACTGGTTTTAAATCAGTTCCGCAGCGCTTCCGCCTCTTCTTTTGTGCAGCCCTCGCGGCTGTAACGGGCTTTTTCATAGCCGTCGTGCAGCCGTCTCATGCCGTCGCCGGAAAGCTCGTTTCTCTCTTCCAGCTCCGCCGGGGTTTCGGCTCCGGTCGGCTGGTATTTTCCGGCTTTTTTGATCGTTTTTTTATACTGCCGGCGGATACGCATATTCGGGGAGAGATAGCCCTCTTTCTTTTCCCGCCGCCACGGCAGATTTTCCCGTTCGTCGTTTCCCTGATGCAGGAAGAGAACTTCGTCCTTCTCATCCTCTGAGAAGGCTTTTCCCGCATTTTTTACGCTCTGGTAAATCACCCGCAGAACCGCGATTCCGACGGCAACCATCACAAGATACATGACCGCCGTAAAAAGATTCTGGATCCACTGCGGCATCGGTTTGTACTCTTTGTCCCCCAGCATATCGGACAGATCGGTCTGCTCCATGCCCTGCGGCGTCTCGGCCTCCGGTGTTTCGATCGTAAGATCGCTTTCCAGCTCTTTCGGCTCATAACCTGCGATCGCTCCGCAATCGGATCCTTTCCGTAGAGCGCCGATGGGAGCACGAACAGTACCAGAAGGAGTACTGCAATTTTCAGGATCAGTTTTCCCGTCCGCTGCATCGTCTCCACCGGGAGATTGGCGATTTTCTGATGGTCACGGATGAACCGTGCATGCCGTCGAGGTACTGGCAGAAGAAGCACAGAAATACATCTGCAAAGAAAAACCAGAAGATCAGATGCCAGTAGAACGGCATTTTCATCAGCACACCGATCACATACTGTATCATAAACCAGAGAAAATGAAGGGGCTTTGGCTCATCGAGGAGCGTCGGGATCTCCCACGCTTCCATATCCGCCAGCGGCATTGAGCCGGCCGGCAGTTCCTGCGCTGCTTTCTTTAACTGGCCTTTGCGGATTCTGACATAGCCGCGGATCAGGAAAATCACAGCGGCCATAAGACCCGTCATCACGCCGGAAAGGCTCTCCAGAAATGCAGGAGAAATACCGTTCTCAAACTTGTTTTTTCCATCGTTTGCCGCCGCAGCCGCTTCAATTACCGCTGCCGCCTGCACACTGAACAGGGAACAGAAAAATTTCGCTGCCAGATACGTCACCGCGCAGACCGCAATTCCGCCAAGCAGAAACTGCCAGAGTGCTTTCGTTTTCCGGATCAGAATCCAGCTTGCGGCGGCCGGAATCAGCAGCAATAAGGATATGGCGCAGAAATACAGCGCCTCCCGTCCCGTCAGCGCCAGAAAACCGGCGGCAAAGCCATAGATGCCGGCGAATAAAAGCCAGACATGAAGCCAGGTCAGCGGGATCTGTACCGGTGTCTTTTTTATTTCCATGGTTTCACCTCCCAGCCGATTGCGGTGTACGCACGGTTCTGCTCCGACGGAACTTCTTCGCCCGGCAGATACGGAATCACCCACAGCACCTGATTCTGCGCACCGGAGAGCAGATGAAGCGCCTCACGGACCTCATCGGTTCTGTTTTTGGATACGACAACGTAGGTGTGGCCGGTGAGCTCTTTTTCCGCCTCTTTGTGCAGAAACTCCGCGCTGCCTGTGAGATTGCCCCCAAGCTGCACGCACGCCAGTTTCCGGTTCAGCTCCGCTGTTTTTCCGGCGCCCGCTGCCAGATGGGCGCGCAGCTCCTCGCCGGTCTCCTCATCTTTCGCATTGCTCTTCACCCACAGATTCATCTTGTTTTTCACCATCCGCGCCGCAAGCGAAGACGTGATGCGGATGCTCTCCTCGACCTGCGCTTCCTCGCGCAGAATGTTGGCGTCCTCGATATCGAGAAGCACCGTAACTTCCACGCTCGTCGTCGCGTCAAACTGGTTGACCATCAGATCTCCCATCCGTGCCGACGATTTCCAGTTGATGCGGTTCATCGGGTCTTCTTTCCGGTAATCGCGGATACCGGAAAATTCAAACGGGTCCTCGTACAAGCGATTCCGTGACAGAACCATGCCCGACACGGCACGGCAGATCATCTGAATCCGTGCAGTATCGACCTGGCGCGGGTAAACGTACATCTGTGTCTGCTGCGGGTAATCGCTGTAAAGGCCCTCCCGGAAAAAGAGATCGTACGCTACGGCATGCGCACCGGTGATCTCGTAGAATCCTCGTTTTTTCGCCTGAAACGGCAGTGTTCTCGTGACCTGCTGATGAAACAGGAACGAAAAGACATCGCGTTTGTAGCTCTGGTCGGTGATGCTCGCGTTTGCTTTTGCCTCGCGGTCGAATTCCAGATTGCGGCTCATCGAAATGCCAAGCTCGAGTGCCGGAATCGGCAGCAGTTTGTCGTTTACGACGACCTCTTTTAACGTACTCTCCTCGCCCTCATAGATCGCGGAATCCTGGAAGATGACCTGGATTTTCAGATTTTTCTGCCAGTTTTTCTGGTACAGCTTTTTCTGCAGAAACCAGGCGAGCGCCATTCCAAATAGTAATAAAAGAAGCATAGTCCGTTACCTTCCTGACCAGTTTTCGGTCGGCAGATCGATGCGGTTTAAAATTTCCTCGATCACCGATTCTGCGGCTCTTCCGTCGTCTGCGCCGATCTGCATGGTGAGACGGTGTGCGAGTACCGGAACAGCCACGGTCTTGAAGTCCTCCGGCACAACGTAGTTTCGTCCCTGCACCAGCGCGTGGCCCTGTACGGCACGTAAAAATGCGAGTGTTCCACGCGGGCTCACACCGCTTGCAATTTTGCTGTTGACTCTCGTCTCCTGTACGATGCGGACGAGATACTGTACCAGTTCCGGATGCAGGTAGACTTCTTTACACGCCTCCTGCAGGGCACGGATTTCTTCTTTTTGGCAGACGGACGACAGCTCGGCGAGCGGCTCCTCGGTCAGGAAACGGGCGATCATCTGTGTCTCTTCCGCCGGGCTTAATGCTTCCATCGAAAGTTTCATTAAAAAACGGTCCATCTGCGCCTCCGGCAGCGGGAAGGTTCCGAGTGTCTCGAGCGGGTTCTGCGTGGCGATGACGAGGAACGGCTCCTCGAGCGGCCGTGTCACACCGTCCACGGTGATCTGGCGCTCAGCCATGCACTCGAGAAGGCTGCTCTGCGTCTTCGGCGTTGCACGGTTGATCTCATCGGCAAGCAGAATGTTGCAGAAGGCAGGGCCTTTCGAGAAGACGAACTCTCCGCTTTTGGCATCAAAATAATTGAGACCGGTGACATCGGACGGCAGTAAGTCCGGTGTGAACTGGATGCGGCCGAACTCTGCCTCGACGGATTTCGCAAGGGATTTCGCCATGACCGTTTTTCCTGTTCCCGGGACATCCTCGAGCAGGATATGACCTTTGGCAACAAGGCAGGTCAGGACAAGCTCGATCGTGCGCTCGTTTCCGATCATGACCTTTGCGATATTTTCTTTTAATTGCTGCAATACATTATTTTCCATGTTTTGCTTCCTCCAATAGTAAGATTTAATAAAAAAATCCACCCCTAGCTGCTCTGTTTTGTGAGAACAGCACGATAAATTTATTTTACAGCACATATTTTCGGAAGACAAGCAGAAAAAGGACGATGCTGTACATACTTTTCACAGCATCGCCCTTTACGGTTTCTTCTATAAAATTAGCTTGTCTCTTACAGTGCTTTCCGGTACAGCGCTCGATGTCCTGCTGACGGGACGCTCTCGGGTTGACGGCGATGTTTCCGCTCTTCATCGCATCTACCGCCATCGGCACGATTTTGCTCTCGATCTCCTCTGCCGTCACTTCTTTTCCCTTTGCTGCCTGGCGGATCGCATCGGTCAGGCTGGCCGGGATTCCGATGGCTGCGGTCAGCTCGCGGATCGCGCGACCAGCATCATCGGCTCAAATTCATCGGCGTATGCGGGATTTCGCTGATGTAGTTGTAGATCTTCAAATATCTTCCATGGTCTGCCAGTGCATTGTACTCTGCGATGACCGGAAGCAGAACGGCATTTGCCACGCCGTGCGGCACATCGAAGAAGGCGCTCACAGGATGACTCATTGCATGGACATTTCCAAGTCTTGCGTAGGAAAATGCAATACCCGCGAACAGCGAACCGGTCAGCATCGCCTCTGCGGCTTCGAGATCGGTTCTGCGCGCCACGAAACGGCGGATATTTTTACCGATCAATTCCATCGCTTTTTCTGCCATGGCATCGGAGAACGGAGATGCGGCTGTGGAAATATAAGCCTCCTCCGCATGGATAAAGGCATCGATACCGCACGCTGCCGCAACGGATGCCGGAGCGGAAGTTAAAAGTTCCGGATCAAGAATGGCATACTCCGGCAGAAGTTCATAGCTGAATACGGTCAGCTTGTAATCTCTGCTGTGGTCGGTGATCACGGAAAATGCGGTCACCTCGGAGCCGGTTCCCGCAGTCGTCGGAATGGCAATCAGCGGGACAATTTTTCCCGGCACTTTGTGTGCGCCTTCGTATTCCGTGATGCTTCCGCCGTATTTTGCCGTCACGCCGACTGCCTTTGCTACATCCATCGGAGAGCCGCCGCCGAGTGCTACGAGAAAGTCTGCACCGGAAGCAAGATAGCTCTCGGTTGCTTTTTCTACTGTCGTCACAGACGGATTCGCCTCAATATCTGTGAAAATATCGGCTGCGATGCCTGCCGCTTTCAGGCTGTCCGCTGCTTTGTCCACAACGCCCATTTTTTCAGGGTAGGACCGGAAAGAATCATCGCATGGGTTCCGCCCATCTTTTTGGCACACTCCGGCAGTTTGGCAAGCGTTCCTGCTCCGACAATAATATTCTGTGGAATCGAAAATTCGAATGGATTCATCTTATTTTTCCCCTTTTCTTTCAGAAAGCGTGCCGAAAATTTTTCTTTCCGACACGCTTTGTTTTATCCTATCTCAGCTTCAGCCAGCCATTTTTGCAAGGACACGGTCGATTGCTGCATCGATGACAACGTCGAGTTCCGCATCGTCTGCCTCCGGCATCAGGGACGCTGCGTCTTCGTCGGAGATCAGCTCAATCAGACTGCCGAATTTCTCTTTATATTTGAACTTGCAGACTGCAAAGAATACAACACCGAGGAGCTCCAGCCGCCTACCATCAGCCACTCCTGCCATACCAGTGTTCCGCCGGAACCAGGAATGCAGTAAACAAGCACCATGCATCCGGACATCAGAACCGCCATCGTTCCAACAAATTTGTATGCCGGAACACGGTACGGACGCGGCATATCCGGCTCTTTCTTCCGCAGGATCAGGAAGGAAAGAGATACCATACAGTAGGCAAGACAGCATCCAAAGTTACCTGCATCACAGATCCACACCATCATGCCTCGTCCTGCAAACGGAGCCAGCATAGTCAGCGCGCCGATCAGGAACAGGGCGTTGATCGGAGTTTTGTGCTGCGGATGAAGCTTTGCGAACATCGGCGGAATCATGTAGGATTCAGCCATAGAGTACAGGGCACGGGAACCGCCGATCATAAAGGAGTTCCAGGATGTGATGATACCGCACATACCGCCGACGATGATAACTTTTGCCATAACCGCTGTACCGAACGCTTTCGCCATCGCATCTGCTGTGACAAGTCCGGTTCCTGCTTCCGAGCTCAGGATTTCGGACGGGTTCAGCACATAGCCGACAGCCAGGATAACACAGGAATAGAAAACAACAGCGAGTACAACGGAGAGAATCATCATTTTACCGATTTTCTTTAACGGAACGTTGATTTCCTCTGCTGCCTGCGGGATAACGTCAAAGCCGATGAAGAAGAACGGGGTAACAACAGCAACTTTGATGATGTTCTGGAACATCGTTCCGGTGCTCTCGCCGACGAACATCTGTCCCTGCAGATTGCTGGAATCTCCGTTGATCACGGATGCCACAATCAGAAGGATACCAGCACCGCCGATGATACAGGTAAGGACCGTCTGCAGAACGGCTGCTGTTTTTGCGCCCAGCACATTGATCAGTGTGATGAGGAACGCTACAATAACGGCTACGGCTACCCAGGAAGCATAGATATCAAATCCTGCCACGCTGTACATATAGCCTTTCAGGAATCCCGGCCACAGATATGTGATGATGGTTGGGAAGGCGCACGCCTCGAAACACGTAACACTGACGTATCCTAAAATAATCGCCCAGGTACAGATGAACGAACCGTTCGGGCCCATCGCCTTGTAGCTGAAGACGTGCTCGCCGCCGCACTGCGGCATCGCTGCAGTCAGTTCTGCGTAAGTCAGTCCGATGAAGAAGATCATGACACCGCCGATCGCAAACGCAATTGAAGCTCCTACAACGCCGCCCTTCTGAATCCAGCTTCCTGAGGATACGACCCAGCCCCAGCCGATCATGGCTCCGAAAGCGATGACGAGAATATCCCATGCACCTAATACTTTGTCAAATTCTGATTTTTTCTGTTCCATGGCTTATTCCTCCCCGCTTCCGTATTTCTTCTGAATCAGTTCCTCGAGATACTCCGCTGTGCCCTCCACACCAAGGAATGCACTGTTGATCAGAATGTCTCGGTTGTGCCGGTCTCCGCGGTTGCTGCCGGTCAGCGCCAGATGACGCTTGTGATACCGTTTGTCCTTCTCGAGCAGCAGAATTTTTGCATCGCTCTCGGAAAGGCTGTGGCTCTTCATGATATTCTGAATGCGGATCTCATCCGGTGCATAGATAAAAGCCCGGAGGAGCTTGATATCTTTGCTGTCCTTTAAGATGTAATCCGCGGATCGTCCGATGATGACGCAGGCCTCTTTTTCTGCCAGTTTCCGGATGATCTGCTTCTGTACATGAATCGCACGCTCGGTCAGGTCCGCATATTTGGAGAAGGATCCACGGACATCGCCCTCGGCTCCTTTTCCGGCAATCGTACCGCCCTCTTCTACACGGTTCATGATGTCTTTCGGAATTCCGACTTCTTCAATAATCTGATCCACCAGCTCGCGGTCGTAGAACTTAATTCCGAGATCCTCCGCAATTTTCCTGCCGATGGCATTTCCTTTGGCTCCGTACTCGCAGCCGATTGTGATAACCAGATGTCCCATACCGTTTTCCTCTCACATTTAATTTCTCTGTTTTACCTGTTGTTTCCGATTCACAGAATGAAAAGAAAAACAGGACAGGGGCGAAGCATGGTTCTTTGCTTTTTGACGTCCTTGTCCTGTTCTTTTCACGCTATGAGATTTTCTTTGTTTCTATAAGAATTCTTTATTTTTCCAGAGCTTTTACGGTTTCTTCGATGATAGCAACTGCCTTGTCGCAGTCCTCCTCGGTTACGATAAGCGGAGGGATCAGACGAATGATGTGCGCTCCGATGGCTGTGATCAGCAGATGGCGGTCAAGGCAGCCATGTTTGACTTCTACGCCGCTGATGGTATCATCAAACTCTACGCCGACCAGCAGTCCCTGATGTCTGACTTCTTTGACATGCGGCAGTTTTGCTAATTTTTCTGCGAAGTAATCACCGACTTTCTTTGCATTTCCGGCAAGGTCGCGGTCGATCAGTTCGTTGACTTCTGCCAGTGCTGCTGCACAGCTGACTGGATGGCCGCCGAAGGTAGTTCCGTGAGATCCCGGGGTAAAGGCTTTTGCTACTTCAGCTGTTGCGCAGATTGCGCCAATCGGCATTCCGCCGCCAAGACCTTTTGCCATGGATACGATATCCGGTTTGATGCCGTAGTTCATGTAAGACATTACCGCACCGGTTCTGCACCAGCCGGTCTGTACTTCATCAATCAGAAGCAGCATGTCGTTCTCATCACAGAACTTCCGGAGTCCCTGCATGAACTCTTTCGTTGCTGGATGAACACCGCCTTCGCCCTGTACCGGCTCAACCATGATGGCAATGGTGTTTTCGGTACATGCATCTTTGAAGGCCTGCAGATCATTGTACGGTGCATAGGAGAAACCGTAGGTCATCGGTCCGAATCCAACCTGGCATCCGTTGCCCGGCTGACCGGTTGCAGACATGGCACCGAAGGTTCTTCCATGGAAGCCCATCTTTGCGGTTACGATGTGGTAACGGTTCGGGCCGTATTTCTCGATGCCGTACTTTCTTGCCATTTTGATCATGGCCTCGTTCGCCTCGGTACCGGAGTTCTGATAGAAAATCTTGTCCATGCCGATGGTCTCGCAGACTTTCTCAGCAAGCAGTGCCTGCGGGATGGTGTATGGATAGTTGAAGGTATGCATGATATCGTCGAGCTGCTCTTTTGCTGCAGCAACAACTTTCGGGTTTCTGTTTCCGGCGTTGTTTACGGCGATGCCTGCGTAAAAGTCAAGATACGGCGTTCCGTTTTCGTCGTACATGTACATCCCCTCTGCGGTTTCTGCGAGGAAATCGAAACGCTCGTAGGTCTCGATCATGTACTTGTTTACTTTGTCTTTGATGTCCTGAACCGTTAATCCTGTGTCTTTTAATCTCATAGTGTTATCCTCCCATAGCGTTGAAAAGATTTTTTAAATAAAAAACAAAAAAGCAAAGACTACTCGTTGGTAAGCGTCTTTGCTTTGTTTTTCGTTTATTATTTTGTACAACCATACAATAGCACCACTCCCTATATTTGTCAATTACTTTTTTAAAAAAGTTTTTTATTTTTGCTTTTTCTTTAACACCCGCTTTTCCTATTCTTTTTTGATGTTTTTTCGTCTTCCACCGTATTTTTTTTCATATCCGTTGTTTTTTATTCTGATGTTCCAGCGGATTTTTATCCATTATATTGAACAGTTCATTCAAAAAAAGAAAGCCTGTTATTCTGCGGCTTTTAGTGATAGTCGAGAAAGAAACACATGCAGCTCGTCTTCTCCGTCCCTCTGTTGCGGTAGATGTGGGTCTGGTCTGTCTCGAAACGGAATGCCTGCTTCAGGTGGATCTCATGCTCTTTTCCATTGCACTCCACGGTCATCACGCCGTCTGTCACCACCAGGTACTCTCTTGTTTTCTCTCCGTGACCGCCGCTCACATACGTTCCGCCCGGTTCGATGTCGATGCGGTAGATTTCCACAAGCCGCGTGTCCTCATACGGAAAGCACGTCCACACAGTGTACTGCCCCTCCAGCTCTTTCGTCGGAACCAGATCCTCCGGTGTCACAAGATAACTATCCACCAGCGGCGTTGCAATCAGCTCCTGAAATTCAATCCGCAGGCCGCTCGTAATCTTCCCGAGCACGCCAAGCGACGGGTTCGCCGTTCCCTTTTCGATCTGCGAGAGCATACTCTTGCTGACCCCGGTCTGCTCTGAGGCCTGGTCGAGACTCATCCCTTTCGACTGCCGGATCCGTTTCAGATTGACCGCCACATTTTCTGTCAGATAATCCATGTTCTTCCACCTGCCTTTCTTCGTATTTCGCTCATTGTAGCACACCTTCCTCCGATATTCCAGTGAATATTTTCAAATTTTCTGCCGCCTTTTCCCGCTTCGCCTTTCTTTTCTTCCTTTATCCGCCCGGGTTTCAGGCGCTTTTCTCTGCCTTTCCCAGGAAAAGCGCCCTTCCGCCGGATTTGTATTTTTGTCAGACCTTTTCCATCCGCATCTGCCGCAGAATCTTCTTTTCCATCCGCGACACCTGCACCTGCGAAATCCCCAGTTTTCCGGCGATCTGCGCCTGCGTCATGTCCTGAAAATAGCGCATGTAGATGAGCTGCCGCTCCTTCGCGGGCAGTCGTCCCAACAGCTCTTCCAAGAAAATCCGGTTCAGCAGCTTTTCCTGCCCGTTCTCTTTTTCCGGAATGCGGTCCATCAGAGAAATATCGTGGTTTTCCCCCTGATAGATGGTCTTCTGCAGCGATTCCACCTCCGCGCCGGACTCCATCGCCTCCACGATTTCCTCCACGGTAACATCAAGCTCCCCCGCTATCTCCGCCAGCGTCGGATCGCGCCCGTTCTCCCGCTCCAGCCGCTCCCGCACCGCATACGCTTTCCACGCCAGTTCCCGGATCGGGCGGCTCACCTTCACCATCCCCTCCGACCGCAGAAACCGCCGGATCTCCCCCGCAATCATCGGAACCGCATACGTCGAAAAACAGACTTCAAACGAAGGATCAAATTTATCAATCGCCTTCAACAGCCCAATGCTCCCGATCTGGCACAGATCCTCCATCTCCACCCCGCGGTTTGCAACGCCTCACCATGCTCCAGACCAGTCCCATATTTTCCTCTGCCAGTGTATCCCTTGCCGCTTTATCCCCTTCGTGTGCCTTTTCGATCAGGGCAAGCGTATGTTCCATGCATTCTGACTCCTATGACTTCCGATCCGGCCCTTACATTTCCGGATGCACACCAATTTTCCGTTTCATCACCACTTCCGTCCCCCATCCCGGATGCGACCTTACTTCCAGCTCATCCATAAACGCCTCCATAAACGAAAACCCCATCCCCGACCGCTCCAGCTCCGGGCAGGTCGTAAACATCGGCTCCATCGCCTTCTCCACATTTTCAATCCCGACGCCGGTATCTTTTACCGTCACCTGAAACACCTTCTCCTCCAGATCCAGCACACACTTCATCTGAATTTTCCCTTTTTCCTGCCGGTATCCGTGAATCATCGCATTCGTAACCGCCTCCGAAATCGCCGTCTTGACATCCGCCACTTCCTCCACCGTCGGATTCAGCTGCGCCAGAAACGCCGCCGCAGACACCCGCGCAAAACTCTCATTGCAGGGACGGCTCTCAAATTCCAGCGTCATCGTATTCCACCGCATCTTCTCTTCTGTTTCATCCTTTCTCGCATCATCCCATTCCCCTTTCTGCCCACTCCCCGTCCAAAACCTACTTCCACGTCTTCTCCTCTTCCACCTCAATCACCCGCGTCACCCCCGACATCACCAGCATCCTCCGCATCCGCTCTCCCACATGCACCGCTCTCACCTTCCCGCCAATCAGCTCCATCTCCCGAAACCTTCCCATCACCAGTCCAATCCCCGAACTGTCCATAAACACCGTCTTCCGAAAATCAAACACCACCTCCCTCACATTCCTCTCCACCAAAATCTCCCCCGCCTCCTCCCGAAGCCGGTCAGCCACAAAATGATCCACCTCTTCCGGAAGCCTAATCGTCATCACCGCATCCTTCACCCAAACACGATTATCCATTTCCCATCCTCCCTCTTTCCTGTCATAAAATAAAAAACACAAAAGATTTTTCGCCGTAAAGCGAATTTCATCTTTTGTGTTTTATCTTCTCACTTTTATACTTTTTTGCCCTTCGTCCCACGCACCCTCCGCGTAGTCAGTAGTATCATCCCGACGAAACAGCGCCGCATCTCCTGCGGCATTCTGCCCCGTGGGCGTCCGTCCTCACTATTCCTCCGTCTTCACAGTCCCCCCCAGCGCCTCAATCTGCTGCTCGGCCTTAGTAGCTTCTGGGTTCCCGGGAACTTATCGATGATCTCCTGGAACACCAAAATCGCATTATCGGTATCCCCACTCAGCCGATACGCATGCGCCAGATAGTTAAGCACCGTATAGTCACCGTCGTTGATATTCTTAGCCTTCGAAAGCTTATCAATCGCCTCAGTGTAATTCGCATCGTCAAATGCATTCACACCCGACTGCGAAAGCTCCTGGAACATAGACGACTGCATGCTCTTGTAAATAGTGTCATACACAGCCTTTGCGTCCACAGAAAGCACCTCCGGGTTGACCTCGGTCAGTGCGTTTGTTGCGTTGCTCGTGTTGCCCTGCTGCTGCGCTTCCACAGCCTTTAGAAGGTTCTCGTAGGAAGCCGCCGTATCCTGTGCCGTCTGGATCTGCTGCTGCGCAGAAGCCGTCGTTTCGTTCAGAGAATCCACCTGGCTCTGGAGCTGGTTCAGCTGGGCCTCCTGCTCGCCATCTTGCCGCTGTATTCCACAACCTTCTCGTCCGCCTGCCGGTTAATTCGCTGCGTATTCGCAGGCCCGATCAGGAACCACACAACCAGTGCGCCAAGCACCAGCCCAATACCGATATTCAGCATCGTTGCCGCTGTAGACGTCTCGCGGAACGTCGGCGGAATAATCACCGTATCCCCGCTTACCACACGCTCACGCTCGTCCTCGCGCTGCTCCTCCGTGCGCTCCCTGCGGCCGAACCGCCGCGGCTCCAGCGACGTCTGCGTACCCGTCTGGAAATCAACCTCCTTCAGGAAACGAAGCGTCGTCGAGTTCGTCTTGTCAATTTTCGCCGCCTTTTTCAGAATCTTCCGCGCTTTCTCATACTCACCCTTGTGAATATAAATCAGCGCCAGCAGATGATATCCCTTGATCAGCTTCGGATTCTGGTTCAGAATCTTGCGCAGCTGGATCGCAGCCACATCCTCATTGTTCTCGCGGCAGCATTTCAGCGCACTGTTGTATTTCTTGATCGTCTGATTGATCATATCCAGCTTCGCCTGCTCCGCCTGCAGCGTCGCAATATACTCCGTCGCCACATTATTCTCCGGCATAATATTCTTGCTGATGATCCACTCACTTAACGCCGCAACCGCTTCACCCGTCTCAAAATAGACAAGGCCTAACAAGTTCCGCGCATGGATATTGTATTTGTTAAACTTCAGGCTCCGCCGCAGCATATCGATCGCTCCGGAAAGATCCCGGATCTCTGCCTTGTCGAGGCCCAGATTGTAGTACATATTCGAAAGAGAAAAACATTTTCTCTGTACTCTCAGGTTAAAACCACAGTTGGGACAGATCTCCATTCCGACGTCCACAACCGATTTACAATTCATACAGTTCATTCCGGCACCTTACTCTTCCTTTTCCGCTTCTGTCTCGTTTTCCTGTTCCGGCTTGTCGTTTTTCATCATTTCTTTCAAAATGTCGATCACATCCGTCAGATCACGGCTGTAAATCGCATCCTCCACCTCGTCCACATCGAGACACGGTTTAAACTTCTTCAGTTCTTCTTCGTAATTTAACATAAACAAAAAATTCCTTCCTGTATTCGCTAACCATTCCGCTTTGCAAGATATGCTTTCAGTTCGCCCGCCAGATACAGAGAACCCACGCAGAACAGCATGCCGCTGCCCTTTTTGCCCAGTGCCTTCTCATATGCTGCCCCGATCTCCGGTTCCGCGCAGACATCCGTGCATCCTGCTTTTCTGAAGTCCTCTGCAAGCACTTCCGCCGGTACGACGCGGCTTCCGTCGATCTGCGTTGCAACAACATGAGACGGATGGATGCCCTCGCAGATTTCACCGATCATCTCATGATAGTGCTTGTCTGCAACTGCCGTGAACAGAATCGTGATCTCGTTTTCTTTCGCAAAATAGCCTGCCGTGCTGACAAACTGTGCAATGCCGTCCTCGTTGTGCGCGCCGTCGATGATGACGCCCGGCGCAGCCATTTCCATACGGCACGGCCATTTGATCTTCGAAAGGCCTTCCGCAAGCACGTTCTTAGGAATGTCGTGCACGTCCTGCAGAATATGCATCGTGTAGAACGCAAGGCTTGCATTCATCATCTGGTATTTTGCCACGTACGGAATCACAAGCTCTGCTTTTTCGCCGCCTGGGTATGCAAAGGTAAAGGTGATGCCCTCGCGGCTCTGTGTTTTCATCTCATAGAACGACGGCTCCATCGGCCATGCCGGGCTTCCCATCTCTTTCGCCTTTGCGGCAATGACAGAAGCCGGACCTGGCTGGCTGGCGTCGTAGATCACCGGGACACCGGCTTTGATGATGCCGGCTTTCTCTCCCGCAATCGCCTCGAGGGTGTCGCCGAGATACTCGGTGTGGTCGCGGCTGATGGACGTGATGATGCATGCCAGCGGCTTTTCGACCACATTTGTCGCATCCAGCCGTCCGCCAAGGCCGGTCTCCATGACCAGGTATTCCACGCCGGCTTCTTTGAAAATCAGCATTCCCATCAGGAACAGCGTCTCAAAATAGCTCGGATGGCCTTCGCCCTCCGCCTCGTATTCTTTGGCTGCTTTTTCCACTTTGAGAAATGCGTTAAGAAACTGCTCATCCGACACATCTTCCCCGTTGATCTGGAACCGCTCGTTGATGCGTACAAGGTGCGGGGAGGTAAAAAGTCCTGTCTTTTTGCCGCCTGCAAGCAGCATCGCATTCAAGTACGCGCAGACGCTTCCCTTTCCGTTCGTGCCCGCCACATGGATAATTTTGATCCCTTCCTGCGGATTCCCAAGGCGCGAAAGAAGCTCCCTCGTATGTTCCGGCGGATGCTTCACCGTAAATTTCGGTATTGTTTCGATATAATCAACTGCTTCTGTATAATTCACCTTATTTCACCATTCTTCAGTATTTTAGGGCTGCTTTCAGACCCTAGTACATCGTTTCGTAAATAACTATACCAATCACGCAGGATGCAGATTCGAGTGTGCAGGTATAAAAATGTAGGCGTAGCGGGCTACGCCGAGGCTTTTATGCCTGTGCAATCGGATTTGCAGACAGTGAGTGGTATAGTTATTTCGAAAACGATGTACTAGTATCATTATAATCGAGTGACCGGATATGTCCATAGCAATTTTCAAAATTTTGTCCCGACTTTTCGACTTTCCCCGTAAAAAGATACAGTGGGACGTCAAAATCCGCCCCACTGTATGATCTTTCGGACACTCTTTTTAATTCTGCAGACCGCCGTCTTCGGCCGGTTTATCGCTGTTTTCTGTTTTTGACGGCTCAATCTTGTCGCCTTCGCCCTCCGGCGCACCGGACGGCGCTGCCGTCAGTTCATCCTGCGGCGCAGTGCTCGTATTGGCATTTTCCTGTGTCACGTCCGTTTTCGTGCTGTCCGGGTTCGGCGTCGGCGTCGGTGTAGATACCGTTTTTGGCTCTTCATACATCATCGGCTCTGTCCTTGTCAGCACCTTCTTCGTCGAGCTGTTGCTCTGCTGCGCGATTGTAATCTGATCACCGTCTTCCAGGGTCAGACTATGCACCATCAGAATCGACGGGCTGACATAAACGGTATCCTGTATCTCCTCGTTGACTTCCACACGGCTCGATGCCGTAAAGTTTTCTCCGTAAAAATACCAGGTATCTTCTCCGGATTTTTCGATTCGTTCCAGTGTTACCGGCAGAGCACCCATCTGCAGCTTCACACGCTCATACGGTGTCTCTCCGTCTTCTCCGTAAACGTACCGTTTTCCATACAGCATATCATACTGCAGCACCTCGAGATCCACCTGATAATTCTTCGTATTCCGTCTCGTCTGATGATACCGGAAAATGGTTCCGTCATGAATTCCCACACGGTTCATAACCTCTGCTGCAATCTGGTAGGAAGCAATGTTTTCCTGTTTCCTTTTCAGTCCCATATTATCCCAGATTACGTATTCGGTCTGATACAGATAGCGGTTCTCCAGATCTTCTACTTTCAGTCCCATCGTTGGCAGATGGTCCCCGTACATCACAAGTACCACCGGCTCCGGATAATCCGCAAGCTTTGTCGTCAGCTCTTTGACAAATTTGTCCATCTCATGAATCTGATTTACATAATATTCCCAGGAGTAATTATTTTTTTCCCGGTCTTCCGCGCCTGTCACTGTAATCTCCGGATCGTCAAGCACCGGCTCTGTCGGATAATCACCGTGGCCCTGTACCGAAATCGTATAGATATAATCCGGTTCGTCTGTCGCATCGAGCGTTTTTATGATCTCTTTTGTCAGAATATGGTCTTTTACCCATCCTGTCGCCGTCACATCCGAGATATCCGGCATATATTCCTCCGAGGTAAAGGTATCAAAACCAAGACGTGAGAATACACTTCTTCTGGAATAGAAGTTTGCTTCATTGTTGTGGATCGCATGGGTCGCATAGCCAAGATTCTTTAAAACATACGGCGCACTCTCACACGTCTCCTCTGAAAGCACCGATTTGTACGGATACTCACCCGCTCCGAAATACCGGAGGCTCATGCCGGAAATAGTTTCAAACTCTGTGTTTGCTGTTCCGGCTCCCACCACCGGCACGCGGAGATAACCGGAAGAATAATCCTTCATCAGCTGCCGGTAATACGGGATCGGATCCTCGGAAATGTTGAGGAAATTAACCAGCTCCGGATCGAAAAAGGACTCCAGCTGCAAAAAGATAATATTCGGTTTTACCGTATCATCCTCTTTTTGTTCGCCTTCACTCGTCTCAATCTGTTTCACGAGCTGTTCGGAATAGCCGTTCGGCTCTGAAATTCCCGTATCAAACAGGGTGACTGCCAGACAGTACGGATAGCCGTAATCCTGGTAGGCAAATGCGATGTTGACGAAATAGCTGGAAAGCACACGCTTTGCAAGCGCCAGATTTGTTGCTCCCGTAAAGAGTACAATTACCAGAGCAATCAACGGCACATTCAGATACCAGCGGATTTTCCCCTGAAATTTCGGTCCTTTGATCCAGACCCATACAAAAAATGCCAATAATGCCACAAGGGCTGCTACGACGAGGATCATGGTACCTTTCGACAGATACTTCGTCACGACCTTTGCGCCGTCACTTAAATTCCGCAAGTCCGGTCCGGTAAACGGCGTGACGCGGTTTGCCAGAATCACACCGTTAATGATGCCGAGCAGCAGCCAGAAACAGCTCATCACCAGCCGTACCAGCACACGTCTGCGGAACAGATAAACTACCATAAAAGTAGTGAAGATCAAAAATGCATTGTACAAAAAGACCCATGGGCTTTCCACCATGTAGCTCCATGCAGATGCCAGCGAATGGCGGGAAAATGCTTCAATCACCAGATACAGAATACAGCATCCCAGGGCCTGCAGCGGCAAAGAGAGCCAGTTGCAGACTTTCACTACGGTTTCCTTGTTTCCATGCAGTTTTTTTCCTTTTTTCATTTATTTTTTCAGCTGCTCCAATCTTGTCTGAACCTGCTCCATCATCTGCTGATAGTTCGCCAGTTTTTCTTTCTCTGCCTGAACTTTTGCTTCCGGAGCTTTGTTGATAAAGTTCGGGTTGCCAAGCATGCCGTTGGAACGTGCGATCTCTTTTGTCAGACGCTCTTCCTCTTTCGTAAGGCGGGCGATCTCTTTTTCCAGGTCAACCAGCTCGGCAAACGGAATGTAGATCGTTGCCTGCGGGATCACTGCGGATACCGCATCGTCTGCGATGCCGGCTTTGTCTGCCTGTACGTGAACTTCGCTTGCTCCTGCCAGAGTTCCGAAGAATACAGCACCGTTTTTGAAGGTTTCCTGTACAGCAGCATCTTCCGTTACAACGAATACGCTTGCTTTCTTTGACGGCGGTACGTTCATACTGGTGCGGACACCACGGATGCTTCTTACCGCCTCTTTCATCATCTCAACGGCTGCTCATCCTCTGCGTATGCAAAGTCTTCGGTCTCTTTCGGCCATGCGGCGATCATGATGGAATCCTCGTCCGGATTCAGTGTGCAGTAGATTTCCTCTGTGATGAACGGCATAAACGGATGCAGCAGCTTTAATGCATTGCCAAGAACGGTTTTTAAGGTCCACAGTGCAGCGCCCTTCGTCTCGTCGGTCTCGCTGTACAGACGCGGTTTTACCATCTCGATGTACCAGTCGCAGAACTCCTCCCAGATAAAGTCGTAAACCTTCTGTACGGCGATACCGAGCTCGTAGCGGTCCATGTTGTCCGTTACTTCCGTTGCCAGCGTGTTTACCTTAGAAAGAATCCATTTATCTGCCAGTGTCAGTTTGTCTTTTGGCATTTCAGACGGAACTTCTGCTTTTTCCAGGTTCATCATGATGAACCTGGAAGCGTTCCATACTTTGTTTGCGAAGTTACGGCTGGCTTCTACACGCTCCCAGTAGAAACGCATATCGTTTCCAGGTGCATTACCGGTCATCAAAGTCAGACGGAGAGCATCTGCACCGTATTTGTCAATGACTTCGAGCGGATCGATACCGTTTCCGAGGGATTTACTCATCTTGCGTCCCTGGGAATCACGAACGAGTCCGTGGATCAGTACGTGGTGGAACGGAACCTGTTTGGTCTGCTCCAGTGCGGAGAATACCATACGGATAACCCAGAAGAAGATGATGTCGTATCCGGTTACGAGTACGTCGGTCGGATAGAAGTAATCAAATTCCGGTGTTTTCTCCGGCCATCCTAACGTGGAGAACGGCCACAGAGCAGAACTGAACCAGGTGTCCAGGGTATCCGGGTCCTGGGTGAGATGGGTGCTGCCGCATTTCGGGCATTTTTCCGGCATTCCGCCTCTTACAACGGTGATCTCGCCGCAGTCATCACAGGTGTAAGCCGGGATGCGGTGGCCCCACCAGAGCTGACGGGAAATACACCAGTCATGGATGTTATTCAGCCAGTTCTGATAAATTTTGCTGAAGCGGTCCGGGATGAAGTTTACTTCGCCGTTCTTCTCCGCTTCGCTGGCAGCGGCAGCCATATCCGCCATTTTTACAAACCACTGCGGTTTGATCATCGGCTCTACGGTTGTCTTACATCTGTCGTGGGTTCCTACGTTGTGAACGTGATCCACTACTTTTACAAGAAGGCCAAGCTTCTCGAGATCCTCTACCATGGCTTTTCTTGCCTCGTAGCGGTCCATGCCGGCGTATTTGCCGCACTTGTTGTTCATGGTTCCGTCATCGTTTAAGATGTTGATCTCTTCGAGGTTGTGGCGTTTTCCTACCTCAAAATCGTTCGGGTCGTGTGCCGGTGTAATTTTAACGCATCCGGTTCCGAACTCTTTGTCTACGTAAGCATCTGCGATAACCGGGATTTCACGGTCGGTCAGCGGCAGTTTCAGCATTTTTCCTACAATATCGGTGTATCTTTCATCCTCCGGATTGACAGCTACGGCAGTATCGCCGAGCAGAGTCTCCGGACGGGTCGTTGCGATTTCTACGAAGCGGCCTTCTTCTCCAACTACCGGGTAGTTGATGTGCCAGAAGTGGCCTGCCTGCTCCTGATATTCAACCTCTGCATCGGAGATGGAAGTCTGGCATACCGGGCACCAGTTGATGATGCGGCTTCCTTTGTAGATCCATCCTTTTTCATACAGACGGCAGAATACTTCTTCTACGGCTTTGGAGCATCCCTCGTCCATGGTGAAGCGTTCTCTCTCCCAGTCTGCGGAGGAGCCGATCTTTCTTAACTGGCTGTTGATGCGTCCGCCGTACTCTTTCTTCCACTCCCAGCAGTGCTCCAGGAATTTTTCGCGTCCGATTTCATCTTTGTCGATGCCCTGCTCTTTGAGCATATTGGTAACTTTTACCTCGGTTGCAATCGCCGCATGGTCGGTTCCCGGCTGCCAGAGGACTTCATATCCCTCCATCCGTTTGAAACGGCAGAGAATATCCTGCATGGTGTTGTCGAGTGCATGGCCCATGTGAAGCTGTCCGGTTACGTTCGGAGGCGGCATCATAATGGTAAACGGTTTTTTGTTCGGGTTTACAGTGGCGTGGAAATATCCTTTATCCAGCCATTTCTGATACAGTCTGTCCTCGAGTCCTTTCGGATCGTAGGTCTTTGCGAGTTCTTTGCTCATGAGATCCTCCTTTTATGTTTGGTGTATTGTGGTATTTATTCCCGCAGAGGCTTGTCTTAAATCAAAAACGCCTTCACATACACATAACATGCATGCAAAGGGCGAAAATTCCGCGGTACCACCTTAATTTGTATCTCGTTTCGGAGTCTGTAACGTGACTCATGCGTGAGAACCTAATCATCACATCTTCTGTGCTTTTCAGCTCTCCGGTTCAGAAGCTACCTTCCATGACCACCTTCCCGGACAGCCTTTCAGCCGGTGAACCGTCCTCTCTTTTGGGGCCTGCCATGTACTCCTCTTCCTCATAACCTTTTCTTTTTCTGTTGGAATAGAAACTGCATTTATCATAATCGCGTTTTTTTATTTTGTCAAGCCGCCGCGGGCAAAAACCTTTCTTCTTATGGAAGTTTTAAGATTTCACGCGCTTATTTTCGGTGAATCCGCGATGCACAGTACTGCATTTCTGCGCGGCCGTACGACGCGTAGCGGACCTGTTCTTTCGAAAACGGCTTCGCATTGCTTGGCCGTCCCAGGTTTTCGCCGTGGATCACCTGATCCACAAGGTCGATGAGATCTGCGAGAACGCCGAGGCTGAGCGGATTGTAAACCGGATGCGCCGTCGATTCAAACACCTGCGTGTGATGACCGCCGAAGAATTTCATGCGGCCGCCCTTTTTCACCAGCCACGCCATCAGACCAACCAGACCATCGTAATACTCTTCCAGGCTCGTTCCGCCCGGCACCTGCATCCAGACACCGCAGCCGCTTCCGATCGCATCTCCGGTGAACAGGTAATTCTGTTTCGTCTCCAGCACAACAACGCTGCCCGGCGTATGGCCCGGTGTCTGACAGACGGCCAGCTCTGTGCCGCCGAGCGGAATCACGGAATCGGTACGGATGTCATGAATCTCCTCCCACGGTTTTAATTTTCCCGCTGTCAGCATCACAAGCGTCTCTGGATCCATCTTCTTTTCATCGTGGCACATGTACACCTCATCAAACTCATCCATGTGATACATGTGATCCGGATGCGCATGCGTGATGACCAGCAGAAGCGGCTTGTCCGTCAGCTCACGGATCACCGGCAGAATCTTTGTGCCTGCCGTAATGCCGGTATCAATGACAGCCGCTTTTTCTTCACCTTCTACTACATAGAACGATGAATTTCCTGCGTCCAAAATACAGTAAATTTTTTCCCCGATTTCTGTTACCTGAAAACCCTCCATGATGTAAAACCTCCTTAAAATAATAATGTACCCTCGGAGTCTTTCTGTGCTTGCTTTTTTCCTTTCGGCAATTCAGTGCCCCGCATTCTCTTCCCCGATGATGATCGAAAGCAGCGTATGATCCAGCATGATCGTGCGGTTCCACGGATTGAAAATCACACCGCTGATCTCCTTTGTTTCGGATGCCATGTGGATCAGCTGTTCCAGACTCACGAGAAACGTAGATTTCACGCTGCTGCTCCCCTTTAATTCCTCATCAAAGCTCGTAAACGCGGCCCACCAGACTTTTCCGTCTGCGCTCTTTACCGTTCCGATCCGGATCTGATCGTCGCCGGATGGCGGTTCCACGGAAAGAATCGCCTGTCCGCCCTCTTTCATTCTGCGGCGGATTACCGTCAGCACATGTGCCAGCAGTTCCGGCGTCGGCTCCTTTTGCAGTCCCAGAATTGCTTCCTCTATCGTTTCATTCCCCTGCAGCCCTTCGTCCTTTGGAGTTTCCATTTCTTTTGCCATTGCTCTTGTCCTTTCTTTTTCGCTTTTCCCACACAGAATCTGTGTACCATCATCCCCGGCAGCTTCGGCACTTCCGATGACATTTACTCTGCGCCTACCCAGATGCCGTCTTCCCCGCAGAATCTGCGCTCTTTTGATAAATCCAAAACGTTTTCCATCCGCTTTAAGATCTGATCGTACTTCCCTTCCCGCATCAAGCAATCGTCACCTGATCCGTTCCGATCTGCAGATGGCGGAAGCCGCGTTTTCCTTCCTCCGTCCACGGCAGAGTCAGCTCCAGTTCAAAGCCGCCGCTGCTTCCGTACAGCTCACCCGGCTGTTCGTCCGCAAACAGCTCGAAAAGCGGCTGATAATATGCTTTGAAATAATTCTCCTCTGGAAACCAAAGTGTCCCGTCCCCGGTCCGCTCCGGCTCTTTTACAACGGCATTCAGATAGCCTCTCTCGTAATACGTCATGCACGCCGCGCTCTTCGCCAGCGGATTTTCATTGATCTTCTCGATCTCCGACGCCGCCCGGCATCCGTTTCCAAAGGCCGCCTGGCTGTTCTCGCTCCTGCCGACCGGCTCCCAGACGCTCCATGCGTTCTGCTTTCCGTATCCGATCAGATCCTGGCGGTATGCACCGTTGTATTTTACAAATTTTTTCTCCCCCGGCTGCTCGATCAGGTTCAGCGGTACCATACAGTCAATTCCGTACAGCTTCTGCGCAATCAGCCGCGTGTAGATGATGCCGAGATAATGACAGATTGCACTGCGCTCCGCCGTGTCGAGATACATAATCTGCTCCGCTTTTACCAGCTGGTCGCCGCGTGTTTCGAGCACACTCTCCACCATCGCAATCCGTGACTGCAGCTCCGCCTTCCGTTTTCCGCGGTAGCGCGCCGACAGACGGCCGTACGGCATCGTGCTTGCAAGAACCGCGTGCAGCAGCTCCAGATTCGTGTATTTGATCATAATATCTTTCTTATTTAAACCGAGCTCTGCGTCGGTATCGACTTCCGTCACATTGATGATATATGTTTTTTCTTCGGTCAGTATCATTTGTTTTGCCTCTCTTTTTCAGTACTCTCTTCCATGCTCCTTCAGCCAGCTCTGCCACACTTTGTAATCGGGCATCTGCTGTGCCACCACCGCGTAAAACCGCGCGGAATGGTTCATCTCTTTCCGGTGCGCCAGCTCGTGGATAACGACGTAATCCATCACGCGCCCCGGCATCAGCACCAGTTTCCAGTTGTAGTTCAGGTTTCCGGCGCTGCTGCAGCTGCCCCAGCGGGTTTTCTGCTCACGAATTGTGATTCTGCCATACGTTACGCCCATCTCTTTTGCAAAATGTGCCGTCTTTTCCGCCAGCATCTGCGCCGCACGTTTAACCGCCGCTTTTCGTTCTGCTTCCGTCAGACGGTTCGCTGCTTTCTGCTCTGCGGCCGCCAACGCTTTTTCCCGGTGTGTGTAAATCCAATCCTGTTTTTCTTTTAAGAATGCTTCGATTTTGTATTTTGCCATCCGTTTCGGTGCGCGCACCACCACGCTTCCATCCGCTTTGACCTGGACGGCGAGCGTTTTACGGGCGGAATACACGATCTCATAGGGAATCTGTTTTAAAATCCGTTCTGCGCTGTCTTTCTGTTCCATTTATTTTTCCTCAAAAGCTGTCTGTTTTACCATTTTTTTGCCTGTTTTTCATTATACCTTTTTCCCGGCGGAAACGCAATCGGATTGCTCACAGAAAAAACGCGAGCAGAATCACCGTTTTTCTTCCGGCAATTCTGCTCACATTTTTCCTTCTCTTATTTCAGCTCAATTTTTTTCTGCTTTCTTCGGATGCACAGCCTCACAAATAAAATCGCCGCCTGCACACAGAGAATCATCACCAAAATTCCAATCATAGACAGCGCTGTTGCCCCCAGTCTGATCAGTTTTCCCATTCTTTTTTCCTCACTTTTCTTTCTATCGTGCCAGAACCGGATCGGCTGCCGCATCCCACAGCAGGCTGTCCGTCTCACTTTGTTCCAGGTATCCATATTTTACCATTGCCGCCAGCACCTGCTTTTCCCGCTGCAGCGCCAGATCCGCGTGGCGCGACGGTGCGTAGGCGGACGGTGCATTCGGGATTCCGGCGAGGAGAACGGCTTCGCTGTCGGTCAGATCCTGCGGCTCTTTTCCGAAATAACCACGCGATGCTTCTTTGAGTCCGTAATAGCCATCCCCGAAATAAATAGTGTTGATGTACAGCTCCAGAATTTCTTCCTTGGAGAGCTGTCGTTCCACATAGAGTGCTGTCCACGCCTCTGCCGCTTTTCTGGCAAGTGTCTTATTCTGATCGTAATACATGTTTTTTACCAGCTGCTGTGTGATAGTACTGCCTCCCTGCTCCGGTTTCATCACGCGGATGTCATGTACAACCGCGCGCGCCATGCTGATCCAGTCTATCCCGTGATGTGTGTAATACCGGTGATCCTCGACAGCAAGCACCGCTTTTTTGTACAGCTCCGGCACCTGTTTCAGGGGAACCCACTGTGCTTCGCTTCTGATTTCCTCTACCGCCTGCGCGAGCGGCTTTTCCTTCACTGCCTTCTGATAGGAAACATATCCCTGGATTGCCCAGAACATTCCGGCCGTCAGCAGGATCAGGCAGAAAAATGCCAGAAAACCTCCAACCATTTTTCCCGCTGTTCCCCGGTGTTTTCGTGTTCTTTTTCTCATGGTTTCAAACCCCTTTGTTGTTCTTTCCTGCTTTCTATCCTACCATATCTCCCTTAACGCCTTCTTGCCTCTTTCTTAGGAATTCATTAAAATTTTGAAACTGTATGAAATGCATTTTGCACGTTTTCAAATAACCGCTGCTGCTGCGGAATACTTTAACCGAATCAGGCAAGTAGCGAAGCGGATTGCGAATATCCGCTTGACAAAACAGAAAAAGACAGACACCTGGCAGATTGTCAGGATGCCTGTCTCTTGTTTTTATCTTTTGGTTTTTCAGAAACGCTCTGTGATTATGCTGCGGTTCCGTAGTTCATTACATGAGCTGCTGACAGTGCTTTTCGAACGGCTACACCGAGAATTTCAGCTACTACAACGGAAATCACATCTTTTACGATGTACGGAACGGAAACTGCCAGGAACGAAGCCGGGATCGTGTTTCCTGTTACAATGGAAAACTGTACCACACCGAATGCGTGACATACCGCAAGACCTGCGATTCCAAGAACGAATGGTTTGCCCGGGAAGCCTTTTTTAATTCCGGCACCGCAGAGCATTGCCATCGGAATAAATCCGAAAATAAAGCCGCCGGCCGGTCCGAGAAGAGCGCCGAAGCCACCGCTCATGCCGGCATAAACCGGAACGCCGATCGCGCCGAGGATCAGATAAAGAGCGGACGATGCACCTCCCAATTTCCAGCCAAGCACGTAGCCGCAAAATGCCATTGCAAAGGTCTGCAGCGTCACCGGAACGCCGGTCGGAAGCGGAATCGTCACAATGGACAGTACCGCAAGCACTGCCGTCATCATGCCGGTCAGTACAATCTGTTTTGTTGTAAGTTTTGATTTTTTCATGAATGTAAATCCTCCTCGCAGGTTCTTGTATCCAATTCTTTCTGCTTTTGAATTGTTAACCTTGTTTCAATATAGGTTAATATTTCATTTTTGTCAATCCCTTTTTTAAAAATGCAGAGAGTTCTGCTACGATTCTGTTACACTTTCTGAAAACAGCGGTCACCCTCTTGTTTTCTGTTTTCTTTCTATGGTATACTATATAGTCTCGGAGTTTTTCCGGGAATGTTCACCCGATACAAACGATGAATTTTTATTCCATTTGAAAGGAGATACCCTCTATGAAACCTTCCGAAAATCCTCTCGGCTCGGAACCGGTCAGCTCTCTTTTGCGGCGTTTTGCGATTCCGAGCGTCATCGCGATGCTCGTCAGCGCCCTCTATAACATGGTAGACCAGCTCTTTATCGGTCACAGCATCGGCGTGCTCGGAAACGCAGCGACCAACGTAGCGTTCCCACTCAGCATGGTCTGCACATCCATCGGTCTGCTCTGCGGCATCGGCGGTGCTGCAAACTTCAATCTCTGCATGGGCAGAAAGGATCCGGAGCACGCGAAATCCTATGTTGGAAATGCCATCTCCATGCTGGCAATCCTCGGTGTGATCCTCTGCGTTACCGTTCAGCTTTTTCTGCGTCCGATGATGCTTCTCTTTGGTGCGACGCCGGATGTCATTGATTACGCCTGTACTTACACCAGAATTACCTCCATCGGCTTCCCGTTTCTGATTGTCACGATCGGCGGCTCCAACCTGATCCGCGCGGATGGCAGCCCGAAATTTTCCATGCTGTGCAACCTGGTCGGCGCGATCGTCAACACGATTCTCGATCCGCTGTTCATCTTCGTTTTCCACATGGGCATGGCAGGTGCAGCGCTCGCCACAATCACCGGACAGATTTTATCGTTCGCGCTTGTTGTCCTCTATCTGCGCGGTTTTAAAACGCTACCGCTTTCTCTTTCCGATCTGAAGCCGAACATGGCCTGCTGGGCACGGATCGCTGCGCTTGGTGCAACTCCGGCATTCAATCAGGTGGCAATGATGGTTGTTCAGATCGTTATGAACAACACACTGACCCACTACGGCTCCAATTCCGTCTATGGAAGCGACATTCCGCTTGCATGCGCCGGTATTATTTCAAAGGTTAATATGCTGTTCTTTTCCTTTGTCATCGGCATTTCGCAGGGACTTCAGCCGATTGTCAGCTTCAACTTCGGTGCACAGAAATATGACCGCGTGAAGGACGCCTATAAAAAAGCAGTTTTTGCGGCGACTGCCATTTCCATCGTCGCCTTCCTCTGCTTCCAGCTCTTTCCGCGCCAGATTATCGGCATTTTTGGTTCCGGTTCAGAAAAGTACCTGCATTTTGCAGAGCGGTACTTCCGCATTTTCCTGTTTTTCACATTCCTGAACGGTATCCAGCCGGTCAGCTCGAACTTCTTTACCTCCATCGGAGCACCGAAGAAGGGTATTTTTCTTTCGCTGACGAGACAGATTATTTTCCTGCTTCCGCTGCTGCTGATTTTTCCGTATCTCTTCGGCATTGACGGCGTGATGTACACTGCACCGATTGCAGACCTTGCAGCCGCATCAGTCAGCATCGTTATGGTCGTGCGGGAATTTAAGATTATGGCAGAGCTACAGAAGGCTACTGCCTGAAAACAGTTTTTTTCCTGTAGTTTCCGCTCGTTTTTACTGCGCTGCGGTCGCCAGAGTCTTGCTACAGATCATTGCCATGTAAACAGGAAAGAATCCTGTCCGGAAAGTAAAAAATCGTATGCTGTTGCTTTTTCCACAACAGCATACGATTTTTTTATGTGTTATCCACACTTTTCTTTATTTATTCACATGCATCCACATCAGTCCATGCGAAGAATCATGGTCAGGATTCGTTTTGCACAAAGAGCGATTTCGTCGCGGGTGATGTATCCCTTCTCAAATGCCTCCTGTACGCGCTCCTCGTATCCGTTTGCCATCTTGATATCATTTCCGGCTTTTGTCTCGCGGTAATGCTCGCCGTGTGTCCACCAGTCGGTCGTTACCATTCCCTTAAAGTCCCACTCACCGCGCAGAATACCGGTCAAAAGATCCTTGTTCTCAGATGCCTGAACGCCGTTGATCAGGTTGTAGGACGACATGATTGTGTATGGATCTGCCTCTTTTACGATGATCTCGAAGGCTTTCAGGTAAATCTCACGCAGCGCACGCTCGGAAACGCGGGAATCGCTGTCTTTTCGGTTTGTTTCTTTGTTGTTGCAGCAGAAGTGTTTCACACTTGCCCCGATATGCTCGGACTGCATACCGCGTACCATTGCCGCACCGGATTTTCCGGCTACAAGCGGATCCTCGGAATAATACTCAAAGTTTCTTCCGCAGAGCGGGCTTCTGTGAATGTTGACAGCCGGGGTCAGCCAGATGCCGATGTTGTTTTCTTTGACTTCCTCTCCGCCGGCTTTACCGATCTCTTCGATCAGCTCTGGATCCAGGTGCAGGCAAGCAATGTTGCGCACGGCCATGCGGTCGTGTTGACGCCACACTGCGGCTGAATGCGAAGGCCTGCCGGTCCGTCTGCGGTCATGATATTCGGGATGCCGTACTCAGGCAGATTTCCCATGCCAAACGTATTGGCAACTCCTGTGTTCGGCTGACCGCCGAGCAGATGAATAAGTGCTTCTGTCGGAAGCTTATCTACAAACTCGTCGAGCGTTTCTTTTCCTTCGACCACATTCATCAGGTTCGGATTCGTCTTTGCTGCCTCCATAATCTCGCCAAAGCTCTTTCTCTCCTGTGCTTTGACTGCCGGGAGGAAACCTTCCAGAGTCAGCTTATCCTGACGCTCCAGTCCTTCTTCCTCGACAGGGCCGTTATCGGTCGGAAGCGCTTCGTAGGTTCCATCCGCAAGGAGACGTTTTTCCAGCTTATGCGGAGCGGCAAGGCTGGTGTACTGTGCAGTCACTTTTGCCTCTGCCAGATCGTAGGTGAAGTCCAGTTTCTTCGCATCTCTTACATTGTTTCCAACGTAGAAGACATAGCTTCCTGCCTCAAGAACATAGGCAGATTTTGCAACCTTTCCAAGGTCATCAAAAGATGCCATATCTTCCACTGTAAAGGAAAGAACGACTCTCTGTGTCTCACCTGGCTGCAGCAGTCTTGTTTTCCGGTAAGCGCCAAGCTCTTTGGCCGGTTTGCCAAGCTTGCCCTGCGGTGCGCCATAGTAGAGCTGTACAACTTCTTTTCCGGCACGTTTTCCGGTGTTGGTAACAGCTGCTTTTACAACAATCTTTCCATCCTTCTCTTCTGCCCCCAGAACTTCTGTCTCAAAGCTGGTGTAGGAAAGACCGAAGCCGAACGGATAATTGACCTTCTCCGCTGCGCCCGCAATCGTCTCGAAATAACGGTAACCAACGTAGATATCCTCGTTGTAATCCACGTAATAAACGGATTTATGGAAGTTCTCGGTGGATGGATAATCCTCGAGGGTTGCTGCGTAGGTATCAACCAGTTTACCGGATGGGTTGACGCCGCCTGTTACAACGTCCGCTGCCGCGAGGCCGCCTTCCATGCCGCCCTGCCATGCCATCAGCACCGCCGGAATCTCTTTGCAGTCTTTGAACCAGCTGGTATCAACCATACCGCCGACGTTCATGACAACGATGACATTTTTAAAGTTTGCTTTTACTTTTTCTACCATGGCTGCTTCGCCGTTTGTCAGGCAGAAGTCGCCGTTTTCGAAGATGCTGGCGCTCAGCTCGATCTGTTTTTTCTCATCCTCAAACAGCTCATAGCCTTCATCGTTGATCTGGCATTTGCGGTCCCATCCCTCGCCGGAGAAACGGCAGATGGTGATGATTGCGGTATCGGTATATGCTCTTGCTTTTTCTACCAGCTCATCCGGTACTTCCGGCTCTCTTGTCATGCCCGGTACAGCACCTGCAGCATACTGCTCTTTTACATTTTTCTCATAGAATTCCGGCAGCTCATGGAACAGAGAAACCTCCCCCTCGGCTTCTTTGATCTTCATGCTTCGTAGAAGTTGCGGATATACGCAACGGTAACGTCACCGCTTCCGCCGCCGCCTTTTACGTAATCAATCGTTCCCTTTCCGAATAAGGCTACTTTTGTGCCTTTTGCAAGCGGCAGTGTCTCGTTCTCGTTTTTCACCAGAACCATGCCTTCGCCTGCTGCTCTTCTGGAAAGTGCGATATGTTCCGTGCTTCCTGTTACTCTTTTTCCGTCTTTTCCCAGCGGCAGAACCGGCTGGTAAAGACTTCTCTGCCATTTACCCATTTTAAGCTTACCTCCTGTATTTTCCGGTGCGCAGATCGCTTTCCGAACGCGCCCCATTCTGTTTTTATGATACGAAGTTTTGGAGTGGATGTCAATTGATTTTTCAGCATTTTATCCTGTTTTTCGTTTCTTTTTCTTTTGATTTTATTCTATTTTGCCAATTTTTCAGGCATCCGTCGTTTCTTTCCTTTCTCTCAATATCTTGATCCGTAGGTGGATGCTCCGTCTGCGTCTCCCCGGTGTTTCTGCTGTCTGTCGCTTTTCTGTTATATCAGACACTTTTCTCATTTTGTGGATTGTCCGAAAAATAACAGCGTTCTATACTAAAGCGTGTCTGAAAACAAATCATCGGCATCCCCTTTTTCAGGTTCTCTTCGGGATACAACAAAAGAATGGAGTTTTCTTATGAAGGTACTGATTTTATCCTGCAATACTGGCGGTGGCCACAATGCTGCGGCCTCTGCATTAAAAGAAGTCTGAATTTTTATCACCACGAAGCGAGGTTCTGGATCTGATGAGCCTCGGGCGAAAGCATACCTCCGCACTGGTCGGCGGAGCTTATGTGAAGCTCGTCTCCGTTTTTCCGGCCGGCTTCGGCGCACTCTATCAGCTTGGTGAGCTGGTACGGAAATTTCCCTGGAAATCCCCCGTTTACTATGCAAATGCGCGGCTTGGAAATGCGCTTGCAGATTATATTGATCAAAACCATTTTAATGCCGTTGTCACCACACATCTTTATCCGGCGGAAACACTGACCTGGATGAAGCAGAAAGGACGGCTGACGATTCCCTGCGTTGCCATTGCCACCGATTACGCGTGCATTCCGTTCTGGGAAGAGACGAACTGCGATTACTATGTGGTTCCGCACAAGGATCTGATCCCGGAGTTTGCATCCTGCGGCATCCCGGAAGAAAAACTGCTTCCTCTCGGTATTCCGGTGCGGCCCGCATTTGCGCGCCCTGCATCCAAAGAGGATGTGCGCCGCCATCTCGGTCTTCCCGAGGATGCTCCGCTGTTTCTCGTCATGAGCGGCAGTATGGGATTCGGCAAAGTGCATCTGCTCGCACATGAACTCGTTTCCCGGCTGGAAAACGGCGAACAGGCTGTGATCATCTGCGGAAATAATAAAAAGCGGATGCGTTCGCTCCGGCTGCAGTTCCATAAGAACCCAAATGTACATATCATCGGTTTTACACGCCACGTTGCGGAATATATGGCCGCTGCCGATGTGCTGTTTACAAAGCCCGGGGGCTTAAGCAGTACCGAGGCCGCTGTGCGGCGCGTTCCGCTCGTCCACACTGATCCGATTCCGGGTTGCGAAACAAAAAACCGTACTTTTTTTGTCTCCCGCGGAATGTCCGTGACCGGCACACATCAGAAAGAGCTGGCAGAGGCCGGTATTTCGCTCGCCCGCGATGATGCACGTCAGATTGCGATGCTCGATGCCCAGCATCAAAACAGCCATCCGCAGGCGGGAACGGCAATTACACACCTTTTGGAAAAATTAGTTTCGGAGTAACTGCTTATGATGCTTACTGCTTATCTGTTTTATAGTTTTTTCGGGTATCTCTCGGGCAGCGTACTGTATTCGTACCTGATTCCAAAATACTTCTGCCACGTGGATGTCCGAACTGTGAATGAAGATCAGAATCCCGGTGCCTTCAACGCCTTTTCAGTGGCCGGACCGCGGATTGGACTGCTCTGCGTCCTGTGCGATATCGGGAAGGGATTTCTGCCGGTGTTTCTGGCGGCGCACAGTTCCGCTGTTTCGATGGGTTCCTGGATTTTCGCCCTGATTCTGCTCGCCCCGGTGGCCGGACACGCATGGCCGTTTCTGCAGCCTGCGAAAGGCGGAAAGGCGATCTCTGTCTCGTTCGGCGTGCTGCTCGGCCTCCTGCCGGATCTGCGGCCGGCGCTTCTTCTGGCGGCGTTTTATCTGACGTTTTCGTTGATTCTCATTATCCAGCCACACAGTCTGCGCTCGATCGTTTCGTTCTCCGGGTTTGCCGTTGCCGCACAAATTTCCCGCTTTCTTCCGTCCGTGCGGCTCGGCAGTCTGCTGATATCACTCGTGGTGTGCTTCCGCCATCTTTTCAGCCTGCGGGAGCATGAGACCGAAAATGCTGCATTTACAATTCAGTCTTTGTCTGCTAAAATAAGGAAAAAGCAGAAAAAAGAATAATATTTACAGTTCATTTAAAACAGCGGCAAACAATTTACTTCAGGAGGATTGACACATGATTTCAGAAAAAATGGTAACTCTCGGCACAAAAAAATCGGTAATCCGCGAGATTTTCGAATACAGTAAAAAACGCGCTGCCGAGATCGGATCAGAAAATGTCTTTGATTTCAGTATCGGAAATCCAAACGTCCCGGCTCCGGTCTCCGTTCATGAGACCATCAAGGAGCTGCTCGATTCCAAAGACGATTACTATCTCTTCGGCTACACCTCCGCGCAGGGCGATGCCGATACCCGCGCCGCCGTTGCAGCCGACCTGAACAAACGCTTTGGTACCGCGTTCCATGCCGACAACTTCTATATGACCTGCGGTGCAGCCGCTTCGCTCCGCATCGTCCTTGGCGCTTTAACCGTTCCGGGCGACGAGTATATCGTATTTACCCCGTACTTTCCGGAATACCGTGTTTTCATCGAATCTGCAGGCGCAGCATGATCGAAACGCCGGCTGATTCTTCCACGTTCCAGATCGACTTTGACCGCCTCTCGGCCGCTGTCACAGCGCACACCAAAGGCGTTTTCGTCAATTCTCCGAACAATCCGTCCGGCGTTGTCTACACAGAAGAAAGCATTCAGAAGCTCGCTGCTTTTCTGGAAGCAAAATCTGCCGAATACGGCCATCCGATTTATCTGATCGTTGATGAACCGTACCGCGAGCTTGTCTACGGAGACGTGGAAGTTCCGTATCTGACAAAATATTACAAAAACACGCTGGTCTGCTACTCCTACAGCAAATCCCTCTCCCTGCCGGGCGAGCGTATCGGCTACGTTCTCGTTCCGGATGAGGTCGATGATGCAAGAACCATCTACGCAGCCGTCTGCGGCGCCGGACGCGCCCTCGGCTTCGTCTGCGCACCAAGCCTGATCCAACACGTCATCGCCAAATGCGCAGGACAGGTTTCTGATCTTTCGGTCTACAAGAAAAACCGCGATCTGCTGTATGATTCATTAACCGCCTACGGCTTCACCTGCGTTCACCCGGACGGCGCTTTCTATCTCTTCATGAAAACTCCGGAACCGGACGCGTATGCATTCTGTGAGAAAGCGAAAAAACACGAACTTCTTCTTGTACCCGGCGATGACTTCGGTGCACCGGGATTCGTGCGGATTGCTTATTGCGTTACCACCGCACAGATTGCGCGGGCACTGCCGGCGTTTGAGAAACTGGCGGGAGAGTATTTTGCTTAATTCCTTACCATAATCGAATAGGAGGCGGTGACTGACCGCCGTCCTCTCACACCACCGTGCGTACCGTTCGGTACACGGCGGTTTCAATAGTTGACGTGCACAGACTGATAGGCTGTGGCTAAATCATAAAAGCCACTGTTTATCAGTCTTTCTTTATTCAGCGCCCAAATCACAGCTTTGTTATTACTGATATACCAATACTTTCTGCGACTGTTTGCTATTGTTGCCGCATAGTGTTCTGGAATTCCCAGCTTGACTAGTAAAGTAAAAAATAAATAACTGGTTATATTATGCGTTCTATGCTATACTGGTATTATCAAGAAGAAAGAGGTACCGGTATGGCATACGCAAAAGCAATTGAATTAAACTCTGATGATGTTGAATATCTCCAGTCCCTTGTTCGTACAAGAACTATTCAGGCTCAGGTGGTTGACCGGGCTAAGATGCTTCTTTACAAAGCCAAGGGAGAATCTAACAGAAGCATTGCAACCCGTCTGGATGTCAACATAAATACAGTTAATCTCTGCCTTTCCAAATTCAAAGAAGGCGGCATGCAGCGTGCTCTTTTTGATGATCAACGAAAAGGCAGACCTGTAGAAATTACAGACGACGCTGTTGCCTGGATTATTGATGTTGCCTGTCAGCGTCCGGCAGACCTTGGTTATTCGCAGGAACTCTGGACGCTGAAAAATCTGCATCAGCACATTCAGAATCATGCTGAAGAAGCGGGGTTCCCAAGATTAAAAACGATTACAAAACCTATGGTCCAGAAGATTCTGAAGCGCTGCGACATCAAGCCTTTTAAAATCAAGTATTACTGTGAAAGGCGTGATCCTGACTTCGAGTCAAAGATGCACGATGTTCTGGTGGTATATAAACAGGTGTCTATGCAGTTTGATAAGGAAGGCAGCATTATCATTCCACCCGACCAGCCAATGGTACATACCATTTCCTGCGATGAAAAGCCAGGTATCCAGGCTATAGCAACAACAAGTGAGGATCTTCGCCCAAAGGACGGAAACGGCTGCCTATACAGAGATTACGAATATAAACGTCTTGGTACCTTATCTCTACTTGCAGGGATTGATCTTTTAACCGGTCTTGCAGTTCCTGTGGTAAGTAACACACACAAGAGTTCTGATTTTATTAAACTGCTTGAGAAATTTGATGAGATGTATCCAACTGGAGATATCATCAGAATCATATGTGATAATCATTCAGTCCATAAGTCCAAAGAGGTTCAGAACTACCTTGCAACAAAACCAGAAGGACGCTACATGTTTGTATTTACACCAACCCATGGTTCCTGGCTAAATTTGATTGAAAGCTTTTTCAGCAAGATGACAAAGCAGATGCTGAAGGGAATTCGAGTTAATACAAAGCAGGAACTTGAAGACAGAATTTATAAATATTTTGATGAAGTAAATGCAGATCCAGTAGTCTATCATTGGACTTATAAGCTCGATGAAATTTCACCAGAAGACGTTTCGTAAAATGTAGCCAGTTATTTATTATTTGATCTACTAGGAGGAACGGTATGAAAACAAGAGAAGATAAAATTTATAGCTTTTTCGGCCATCTGATCATGACAATCCTGACACTGCTCGCGATCATTCCGATTCTGTTGATGTTCATTTCCTCATTGACTGACAATGCAACTCTGTTACAGAATGGATACTCTTTTCTGCCGAAAAAGTGGAGTACCTATGCTTATGAGTGGGTATTCACATCCAGCAGTTCCATGGTAATCAAAGCCTATGGAATGTCCTTTATCCTGACCGCAACCGGCGTTGTATGCAGCCTTGCACTGACAACCTGTCTGGCCTACGGCCTTTCGAAAAAGGGTCTGCCGGGACGAAATGTCCTGACATTCCTGGTATTCTTTACCATGCTGTTTAATGGAGGCCTTGTACCGACTTATATCAATTACACGACCGTATTCCATGTGAAAGATACGTTCTTCGGGCTACTGGTTCCGTCTCTGATGATGAGCGCATTCAACGTTCTCCTGATGAAGAGCTACTTTGTCACCGGTGTGCCGGATGAAATTCTTGAGGCTGCCTATATTGACGGTGCAAACGAATTCCAGACTATGTGGAAGATCGCCATTCCGCTGTCCAAACCGATTATTACCACCGTTGCCATGTTCTCCGGTATCGCTTACTGGAATGACTGGAACAATGGTTATATCTATCTGACAAAGAGAACGGATCTCTACAGTATCCAGAACCTGCTGAACCGTCTGATGCAGAATATTCAGGCGCTGACGCAGAACGCCAACAACATGGCGCAGGCAGGCGAAGGCCTCTCCCAGATCCCATCCGGAACGGTTCGTATGGCGATGGCAGCACTTGGTATTCTGCCGATCATGATCATTTATCCGTTCATCCAGAAAAACTTTGTAAAAGGTATTACCCTTGGCGGCGTGAAGGGCTGATAAAAAAGTAAGTGAATCCAAAAATCCGGCTTTCCGATATGCAAAAGGAAGGCCGGATTTTTTTAATTTCTAAACTGCCGTGGTGTCATGCCCGTCGATTTTTTAAACTGGCGGGAGAAGTACGAAATATTCTGGAAGCCGCAGGTGATGGCAATGTCGCGGATGCTCATTTCGCCCTTTGCGAGAAGCTCCTTGGAGCGCGCAATCCGGCGATCGATGACGTAGTTGATGAGAGAACTTCCCGTGTCTTTTTTGAAGAGATGGGACAGATAATCGGCGTTCAGGTATACCATGGCTGCAAGCGTATCGCGATCCAGCTCGTCGGAGAGGTGCGATTCGATATATGCTTTCACGGTGGCAACAGCCGTGTCCTGGGAAGCGGCTGCCTGACGGCTTTGTATGAACAGCAGAAGACTGTTGGAAATCCATTCTCGTAAAGCACCAAACGAGGAGAAGGTCTGCTCCGGGGAAGCAACGGTAATCTGGCGGCGGAAGGCTTCGTCTTCGCTGCCCGGATGATCCATCTGGCGGAACAGCAGCTGCAGGAACTGATAGTAAAAGCCGGTCAGAAATTCCCGTGTAGCAGTGCCGGAGCTTTTCGTCTGATTTAAGAAAGCGAAAACCTCAATCTGAAGCTGTTCCGTTTTTCCGGATGTGAGAAGATCGGACCAGCGGTCAGATGGAATCGGCTGAAAAGGCGTCTGAACAGGAGCTTCGGTTTCAGCGGCAAGATCGAAAACGTGATTTTCGTAGGTGACGTTCTTTCCGGCGAAGGCTTTCATGGAAAGAAAAGCTTTTCGCAGGTCTTCCGGGAGACAGACCTTCTGATCAACGAAAAAGTTGATCGAGAACGGAAAGTGTGTCACAAAGTCGGTCAGGGCCTGACGACATCGGCCAATCACGGCGTCCCGAGAGTGTGTGGAGGCCGGGAGAAGCAGAAGATAAAAACCATCAAGCACACGGATCGTCAGCGGCAGCTCGCCGGGTTCAAAAAATATTCCCGGGCAATATTTTTTAAGGCAAATTCATACAGGGTACGGTTGTCGGTCGGAGAAAAGGAGTTCGTCTGTCCGGTCTGGATCAGAAGCGGACAGAGGGGCTGATGAATCAGTTCGACATTCAGACGGCGATAGCGGATTTCATCCATCACTTCGGAAGGAGCAGAGGAAATACTGCCATTTAACAGGTCGAGGAAAAACTGTTCCGCAAGCGGGAGCTCACTTTCCTTCCAGTAATTGGCATGAAGGGTGTTGACGTGGTCCTTCTGCTGCTTTTCACATTGCGCACAGGCTTTGTCAAGAGCTTCCAGAAGAGCATGGTCGTCCAGCGGCTTCAACAGATAGTCACTGCTGGAAAGCTTCATAGCGCGGGAAATATATTCAAATTTTGCATAGGCGGTCAGAAAAATGCAGACGGTTTCGTAGTGTGCCTGGCGGATCTGGTCAAGCAGTTCGAGGCCGGAACCGCCGGGCATCTCGATATCACAGATCATCAGATCAATCGGATGCGCGGAAAAGGCTTCCAATGCCTGTGTCAGATTGTAGGCACAGAAAATCTCAAAAAAGTCCGGGCGTAGTGTGCGGATTTTGTTGGAAATGCTTTCGACGGTATAATATTCATCGTCTACAATTAACAGGTTCATAATAACCTCCCAAAACGTATTTTTAGCTGTTCCGGTTATCCGTCGATGCGGAAAAAGGGAACGTAAGGAAAATCAATGGTAATCTGAGCGCCTGCGCCGGGGCGGTTGCCAAAAGCAAAAGCTGCGTCGGGAAAATCTGGCGGAGGCGGAGCACCACGTTTGTGATGCCGATGTGTTCCTGCTCGGAGTTTACATAGGTATCAAGCTTTTGCAGCACGGCAAGTATATCCTCGGAAAAACCGCATCCGGTATCCCAGATACAGATATGAAGACGGGTACACTGATTTTCTTCCTGCGCGGTGATATCGATATGCATGTCCAGCACTTTCCCCATAACGACCTCATATTTGATCGTGTTTTCCACAAAGTTCAGGAGTATAAGCGGCACAACCGTTGCATTTTGCAGCGATTCTTCGCAGGAAGGGAGCAGGCGCAGCGCGCCGGGATAGCGGATGGAGGAAAGCTCCACGTAGTTTTTTACAAGGTTTAGCTCTTCTAAAAGCGAGACGGTCTGGCCGGAGGAAAGCGTATAGCGCAGATGTACACTCAGGTTCTGAAGCATCTGCCGTGCCAGGTCCGCATGGTTATTTTCAGTCAGCTGATAAATGGTGTTCAGGCAGTTGATCATAAAATGCGGCGTGATCTGCTGCTTCAGGTAAAGCGCTTCCAGCTTCTGACGGGCGAGCTGTTTTTCGTAATTCGCGATTTTCAGATCATCGATCTCTTCGACCATATCGTTGAAAGCGGTCGTCATTTTCCGGAATTCGTCGAGCATAGCGTCATCCGGAATCCGCACCTTGAGATCACCGCCGCGGAGCTGTTCCAGCGCATGCGTCAGCATGTGAACCGGGTGAAGAACCAGCGGTGCAGGGAAGCAGACAGGAGCAGCCAGATTACGAACAGACCGAGCGAAACGATCAGGGCGAGAAGATAAAAGCTGCTCTGATATTTGGTGTATTCCGAAGCCTTTAAAAGCAGGGTCAGCGACAGCGGTGTTTCGTTCAGTTCATGTGAAACAGCCATCCAGGAGGTTCCATCAATGTCGTAGGAAGGATATCGTCGCCATTTCAAGCGGGGAGCCTCCAGGCGGACATCGTTTGACGGGGTGCGCAGAAGAAGGGGACCATCGGAAAAATACAGAAGACTGTCCTGCGTTTTTGTATCGACCAGAGTGCCAAGGAGTGTATCCGTGGAAATGTACGCGCCGAGCAGATATCCGTTCAGGTTCAGAATACGGACAAGGTAATATTTCCCGTTGATTTCGTTGAGATTCCATACAGAGGACGGATCCTCTGTTTTGGCGATTTCACGGATATAGTTCCAGAGGAACGGTGTCGGGTTGGTGGTCTGGTCATAGAGGACCAGGGCATCTGTGGCTTCCTGATAGCAGAAAAAGCCGTCTACGGTATAGTTTGGCGTTGCGTTTTCAAAGCTTTTTTTGATTCGGTTTAATGTGATATACCAGTTGGTTGTCTGTGGTTCTGCTGCGCGGAGGGAAAGAAGATCGGCATCATTTAATGCGAAAACATAGAGGTAGGTTTCCGTGCGGGAAAGATTTTCATCCAGGCTTTTCTGGTACAGAACCAGTGTATTTTCCGAGTTCTCATGGATCCGCTCAAGCATCAGACCGAAAGCGGCTGTGTTGTTGTACGCGACAAGCGCGCAAAAAAGGACGATCATGACTGCAAGCAGAACAAAAATACGAAAACCAAGTGAGTGTATGGAAATTTTGGAAAAGCGTTTTTTCAAAGGACCATCTCCTCTCCTGTACATGTTAGATATATGCTGAATTTTGAGCCAGATAAAAAGAAAATGCCGGAACTGTTCAGCAAAAGGTCCGGCAGACTCTATGGGAAAGTTTACAATAAAAGTGAAAAAACGTCAATAAATACAAGGAAAAAAGAAATAGATATCGGCAAAAGTGATAAAAAAATAACTGAATTATTGTTTAAAAATTTAATTTAAAAAGATTGACTATTCAAAATACATTTAGTAAAATTAAATTATCACGATACGAAGCAATACTTATTTTAGAAAGGTGGAACGTATGTTACAGTCTTATACCGAATATGTAAAACGATATGGAATTGCAGAACTGGTTTTCCGGGGACCGTCCGAGGGAAATCCGTTTGCGGAGCAGTGGGTGAAAGGAACGATGGCAGGCCAGGCAGAGGAAAAGCGTGCCGAGGGCTTTTATGATGGAAACGGCGTATACAAACTGCGCTTTATGCCATCCTGCGAAGGAACGTATGAGATTACCGCAGTAACAAGCTGGGGCGATGAGGCGAAGGTGACGGTGGAGGTCAGCGCAGCCGATGAAAACTGCCACGGTCCGGTTCGGGTAGCAAACACCTACCATTTTGCTTACGATGACGGAAAGGAATACTACCCGTGCGGTACGACCTGCTATGTGTGGGAGCTGCAGAGTAAGGAGACTCAGGAGAAAACGTATGAAAGCCTTGCTGCTTCTCCGTTTAATAAGATCCGCTTCTGCGTTTCCCGAAGCACTATGTCTACAATTTAAAAGAGCCGGCACAGTATCCGTTTGAAATTCGTGAAAATTCTCCGTGGTCTCCGTCTGACTTTGAGACAGAGAAGCTGGAAAAAGCGCCGCGCAATATGTTCGGCGGCATTGATGCCATGATCGAAAACCCGGATGAAGTATGGGATTATACCCGTCCGAATCCTTCTTATTTTGAACACATTGAAAACACGATCGCACGCTTGGCACCATGGAATCCAGGCCGATCTGATTCTGTTCCATCCGTACGACCGCTGGGGCTATTCCCGCATGAATCTGGAGCAGCAGAACTTTTATTTAAGATACGTTGTCAACCGTTTCAGTGCATACCACAATGTATGGTGGGCTATGGCAAATGAATTTGACCTGTTCCGCTGGAAACCGGTATCCGAGTGGGAGTCCAATGCAGAAACCGTCTGCCGTCAGGATCCGTACCGCCATCTGCGCTCCATTCACAACTGTATGACCATGTACGATCATTCCAGGGGATGGATCACGCACTGCAGTCTGCAGAGAATCGATCTGTACCGTACCGCAGAAAATGTGGAAATCTGGCGCCCGCAGTATGGAAAACCGTGCGTACTCGATGAGATTGCATATGAAGGAAATCTTCCGTTCGGCTGGGGAAATATCAGCGGCGAGGAGATGACACGCCGGTTCTGGGAGGCATATACCAGAGGTGGATATGCCAGCACGGCGAGACGTATGAAAATGAAAACGGTGTGATCTGGTGGTCACACGGCGGAGAGCTGAGGGGCGGCAGCCCGGCGCGTATTCAGTTCCTGCTGGACATTATGGAAGAAAACGGAGGCTATATGGAGCCGCTTCCGGCATTCTTTGATGAGACTTGCTGCACGAACGGCGCAAGCCATCCGAGAAAAGACTGTATCATGTACTATTTCGGAGCCAACCGCCCATGCCGTCGCCCGTTCCACATGCCGGAAGGCCAGGAGTTTGATGTGGAAGTCATCGACACCTGGAACATGACCATCACCCCGGCAGGCCGCCACAGCGGAGAATTCACGATCGACATGCCGTCAAGACCGTATATGGCTGTGCGACTGGTGAAAGTGAAATAAAAATGTGGGAGAGGAATCTTGAAATTCGGTTCTGCATATGATATAGTATATGTAGCTGATAAGAGAAATAAGTGACATGTGTTCACAAAGCGAACCCCCAGCAGCGGCAACTGCTGGGGGTTCTTCCCTATTTTACGGAAGGGCATCCGCCTGGGCTAATTGTCACCATGTTTTCCGTCTAGCCACTTGCAGATATAGTAGCTGATTACACCTGCTACAACGGAAACGATAAGAGAAATAAGTATAGACATGCGCTCACCCCCTTCCTGTTGCCAGTTTGGGAGGCGACAACAACGTAAGTATAACATGGTATAGGAAGAAACGGTTTGAAAAAATAGAACGCATATTTTGATGAAGTTGCACAAATATGAAAAAAGTTTATTTTGATCTTGACAACTCGCCTCACATATGCTATCATACCACCTGTATCACGCCGAAGACAGCAGGTGCCGCAAGGCGTAAGTTTCAAACGCCTGCCGAGGAGAAGTTACACAAGGTTCATGTTATGGAATTTTGAGATCTCTTCGCCAATCTTCGCGAAGAGCTTTTTTATACTTCCAAAGCGTAGGTACGAAATACTACAAGGAGGTGCAATCATGGCAATCAATGCAAAAATCGATCTGAAGAAGCCGGTCCTGGAAGAGATCAGCGCACAGGTAGAAGGCGCACAGTGCGTGCTGCTGGTAAACTACAGCGGATTAACCGTTGCTCAGGATACTCAGCTGCGTAAAGAGTTAAGAGAAGCAGGCGTTCATTACAAAGTATACAAAAATACAATGATGAAACGTGCATTCGCTGGTACTGCTTTCGAGTCTCTTACCAAAGACCTGGATGGCACAAACGCTATCGCAATCAGCAAGGACGATGCAACAGCTCCGGCAAGAATCATCGCTAAATTTGCAAAAACCGCTCCGAAGCTGGAGATGGTTTCTGGTGTTGTAGAAGGAAACTACTACGACAAAGCTGGAATGGAAGCACTGGCAAACGTTCCGTCAAGAGAAGAACTTCTTGGCAAACTGCTTGGAAGCATCCAGTCCCCGATCGCAAACCTGGCTCGCGTCCTCAACCAGATCGCAGAGTCCAAAGGTGGCGCAGCAGAGGCCTAAGCCTCAAGCGGGCAGCGTGAAATACGCAGCCTGAGAACATTATTCAGAAAATATCCAAGGAGGAAAATAAAATGGCAAAGTTAACAACCGCAGAGTTATTGACGCTATCAAAGAGTTATCTGTATTAGAGTTAAACGATCTTGTAAAAGCATGTGAGGAAGAGTTCGGCGTATCCGCAGCAGCAGGCGTTGTAGTTGCAGCAGCAGCAGGCGATGCAGCAGCAGCTGAGGAGAAAGACGAGTTCGACGTAGAGCTGACAGAGGTTGGCCCGAACAAAGTTAAAGTTATCAAAGTTGTACGTGAAGCTACAGGACTTGGCCTGAAAGAAGCTAAAGAAGTAGTTGACGGTGCTCCGAAAGTCCTCAAAGAGGGTGCTTCCAAAGCAGAAGCTGAAGAGCTCAAAACTAAACTTGAGGCTGAAGGCGCTAAAGTTACTCTTAAATAATTTAAGCGTAAATCAGAATCTATGGACGCACGGCGGGATTTCCTGCCGTGCGTTTTTTTGAACTGGCAATAAAGTTAAAAATTGCCGAAAGGTATGGTGATGCCATGTGGTATCAAAATGTAATTGCGACCGTGGAGATAAAATTGAGAATGTGATCTATTTATACAAGACATTTACGGAGGAGTATAAGGGCTAAATATCCCCATGACAGAAAGACTCCGAGAGTACAGAAAGAGAAAACGGGAGGAACGAAAAATGCAGGTACATTCCGTTCTGGAATCTCTACAGCAGGGAATCCTGATCTGCGATCAGCACAGCAGGATTGTGTTCTTTAATCAAGTCTACAGCGATTTCATCGGCGTTCCGCTTGAAACCGCGAAAGGTCATAAAATCACGGAGTACCGCAAATCTGCCATTGCTCCGGAAGTCATTTGGAGCGGCATCCCGGTCGAGGGAATGGTGCGGAGAGAGGGAACACAGGAATACTTTGCAAGTGTTTATCCGATCTGGGAAGAGCATCAGATCCGCGGAAGCATCTCAATTGTGACGAGTCTCGTACAGTTTGAAAAACGGGAATCAGAGGCTCACATGACGCTGGAAGAGCGGGTGCGCCGCTTTGAACGGCAGGAGATCAAAAATACGTTGTTGCTGTACGGACGGGATATGGAAGGGAAGCAAAAAGCGGCAAAGGAACTCGGAATTTCGCTGGCAACGTTATACAATAAAATCAAAGAATAAGACAGAAGGAGAATGAAATGCCGGAATTTCTGCAGCTTTGGAGCTTTGTGGTATTTTCTGTCTTTGCTGTAACAGAACTCACATAAAAGAGGGATCATGATTTCTAAATTTTAGAATTACGATCCCTTTTGTAGTATCTGCCCGGATATCGCATTACAATGATCTCAGATCAAAGAAAGCGAGGCCATAGAACATGAAAAAAATCAGAATCGGAAGCGGCGCAGGCTATGCGGGAGACCGCATTGAGCCGGCAGTGGAGCTGATGGAAAAAGGAAATCTGGACTACATTATTTTCGAGTGTCTGGCGGAACGCACCGTTGCGATCGGGCAGCAGGACAAAGAGAAAGATCCGTCGAAGGGATACAATCAGCTACTCGACTACCGAATGGAAAAAATTCTCCCGCTGATGGCGAAAAACAAAGTAAAAGTCATTACCAATATGGGAGCTGCCAACCCGGTATCTGCTGCAGAACGGACGTGTGAAATTGCCAGAAAACTGGGTGTCGGTGGATTGAAAATTGCCTGTGTGACCGGCGATGATATTACAGACGAACTGGATAAGTATGAAAATGAAAAAGTGCTGGAGGATGGCACGCTGTTAAAAAAGAAAAAAGATGTTCTGATTTCTGCGAACGTCTATATGGGTGCGGAGGGCATCACAAAAGCGTTGGAAGAGGGTGCCAATCTTGTCATTACCGGTCGCGTTTCCGATCCTGCACTGACGATCGGACCGCTGGTATATGAGTTCGGATGGAACATTGACGACAACCCGGATCAGATGGGACAGGCGGTTCTGGCAGGCCATCTGCTGGAGTGTGCCGGACAGGTGACAGGCGGCTATTTTGCGGATCCGGGCTACAAGGATGTGCCGGATCTGTGGAAACTTGGATTCCCGCTCATTGAGATCGACGAGACAGGCGCATTTACCGTGACAAAAGTCGAGGGAAGTGGCGGACTGGTGAGTGTGGATACCTGTAAAGAGCAGATGATCTACGAAATCCACAACCCCAAGGCTTACCTGACCCCGGATGCAACAGCGGACTTTTCAAAGGTGACGTTCCGGCAGATCGGGGAAAACCAGGTTCGCGCCGAGCATGCGACAACGCATGGAAGACCGGAAACTTTGAAAGTGAGTGTCGGCTACAAGGACTGCTTCATCGGTGAGGGTGAAATTTCCTACGGCGGAAGCAACTGTATGGCACGGGCGGAGCTGGCGGCAGAGATTCTGGAGAAGCGGATTGAACTGACAGGCATCGAGCTGGAAGAGTACCGTACTGATTTTATCGGATGCAATTCCCTGTATCGTGATGCAATTTCCAAGGAGATCGGAAGTGGAACTCCGTGTGAAGTGCGTCTCCGCGCCGCAGGCAGAACGAAAGACCGGAAAAATGCCGTTCTGCTGGCAAACGAGGTGGAGGCTCTCTATACCAACGGTCCCGCAGGAGGCGGCGGAGCAGTGAAACGGGTGTCTGAGATTGTCTCGGTCTGCTCAATTTTTGTGCCGCGCGATGCAGTAGAAGCAAAAGTTACATTCCGGGAGGTATAAGGCGATGAAATTAAAAGAGATTGCACATGCAAGAACAGGCGATAAGGGCGAGATCTCCAATATTTCGGTGATCCCGTATGATGAGAATAATTATGAAATGCTGAAAGAAAAAGTAACAGAAACACGCGTAGCAGAATACTTCCGCGAAATCTGCCACGGAAAAGTAACCCGCTACGAACTGGACGGAATCCATGCGCTGAACTTTGTCCTCGACAAGACACTCGGCGGCGGTGTTACAAGATCGCTGGCGTTGGATAAACATGGAAAGACACTCGGTATGGCACTGCTGGAAATGGAGGTTTAGGGCAATGGCAGAAGATTTTATGGCGGCAGTGGTGAAACGCGTGGAGGAACAGTTTGCGAAAAGCGGCGTTTCCGAAAGCTGTGCAGCATTTGAAAGAAAAGACAGCCAGATCGAGATGCGCGATGGTGTGAAGCTGCATACAATCTATTATTTTCCAAGGGAAGGCGGATCAGGAGAAAACAAGAAATATCCCGTCATCCTGACTCGTACCTGCTATCCGGGAAACGACCGTATTCACCGTGCCTACGGCGAGGGACTGGCGCGCAGAGGTTATGTGTATGTCTACCAGTATTGCCGCGGCAGAGAGCAGTCGGAAGGAAAATGGGAGCCAAACATCAATGAGCGGAACGATGGCATTGACACCATGGATTACCTTGTGGAGCAGCATGGTGCGAAATCTTAGGCTACTGGGGCCATTCCTACACAAGCATGACCGGCTGGGCGTTCGCTGATGCCGCGGAGGGGAAAGTTGCCGCAATGTTTCTGGAGGACTATGGAACGGATCGTTTTGTATCAGCCTACGAGAAGGGCTGCTTCCGCCACGATATCCTGACCGCATGGTCGATGGAAAATGCGGAAAAACCAGTGAATGCTGACTATCGCGAAAGCTGCCGTTATCTGCCGCAGATTGAAGTGGACGAGGCGCTGTGGGGACAGCGTGTTCCGGCCTACCGCGAATACATCACAAGCCCGAGCCCGGATGCGGCACTCTGGCAGACGCTGGTGGAAACAGTTACGGGAAATTCCATCAAAAACGAAGGTACCGATTTATCTTTTAAGCGGCTGGTACGATCATCACCACGGCAGCAGTATGAAAACGTGGGAGCGGCTGAACGAGGAAACAAAACAGCACAGCTGGCTCGAAATCGGCGCCTGGAACCACTTTTTCCAGATCTGCCTCGAGGGCAAAGAGGTGCTGCACCCGCAGAATGAAGAAATTCCAAAGATGCTGGAATGGTTTGAGCTGACGCTGAAACAAAAAGAAATCCCGACGCAGCGGATCCGTGCCTATGAAATCGGAGCGGACCGGTGGATTGACATCGTATCCGACCGACTGGGAGAAGAAGGAACTGCGGGAAACATGACGCTGTATCTGGATGAAAAAGCATTGCGGGCAGACGCGCCGGAACAGGAAAAAACGAGAAACTACACGTTTGACCCGGCCACTCCGGTCGAGAGCATCGGCGGAGAAGCCCTTCTGCATACGATGCCGCAGATCGGCAGCCATCTCCAGCCGGAACCGGACTATCGTGAGGATGTCCTGAGTTTTGTATCAGAACCGCTGGAAGAAACTTTCACGCTGAACGGAAAAGCTTCCGTCCGTCTGTTCGTGGAAAGTGATTGCGAGGATACGGCATTTACCGCTAAAATCATGGAGGTAACGCCGGAAGGAAAAGCGTACAACATTCGTTCCTCGATTGCAACATTGGAGCAGGGAAAAACGGAGGCCGGAGCCTATGAACCGGGCAGCGTGGCAGAGGTACAGATTACTATGTGGAATATTGTATACACGATTCCAAAGGGTTCCCGCATTCGTGTAGATATTTCCTCTTCCGACTTTCCGCAGTACCATGTCCACAGCAATCAGAAAGGGCTGTGGTCGGAAAAAACGGAAAATAAAATTGCACATCAGACCATTCATATGGGCAGAAAAGCTGCTTCCTGCGTGATTTTGCCGCTGATGAAAAAACAGTGAACCGTAACGGTAAAGCGGACATCGGGAAAAATCAAAAAGAAAAAGTAGCATAATCCATTCTTTTGTGATATAGTGGAAACACTATAGGTTTTGCGGTAAACCTAAAGAACGGCCCGCATTATAAAAACAAAATGAACAGGAGAAGAGTAATGGAGAAAAAGTGGTGGCACAAAACGGTCGGATATCAGATTTACCCGAAGAGTTTTCAGGATACCAATGGAGACGGCATAGGAGATCTGAAAGGCGTGATCCGTCATCTTGACAAAATAGAAAAACTGGGAGCCAATGTCATCTGGCTCTGTCCGGTGTTTGCATCCCCGATGGTGGATAACGGATACGATATTTCCGATTACATGGATATCGACCCGTCGTTTGGAACGATGGAGGACATGAAGGAGCTGATTGCGGAGGCAAAAAAACGCGGCATCGCATTCTGATGGACCTTGTCGTGAATCATTCCTCTGACCGGCATGCGTGGTTTCAGGCGGCACTCAAAGATCCGTTTGGAAAGTACGGAAAGTATTATGTGTTCCGGGAAGGAAAAGACGGCAAAGAGCCGAACAACTGGCGGTCGATTTTTGGCGGCAGCGCGTGGGAGAAAGTACCGGGATATGATAAACTGTATTACCTCCACATCTTCACAAAAGAGCAGCCGGATCTCAATTGGGAGAATCCCAAATTGCGGGAAGAAATTTATGAGATGATTTTAAAATGGATGGATCTGGGACTTGGCGGATTCCGTCTTGATGCGATCAGCCATCTGAAAAAGAATTATCAGTACACCAACCTTCCGCCGGATGGACCGGACGAGTACAATATGGCGTTCGAGTATTTCAACAATGTAGACGGTCTTGCCGATATCTTGTGTGAAATGAAGGAGCGCACCTTTGCGCCGACCGATGCGCTGACGATCGGAGAGTACGATCACATGGGACCGGAGGATGTGGAGGATGTGATTGGGGAAAACGGCAGTTTCTCGTCCGTTTTCGATTTTTGTCACACCCTCGACAATGTGCGTAATCCGAAATGGGGCAATACCGTGGCGCTGTTTGACGATTATCGCGATCAGCTTTTTGCGGCACAGAAAATCGTGGATGGCCGCGGCATGCTCTGTAATTTCCTTGAAAATCATGACAAACCGCGCAGCATCGACCGGTTCCTGATGCCGGAGGATCAGAACCTCTACAGCGAAAAAATGCTTCCGGTCACTAATTTCTTCCTGCCGGGTATTGTGTTCCTGTATCAGGGACAGGAAATCGGCATGCGCGACAACCCGAAACAGTCTATTCAGGATTCGTCGACAAACCGACCTTTGCTATTTACGACCGTCTGATTGCAGAAGGAAAAACGGATGCGGAAGCGCTCGAGCAGATCAACCGCGAGAGCCGCGAGCACAGCAGAACTCCGATGCAGTGGGATGCATCTGCCGAGGCGGGATTCACAACAGGTACGCCGTGGTTCCCGGTGAATAAAAACTATACGGAACTGAACTATGAGGCCGAGGAAAAAGATCCTGATTCCCTGCTGTGGTTCTACCGCAAAATGGTGGCAGTAAGACGACGTGAAGATCTGGAAGAAACCTTCCTCTACGGAACGCTGATTCCGGAATACGAGACGGTAAGCGGCGTTCTGGCGTACCGCAGGAAGGATGAGAAGAATAATGTTCTGATCCTTACTACTTCTCTTGCGGATGGCATTACATTGCCATTTACAGATACAATCGAAGAAGTACTTCTGAATAACTATGACACCTGCGAGGCAGGCGAGGAAACGATCCGTCTGCAGCCGTATCAGTGTCTGGTGCTGAAGGTGAAGGAATAATTGCAAAAACTAAAACAAAAACCGAAAAATCGGTCCCACAAAAGGAGAAGATCTTTTTGTGGGATCTTTTTTGTGGTACAATACAACAGAAAAAATCTATTATGAGGTGTGGAATGGAAAGAGACGAAGAAATAATGATGAGAGGAACAAAACAGGAAATGCCGGGATTTCGTTTTCGGCTACTCCGGCCGGAGAAGAAACGGGAACTGTGGAATCCGGATTTTGAACTTTTATTTCTGCTTCGTGGGAGCGGAAGAGTCAGCTACGAGGACGGGGAAGTTCACAATCTCCCGATGGGATCTATCTTTGCGATCAACCGGTTTCAGATCTGTGACCTGGATCTGGACGAAGACGGACTTGCTCTGTCGCTCTGCGTTTCAGCGGAGACGATTGATTCATTTCACATTAAGCTGCTGAAATGTGAAGTCAAATGTCAGTCGTTTTTTTATATGGAAGATCAGCAGGAAAAATTTGATTTGATCCGGCGGGATATGGCACGGATCTTTCTTGAGATGTACAAGAATAATGAGGAACAACCGATCTATATGAAAAGCCGTGTGACGGCGCTTCTGGAGGATCTGCTTTTTTACTTTACATCCGGGGAAAAGGTGGAACAGGGCCGGGGCGGAAGGGAACGCATTCAGCGGGCATCGGACTATATTCTGCAGCATTGCCGGGAAGAGATTACGCTGGAGGATCTGGCGGATCATCTTTATCTGAGCCGTGCCTATATTTCACGGAGCTTTCCGCAGTATTTCGGTGTATCATTTCGGGAGTACGTGACGCAGGTGCGCCTGGCGCATGCCGTACAGGAAATGCACAGCGGCGCAACGCTGACGGAGATTGCCTATCACAATGGATTTGTCAATGAGACGGCGATGATCCGCGCATTCCGCAAATACCGCGGTATGACACCGAGCGAATACCGGAAGCAGATGGAATATACAGTAAAACAGCGTGAAAAGAAAGGAAAAGAGCGGGAAGAGGCGGCGGGAGACCATGATATTTTCCAGAGTCTCCTGCAGTATGCAGCGGTCACGGAGCAGGAGATTGAGACGATAAATGAGAGTGCCGTTTCCGTGACAGCGGCAGTAAACGGACGGAAACCAAGAGTGGCAGGCCACTGGAAGCGCGTGATCAATGCTGGCTATGCGGCAAGTGTGCTGAACCGCGAGGTGCAGGATGAGCTGGAACAGCTGGTGCAGGAGCTCGGCTATGAGCTGATCCGCGTAAAAGGAATTCTTGATGATGATATGTGCGTACTTCGGCGGAATATGTGGGGCGAGATTCAGTTCTGCTGGAACTATATTGATGAGGTGATCGATTTCATCCTTTCCACGGGAGCGAAGCCGTTGCTGGAATTCGGCCATATGCCGTTGCTGCTGGCAAAAACAGACCCGGGAAGAACGATGCGTCCGGCGCTAAGCAGCTCTCCGCGAGATCTGGCTGAGTGGCGCATGCTGATCAAAAACCTGATGGAACATCTAAGGGAACGGTATGGAATCAACCAGATGCGGCGCTGGATTTTCAACCCGTGGATCAGCGGAGACGTGATCACGATTGATGGAGGAGATGAGTTCTTTGAGACGTGGAAAGCATCGTACGAGGAGATGAAACGTGTGAGCCCGGATCTTGTAACATGTCTTTCCTTTGGTCTTGGACCGGAGGAACATCTCAAAGCCTTTATCGAAACTATGAAGGAAAAGGAATGTGTGCCGGAAATTTTTGCATTCCGCTCGTTTGGCACGGTGATCTATGGAGAGGAAGAGGAGAAAATGAATCTGATCCAGAACAACGAGAGCGTCAATATGATTGTGAGCCGCGACCCGGATTTTCTGCGGAACCGCGGGGAGAAGGTAAAAGGTCTGCTGCAGAAGGCTGGGCTTGGTGCACTGCCGGTTCTGGTGGATGAGTGCAGCAGCAACATCTGGCAGAGGGATCTGTGCAACGATACCTGTTATAAAGCGGCATGGCTGTTTAAAAATCTTCTGGAAAATGAAGAGGCGCTGCAGGGAATTGCGTATTTCTCGGTCAATGACCGTTTGGATGAAGTATTTCCGGCGCGGGAAACGTATCATGGAGGTTTTGGGCTGTTCACGATGAACGGCATTCCAAAGGCGGTCTGCACTGCGCTGCGGCTGCTCGGCAGAATGGGATCTCGTCTGGTGAAGCGTGGGGACGGCTATTTTATCAGCACAGAGCCGGAGAAAAACCAAAGCCAGATTTACCTTTACAACTATGTTCACTACGATATGCTGTACCGCTACCGCCATGCCGTGAATATTTCCCGCACGGACCGTTACCGCGTATTCAATATGGGGGAAATCCGGACCTTTTCAGTGAAGCTGACCGGACTGGAACCGGGAAAATATTGCCTGCGGCTGTATAAAGTGACGAAAGAGCACGGCAGCAGCTACGATGCGTGGGTGCGGATGGGAGCTCCGGAGCGGATGAACCGGATGGAGCGCGCGATGCTGTGCCACAGTGCGGACCCGGAATACCGTGTCTGGGAGCAGGAAACCGACCCGGAAGGCAGCCTCACGGTGCAGGAACGCCTGGAGCCGCACGAGACGGCGCTGATTGAGGTGGAGCAGATTCTGTAAAATCTTCAAAAAATTGCACTCGCGGTGGGAGAATACAGAGAAAGAGTGGAAAAAAAGCAACAATATAAGAAGATCTTGCGGCAATTCGAGTAGAAAAGGACGAAAATATTGTTTATACTGAAAACAACATAAATGCTAAATTCTACAGAAAAGAGGTATTTCAAAATGGGGAAAATATTTGATTACGATGGCGTGCCGGTGCTGCATACCACATCCGGCGATTTAAAAGGTTATTTTTATGACGGTGTTTACATTTACAAAGGAATTCCGTATGCATACGCAGACCGTTTCCAGATGCCGGTTCCGTCCAAATGGGATGGCGTGAAGGATGCGACAAACTACGGCTTTGTATGCCCGCTTCAGAACCAAGATACACCGAACGGCGAGCTTATGGTTCCGCACCGCTACTGGCCGCAGGATGAGCACTGCCAGTCCTTAAATATCTGGACAAACAAACTTGATCCGGAAGCCAAAAAACCGGTTCTCGTATGGTTCCACGGCGGTGGATACGCAGCGGGATCTTCCATCGAGCAGGTTGCGTATGACGGCGTCAGCATCGCAAAGAAAGGTGATTCGATTCTTGTTTCTGTCAACCACAGACTGAATATTTTAGGATATCTGGATCTGTCTCCGTTTGGGGAAAAATACAAAAACTCCGCAAACGCAGGCCACGCCGATATGGTGGCAGCCCTGCAGTGGGTACATGACAATATTGCCCTGTTCGGCGGCGATCCGGAGAATGTAACCATTTTCGGCCAGTCCGGCGGCGGAATGAAGGTGATTGACCTGATGCAGATTCCATCAGCAGACGGCCTGTTCCAGAAAGGCCTTGTCATGAGCGGTGTTATGGAGGACGATCCGCTCGGCGCAGGAGAGAAAGACGGCACGGAGATTATTACGGCAATGATGAAAGCGCTCGGCTTTGACGATGTGGCTCAGCTGGAAACTGTACCGTATCCGCAGCTTGCTGCTGCATATGCAAAAGTGGCTCCGGCGATTGCACAGAGTGGCGGCTACATCGGCGGCGGCCCGAAAAAGGGCGATTACTTCTATGGAAATCCATTCGACGCAGGCTTCCGTGAGCATGCACATCAGATTCCGATGATGATCGGAACCGTATACGGCGAGTTCGCAACGTTTGCACCGGCAGCTTATGATAAGAACAAACTGACAGCGGAAGAGATTCTGGAAATCCTCAAAAAGGTTTATGGAGACAATGCCGAAAAGGTTCTGGACGCTTTCAAAGAAGCATATCCGGAGAAGAACGGCGTAGATGTTCTTGCCATCGACCGTGCAATGCGTGAGCCGACCGTAAAACTTGCCAAACTGTTCGCAAAAGGCGGCGGCAAAGCATATCTCTACAACTTCGCTCTGGAATTCCCGTTCCAGCACGGCAAGCCGGCATGGCACTGCTCCGATATCCCATATTTCTTCGGAAACGCAGATCTCGTAGAAATTTGTGGCATCCCGGATGTCAGCGATAAACTGGAAAGCGAAATCTTCGGAGCACTTCTTGCCTTCGCAAAGAACGGCACCCCGGATCATGCCGGACTCCCGCACTGGCCGGAAGTAGAAGCAGAGGATGCGGATACCATGGTGTTTGACCGCAAAACGGAAGTAAAACACAACTACGATGATAAAGTGTTTGCAGAGATCAACAAAGTTCTGAAACCATGGAGCTTTATGGACATGATGGCTGACAATATTCAGCATTAAAAAGAACGATTCGACGCGGCATAAGCGAAATCGGGATGGAGCTCTGAAATATTAAAAAATTAGAATAAAAAAACCGCCTGTTTGATTTGAAAAATAAAAAAATCAAACAGGCGGTTTTTTCTGAAAATTCGGTGCTTTCAATCACATCTAAAGTATTATTCTAACAGGGTCACGGAAGAAAAACCAGTAAAAAACAGATTGTACTGAAAAAAATACAATCTGTTTTGTTGACACACTTGAAAAAACATGATAATCTAGAAAATGCACTATTATGGCAAGATATGCTAAAACCTTTTGTTCAGGCATGAGCGGTAATAAATATATTATAACACAAGGGGTGACAACGTCAATGGAGAAAAACAGAATACGTCCGATACCTACCGGAAAAAGTATGCGAATGAGTTACCAGAGACAAAAAGAAGTATTGGAAATGCCCAACTTGATTGAAGTCCAGAAGGATTCCTATGACTGGTTCCTGAGAAGCGGACTCAAGGAAGTCTTTGATGACATTTCACCAATCTCCGACTACGGCGGACGGCTGAGCCTTGAATTCGTAGACTTTACACTGTGTGAAGATGACGTAAAATACTCAATCGAAGAGTGTAAACAGCGTGACGCTACTTATGCGGCACCGTTAAAGGTAAAAGTAAGATTATATAATAAGGAAAAAGACGAGATCACAGAGCACGAAATTTTCATGGGTGATCTGCCGTTGATGACAGCAACAGGAACATTCGTTATCAATGGTGCAGAGCGAGTAATCGTCAGCCAGCTGGTACGTTCCCCTGGTATTTATTACGGCATCGCACATGATAAGCTCGGAAAGAGACTGTTCTCCTGTACCGTAATCCCGAACCGTGGAGCATGGCTGGAGTACGAGACCGATTCCAACGACGTCTTCTATGTCCGCGTAGACCGTACCAGAAAAGTTCCGATCACAGTCCTCATCCGTGCACTTGGAGTAAGCTCCAATGCAGAGATCGTAGAGCTGTTCGGTGAAGAGCCGAAGATTCTTGCAAGCTTCACCAAAGATACTTCCACCAACTATCAGGAAGGTCTTCTCGAGCTGTACAAGAAAATTCGTCCGGGCGAGCCTCTCGCAGTAGAAAATGCAGAGAGCCTCATCATGAGCATGTTCTTTGACCCGCGTCGCTATGACCTGGCAAAGGTAGGCCGTTATAAATTCAACAAGAAACTTGCACTGCGCAGCCGTATCCGCAACCAGATCCTCGCTGAGGATGTTGTAGATCCGTCCACCGGTGAAATCCTTGCAGAAAAAGGCACCACCGTTACTCTGGAACTCGCAGACAAGATTCAGAACGCAGCAGTACCGTATGTATGGATTCAGACAGAGGAGAGAAACGTAAAAGTTCTTTCCAACTTAATGGTAGATCTGAAAGCATGGGTAGATGTTGACGAGGAAGAACTTGGCATCAACGAGAAGTATACTATCCGGTTCTGGAAAAGATCCTGGAGGAAAATACCGATATCGAAGAGATCAAACAGGCGATCAAACGTGACATTCACGACCTGATTCCGAAACATATCACAAAGGAAGATATTTTCGCTTCCATCAACTACAACATGCATCTGGAATACGGCGCAGGAAATGCCGATGATATCGACCACCTGGCAACCGTAGAATCCGTGCCGTAGGTGAGCTGCTTCAGAACCAGTACCGCATCGGTCTGTCCCGTATGGAGCGTGTGGTACGTGAGCGTATGACAACACAGGACATCGACGGAATTTCTCCGCAGTCCCTGATCAATATCAAACCGGTTACAGCTGCAATCAAAGAGTTCTTCGGATCTTCCCAGCTGTCCCAGTTCATGGATCAGAATAACCCGCTTGGAGAGCTGACGCACAAGAGACGTCTTTCCGCCCTTGGACCTGGCGGTCTGTCCCGTGACCGTGCCGGATTCGAGGTTCGAGACGTACACTACTCCCATTACGGAAGAATGTGCCGATCGAGACTCCTGAGGGACCGAACATCGGTCTTATCAACTCTCTGGCATCGTATGCGCGCATCAACGAGTATGGCTTCGTTGAGGCTCCATACAGAAGAATTGACAAATCAGATCCGAAAAATCCGCGTGTTACCGACGAAGTAGTTTACATGACCGCAGATGAAGAGGATAATTACCATGTAGCACAGGCAAATGAGCCGCTGGATGCAGAAGGACACTTCCTCAACAAGAACGTTTCCGGACGTTATCTGGATGAGACCCAGTCCTACGAGCCGCACATGTTTGATTACATGGACGTGTCTCCGAAGATGGTATTCTCCGTTGCTACGGCGCTGATCCCGTTCCTTCAGAACGACGATGCGAACCGTGCGCTGATGGGATCCAACATGCAGCGTCAGGCCGTACCGCTGATGATCACCGATGCTCCTGTTGTAGGAACCGGTATCGAAGCAAAAGCAGCCGTAGACTCCGGTGTCTGCGTCGTTGCAAAAAAAGCAGGAACCATTTCCTATTCCTGCTCCAACGAGATCCGCATGAACAATGATGACGGAACAAAAGATGTTTACCATCTGACCAAATTCATGCGAAGCAACCAGAGCAACTGCTACAACCAGAAACCGATCGTATTTAAAGGTGACCATGTAGAGGCCGGCGAAGTAATCGCAGACGGTCCGTCTACCTACAGGGCGAGCTTGCTCTTGGTAAAAACCCGCTGATCGGATTTATGACCTGGGAAGGATATAACTACGAGGACGCCGTACTCTTAAGCGAGCGTCTGGTACAGGATGATGTTTACACTTCCATCCACATCGAGGAGTACGAGGCAGAGGCCCGTGACACCAAGCTTGGACCGGAAGAGATCACAAAAGACGTTCCGGCGTCGGCGATGAAGCCTTAAAAGACCTGGACGAGCGTGGAATCATCCGCATCGGTGCAGAGGTACGTGCCGGTGATATTCTGGTCGGAAAAGTAACTCCGAAGGGAGAAACCGAGCTGACCGCAGAGGAGCGTCTGCTCCGTGCCATCTTTGGCGAGAAAGCAAGAGAAGTACGTGATACTTCCCTGAAAGTACCGCACGGTGAGTATGGTATCATCGTGGACGCCAAAGTATTTACCCGTGAAAACGGCGACGAACTTTCTCCTGGAGTAAACCAGGCAGTCCGCATCTACATCGCACAGAAGAGAAAAATCTCTGTCGGCGATAAGATGGCTGGTCGTCACGGAAACAAGGGTGTCGTTTCCCGTGTACTTCCGGTAGAGGATATGCCGTTCCTGCCGAACGGACGTCCGCTGGACATCGTGCTGAATCCTCTGGGTGTGCCGTCCCGTATGAACATCGGACAGGTGCTGGAGATCCACCTGAGCCTTGCAGCAGCAGCGCTTGGATTTAACGTATCCACCCCGATTTTCGACGGCGCAAACGAGAAAGATATTCAGGATACCCTGGAACTGGCAAACGATTATGTAAACATGGAATGGGATGCATTCTCCGAGAAATATAAAGATATTCTGCTTCCAGAAGTATATCAGTATCTGGAAGAGCATCTGGATCACAGAGAACTGTGGAAGGGTGTTGATATCGCAAGAGACGGTAAGGTACAGCTTCGCGACGGACGTACCGGTGAGCCGTTCGATGGAAGAACGACAATCGGACACATGCATTACCTGAAACTGCATCACCTGGTAGACGATAAGATTCATGCCCGTTCTACCGGCCATACTCCTCGTTACACAGCAGCCTCTGGGTGGTAAAGCTCAGTTCGGTGGACAGCGTTTCGGAGAGATGGAGGTTTGGGCTCTTGAGGCGTACGGTGCATCCTACACGCTGCAGGAGATCCTGACTGTGAAGTCTGACGATGTGGTTGGCCGTGTGAAGACATACGAAGCATCATCAAGGGCGACAATATTCCGGAGCCTGGTATTCCGGAATCCTTCAAAGTATTGTTGAAAGAGCTGCAGTCCCTGGCACTCGATGTCCGCGTACTGCGTGATGACAATACCGAAGTTAAAATTATGGAATCAGTTGATTACGGTGATACCAACCTGAACCACATCATCGAGGGAGACCGTTACTCTGACAGAGAGGACGAGAGATTTGGCGACTATGGATCTCCAAGAAAGAATTTGACGGAGAAGAAATGGTAGATGTGGAAGAGGATGAAGAAGAAGACTCTTATCTTGATCTGGATGAAAGTTCAGATGATGACATGTAACTTGTAGATCTTGCTTTGCGAGGAAAGGGGTAATCAAATGCCAGAAACAGCAAAAAAAGAAAATTACCAGATGAGCTTTGATGCCATCAAAATAGGACTTGCCTCCCCGGAGAAAATCCGGGAGTGGTCCCATGGCGAGGTAAAAAAACCGGAGACCATCAACTACAGAACGCTGAAACCGGAAAAAGACGGTCTGTTCTGTGAAAGAATCTTCGGACCAAGCAAAGACTGGGAGTGCCATTGCGGTAAATATAAGAAAATTCGCTACAAAGGCGTAATCTGCGACCGATGCGGCGTAGAAGTAACAAAATCCAGTGTGCGCCGTGAGCGTATGGGACACATTGAGCTGGCAGCTCCGGTATCCCACATCTGGTATTTCAAAGGAATTCCGTCCCGTATGGGACTGATCCTGGATCTGTCTCCGAGAACTCTGGAAAAGGTTCTGTATTTCGCAAACTACATCGTTCTTGATGCAGGCGATACCAAATTACAGTACAAACAGGTTCTGACCGAGAAAGAATACCAGGATGCCAGAGAGGAGTTCGGAAACAGCTTCCGTGCAGGTATGGGTGCGGAATCCATCAAAGAGCTTCTGATGGCAATCGATCTGGAAAAAGAGTCTGCTGAATTAAAGGCAGGTCTTAAAGATTCTACCGGACAGAAGAGAGCCCGCATCATCAAGAGACTTGAGGTTGTTGAGGCATTCCGTGAGTCCGGAAACCGTCCGGAGTGGATGATTCTTGATGCGGTTCCGGTTATTCCGCCGGATCTGCGTCCTATGGTACAGCTTGACGGAGGACGTTTTGCAACATCTGACCTGAATGACCTGTACCGCCGTATCATCAACCGTAACAACCGTCTGAAGAGACTGCTGGAGCTCGGTGCACCGGATATCATCGTGCGCAACGAGAAACGTATGCTCCAGGAGCAGTTGATGCCCTGATCGACAACGGCCGCCGCGGCCGTCCGGTAACCGGTCCTGGAAACCGTCCTCTGAAATCTCTGTCCGACATGCTGAAAGGTAAATCCGGCCGTTTCCGTCAGAACCTTCTTGGTAAACGTGTTGACTACTCCGGCCGTTCTGTTATCGTCGTAGGACCGGAACTGAAGATTTACCAGTGCGGTCTGCCGAAAGAAATGGCAATCGAGCTGTTTAAACCGTTCGTTATGAAAGAGCTGGTTTCCAACGGCACTGCACATAACATCAAAAATGCAAAGAAAATGGTCGAGAAACTCGAGCCGCAGGTATGGGACGTTCTCGAGGACGTCATCAAAGAGCATCCGGTTATGCTGAACCGTGCCCCTACCCTGCATCGTCTGGGTATCCAGGCGTTCGAGCCGATTCTGGTAGAAGGTAAAGCGATTAAGCTGCACCCGCTGGTTTGTACCGCATTCAACGCCGACTTCGACGGTGACCAGATGGCTGTCCATCTGCCGCTGTCTGTAGAAGCGCAGGCAGAGTGCCGTTTCATGCTTCTTTCTCCGAACAACCTGCTGAAACCGTCCGATGGTGGTCCGGTAGCCGTTCCTTCCCAGGATATGGTTCTTGGTATCTACTATCTGACACAGGAGCGTCCGGGCGAGAAGGGCGAAGGAAGCTTCTTCCGCGATATGAACGAAGCCATCCTGGCATACGAGAACGGATACATTACCCTGCAGACCAAGATTACCATCCGCTGCGAAAAAGAGATGGAAGATGGTACTGTAATGCAGCAGAACGTAAGCTCCACACTCGGAAGATTCCTCTTCAATGAGATTCTGCCGCAGGATCTGGGATACGTAGACCGTACGGTTCCGGGTAACGAGCTTGCGCTTGAGGTTGATTTCCTCGTTGCAAAGAAACAGCTGAAACAGATTCTGGAAAAAGTCATCAATACACACGGAGCTACCAAAACCGCAGAGGTTCTGGACTATATCAAGCAACCGGATATAAATACTCCACCCGTGCAGCCATGACCGTATCCATTTCCGATATGACCGTGCCGCCGCAGAAGCCGGAGATGCTCGCCGAAGCACAGGCAACGGTAGACAAGATTACAAGAAACTTCAAACGTGGTCTGATTACAGACGAAGAGCGTTACAAAGAGGTTGTAGATACCTGGAAGAAGACCGACGATGCGCTGACAAAAGCATTGCTCGACGGACTGGATAAATACAATAACATCTTCATGATGGCTGACTCCGGAGCCCGTGGTTCCGATAAGCAGATCAAACAGCTGGCTGGTATGCGAGGACTGATGGCCGATACAACCGGACACACCATCGAGCTGCCGATCAAGTCAAACTTCCGTGAAGGTCTTCAGGTACTGGAATACTTCATGTCCGCACATGGAGCACGAAAAGGTATGTCCGATACCGCGCTTCGTACCGCCGACTCTGGTTACCTGACCCGTCGTCTGGTAGACGTTTCTCAGGACCTGATCATCCGTGAAATCGACTGTGCCGAGGGCAAGGACGAAATTCCGGGTATGTGGGTCAGCGAGTTCACAGACGGAAAAGAGCAGATCGAGAGTCTGCAGGATCGTATCACAGGCCGTTTCTCCTGCGAGACGATCAAAGACAAGGACGGCAACGTCATTGTAAAAGCAAACCATATGATCACCCCGAAACGTGCTGCCCGTGTCATCAAAGACGGCATCAACGAGAACGGTGAGCATTATACAAAAGTAAAAATCCGTACCATTCTTACCTGCCGTTCCGGTAACGGAATCTGCGCAAAATGCTATGGTGCCAACATGGCAACCGGCGAGGCAGTACAGTTGGTGAGTCTGTCGGAATTATCGCAGCACAGTCGATCGGTGAGCCTGGTACACAGCTGACCATGCGTACCTTCCATACCGGTGGTGTTGCCGGTGGAGATATCACACAGGGTCTTCCTCGTGTCGAGGAGCTTTTCGAGGCAAGAAAGCCGAAAGGACTTGCCATCATCACCGAAATCGCCGGTGTTGCACAGATCAAAGACACCAAGAAGAAACGCGAAATCGTTGTTACCAATCCGGAAGACGGCGTATCCAAGACATACCTGATCCCTTACGGATCCCGTATTAAGATCGCAGACGGAACTGTTCTGGAAGCCGGAGACGAGCTGACCGAAGGTTCTGTCAACCCGCACGATATCCTGAAGATCAAAGGTGTACGTGCCGTTCAGGATTACATGATCCGCGAGGTACAGAGAGTTTACCGTCTGCAGGGTGTAGAAATCAACGATAAGCATATCGAGGTTATCGTTCGCCAGATGCTGAAGAAGATCCGCATCGAGGAGAACGGAGATACCGAATTCCTTCCGGGCGACATGGTAGACTTCCTGGATTACGACGAGACCAACAAAGCTCTGATCGCAGAAGGCAAAGAGCCGGCAGAAGGAAAACAGGTACTGCTTGGTATCACCAAAGCATCCCTGGCATCCGATTCCTTCCTGTCCGCAGCATCCTTCCAGGAGACCACCAAGGTTCTGACCGACGCTGCTATCAAGGGTAAGGTTGACCATCTGGTAGGCCTGAAAGAGAACGTTATCATCGGTAAACCGATCCCGGCCGGTACCGGTATGAAGTGCTACAGCAACATTCATCTGAATACCGACAGCATGATCGAGGAAGAAGAGGACGAGGATCTGATTCTGACCGAAGATCTTGAGGACGATGCTCCGGCAGCTCCGGTTGAAGAGCCGTCAGCTGAAGAGGAAGAGCCGATGCTCGACTTCGACTTTGAGGAAATGATTCCGTCAAAGGATGATACCGAGGAGTAAACCCTTCAACAAATAATAGCAAGGATTCTCCCACCTCTATAGGTGGTGAGATGAATTGCAAATAAGAAAGTTAACGGCAGTGGCGGGCGGAGAGAAATCGGTATCCCCCACTGACATGAGGCAAACCACAGTCAGCATTCTGCTGACATGTCAGACTCTGTGAAATTACCGACTGTGGATTGAAACAAGGTTAAAAAATAAATATGTCATTTGTGAAAAGCAGAGAATTTTCGGTTCGCCGGGGTCTCTGCTTTCCTTGTGTTTTCGGGAGCATTTTGTTACAATGGAGACAGAAAAGAGGGAAGCCTATGTGGATAAAAAAATTACCTGGCATCGTGGCAAATGCGGCGGTACTGATTCTGGATATATTTGTGATTCTGATGATTGCAGCGCTGTTTCTCCACCAGCAAACGGCGGGAGAGCGTGTGAAAGAGACGATTACGCGTTTTTCCACGACATCGGAGGAGTATTATTCCGAGGGAGAGGCATACAGCCAGAAGAGCGACCGGGTGCATACGTATGCGGTGAAAGAACAGTCTAAATAAGAGGAAAAGATGAGGTAAACTATGCTCCAGAAGTGGAAAAGAAAAGGAAAAAGATTCCGCCATGTGGAAAAAGACGGAGAAGAGACGACGGAGCTTTCTGTGAAAATACAGGCGGCAAAATTTCGTGATCTGCCGATGAGTCTGCGGATTCTGATCGTGAATCTCAGTCTGTTTCTGATTCTGTGCGCCGTATTTTTTATGGCAGGCGCGTATCTGTATGCGCCGCAGGCGGCAGGACGGAATTACGTGGAAGCATGCCTGGCAGGAGACTGGAACAGTGCATACGATGTATGCCAGTTCCCGGACAGCACGTTTCTGTCGCGGAAGAACTACGTCAATGCAATGACCTGGAAAGCAAAACAGGACGGCACTGACGGGCAGGAAACACCGGAGATCAAGAGCTTTTTCATGCGCAGAAAACAGAATCTTGAGACCGGGGAAAACAGGATTTATACTGTGCGGTACACGTTAAAAGGCATGAGCGACTCGCAGGAAGAAACATTGGAGATCGCCGTCGGGGATACCGTAAAATGGAACTTCAAAGAGTGGTACGTTGTGCCGAAAGACAGCTGCGTGACGGATGTCGAAATCACCGTCCCGGCGGATGCCTCGTTCTATCTGGACGGCGTGCAGGTCGGGAAAAAGTATTTAAAAGAGACAGCAGATAACGTCAGCATCTACAAAATCCCGTATCTCTTCCTCGGCGGCCACACCATTGAACTGACCGAAAAACAGAAAGACCCATACCGCGAGATCGTCCTCGTGCAGGACAACAGCAGCATGGAATTCCTGCCGGATTTAAAACTCAACGATTCCACCGGCAAAACCATCGCCGACCGCGCAGAAGAGTCCCTGGACAAGGTATTCACAGCCGCAGCCGCCGGAAAATCCTTCAGCACCATCAAAAATGAATTTTCCGCCGACACCGCCGTACAGAAAACCGCCAAAGAACAGTACCAGCAGCTCTGCGATGCCTACCTGAACAGCGACACCAACACCGGAATCACCAGCATCACCGTGAGCAGCGTCTCCACAACCGTAACCAACGAATCCAACCAGATGAAGATCGAAACCAACGTGACCGCTGCGATCGAGCGACGAACCCGTTTCCTCCATTTCTTCCGCAAAACCAAAATAGAGACCGTCACCTGGAAACTCGAGTCCGTTGTGACGCTGGAAAACGAAAAATGGGTGATGGGCAGCGATTTCCTGACTAAAATAGGACATGAGGCATAAGGTGTTTGCTTCCGTTGTTCTGGCAACGTTAAAACTTTGCAGTTACTCTTAAGCAGAGAGGATAATCAGGCTGGACAGGTGAAAGACCTGTGATTTGGTGGCAAAGCACCAGAAAGAAACCAGGTTTTTTAAAAGAGAGTGACAAAGAGTGATTTTGTATCCGCTTTTACCATGGGTGCAGAGTCACTCTTTTTTGTGACAAGATGTTAAGAAACGATAAACATTAATTTACCAGAAGTGGAAAAATGTAAGAATTTGTGCCTTGCATCTTAGGTCAGATCACGTTATGATAGTAAGTAGAAAAATGTCGAAAAACGTTTGTGTTACGATGGAAGAAAGTTCCGCAAAGGGGCGGGACGATGGAGTATAAACAGATCATATGGAAAGAAAATCATTGAAACAGAGAAGAAAGCAGATGCGCCGCAGACAGATGATGCAGAAAGTATCACGGATTTCCCTGTGTGTGGTAATCGGCCTTCTTTTTCTTGCGCTTATCTGGAAATTTGCGGGAGCGCAGCTTGCGAAAAAGGAATTGTACTGAGTAATGACACAGCCGCAAAGACGGTGAGCGAGACGGCGCCGGAGGCGGAGGACGGATCGGGAAATGCGGGAATTAAGAAGCTTGCGGAGACCACGCCGCCGAATGAGACGCCGGGATGCAGTACAGCTCGTCGGGCTGGTGGTACGCAACGGATGCCACAACGTACTACGTCAACGGCTGGGCAGATATCGACGGAAACCAGTACCATTTTGATTCCAATGGTTACATGGCGACCGGCTGGAAAGCGATCGGCGGAAAAGGCTGTTACTTTGATGACCAGGGTGTTTACCAGCCAGACCGCAACGGCTCGATGATGGTAGCCCTGACCTTTGATGACGGCCCAGGCGTCTATACCAGCACGCTTCTCGATACGCTGGAGCAGTACGGGGCACAGGCGACGTTCTTTATGCTCGGCAGCAATGTGGAAAAATACGGTGCAGATGTGATCCCGCGCATGGCGGCGATCGGCTGTGAGCTTGGAAACCACTCCTATGCGCATCCGAATATGAAAGAACTGAGCACCGACGACGGCCTTGCCCAGTTCCAGATGACGGATGATCTGATCGCCCAGTACAACAACGGACAGGGTGCAACTGTCATCCGTTTCCCGTATGGAAACAGCACCGATGAACTGCTCGCATCTATCGGCCGCCCGAGCATCATGTGGGATGTCGATACCCTGGACTGGCAGACAAAAAATGTACAGGCAAACATCAGCGCCGTTCTCGACAGTGTAAGCCCGGGAGACATTATCCTGATGCATGATATCCACGAGACGACCGTAGAATCGTGTGCAACGATCGTGCCGGAGCTGATCAACCGCGGGTATGAGCTTGTCACGATTCATACTCTTGCAGCGGCAAACGGCGTGGATCTTGCAGCGGGAGAGACGTATTACGGCTTCCATGGCGGAACGACAAACGAATAGAAAACAGAATAGAAAAACGACAAAGAACCGCCGGTTTACTCTCAAATCAAGAGTGAACCGGCGGTTCTTATGTCATTTTATGAAAATTTATTTCATTGCCGCTCTCTTACGAAGTCTGGAATCCAGCTCTTTCTTACGGATACGTAAGGAAACCGGAGTAACCTCAAGAAGCTCGTCCTTGTCGATGAAGTCCAGAGCCTGCTCCAGGGAAAGGATTCTCGGCGGAGTCAGACGCAGTGCCTCGTCGGAAGAAGAAGTACGGGTGTTGGTCAGGTGCTTCGTCTTGCAGACGTTCAGCTCGATATCCTCGGCCTTACCGTTCTGTCCGATAACCATACCGGCGTAAACCTTCTCGCCAGGTCCGATGAACAGAGTACCGCGCTCCTGTGCGGAGTACAGACCGTAGGTAACGGACTCGCCTGCCTCGAAAGCAATCAGGGAACCCTGTTTGCGGTATTCAATGTCGCCCTTGTACGGTGCGTAATCTTCAAACTCGGTGTTCAGGATACCAGTTCCTTTGGTGGAGGTCATGAAGATTCCACGGAAACCAATCAGGCCTCGTGCCGGGATTTCGAACTCCAGACGGGTGGAACCATCGCTTGCGCGGCTCATGCCGTGAAGCTCGCCTTTACGCTCGCTGAGGAGCTGGATGACAGTACCGGAGAACTCGTCCGGAACGTCAACGTATGCGATTTCCATTGGCTCGAGTTTGCGTCCGCGCTCGTCCTCTTTGTAGATAACCTCTGCCTTACTTACTGCGAACTCATATCCCTCACGGCGCATGTTTTCGATCAGGACGGACAGATGCAGCTCACCACGGCCGGAAACCTTGAAGCAGTCTGCGGAATCAGTCTCCTCGACGCGGAGAGAAACGTCAGTGTTCAGCTCACGCATCAGACGGTCGCGCAGGTGGCGGGAAGTTACGTATTTACCTTCTTTACCGGCCAGCGGGCTGTCGTTTACGATGAAGTTCATGGAAATAGTCGGCTCGGAGATTTTCTGGAACGGGATGGAAACCGGGTTGTCCAGATCGCCGCAGAGAGTATCTCCGATGTGGATATCCGGGATACCGGAAACAGCAACGATAGAACCGATGCCTGCCTCAGTAACCTCTACTTTTTTCAGTCCGTCAAATTCATACAGTTTGCTGACCTTTACTTTTTTCTTCTTGGTCAGATCGTGGTGGTTGACCAGCATAACGTCCTGGTTCACGCGGATCGTTCCGTTTTCAACTTTGCCGACACCGATACGTCCAACGTATTCGTTGTAGTCGATGGTACTGATCAGAAGCTGTGTGCCAGCTTCCGGATCGCCGGTCGGAGCCGGGATGTATTTCAGAATGGTCTCGAACAGAGGTGTCATATCCTTCGGGGTGTCGTTCAGATCGAGTACGGCATGACCCAGCTTTGCGGATGCGTACAGGAACGGACAGTCAAGCTGCTCGTCGGATGCGTCGAGATCCATCAGAAGCTCAAGCACTTCGTCGATGACTTCGTCCGGGCGTGCCTCCGGGCGGTCGATTTTGTTGATGCAGACGATAACGGAAAGATTCAGCTCAAGTGCTTTTTTCAGCACGAATTTGGTCTGCGGCATAGCGCCCTCGAATGCGTCTACAACCAGAATAACGCCGTCTACCATTTTCAGAACTCGCTCAACCTCGCCGCCGAAGTCCGCATGGCCTGGGGTGTCGATGATGTTGATTTTCGTTCCTTTGTAGTAAACTGCTGTATTTTTGGAAAGAATGGTGATTCCACGCTCACGCTCGATATCGTTCGAGTCCATGACACGTTCCTGAACCTCCTGATTGGCACGGAAAACGCCACTCTGTTTCAGAAGCTCGTCTACCAGTGTAGTTTTACCATGATCGACATGGGCGATGATGGCAACGTTTCTTACATCTTCTCTCGTTGTTTTCATTTCTTCATTCCTCTTCCTATGGGTTGACCCTGCCGGGTTCAATTTTTCAAAATTTCAAGCCGGCCGGGAATGTTTATCACAGCACAAAGGCAGGTGCCTTGCCGTTTTGTCTCTGCTGGATGCCTGCCTATCTGAACTATTATAGCACAGAACAGAGAAAAAAAACAGGGAAGATGTGACATTTTTTGTATTGCAATGGTAGAAAATACGAAGCATGTGGTGCGGTTTTTACAGAAACATATACAAAAAATTGGGCAGAATGCTGATTTGAATAGAAATAAAAAAATCTGGAAAAAAGTGGTTCTGAAAAAGAAATGTGGTTCATACATTAGGATTATAGATCAGCAAAGTACCGATCAGAAATCAATATTCAGAAAGAAAAGACAAAGGAAGGGGATTTTCATTATGGCAGACAAGATGATTGAAAACAATCAGGTGGTTATCATGGGAGAGATTGTCTCCCCGTTTACATTCAGCCATCAGGTATTCGGAGAGGGCTTTTACCTCGTCGATGTGATGGTCAAGCGGTTGAGTGAATCGCAGGACATCATTCCGGTGATGGTCTCCGAGCGGCTGGTGGACGTATCACAGGATTACCAGGGTGAGTGGATCTGCATCAGCGGTCAGTTTCGGTCCTACAACCGCCACGAGGAGAAGAAGAACCGTCTGGTACTCTCCGTATTTGCGCGGGAATTAAGCTTCGTGGAGGAAGAGGACGATTCCGTCAAATCCAACCAGATTTACCTCGATGGATACATATGTAAACCGCCGGTCTACCGGAAAACACCTCTGGGAAGAGAGATCGCCGACCTTCTGATCGCGGTCAACCGTCCGTATGGAAAATCAGATTATATCCCGTGCATCTGCTGGGGACGGAATGCGCGGTATGCCTCTGCGTTTGCCGTGGGCGGCCACGTTCTCATCTGGGGACGGATCCAGAGCCGGGAATATATGAAGCGGCTGAGCGAGACGGAAATGGAAAAGCGGACCGCGTATGAGGTTTCGGTGAGCAAGCTGGAATATAGTGAGAGTTAAAGCGCGATCCGCTGTTGACAAGAAAATTTAATGATGCTATAGTAAAAGCAGAACTGAAGTGGATAGAGGTCGCATTACTTCAAGAGTACCTTTTCGGATGCCTCAGCAGCAAAAGAAGAAGAGGAAAAGGGAAGAATGCCGAAGGACATCCGGCGCTGAACCGGTATGCTCCTGGGCGCAGGTTGAAAAAATCTGCGACTGTCATCGAGAGATGGAGAGCTATCTGATCATAGATACTGCGTATGTGTGAATTTGGAGGCGATCTTATCTGGGATGAGGCGCCTCTTTTTTAAACGGAAAGTGAAATTTTCCGTGGGAGATAAGCTCCGGCGACTGATTTCTTATGGTTTTATCTGACACAACATACAGGAGGAAAAGAGAATGTCTATTTTTAAAGGTGCAGCTGTTGCAATTATCACACCGATGACCGAAACACAGGAAGTGAATTACGAAAAACTCGGAGAACTGATTGAGGAGCAGATCGCCGGCGGAACCGACGCCATCGTTATCTGCGGAACCACCGGTGAGGCTTCGACCCTGTCCCATGAGGAGCATCTGGATGCCATCAAATATACCGTGGAAAAAGTAAATCACAGAATCCCGGTAATTGCAGGAACCGGCTCCAACAGCACGGAGACAGCAATTTATCTGTCTCAGGAAGCAGAAAAATACGGCGTGGACGGACTTCTTCTCGTTTCTCCGTATTACAATAAAGCAACACAGAAGGGCCTGATTGCACACTTTACCGCAATCGCAGACAGCGTCAAAGTGCCGGTCATCCTTTACAACATTCAGGGCAGAACCGGCGTAAACATTGCACCGGAAACGATCGTCTATCTGTTCAACAACGTTGAGAATATCGTTGCAGTCAAAGAGGCTTCCGGAAACATTTCCCAGGTCGCAAAAATTATGCAGCTGACCGATGGAAAGATCGATCTGTACTCCGGAAACGACGATCAGGTTGTGCCGATCCTTTCCCTTGGCGGAAGCGGTGTAATCTCCGTTCTTTCCAACGTAGCACCGCGTGAGACCCACGACATGGTACAGAAATTCCTCGACGGCGATGTGGCCGGATCCAGAGAAATCCAGCTGAGAGCACTGCCGCTCATCGATGCGCTGTTCTGCGAAGTAAACCCGATTCCGGTAAAAGCAGCGCTGAACCTGATGGGCAAAGAGGTTGGCCCGCTTCGTCTGCCGCTGACCGAGATGGAGCCGCAGAACCAGGAGCGCCTGGCAAAGGCTATGAAAGATTTTGGAATCAAACTGGCTTAAGTTAAGAATACACGAAGTAAAGAAGGAAAAAGACAATGGTTAAAATTATTATGCATGGCTGCAACGGCCATATGGGACAGGTCATCACCGGCCTGGTAAAAGAAGATGCAAATGCAGAAATCATAGCCGGAATCGATATGAACGACAACGGCCAGAACGATTATCCGGTATTCAAAAGCCTGGCAGAATGCGATGTTCCGGCAGACGTAGTCGTTGACTTTTCTTCCTACAAGGCAGCCGACGCACTGCTCGATGCCTGCAAGGAGAAAAAACTTCCACTCGTCCTCTGCACCACAGGCCTCACCGAGGATCAGCTCAAAAAAGTGCAGGAGACCAGCAAAGAAATCCCGGTTCTCCGCTCTGCAAATATGTCCCTTGGTGTGAATACGCTGATGAAACTGGTACAGGCAGCTGCAAAAGTGCTTGCCGAAGCAGGCTTTGATATGGAGATCGTGGAGAAACACCACAAACTGAAATGCGACGCTCCAAGCGGAACCGCCATCGCCCTGGCAGACAGCCTGAACGCGGCAATGGACAACCAGTACCACTACGTATACGACAGAAGCCAGCGCCACGAGCAGCGTGACCCGAAAGAAATCGGAATCTCTGCTGTACGCGGCGGCACCATCGTCGGCGACCACGACGTCATCTTCGCAGGCCCGGACGAGGTTGTTACCCTGTCCCACAGAGCATATTCCAAAGGAGTTTTCGGAAAAGGAGCTGTAGAGGCTGCAAAATTCCTGGCTGGAAAACCGGCTGGCATGTATGACATGCAGGATGTCATTGCTGCGAAATAAGGCAGAAACAGGGAAAAAGTGAATAGAAACCAGAAAGTGCGCAACGAAAATGCGAAACGTTGCGCACTTTTTCTTTTCTTACAACGGGATTTTCGGAATTGAGGAAGTTATTTTGCAGAATATTTGGCAGAATACACAAGAAAAAATACGGAATATCAAAAGAGAACGTGAAAATCGCAAACGGTAATGGAAAAATCAATGCGCAACAAGGTAAAACGCTAAAGTTGCGCATTTTGCACAAAAAATAGTAAAACAGTATATTTCGACAAGAAATATCTTATAAAAACTGCGAATTGTAAACAATATGCCGAAATGATATGATAATGGCACAAAGAAAAATAAAGAGTTGAGCAACAAAAAAGTTGCGCAAACAAGAAAGGGAATGAGAAGATGAAAAAGAATGGTTGGAAAGGGTTTTGCAAAAAGCTCTACAAGTACCGGGTATTTCTTCTGATGCTTGCACCGGCAGTAATTTATACCCTGATTTTTTCCTACTACCCGATGACAGGAATTGTAATGGCATTCAAAAAATACTCCTACGCAGGAGGTATCTGGGGAAGCCCGTGGAACGGATTTGATAACTTCAAGTTCTTCTTTAAATCAGGACAGGCCGGACTCGTTACCAGAAATACCGTGCTGTATAATCTGGCATTTATTGCGATCAACACGACGATGCAGATTGCCGTTGCCGTGCTTCTGACCGAGATCCGCAACAAACATTACCGTAAGATCACACAGTCGCTGATGTTTCTGCCGTATTTCATTTCCTGGGTTATCGTAGGAGTTATGGCATTCAATATTTTCAGTTCCGACTACGGTTTTCTAAACCGACTGATTGAAACCTTCGGTGGAACACCAATCAAGTTTTACACGACACCAAAGGCATGGCCGTTTATCCTTGTCTTCTTTAATGTATGGAAGGGAATCGGATACGGTTCTGTTATGTACCTGGCAGCGATTATGGGAATTGACACTTCGATTTATGAAGCAGCCGCATCGACGGAGCAAACGTGTTCCAGCGAATTTTCAAAGTAACAATCCCGATGATCATGCCGACCACAATCATCCTGCTTCTGCTATCCGTCGGAGGCATCTTCAAAGGAAACTTTGATATGTTCTACAACCTGGTTGGAAGTAACGGTCTTCTGTACAACTACACCGATGTAATTGATACCCTGACGTTCCGTGCCTTAATCAGCAGCAACGACTTCGGAATGTCCGCAGCTGTTGGTCTGTATCAGTCGGTACTGTGCTTTATCACTGTCGTAATCGTAAACAAACTGGTTGGTCTTTATGATAAAGACTACACCTTATTCTAGGAGGGATGAAAAGTGGGATCTTCCAGTCATACAAGTAAAATCAAAAGAGGAAAAGATGCGGTTGCACTTGATATCATCGCGTACGGATTCTGCGGAATCATCGCGCTGGTCTGCCTCGTTCCTTTCATCATGATCGTATCCGGCTCGTTTTCTTCGGAATCGGCCATTATCCAGAACGGTTTCAGCCTTCTGCCGCAGGATTTCAGCCTGGAGGCATACAAAACCGTATTTAAAGATCCTATGGTTGTCTTCCGCGCATACGGCACGACCATCGGTCTGACCATCGTCGGAACGGTACTTGGTCTGCTGCTGCAGACTATGACAGCTTATGTACTGTCACGTAAGGAGTTTGAGTGGAGAAATCAGTTTTCGTTTTTCTTCTACTTTACCACTTTGTTTTCCGGCGGTCTTGTTCCGTACTACGTACTGATGACACAGACCCTGAATCTGCGGGACAGCTACCTTGCACTGCTCCTTCCGCTGCTGTTCAGCGTATACAACCTTCTGATCATGAAGAGTTACATCGTGGGACTTCCGGATTCTCTGATTGAAGCGGCCAAGATTGATGGCTGCGGCGAGTTCCGTATTCTGTTCCGGATTGTAATGCCGCTGATCAAACCGGCACTTGCTACCGTGGGCCTCTTCATTGCACTGGCTTATTGGAATGACTGGTACAATGCGATGCTGTATATCAAAGACACGAACAAGTATCCGCTGCAGTATTTCCTGTATCAGCAGGTTAATGATATTGAGGCATATAAAAAGCTTCTTGCAAACAACGCCGCAGGCTCTGCCGTCAGCGCAATCTCATTGCCGACCCAGTCCCTGAAAATGGCACTTACCATTGTAGTAACCGGCCCGATCGTTCTGGCATATCCGCTGGTACAGAAATACTTTGTACAGGGTATCACAATCGGAGCAGTCAAAGGCTGATACAAATCATGTTAATTTAACTGAATCAAGTAAGTCCCCTGTTTCCATTGCGAAAAGCAATAAGCAGGCGGGTGGGGACTTGCTTGTATCAGGAGGAGTGCAAGCTCCTTCTGATAAACTGCGGAGCAGTTATTCGGTTATGAGCAAGTAGCAAAGCGGATTGCGAATATCCGCTTGAATTACACATTATATTTATGAAGGAGGTTCTTTATGAAAAAGAGCACAAAAAAACTGGTATCTGTATTACTTGCATCCGCAATGGCAGCCGGCATGCTGGCAGGATGCGGTTCCGGCAACGGAAAGGGAAGCACGGGCGACAGCAAAAGCAGCTCCGCAGCTTCCGGCACATCGGGAGACAACCTGAGTGCAGACACTTCGGAGCATGTCGATCTGACGATGTATCTGATCGGCGACCGTACCCCGGATTTTGATGAGGTTTACGCCAAAATCAATGAGATTCTGGAAGAGAAGCTGAACTGCTCTCTGAACGTAGAATTCCTTTCCTGGGGCGAGCATGACACGAAATATTCCCTGCTGTTCTCCTCACAGGAAGATTTTGACCTGATCTTTACCGCATCGAGCTGGTGCCATTACGAGCAGACCGTTTCCCTCGGCGGATTTGCACCGCTTTCTGAGGACTTTATCAAAACGTATGCACCGGATATCTGGGAGGTTGTTCCGGAAATGGCATGGGAGCAGGCAAAGATTGACGGACAAATCTACATGGTTCCGAGCTATGCCAACGAGTTTGGTCAGGAAGTTCTGGCAGTGCGCGGTGACCTGATGGAAAAATACGGTATGGATGATATTACATCCTGGGATGACCTGATGAAGTTCTACAAAGCATGTGCAGCAGACGGTATCTATGCAAGTCAGGGCGGACCGTGGTATCCATTCTTCCAGTCCCAGGGCTATTCCACAACGGGCGGAGCACCGAAGGGCGGCGAGCTGATTCTGTATCATACCCAGGATCCGAAAGATCTTGAATTCCAGTACATCGGTGAATGGGATGCGTTCCGTGAGTACTGCCAGGAGATGAAAGACCTGGTAGACGCCGGAGCATGGTCCAGCGACGTATTAAACAGCAGCGATGAGAGACAGACCGGACTTCTGACCGGAAGAACAGCAAGCATGAGCTGGAATCTCGGAACCTGTCTTACCTACGGAAAACAGGCAAATGAGGAACATCCGGATTGGAATGTAACGATGGTAGACCCGAACAAAAACCTGTCGAAAAAAGTAAACTCTTACATCAACAACGGTGTTGCCATCAACGCAAACAGTAAAAACAAAGAGAGAGCCATGATGGTATTAAATGAATTCTACACCAACCCGGATGTTTACGATCTGGCTATGCTCGGTATCGAAGGAAAGCACTGGGAAGCAGTCGGTGATGATCAGTACAAAGTTATTGATGAGAGCGGCTATGGTGTAGCAAGTAACTGCAACTGGGGATGGAACAACTGCACCATCCAGAGAGAGGAATATCTTGAGAACAGAACGGCTCTGGACGACAAGTATGAAAGCATCAAAGATGCCTTCAACAACAACATCAAAGAAGATCATGTTTACGACGGATTTAACTTTGATTCCAGCAATGTAAGTACACAGTTTGCAGCAGTAGAGGCAGCCATCGACAATTATTATAACCCGCTGATCAACGGTCTCGTTGACGATGTGGACGCTTCCATCGATGCCATGAACGCAGCTATGGACAGCGCCGGAATCCAGGATATTCTGGATGAGATGAACCGTCAGGCAGCAGAGTATGTAGCGGAGAAAGAAGAAAAATAAAACAGTAAAATAAAACAGGGAATGGACGCGCTGGTCTGCCAGAAGCTCCGGCGCGGCCGTTCCTTCTTTTAGAGATCAAGTGATGGTTCAAAAAGCTTTGAGGGATGACTTGATTTCTAACAGCATTCGTATTAAATATAAAAATATAGGAATTTTTCAAATTTAACAGAAAGTGACAGGGTATTTTTATGACACTGGAGGAAATTGCAAAAGAGATAGGGGTATCAAAAAGTACCGTTTCCCGTGCACTGTCCGGTAAGGGCAGAATCGGAGAGAAGACCAGAAACCGGATTCTCGAGGTGGCAAAACGGGGAGAAGAGCGGGAGGAGATGGCGCGGACCCGAACGGTGACGCACAACATCGGCGTGGTACTGCCTTCAGACGTTTATTATGGAAGCGGTGTTTATTTCCAGAACTGTCTGCTCGGCGTCTGCGAATCGGCATCGATGCTCGGGTACAATGTGCTGATTACGACGAGCAACGCGCATGATATTTCAGAGCTGCAGTCGCTGGTGGAGTCGAACCGGGTGGATGGTATGCTCCTGACACGTGCGCTTGAGGATGACCGTGCGCTGCAGTATTTAAGTCAGGCAAATTTCCCGACAGCACTGACGGGAACATGCCGGTATGACAACATTATCCAGGTGGATACCGACAATGAGGGTGCGGCAGAGAAAATGACAACGCTGCTGATCGGAAAGGGATTCCGCAGATTTGCGTTTCTTGTCAAGGATATGAGCTATAACGTAGACCGCAAGCGTCACGAAGGTTTCTGCCGGGCGCTGATTAAAAATGGAATTTCCGAGAAGGATCAGCTTTTCTACAATGGTTCGATCCGTATGGAGTTTCTGGATGCGATCATTGAAAATATTATATCCAAAAAAGTGGAATGCATCATCTGTGGCGACGACGAGATTTGTACGATGGTGATGTCCCGGCTCCAGGCGGAAGGCTATCGAATTCCCAAGGACGTCGCGATTGCTTCGCTCTACAACAGCACCAATCTGGACTGCTATTCCCCTGCAGTTACAGCAGTCAGTGTGGCAGCATCCCAGATGGGAGGCACAGCCGTGCGTCAGCTGATCCAGCGGCTCCGAGGGGAAAATTATGAGAAGAAGACGATGCTGGATTACGACATTTTATTCCGAAAATCGACAAACTAACGTAGCAGGGAGGACAGAACAATGGAATTTCAGAAGGGAATGGATCTATCTTTTATACCGGAGCTGGAAGATGCCGGAGTACAGGTGAAGGACTTTGACGGAACTGTTATGGATCCGCTGGATCTCGTTCAGAAATACGGGGTAAATTCCGTACGGCTCCGTATTTGGAATGCGCCGGAGCATGTCAGGGAGTCCGGCGGATACTGCAGCTATGCGCATACACTGGCGATGGCAAAACGGATCCGGGCACATGGCATGAGCTTTATGCTGGATTTCCATTATTCTGATTTCTGGGCGGATCCCGGTCAGCAGAGAAAGCCGAAAGATTGGGAAAACTTAAGCTTTAAAGAATTAAAAGAGGCTGTTTTTCTTATACAAGAGATACGCTGACGGCATTAAAAGAGGAGGACGTTCTGCCGGATATTGTTCAGATCGGAAATGAGATCCGAAGCGGCCTTCTGTTTCCGGACGGAGAGCTGCCGGATTATACAAAAATGGTACAGCTTGTAAATGCCGGAATCCGCGGTGCGCGGGCTGCAGCCGGAAAAGATGAGATGCAGGTTATGATCCATCTCGACCAGGGCGGACGGTATTTCTATCTGAAAGAGTGGTTTGACTGTTCCTTTGAGGCAGGACTCGAGGATTTTGACCTGATCGGACTTTCCTATTATCCATTCTGGCACGGCACTTTCACGGATCTGAAAGAGACAATGACGAAGCTGATCCAGGATTGCAAAAAGCCGATTATGGTCGTTGAGACGGCGCATGCATGGAGAAAGAGTGCGCATGGGTTTATCGATGAACAGCAGGAAAAAATCGCAGGATTTCCGGCGACGCCTGCCGGACAGAAGCAGGTGCTGGATCTGGTTGCCAATATCGTTGCTTCGCTGCCGGATGAAATGGGGCAGGGTATCTATTACTGGGAACCGATCTGTGTTCCGAAAGACGGTGAGGGCGGCTGGTCGGAAAATATGGGTCTGCTGGAGGAGAAGGGAACCATCATGGAGGGCATTCGTTCTTTCCTGTTTACACGGAATGATGCCTGTCCGGAAAAACCGGCCAAGATTTACGAGCCGGAGCCAATGACCGTAGTAAAAGACGAAGCATGCGGTCTGCCGGAGATGCTCCCGGTTTTGCTGTATGACGGAATGGTGGAGCAGCGGCGGGTAAACTGGAACGAAGTGCCGGACACACGCGTGACAGGCGAATATGATGTGACAGGAAATGTGGAAGGTGTTCCGTTTGCTGCACATGCGAAGATCTGCGTGGTGGAAGAGCTGCCGGAGGCGGAGAATCTGTTGCTCGATGTCGGCTGGGAAGACGGCCTGGCGCGCTGGAACGTAGAAAAATCCGAGGATGCCGTTGCAGTACAGCTGTTTCCGGAGTTTGTCGATCCGTTCCCAGCTCCGCCGGTGAATGCGGTACGCGTAGAAGCACCGAAAAACTTTACGTTTTCGATCTGCCAGACGGTAAAGGTACAGGAGGCAGGAACGTATACATTATCTGTTGCCTTTCAGGGAACCGATACAACAAATGTGGATGTGCGGCTGTTCCTCAATACGGAAGAGGGAAAAGAAGAGACTGTGATTCATCCGACAGAACATGCATGGACCGGCTACAAAGTGACATGCGAAATCAGAAAACCGCAGGAAGTCACTGCCGGAATCCGAATTCATCGCCGCCGATGTACGGCATGATGCGGAATTCTGTCTGCAGACAGTAAAAAGAGAGGGACAATAAGACGATGAGAGCAGAGTACAGCTATTGCAGGGATTATCTGATTAAAAATGGAAAACCGTGGTTTCCGGTGATGGGCGAAATGCATTACAGTCGGTACCGCAAAGAGTGGTGGGAGGAATCACTGCGCAAAATAAAGGCGGGCGGAGTTTCTGTCGTCTCGGCCTATGTGATCTGGATTCACCACGAGGAAGAGGAAAATGTGTTTGATTTTGAAGGATGCCGGGATATCGGAACGTTTGTAAGACTGTGCCGGAAAGTCGGACTGTCGGTATTCTTGCGTATCGGACCGTTTGTGCACGGGGAAGTGCGGAACGGCGGATTCCCGGACTGGATCATCGAGAGAGAGAAAGAGGGCATGGCGATCCGCTGTAACAACGAGGAATATCTTGGCTATGTCAGACGGTTCTGGAAAAGGTTTATGCGCAGGTCGATGGATGCATGGAAAAGGACGGCGGTCCGGTGATCGGTATTCAGATCGAGAATGAGTACGGCCACGTCGGCGGTCTGCAGGGACCGGAGGGCGAGGCGCATATCCGCACATTGACAGCAATGGCAAAGGAAATTGGCTTTGATGTGCCGCTGTACACGGCGACCGGTTGGGGCGGAGCTGCATCGGCGATCTGCTTCCGGTCATGGGCGGCTACTGTGAAGCACCATGGATCAGAGAACGTGCGAGATTGAGCCGAACGCAAACTTTGTGTTCAGCCACACAAGGAACGATGCACTGATTGCGTGTGATCATCATGTGGAAAATGCAAACAGTTACAACGAGGAGGATTTTCCGTTTTTGACGGCAGAACTTGGAGGCGGGCTTCAGGTTACCATGCACAGAAGACCGGTGGCGAAGGGATGCGATGTCGGAGCGATGTCTACCGTAAAAATGGGAAGTGGAGCAGGGCTGCTCGGCTACTATATGTACCACGGCGGCAGCAATCCGAAGGGAAAACTGTCCACCCTGCAGGAGAGCCGCGCGACAGGATATCTGAACGACCTGCCGGAGATCAATTACGATTTCAACGCGCCGATCCGGCAGTACGGAACAATCTCGGACAGCTATCGGGAGATCAAGCTGCTGGCGCTGTTTTTGAATGATTTTGGCGAGGATATGGCCTCACTTCGGTCTGAAATTCCAACGATAAGGATTCTGCCGGGAGATATGCACACGGTTCGGACAGCGTGCCGTCACGATGCGGACCATGGATACGTCTTTTTTAACAATTACCAGAGAAGATGGAAGATGGATGATCATCCACAGGTGAAACTGGAGGGACTCTGGATGGAAAGGCGAGCGTGGGATTTCCGGCATTTGACCTGAAAGAGGGAATGTATGGATTTTTTCCGTACAATATGAAACTAAACGATGCGGTTCTTCACACGGCACTTGCCACACCGCTCTGCGTTTTACATACGAAAAAGGGAGATGCGTTCGTATTTTACGGTGATCTCGACCCGCAGATTCAGTGGGAGGGCGATGCGCGCGCAGAACTCTGCCTGATTTCCCGGCAGGAGGCGCTGAATGCATGGAAGGTGCATCTGGATCAGGATTATCTCGTTCTTTCCGAAAATTATGTCTGGGAAGAAAACGGTGAGCTTGTTGTGACAGGCAGTGGAAAAACCATGATCGCTGTGTATCCGGCAGTGGAAAAAGGCATTGTGGATTTCAAAGAGTGTGGAAAAAGAGGAAACTTTACGCTGTATGAGCGTATTTACAAAGCACAGGAGCCGGAGGCAGAGCTTGTCTGCAAAGAGCAGGATAAAGAGAAAGCAGTATACGAACTGAAGCTTGCTTATCCGGGCGAAAAAAATTATCACGATGCGTTTGCTTTTCTGACCTGGTACGGAAACCGTATGGAAGTGTTTGATGGGGAAGAGAAAATCAACGATTATTTCTATACCGGTCAGGAGGCCCTGTTAAGCCTTGGCTATTTTGAGTTTCCGGAGAAACTGAAACTCGTTGTCTATCCTCTGCATCCGGGTGATCCGATTTTTCTGGAAAAGCAGCCGGATGCAGCGGATGGATGTGCCTGCAAAATTGAGAAGCTGCACGTGGAGACGATATTTCGATGAACAGAGAAAGGAAAACGAACATGAACCAGAGTGGATTTATCTATGGAGGGGATTATAACCCGGAGCAGTGGCTTGCGATGCCGGAAATTCTGGAGCAGGATATCGAATATATGAAGGAGGCGCATATCAACGAGGTGACGCTTGGTGTCTTTTCCTGGTCTGTGCTCGAGCCGGAGGAGGGTGTATACCACCTGGAATGGCTGGAAAAGATCATGGATCAGCTGTATAAGAATGAGATTTCAGTAATTCTCTCGACACCGTCTGCAGCACGCCCGAAGTGGCTTGCAGACAAATACCCGGAGGTACTGCGCGTAAACGCGGACCGCACGAAAAATCTGTTCGGCGGACGCCATAATCACTGTTATACTTCGCCGGTTTACCGGGAAAAGGTGGGGAAAATTGATCGCCTGCTGAGCGAGAAGTTTGGAAAGCACCCGGCGGTAAAAATGTGGCACATTTCGAATGAACTGAGTGGAGAATGCCATTGCCCGCTCTGCCAGAAGGCATTTCAGGGGTGGCTGAAGAAAAAATATGAGACGATTGATGCATTGAATATGTCGTGGAATACAACGTTCTGGAGCCATTCGTATCAGAATTTTGAGCAGATTGAGAGTCCGTCCCCAAAGGGTGAGATGGGGCTTCACGGACTGAATCTTGACTGGAAACGGTTTGTGACAGATCAGACAGCAGACTTTGTTGCCTGGGAAAAAGCAGCGATCCGCGCGGGCGGTTCCGAACTTCCGGTGACAATCAACATGATGTATGATTTCCAGGGACTGAATTATCATAAGTTCAAGGATCTGATTGATGTGGTGTCATGGGATAATTATCCGACCTGGCACAAGGAAGCAGAAGAGGTGACTGCGCTTGATGCGGCACTGCAGCACGATTTTATGCGGAGTTTGATGAAAAAACCGTTCCTTCTGATGGAGTCCTGCCCGACAAGCACGAACTGGCAGAGTGTCAGCAAGCTGAAACGGCCTGGGCTTTTAAAGGCGGCATCGCTGCAGGCAGTGGCGCATGGTTCCGACAGTGTCCAGTATTTCCAGATCCGCCAGAGCCGCGGTGCGAGCGAGAAGTTCCACGGGGCGGTCATTGACCACTACGGCGGAAAGGATACGCGCGTGTTCCGTGAGGTGACAGAGACGGGCGAGGCGCTTTTGGATCTGGCGCAGATTGCGGGAAGCACGACGAAGGCACAGGCTGCAATTTTGCATGACTGCGAAAGCCGCTGGGCCATGGAGGATGCGCAGGGACCACGGAATATGGGACTGCATTACATGAATACCGTGAAGAAAGTATATGGCGGTCTTCGGAAACTGGGTGTGAATGTGGATTTCCTTGATATGGAGGAGAGTCTTTCCGGCTACCGGATTGTCTTTGCACCGATGCTGTATCTGTTTCGGGCCGGAATTGAGGAAAAAATCCGGAATTTCGTGGCAGACGGCGGCACCTTTGTGATGACATACTGGTCGGGAGTTGTGGATGAAAACGACCTCTGTTTCCTCGGCGGAACCCCGCACGGACTGATGGATGTATTCGGCCTGCGGAGCACCGAGCTGGACGCATTGTATGATCAGGATGTGAATGCGGGTGTGGGAGAAGGAAAGACATATGAAATCCGAAATTTCTGCGACCTGGTAAAAACGAACGGTGCCGAAACGCTGCTGGCATACCGTGACGATTTCTATGCGGGATATCCGGCACTGACGAAAAATGTATTTGGAGAGGGCGAGGCGTATTATGTCTGCGCAGATTTTGAACAGGCATTTTACGATGACTTCTGCCGGAAATTGGCAGAAGAAAAAGGCCTGGAACGCGCGGCAGCCGAAATCCCGGAAGGGCTCGATGTTGCAACAAGGGAGGATGAGAAATACAAGTATCTGTTTGTACAGAACTACGGAGCTGAACCGCTGCATTTCCGATGGATACGGAAACATACCAGCGATGACGGGAGAGTATGATGGAGTGGTCAGAAGATTTGAGACGGTTGTGTTTCGAAAAGAAAAATAGAAGTTAGGGAATAGAAACAGACGGCAGGCTGTGTGTGAGTACACAGCCTGCCGTCTTTTGAATGGACGGTTATTTCAGTTCCTGTTCCGCCTTTTTCCAGACCTCTTCGTCCAGATCGGTCAGTGCCAGTGCATCGGCGAGTTCACGCACTCGTTTTACGGTGAGATAAAAATAATTCACGCCGCAGGTCAATGTCCGTTTTAAGGAACGGGCAAGGACACTGCCATGCGTTTCCAGCCCGGCGCGGTCGAATTCGGCGAGGTAGCTTCGAGATCGTAGGGAATCTGAAAACATTCGATCTGCCATGTGCTGTTTTCCAGCGTCAGAATCGCGAAATGGGCATGGCCGCCGACTCCATCAAGCGCAAGCCCAAGGGAACCGGGATTCAGGTATGTTTTTTCGGCATATTCTCTTTGCTCCTGCTTGTGGCTGTGCCCGCCGAGCAGGATTGCGGCATCGAGATTTTTCAGATGGGACAGCAAAAGCTCCGGATGCAGACCGAAATTCCCACGGAGTTCTCCGGGCGCGCCGTGACAGAGACGAAGTGCCGGGAAGAGAGATTCGCGGCAGGTATCCGGTGTGATTTCTTCCTGCGGAACAAAAACAGGAATCAGCCGGCCTGATTCATTTATTTTTCCGACCAGAACACCGTCTGTCGGCAGATGTTCGAAAAATTCCAGATCCTGTCCGGTAAGATTCCGAAACGTATAATCCAAAAGTCCGCTTGTCGAGGAACCTGCCTTCCAGTTCTGCGGATGCCGGATATTTTCCAGCAGATATTCTTCCCTGTTTCCCCGCACCAGATAGCAGGGAAACTCCTCCTGCATTTCGCGAAGCACTCTCATCATCCGTTGCGGAAAAGGCCCGTCTGTTACAAAATCTCCCAGCCCGATGATACCGTCGATCTCCTGACTGCGAAGAAATGCCAGCACCTTTGCGAGCGCATAATAATTCCCGTGAAGATCACTGATTACTGCTAATTTCATGTGTCGTCCTTTCTGTGATATTGAGTCAAAAGGTGTTTTGTCCCAACATCTCTCTATATCAAAATTATAAAATGCGAGATACTGTTTCGATTTTATCAGATGGAGAGAAAGAACGCAATTTAAAAACCTGCTGACAGAAAAAGCATGTTATGATAAGATCAAAGGCAGAGAGTTTCGAATATCTTTACTGTCGGAGGGAATGTATGATTAATCGGGAAGACATGCTGGAGCTGACGAGGAGGATGACGCCGGCGCGGACTTCGTTTGTGCGGATGGCGGGTTGCTATACGGATTCGGGTGGGGAGTATGACGGCAGTTTCAACATTCATTTTCTGAAACTGTCCGGTTCGGAAAAGGCCAGGAATCTGGCGATTGCCAAGAAAATTCCGTTTGCGGAATCGAATGAGAAGCTGCGGGAATACCGTTTTCCGGAAACATCCCAGGGGCCGGGCAGTATCTGGCAGATGCTGATGGCGCTGCGGGAATGCGGACTGAAGAACGATGCGCTGTTGGAAACGTTCTATGATATCCTGATCGAAGGATTGCAGATTCACGGGGCTTATGCCATTTACATGTTTTATGACCGGTATGATATTCCTGCAAAGGCTTCCGATAAAGAGCGCCTGGGGGAATCCGAGGAGATGTTCCCCTATCTGATCTGCGCTGTCTGCCCGCTGGTTGGAGAATACGAGCCGGGAAATCCTATCTGTGGATTCCTGTTCCCTGCCTTTGTGGACCGGAGCGGAGATCTGGAACGGTTGATATTTATGCAGAGCGTGCAGCGTGGGGCGATCAGATGGCCAGCATTCTTGGCGCAAAGGCAGAAAATTCAGATGCGGTCTGTAAAAGAAAAAATCAAAATTGACGGATCAAACCAGGTGCTGATGTGCCTGGCAGTAAAAAACTTCCCGGCGAACCTGCATATATCGTTCGCCAAGGGAAGTTTTTTAGATACGGGAGCAGCAGAAGTGCATATTTACTGTGCCATCCCCGCTCCATTCTGTGTAGTTGCTCCGTTTTCCTGCGGATTCTGCGTCTCATTGTCGCCGCCGCTTACCACATCGTCCACCGCGCGGCCGACATCCTCAACGCCCTCACCGACACCACGGGTCACATCTTCAGCGGCGTCGCCGACATCATCTCCAAGGGTATTTCTATCCCCGGTATTTGTACCGTTCGTACCGTTGGCATTCCCATCGGTGCCCTCCGTCACATCATTTACATTGTCGTTTGACGGCATCTCTGTCGTATGGACATCGTTTCTGTTATCCGTCTGTCCCATGTCGCTCTCCGTGTTGGTATTGCCATTTCCGGTGTCATTCGTGGTGTTGTTTCCACAGGCCGTCATCCCGGCCAGTAATACCGCCAATGCCAGCGTCATATACACTCTTCTGATTTTTCTCATCTTCAAAATCTCCTTTCCCTAACAGTGTCTGGACAGTTGCTAGTATTTGAAAAATGCCGGAAAATATACGGAAAAAAGAGGCTTTTGGAAATCTTGACAAAGGAAGAAAAAAACACTAAAACAAAAAGTACGAAAACGGACTAAAAACGAAAACAGGATATATCGAAATGGAAGTCAATCCGGCAAACCGGCGGGAAAAAATCATCAGTCTGACTGAAACGGGAAAACAGTATGCGAGAGAGCTGGTTCTTCCGCTGTTTCAGTCCGAGGAGGAAGCTGCGGCGCAGTTTACGGAGCAGGAGATGACAGAAGCAATCCGGATGCAGGAAAAATTTGCCGACGCACTGGCAAAGAGTATGGAGGAAAAGGTATCCATAGTTCACAATCTGTCCGCTTCGTGATATGATAACAGCAGAATTCGAAAAGGAGAGAAAGAGAATGAAAGAAGAACTGAAGAAATCCCTTCGCACCTACGGCGCCTGCTGCTGCTCGGTGTGACCGGCGTTCCGCTCGGTGCGGCAGTCGGTCTGATTGAGGCGCTGTTCTGCCGTCTGCTTTTGAAAGTCACGGCTATTCGCGTGGCACATCTTTTCTGGTGTCTGCCGTTTCTCGCTATGGCAGGTCTTGTGATCGTGGCAGTCAATCAGAAATTCGGTGGCAGGGGAAAAGGAGGCATGAGTCTGATTTTTGATGTAGCGTATGAGGAGGAGACAGAGCTTCCGCTTTGCATGATTCCGCTGGCAATGCTCTCAACGGCGTTGACGCATCTGTTCGGTGGAAGTGCCGGCAGGGAGGGTGTTGCCGTTCAGATCGGTGCTGTGTTTTCCTATTTTGCCGGTAAAAAATTACCGTTTAAAAACGCGCCCGGTATCTTTCTGGTAACCGGTATGGCCGCCGGCTTTGCGGGCATGTTCGGAACGCCGATTGCAGCTGTGATCTTTGCAGTAGAAGTGCTCGCTGCAGGTGAAATGCGGTACGAGGCACTGCTTCCGGCGTTTACCGCATCTTTCTCTGCGAGCGCTGTAGCTTCCCTGCTTGGAATCCGCAAAGAAAATCTGGCTGTCCACATCAGCGAAAGCCTGACACCGTTCCTGCTGGTGCGTCTGATTACACTTGGTATTATTTTTGGAATCACAGGCGGCCTCTTCGCCTGGTGCTTAAAGCACACGAAAAAATATCTCGGCGAAAAAATCAAAAATCCGCTGGTGCGTGTTTTCTCCATCGGTGTTATCCTTAGCATTCTGTTCCTGCTTCTGTACCGCGGACGGTATTGCGGCTTTGGAACGAATCTGGTGGAAGCGGTATTTCATGGGGAAAAGGTATATGCATATGACTGGGCGCTGAAATTTATCCTGACAATTCTGACGCTGTCCGCCGGGTTTCAGGGCGGCGAGGTAACACCGCTGTTTACCATCGGAGCAACCCTGGGAGCAGTCCTTGGCAATCTGTTCGGTATTCCGGTGGAGCTTTCCGCGGCGCTTGGCTATGCGGCGGTTTTCGGCGGCGGAACCAATACCTTACTGGCGGCTATTTTCATTGGCGGCGAGATTTTTGGCTACGATTATCTGCCATATTTCTTTATTGTCTGCACCGCGGCCTACGTATCAACCGCAACAGCTCGATCTATTCCCGCCAGAAACTGACGAAATACAGCTGCTGATAACAGAAACGTCACAAAGTTATCACACACCGTTACGTGTTACAGTTCACTGGTGCCCAGCGAACTGTAACATTCGCAACCCTCATTTAAAGTTTTGCTTCGCAAAAGGAGGGTTGCTCACACCTGAAACATGTTCTTACGCAGCGAAACAGCAAGTGTTTCACTGCTGGGTGAACAGTAACGGTTACGTTACGATACGGGTTGACGCGTTTCCGGGAATGAGGTTATACTAGAGGTATCATATACGAAAAAGGAGTAACGAATTATGAAAGGTATCGTACTTGCCGGAGGTTCCGGCACACGTCTTTATCCGTTAACTATGGTAACATCGAAACAGCTTCTCCCGATCTATGACAAGCCGATGATCTATTATCCGCTGTCTGTTCTTATGAATGCAGGCATCCGCGACATCCTGATCATCTCCACCCCGCAGGACACCCCGCGTTTCGAGGCACTGCTCGGAGACGGCCATCAGTTCGGTGTACAGCTTTCCTACAAGGTACAGCCAAGCCCGGACGGACTGGCACAGGCCTTCATCATCGGCGAGGAGTTCATCGGGGATGATTCCGTTGCCATGGTGCTCGGCGACAACATCTTCTTCGGACACGGTCTGAACAAACGCCTGAAAGCAGCAGTAGAAAACGCTGAGACCGGAAAAGGCGCAACCGTATTCGGCTATTATGTAGATGATCCGGAGCGTTTCGGGATCGTAGAATTTGACTCCGAGGGAAAAGCCATCTCCATCGAAGAGAAACCGGAGAAACCGAAATCAAACTATTGTGTTACAGGTCTGTACTTCTATGACAACAAAGTCGTAGAGTATGCAAAGAACCTGAAACCGTCACCGCGCGGAGAACTTGAGATCACCGACCTGAACCGGATCTATCTGGAAGACGGCAGCCTGAACGTTGAGCTTCTCGGACAGGGCTTCACCTGGCTGGATACCGGTACACATGAGAGTCTGGTAGAGGCAACCAACTTCGTAAAAACCATCGAGACCCATCAGCACCGCAAGATTGCGTGCCTCGAGGAGATCGGTTACCTGAACGGCTGGATCGGCAAAGACCAGCTTCTGACCGACATCGAGCCGCTGAAGAAAAACCAGTACGGCCAGTACCTGATGGACGTGATGAACGGAAAATATATCGACAAATAAAAGCGAACAGCGTTGAAGAAAACTGCCCCGGAAGAAAAATCCGGGGCAGTTTTTGAAAAAAAGTGCTTGACCATGACATAACGTCATCCTTTATACTCATGGTACAAACAGAAATCAGACTGAAAAACAAGAGACAGACAAAACATAACGATAACAAAATCAGAAAAAAGGAGAACCATTATGAGAGTATTTGTAACAGGTGTAAAAGGCCAGCTCGGCCATGACGTCATGAATGAACTTGCAAAACGCGGTCATGAAGGAATCGGCGTTGATATTGAAGAAATGGATATCACCGATGCAGAAAGCGTAAGAAAAGTCATTACCGAAGCAAACCCGGATGTCGTAATCCACTGTGCAGCATGGACCGCTGTAGACCTTGCTGAGATGATGACAAAAAAGAAAAAGTACATCAGGTCAATGCAGTCGGAACCGAGAACATCGCAAAAGTCTGCCATGACCTTGACTGCAAAATGATCTACATCTCCACCGACTACGTATTCGACGGCCAGGGTACCCGCCCGTGGGAGCCGGATGATGAGCGTCATCCGCTGAACGTATACGGCCAGACGAAATACGAGGGAGAGCTCGCGGTAGAGAAATGGGTGAAAAAATTCTACATCGTCCGCATCGCATGGGTATTCGGCGTGAACGGAAAGAACTTCATCAAGACCATGCTGAACCTTGGAAAGACACACGATCATCTGACTGTTGTAGATGATCAGGTAGGAAGCCCGACCTACACCTACGACCTGTCCCGCCTGCTTGTTGACATGGCAGAGAAAGAGAACTACGGCCGCTACCATGCAACAAACGAGGGACTCTGCTCCTGGTATGAGTTCGCCTGCGAGATTTTCAAACAGGCCGCTGAGATCGATCCGGCTTACGGAAAAGTAAGTGTATCACCGGTAAGCTCTGACCAGTACCCGGCAAAAGCAAAACGTCCGTCCAACAGCCGCATGAGCAAAGAGAAACTGACCGAGAACGGATTCGAAAAACTGCCGACCTGGCAGGATGCGCTGCACAGATATCTGCGCGAGATCGAATTCTGATAGCAAACCCCGAAAATAATGCAAAAAAGCAGTTCTGAATTTTTTTATCCTCTTCCGGCAAGAAGACACGTTCTGCGGTGGGAGATGAATTTGGTTTCTGAGATTGCTATAAACATTTCCAATAGGCGGAGCCCCAGGTAAAACGGGGGCTCCTTTTTCTTATGCCAAACCCATGCATTCAACAGGAAGAATGCCCTTTTTTCTTTTGTGAATATTGACAGAAAATGCCGTTAAAATTCTCACATCGGATCCGGGTATTTCTGTTGACATTTGAACATGCAATTGCCATTATGAAAGCAGAATCTTTACGTATCCGGCAGGGGGCAGGAACGTGAAGATGACAAAAGAAGGCATGGGGGATGAAGCAATGAAAAAGAGTCTGTTTTACCGGGCAAAAAAGATGCCGCCATCTGCGCAGATCATGCTGCTGTTTGCCGTCGAGGGTGTATTTCTGCAATATATCACATCGATTAACGGTTTCGGTCTGAATCTGTATGCGACAAACATGGGTGCAACCGACAGTCAGATCGGCATTATCCAGATGGTGCCGAACATTGTAGCGTGTGCAGCATTGCTGCCGCTTGGAATTCTGGCGGATCATCTGAAGTCGACAAAGACGATACCGCTGCTTACGCTTCTTATGATGTGTGCCGGTTATGCATTTCTTGGCAGTGTACCGGCACTCGGCGAGAGACGTATGGATCTGTTTTTTGTATCGCTGGCATTTACTGCGGGTGCACTTGCCATCTACAATGCGCAGTGGCAGGCGATGTTCGGTGCTGCGGTTTCACTGCGGCAGCGAAACGATGTCTATGCCTTTCGGAATCAGTTCATGTTTGTGATTGGCATTCTTGCACCGGTGATCTGCGGGATTCTGATGGGAAGATGCCACACGGCCGATGGAAAACTTCTGGTACTCCGAAGCTTCTTTTATCTGTGTGCTGTCTGCGTTTGTTGCAGGCCGCTGCAATCAAAAAAATTCCGGTGAAACAGCAGGAGGAGGGCAAAGCTCCGGCAGAAGCGGGAAATGCATCCTCACGTTTTTCTGTTTCTGACCTGCTGGAGGCGATCACAAGTGTGGGAAAAATAAAGCATTGCGCTGGTTCTTCGTGCCGGTGGTCTTTTTCTATATCACCTGGCAGCTTGACTGGAGCATGTGGTATTTAGGACAGGTCAAATACTGCAAAATGTCGGAGATGACACTTTCCATCTGCAACGGTGTTTTCAATATCGGTCAGCTTGCGGCAGTTGGAATGATCGCGAAGGTTGTCCGGAAAAAATCGCCGGATTTTGCACTGATTTTCGCCGGGATCGGTCTTTGCTTCTGCCCGGTTATCATGATTCTGGCTCCTCATCTGCCCTGGCGTACCGCGGGGTTGCTTTTATTGTTCTGATGACGGTTCTGAATGCTCGCAGTGTGCCGTTGCACTTTGCACGATACAGATTCTCTTAAATGCCGCGCCGGAAAAGAACCGTTCGCTTTTGATCAGCCTCTTTACGATGATTACAACGCTGACCAACAGTGTTCTGCCGCTGCTTGGTGTCCGTCTGTATACGGCACTTGGGGCAGATCTTACGGCACTGTACCGGTTCAATCTGATAGATCTTGGGGTTCGCATTTTATCCACACTCGGGCTGGTATGGCGTTATCAGAAGGCGAAAAAAGATGGCTTTCTGACAAAGATTTCGGATTGAGACGGGCCGTAAAAGCCGAAAATAACATTTACAACAGGAACGATATCGTGTATGATAAATGTGGCTTTCTTTGCACGTATGGAAAAGAGAAGCGCAAAAAGGAGTTTAAACAATGAAATGGAATAAATTTACATTAAAAACAAGATCGGAAGTGGAAGACATTGTGATCTCCACTCTGGCCGATGTGGGAATCGAAGGCGTGGAAATTCAGGACAAACAGCCTTTGACCGAGAGCGACAAACAGCAGATGTTCGTGGATATCATGCCGGATATTCCGGATGACGACGCATTGCCTACCTGAATTTTTACCTCGATGTGGATGAGGACAAGGAGAAGGTTCTTGCAGATGTCCGCGCGGCACTTGCAGAAATGCAGGAGTTCCTGGACCTTGGAGAGTGCACCATCACAGAGTCTGAGACAGAGGACAAGGACTGGATCAACAACTGGAAACAGTATTTCAAACAGTTCTATGTGGACGACATTCTGATCATCCCGTCCTGGGAGGAAGTAAAGCCGGAAGACCGGGATAAAATGATCATCCATATCGATCCGGGCACAGCCTTTGGAACGGGTATGCATGAGACAACACAGCTTTGCATCCGTCAGTTAAAGAAATATGTGACAAAGGATACCGAGCTGCTTGATGTCGGAACCGGAAGCGGTATTCTTTCGATTATTGCACTGAAGCTTGGTGCGCGTCATGCGGTCGGAACAGACCTCGATCCGTGTGCGGTTCCTGCGGTTGAGGAAAACAAAGAAGTCAATGGAATTCCGGTAGAAGCTTTTGATATGATGATCGGAAATATCATTGATGACAAAGAAGTACAGGACAGAGTCGGATACGAGAAATACGATATCGTTACCGCCAATATTCTTGCAGATGTTCTCGTTCCGCTGACGCCGGTAATCGTACACCAGATGAAGCCGGGCGCTGTTTATATCACATCCGGCATTCTCGATGTGAAAGAGGAAGTTGTCAAAGAGGCAGTCGTTGCAGCGGGACTTGAAGTGGTTGAAGTTACACATCAGGGCGAATGGGTTTCCGTTACAGCAAGAAAACCGATGTAAATTAAGAAAAGCGAAACACCAGAAGAGAAAGAGAACAGATTCATGTACCGTTTTTTTGTAGAAGAAAGTCAGATTTATGACGGCACTGTCCACATCACGGGCAGTGACGTTAATCACATCAAAAATGTGCTCCGCATGCGGCCGGGCGAAAAAATACTGGTCAGTACCGGAGGCGAAAAGGAATATCATTGTGCCGTTTCGGATTTTCCGGAAGGGGAGGTTCTTGCCGCAGTAGAAGAAGTCACAGCAGCAGACAGAGAACTCCCGTCCGGAATTGTACTGTTTCAGGGTCTGCCAAAAGGTGACAAAATGGAATTGATCATCCAAAAAGCAGTGGAACTTGGTGCGACGGAAATTGTTCCGGTGGAGATGAAACGCTGCGTTGTGAAGCTGGACCGGAAAAAGGCGGAAAAGAAAGCAGAGCGTTGGCAGACGATCGCGCTTGGTGCGGCAAAGCAGTCCAAACGGATGCAGATTCCGACGGTACACATGCCTGTTACATTTCAGCAGGCGCTTGCAATGATAGCAGAATCAGACGTTCGCCTGATGCCGTATGAGAACGCAGAGGGGATGGAAGGAACGAGAAGAATTCTGGAATCCATTGAACCGGGTGAATCTATTGCGATCCTGATCGGACCGGAGGGCGGCATCGACGAAGCGGAAGTGGAAATGGCCATGAAGGAAAAGGTAGAGCCGATTACGCTCGGAAAGCGCATTCTGCGCACGGAAACGGCCGGAATGACCGTGCTTTCCATTCTGGTGTATCTTTTAGAAGGAAGGGAACGAACAAGATAATGGAAGCATATCTGGACAATTCCGCAACCACCTGTGTTTATCAGGAAACCGCAGATCTCGTCTGTGATCTGATGGTAAATCATTATGGAAATCCGTCTGCGATGCATCAAAAAGGGGTAGAAGCAGAACAATATATCAGAACCGCCCAGGAAACGCTGGCAAAGATTCTGAAAGTCAAAGAAAAAGAAATTTTCTTTACCTCCGGTGGCACAGAGTCCGACAACTGGGCGCTCGTCGGAACAGCAATGGCAAATAAGAGAACGGGAAACCACATTATCACAAGCGCGATCGAGCACCCGGCCGTGTCGGCACCGCTGGCATTTCTGGAGGAGCAGGGGTTCCGTATTACGCGCCTGCCGGTAAATAAAGAAGGCCTTGTGGATGTGAACGAACTCGAAGAAGCGATCACGCCGGAGACGATTCTCGTTTCGATTATGTATGTCAACAATGAGATCGGTGCTGTTGAGCCAATCGGGGAGATCGGACGCAGAATCAAGGCGAAAAATCCGAAAACGTATTTTCATGTCGATGCGATCCAGGCGTTCGGCAAATACCGGATTTATCCGAAACGGATGGGCATCGACATGCTCTCCGTGAGCGGCCACAAGATCCACGGACCGAAGGGAAGCGGCTTTTTATATATTGATGAGAAAGTAAAAATCCGTCCGCTGATCTTAGGCGGCGGCCAGCAGAACGGCATGCGTTCCGGAACCGACAATGTGCCGGGCATCGCAGGCCTTGCGAAATCCGCTGAGATCGTTTACAAGCATTTTGACGAGCAGACCGCGCAGATGCGTGCCTGCAAACACCGTCTGATCGAAGGCTTACGGGAGCTGGACGATGTGGTCATCCATGGCATGCCGGAAGAAGAGGGTGCGCCGCAGATTGTCAATGCATCATTCTTAAATGTGCGCAGTGAAGTGCTGCTACACACGCTGGAGGACCGCCAGATCTACGTTTCCGCCGGAAGCGCCTGCTCATCACACAAGAGAGCCGGAAGCCCGACGCTGACTGCCATCGGCGCATCGAAAGCCGAGATGGAGTCTGCCGTGCGGTTCAGCTTCAGCGAATTTACGACACTGGAACAGATTGATTATACCCTGGATACGCTGCGCGAGGTACTGCCGAGCTGCGCAGATTTACCAGGAAATAATAGAAAGAGGAAAATTATGATTACAATACAGCCGGAAATTGAAATCCTGAGCACCGAATCCTACGAGGATATGCTGCGCCGGATCGAGAAAATCGGAAGAGTCTGCTACAAGAGCGAGGAGCGCATTGGAGAAGGCACTGCAGAGAAATTCATCGCAGGCATCATCAAACGCGGCCATGAATCCGTCATTGAGCACGGCTCCATCACCGTAAAAGTAACGTGCGACCGCGGCGTGACCCATGAGATCGTCCGCCACCGTATCGCAAGCTACAGCCAGGAGAGCACCCGCTACTGCAACTATTCGAAAGATAAATTTGGAAACCAGATCACCTGTATCGACCTGGCAACCGGATTTTCCTATGATCTGGACGACGAGAACGACCGTAAAAAATACGAGGTATGGCAGAAAGCAATGGAAGCTGCAGAGCAGTATTACTTCCAGATGCTCGAACTCGGAGCAAAGCCGGAGGAGGCAAGAAGCATTCTTCCGAACTCCCTGAAAACCGAGATCGTCATGACCATGAACTTAAGAGAGTGGCGCCACTTTATCCGGCTTCGAAGCGCCAACGCCGCACATCCGCAGATGCGTCAGGTATCTGAACTGATCCTGAAGAAATTTTCTGAGGAATATCCTCTGTTCTTCCGCGATCTGGCTGAGAAAAAAGGAGAATAAAAAACGATGATGTACAAAGCATTTCTGGTAAAATATGCCGAGATCGGCATTAAAGGAAAGAACCGTCATCTGTTCGAAAAAGCACTCTGCTTACAGATGGAGCACGCGCTTGCCCCGGTAGACGGAATTTTCCAGGTCACCCGTGAGATGGGACGAATCTATGTCAACACCGAAGGAGACTTTGATTACGAGGGCGCTGTCGATGCGCTGACAAGAGTTTTCGGTATCGCCGAGATCTGCCCGGTTGTCATTTTAGAGGACACCGGCTTTGAAGATCTGGCAGAGGCAGTGGTTTCCTACGTGAAAGAGCTGTACCCGACCGAGGAGAAAACCTTTAAGGTATGCGCACGCCGTGCGAACAAAAACTATCCGATGCACACAATGGAAGTCAACTGCGAGCTGGGCGGCCGCATCCTCGATATCTGCCCGAACCTCAAAGTAGACGTTCACGAGCCGGATATCTATCTGAACGTCGAGCTGCGTCAGAAGATTTATCTGTACTGCGAGAGCATCGCAGGCCCTGGCGGTATGCCGGTCGGCACAAACGGACAGGCCATGCTGCTGCTTTCCGGCGGTATCGACAGCCCGGTTGCCGGATACATGATCGCAAAACGCGGTGTTAAGATTGATGCCGTTTACTTCCACGCTCCGCCGTACACCAGCGAGAGAGCCAAACAGAAGGTTGTGGATCTTGCAAAACTCGTTGCACGCTACAGCGGCCCGATCCGTCTGCATGTGGTCAACTTCACCGAGATCCAGCTTGCAATCTACGAAAAATGCCCGCACGACGAGCTGACCATCATCATGCGCCGTTATATGATGAAGATCGCAGAAGCGTTTGCACGTCAGGACAAATGCCTTGGCCTGATCACCGGAGAGAGTATCGGACAGGTGGCAAGCCAGACGATGCATTCCCTCGCCGTTACCAACGAAGTCTGCACCATGCCGGTCTTCCGTCCGCTGATCGGTTTCGACAAACAGGAGATCGTCGATATTTCCGAAAAAATCGGTACGTACGAGACATCCGTTCTGCCGTATGAGGACTGCTGCACGATCTTCGTTGCAAAGCATCCGGTGACAAAACCGAACCTGAATGTCATCAAATGCTCCGAGCGCCATCTGGACGACGTGATCGATGAGATGATGGAACGCGCAGTTTCTACCGCAGAGACGATCGAGGTCTGCTAAGGAAAACTTGCTTTAAAGAACAAAAAGGCCGATCTTGTTTTGGGGGTTCTGAAAAACAAGATCCGGTCCTGATGATAAACAAAGACAAAAAAAGAGCCGCGGCGAGTGCGCGGCCCTTATGTTCTATCGTAATTATACAATGTACGGAGCAAGAACATCAAGTACGGTCTGAAGAGCATCTCCATCAGCATGGACGTTCAGGTCGATCGGTTTGGAAAGGTCGAGGCTGAAGATTCCCATGATGGATTTTGCGTCGATTACGTATCTTCCGGATACCAGATCGAAATCAAAATCGAATTTGGAAATGTCGTTGACGAAAGATTTTACTTTGTCGATAGAATTAAGAGAAATCTGTACTGTTTTCATGTTTGTAATCCTCCCTGTTATTTGGTTAACATTATTTATTACCCTCATTTAACAGCTTTATCTTACCGTCTGGAGGGGAAAAAGTCAATGCGAAAACATACAAAGATAAAGTGGAATCTTCGTGATTTTTAATAATAAAGATGAAGAAGAAAGGAGTATGGCATGAAAAAAACGGTAGCTTTGCATAATCTTGGATGTAAAGTGAACGCATATGAGCTGGAAGCCATCCAGCAGCTCCTCGAAAACAGAGGGTACGAGATCGTGCCTTTTGCACCGGGAGCGGATGTTTACATTATCAATACGTGTACCGTGACGAACATTGCGGACCGGAAATCGCGGCAGATGCTGCACAAAGCGAAAAAGATGAATCCCGATGCTGTTGTCGTGGCCTGCGGCTGTTATGTGCAGGCGGCTGGGGAAAAACTCGAAGAGGATACGGCGATTGATCTGATCATCGGAAATAATAAGAAGAAAGATCTTGTGGATATTCTGGAAAACTTTCTGGCAGAACGTGAGGACGGTGGAAAACCATCCGACGCGGAGTGTAAGAGCTTCCTCGTGGATATGACACACAACCGTGAGTACGAGACACTCTCGATCAGCAAAACGGCGGAGCACACCCGCGCATTCCTGAAAGTACAGGATGGATGCAATCAGTTCTGTACTTATTGTATTATCCCGTACGCGCGCGGCAGAGTCAGAAGCCGCCGCCAGAGTGATGTGGTAGAAGAAGTAAAACGTCTGGTGGAGGCCGGATACCAGGAAGTCGTGCTGACCGGTATCCACCTTTCCTCCTACGGACTCGATTTCCCGGAGGGCGAAAAAGAGACGCTGCTCGACCTGATCCGCGCTGTTGATGCAGTGGACGGCATCAGAAGAATCCGTCTCGGATCCCTGGAGCCGGGCATCATCACCGAAGAGTTTGCAGAGGCGATCGCCGCAATGCCGAAGGTGTGCCCGCATTTCCATCTTTCGCTGCAGAGCGGAAGCAATGGAACACTGAAGCGGATGAACCGGAAATATACCGCAGAAGAATACAAACACAAATGCGATCTGCTGCGTAAGGTATATGGAAATCCGGCGCTGACGACCGATGTGATTGTCGGTTTCCCGCAGGAGAGTGAGGAGGAGTTTGAAGAGTCGCGCGCCTTTGTCGAGGACATTCATTTCTTCGAGACTCACATCTTCAAGTATTCGAGAAGAGAAGGCACCCGCGCCGCAGCGATGGCAGGCCAGATTCCGGAGCAGGAGAAGACGAAGCGCAGCCACGTTCTGCTGGAACTGGACGAGAGACGGAGACAGGAATATATGGAAGGCTTCCATCGGAAAAGAGCTGGAAGTGCTCATGGAAGAAGAAGTCGAGATCGACGGCGTCCGTTACTGGACGGGACACACGAGAGAATATCTGCGCGTTGCCGTTCTTTCAGAAGGAAATCTTATGAATCAGATGGTGCTTGTCACCCCGGCGAGAATCCATGGAAAAGACTGTCTGATGTAGGAAATGATACCAATCCGGAAGATCTGATAGAAAAAAGAGCCGGAACGAAAAAGTTCGTTGCACTTTTTGAGGGTTCGTGGTAGAATACCCCGTGAGCCTGCAAAAAGGCGGACAGACGAAGAAGAAAAACAGCGGCTGGCAGAACGAACGAAGAAGTGAGGGATGTCGGCTGCTTTCACGTCTAAAAAAGTATAATCTGTAATTCGTAGTAATTCGTAATGAAATGTTCGGCCGCAGATGCGGCAAAGGGTAAAAATCGTGATCAAAGAAGAGATTGTCAGAGAACTTATGCAATTGCAGGGGAAGATGCGGTACAGACCGCAGAACCGATGAAAAATCATACGACCTTCCGCGTGGGCGGTCCGGCAGATTATTTCGTCGCTCCTCATACAGAAGAAGAAATCAGAGAAATCGTGGCTCTCTGCGAAAAAAAAGAGATTCCGTGGTTCGTCACCGGAAACGGCAGCAATCTCGTTGTAAGTGACGAGGGCTACCACGGTGTGATTCTTTCGGTTTACAAAAACTTTCAGGGAATCGAAGTGGAAGGAAACAGAATCCGGGCGAAAGCCGGAAGCATGCTCGTATCCATCAGCCAGGCGGCAAGAGAAGCCGGTCTTTCCGGTATGGAGTTTGCCTCCGGAATCCCTGGAACTTTAGGCGGCGGCGTCCGTATGAACGCGGGAGCTACGGCGGAGAGATGAAGGATATTGTACAGAATGTCACTGTACTCACAAGAGATGGTGAGATCCGGGAACTGGAAAAAGAAGAGCTCGGCTTCGGCTACCGTGCCAGCATCATTAAAGACAGAGGCTACGTCGTACTTGGAGCAGAACTTATGCTTGTTCCGGGAGATAAAGAAGAAATTCTTGCCCGCATGCAGGAATTGAAAAACAAGCGGGTAGAGAAACAGCCGCTCGAGTATCCGAGCGCCGGCAGCGCATTCAAGCGGCCGGAAGGCTATTTTGCAGGCAAGCTTGTGATGGATGCCGGGCTTTCCGGCTACGCAGTCGGCGGTGCAAAAGTATCGGAAAAACACTGCGGCTTCCTGATCAATGCAGGCGGTGCAACCGCATCGGATGTGATGGAACTGATCCGTCAGATCCAGGCAAAAGTAAAAGAACAGTTTGGCGTACAGCTTGAGCCGGAAATCCAGTTCCTCGGGGAATTCTGATTTTCGTTATCCACCAAAGGAGAAAAAACATGCGTTTTGTAATTGTGACCGGCATGTCCGGTGCGGGAAAAAGTACAGCGTTGAAAATGCTGGAGGACGCGGAATATTTCTGCGTCGATAACCTTCCGATCCCGCTGGTTGAAAAATTTGCACAGCTTACCGCCGACGGTACTTCCGGAGAAATCCAGAAAGTGGCAGTCGGAATCGATATCCGAAGCGGCCAGGCGCTCCCGGACCTGCAGAATGTTCTGGAGTGGATGAGCATCAACGGAATCTGCTATGAGATCCTGTTTCTGGACGCGTCCGATGACGTGCTGGTCAAACGATACAAAGAGACGAGAAGAACGCACCCGCTGGCAGGCCTTGGACGGTGGATGAGGGAATTAGAAAAGAGCGCAAAGCACTTGAGTTCCTGAAAAAAGATGCGGACTACATTCTCGATACGAGCCAGCTTCTCACAAGAGAGCTGAAAGCGGAGCTCGATAAGATTTTCGTGCAGGATCAGAAATTCAAAAATCTGATGATCACCGTGCTCTCATTTGGATTCAAATACGGAATCCCGGCGGATTCGGACCTTGTTTTCGATGTGCGGTTCCTGCCGAATCCTTACTACGTAGAAGGCATGCGCCCGCTCTCCGGCAACGATGCTCCGGTGCGGGATTATGTGATGGGATTTGAGACAGCGCAGGTGTTTGCGGAAAAATTAGAGGATATGATCCGTTTTCTGATTCCGAATTATATTTCCGAGGGCAAGCATCAGCTCATTATCAGCATCGGCTGCACCGGTGGAAAACACCGTTCCGTAACCCTTGCCAACGAGCTGTACCGGCGTCTTTCCAACGCGAAGGACTATGGAATCCGGATTGAGCACCGGGATCTGGAAAAAGACGCCATCCGAAAAGGAATTTAGAGGTGGAAGGATGTCATTCTCAAGCGAGGTAAAAGAGGAATTATCGAGACATCTTCCGACGGCACGCCACTGCCAGATTGCGGAAACAGCGGCGATCCTGTCACTCTGCGGACAGATTTCCGAGAAGGACGGGACGATACGGATTCAGACAGAGAATGCGTATGTGGCAAGAAGTACTTTACTTTATTGAAAAAAACATTTAATATAGAGGCAGACTTGCAGTTAAGCTGAATCAGAAGGAAAATACGTATCTGATCCGCGTAAATGACAGGGAAGAAACCCGTCAGATTCTGCAGGCAATGAAGTTACACGAGACAGACCGGCAGTTAACAATGCCGATTCCGGCTGTTGTGGTACAGCGTCAGTGCTGCAGACGGGCATTTCTGCGGGGCGCATTTTTAGCGTCCGGTTCCATCAGCGATCCCAACCGGTTTTACCATCTCGAAATTGTCTGCCCCGATGCGCCGAGAGCAGAACAGGTGCAGGAACTTCTGAAAAGCTTTGGAATTGATGCACGGATCGTTCTCCGGAAAAACCACCATGTGGTTTATATGAAAGAAGGCGCACAGATTGTGGAGATGCTTGGCATCATGGAAGCCAACATCGCACTTATGAATCTGGAAAACGTGCGGATCTTAAAAGAAATGCGCGGCAGTGTCAACCGAAAGGTGAACTGTGAAACTGCCAACATCAACAAAACGGTCAGCGCGGCGATCCGCCAGATCGAAGATATCCGGTATATCGAAGAAACCACAGGCTTTTCTTCTCTGCCGGAACCGCTGGAGCAGATGGCAAGGCTCCGCTTACAATACCCGGAAGCATCGCTTCTGGAACTGGGCAAGATGTTAACGCCGGTTGTTGGTAAATCCGGAGTTAATCATAGATTAAGGAAACTAAAAGAGATTGCAGAAGATTTGCGAAGGAAACAAGGAGGAGAAGTATTATGATTAAGAAACCAATCACAATTCGTCTTTCAAGCGGCCTGGAGGCGAGACCAGTTGCCATGCTGGTACAGGTAGCGAGCCAGTACGAAAGTGAAATCTACGTCGAGAGCGGCAGAAAAAAAGTAAATGCGAAGAGCATTATGGGTATGATGACACTTGGTCTGGACAATGGCGAGGAAGTTACCGTGACCGCAAACGGAAAAGACGAGAGCGAAGCCATGGACGGCGTTGAAAAATATTTAAGCAGTCCTTTTGCTGAATAATCTTACTGCACTTATAGCATGAACATAGAGCAAAACGCATGTCAGAAAATTTTGACATGCCGTTTTGCTATGCTTTTTTATGTGAAATCAGACGAAAATCAGACCACGTTCTTCGCGCGGAACCAGTAGGTATAGAAATAGGAAAAACCGAGCGATTCATACAGTGTGATCGCAGGCGTGTTTCCCTCGACAACCTGAAGATATGCTTTCGTTGCACCGAGCCGGATTCCCTCGGAGAGGATTGTGCGGCAGATCGAGGAAGCGTAGTGGCGGTGGCGGTACGCAGGATGCACATGGATGGCATAGACACCGACGTAATCGCGGTCGCGGATGCCAAGGCCGGTGGCAACGATCGTTCCGGTTTCATCCTGGATGGAGGTACAGATGGTTTCTTTTGGAATAGCGCGGTACATCGAAGGAACGACCATGCGGTGCATCACGTTCGTCGTGCTCTTTAAAGCAAAGAGGCTGTCAATCCATTTCGGCGGGATAAAGCTGCTGACGGTCACGGCAACGGCAGGATCCTTTTTGGCAAGTTCGCCAGATCCATTGTCATGACGTGCGTCGTGTGCTGGACTACATAGCCGCGGTCGGCGAGCATTGCATCAAAGCCGGGATTGACAAACGGACTGATCTTGAAAATTGCCGGTGTACCCCAGCGACGGTAGATCTCCTCACAGTACTGCACTTTTTCCTCCACCGGAATCGTGGACGGCCCGATCTGCTCGACGCTGTTGGTCCGGTGTGTATAAAAATAAGAAAAACGAAGAATCCATCCGTCGTACAGCTCGATCTGGTGAGACGGCCATGCGTTCAGGGAAAGATCTTCGATGGTTTTGATCAGTGTATTCATATGAAAGTATTCCCCCTTTGGTTATGCATATAGTATAGAAGAAACAGGACAGATCTTCAAGAAAAAATCGAAAAATTCGACACGCGGAACCGGGCGGCCGGGACACGATGCGTAACGTTTCTTGCATAATCGAAGAAAAGGGGTTATAATAGGGGGCAAAGACTGAGAATACAAGGAGAATTGAATATGTCAAAATTACTGAAGGTAATTGTGAATACGCTGCTTCTGCTTGCAATCCTGTCAGCAGGCGCACTGGTGATTCCGCCGTTTGCCGGCATCACGACACTTGTCTCAGACGGGATGGGAAATACCAACATTTCCCGCGGCGCTGTCACGTACGCAAAGAAGACAGATACGTCATCGGTTGCGACGGGAGACAAAATCCTGGTTGATGACAATTCCGGAAAGTATATCTATACGATACAGTCCCTCGACATCGCTGCCGGAACCGCATCCGTAAAAAATGTGATCAGTGGAGACACAACGGAAATTACCGTGAGAGCAACCGTGAGCAAAGTGATCATCACGATTCCGGTGATTGGCTTTCTGTCGATGGCGGCGCAGAGCAGAGAGGGAATCATGATCATCGGACTTGCCATTCTGTTTCTGGTCATTCTGTTCATCCTTTCCGAGGTATGGAAACGTGATGAAGAAGAGGA
>ENA-OQDE01000003-OQDE01000003.1-human-gut-metagenome-genome-assembly--contig:-NODE-3-length-132464-cov-3.005773_pt1 | contig 132464 bp, 134 predicted proteins | sample MGYA00242768_ERZ504595 | MGnify/ENA primary metagenome ERZ504595 (study PRJEB26092, sample SAMD00036307) | human gut metagenome | host: Homo sapiens | study: EMG produced TPA metagenomics assembly of...
GTGAAACAAAACGGGCTTGGATATTGCCATGCAAGGTTCATCGCCGCCGGATTTGCAGGGATAGCCTTCTTTATCCCAACTGCACATTATGTACAGTTGACTCTTGCTTTTTTCTGGTTGCTAGCCTTCAGCTCCGCTACACATGACATCGCTGCAGATGGTTTCTATATGCTCGGACTCAATAATAAGGAACAATCTTTCTTTGTCGGTATCCGGAATACCTTCTATCGGCTTGCAACATTTTCGGGCAGGGAATTCTTGTCATGCTGGCAGGATGGTTGGAAACATCACAAAACAATATTCCCTTGGCATGGAGTATTACATTCTACCTTCTTGCAGGATTGTTTCTTGCTCTTACTATCTATCATCGTCTGATTCTCCCCCATCCTGATTCGGACATTAAACGTCCCGGACTCACACCGGGTAAATTGTTGGGAGATTTTCTTCTGACCTTTGTCACCTTCTTCAAGAAAAAGAACCTGGGTCTCATGTTCTTTTTCCTTCTCACTTACCGGTTGGGAGAATCACAGTTAGCCAAAATAGCTTCTCCTTTTCTGCTCGATGCTACCGATAAAGGTGGGCTAGCTTTATCTACTGCAACTGTCGGAATGATCTATGGAACTATAGGCGTCATAGCTTTATTAGTTGGCGGAATCATCAGTGGTTTCCTCGTTTCCCGCGACGGATTCAGAAAATGGATATTACCTATGGCGTTAGCTATCAACCTTCCTGATCTATTATATGTATGGATGGCTGCCGCCACTCCGGATAATCCTATATTTATAGCCATTTGCGTAGCTATCGAACAACTGGGCTATGGTTTCGGCTTTACCGCTTATATGCTATATCTGATTTATATTGCGGAAGGCGAACACAAAACGGCGCACTATGCTATCGGAACCGGCTTTATGGCACTTGGTATGATGCTTCCGGGGATGCCTGCAGGATGGATACAGGAGCATCTCGGATACACCAACTTCTTTATTTGGGTTTGTATTTGTACCCTACCCGGTATCGTCGCCTCATTAATGATCCGCAACCGACTGGAAGATTCTTTCGGAAAGAAACAATAAACTTACTTATTAACTTAACACATTAAAAAGTGACAGTCATGAATACAACAAGTAACAAACGCCTTTTGGCACTCGATGTAATGCGAGGCATTACTATCGCAGGAATGATTCTGGTTAATAATCCGGGCTCTTGGGGACATGCATACGCTCCCCTAAAACATGCCCAATGGAACGGTCTTACCCCCACAGACCTGGTTTTCCCTTTCTTCATGTTTATCATGGGAATCTCCACCTACATCTCACTTAAAAAGTATAACTTTACATTCAGTACTCCGGCTGCCCTGAAAATAATCAAAAGAACCATTGTTATTTTCCTTATCGGAATAGCCCTCAACTGGTTTGCCTTACTGTGTTACACCCACAATCCTCTCCCATTTGAGCAAATTCGCATCTTGGGAGTCATGCAGCGTCTTGCGCTCTGCTATGGTGCTTCAGCACTTATTGCCTTGCTATTGAAACACAAGTATATACCTTATCTGATTGTGGTATTATTAGTAGGTTATTTCATTATTCTCATTACCGGTAATGGTTTTGCCTACAACGAAACGAATATTCTTTCCATCGTCGACCGCAGCATCTTGGGAGACGCTCATATGTATCAAGACAACCACATCGACCCGGAAGGACTTCTTAGCACTATTCCTTCTATCGCACACGTATTGATCGGATTTTGCGTCGGTAAACTACTCATGGAAGTAAAAGATATACATGAAAAATTGGAACGGCTTTTCCTTATCGGTACTATCCTGACTTTTGCAGGTTTCCTATTTAGCTATGGTTGCCCATTCAACAAAAAGATATGGTCGCCCACCTTTGTGCTGGCCACTTGCGGATTAGGCTCCAGCCTATTAGCTTTACTCGTCTGGATTATCGATATCAAAGGATGTAAAAAATGGAGCCGTTTCTTTGAATCTTTCGGAGTGAATCCTCTCTTTATTTATGTAATGGCAGGTGTCATCGCCGTTTTGGTAGGCGCTATCACCGTCACTTATCAGGGAGAAAGTGTCTCCATCCAACAAGTCGTCTACAGATGTGCCCTCCAACCTGTTTTCGGGGATGAAGGAGGTTCTCTTGCCTATGCTATCCTCTTTGTCTTACTTAACTGGTCAATAGGCTATATATTATACAAAAAGAAAATATACATTAAGATATGATACTCATTGCAGATAGTGGTTCTACCAAAACCGACTGGTGCATCGTTTTCAACGGCACCCCAATCAAACGAATTGGAACGAAAGGAATTAACCCTTTCTTCCAGTCAGAAGAAGAAATTCAACAAGAACTGACACATTCCCTCCTACCACAACTACCGGAAGGAACGATCAACTCCGTCTTTTTTTATGGTGCAGGATGCACTCCCGAAAGAGCTCCCGTTCTCCGACGGGCCATTGCCGACAGTCTGCCCGTCATTGGAAACATCAAAGCCAATTCGGATATGCTTGCTGCTGCCCGCGGACTATGCGGACATGAAGCAGGGATTGCCTGCATCCTCGGCACAGGTTCCAACTCCTGTTTCTACAACGGTGAAGAGATTGTCAACAACATCTCCCCTCTCGGATTCATCCTGGGAGATGAAGGAAGCGGCGCAGTCTTAGGAAAACTATTGGTAGGTGATATGTTGAAAAACCAGCTTCCACCCACCATCAAGGAAGCTTTCTTAAAACAGTTCGACTTGACAGCTCCCGAAATCATCGACCGGGTTTATCGTCAACCTTTCCCGAACCGTTTTCTGGCTAGTCTCTCCCCCTTTATAGCGCAACATCTGGAAGAGCCGGGGATACGACAATTAGTGCTTGATAGTTTTATTGCTTTCTTCCGAAGAAACGTAATGCAATATGATTACACGCAGTACCCTGTACATTTTATCGGATCAGTGGCTCACTGCTACAGGGAGATATTACAAGAAGCTGCACAAGAGACAGGAACCAGAATCGGAAAGATTCTGCAAAGTCCGATGGAGGGGTTAATTTTATATCATACCGCTTCATCTCAATCCTTGTAATTTGTATTTTTAGTCAATTGCCATTATCAATATGCAGATAACTGAACAACCGTCGCTCTACGACAATCTGGAAAAGAAGTCCGTACGGGAAATATTAGAAGACATTAACCGGGAAGACCAGAAGGTAGCGTTAGCCGTACAAAAAGCCATTCCACAAATCGAACAGCTCGTCAACCAAATTGTACCCCGCATGAAACAGGGTGGACGTATCTTTTACATGGGTGCAGGTACCAGTGGGCGCTTGGGAGTGCTGGACGCTTCCGAAATTCCTCCTACTTTCGGAATGCCCCCAACCTGGATTATCGGATTGATAGCCGGGGGGGATACAGCCCTGCGCAATCCGGTAGAAGGTGCCGAGGACGATATGAGCCGAGGATGGGAAGAACTTACGGAATATCATATCAATCAAAAAGATACAGTGATTGGCATTGCCGCTTCGGGCACTACTCCTTATGTAATCGGTGCCTTACGGGAGGCCCGCAAGCATGGCATCCTGACAGGTTGCATCACCAGCAATCCGAATTCTCCGATGGCGGCAGAAGCAGATGTCGCCATCGAAATGATTGTCGGTCCGGAATATGTCACAGGAAGTTCGAGAATGAAATCAGGCACCGGACAGAAAATGATTCTGAACATGATTAGCACGTCGGTGATGATTCAACTCGGACGGGTAAAAGGAAATAAGATGGTAAACATGCAACTTAGTAATCATAAACTGGTAGAAAGAGGAACCAGGATGATTATGGAGGAACTGGGATTAGATCATGATCATGCACAAAAATTGTTGCTGTTACACGGTTCTGTAAAACAAGCGATCGACGCTTACCGATATTCTCAAGATCATTAAAATCTCTACTTACTCTTGTTTAATCAAGAGTTTATTATACGCATCATATACCAATCTTATTAATACGGAATATGACACATTAACCATTATTATTCATCCGACAGTCTCATAGATACAATACAAAAAGATTTTGAAACAAAATCAAAAACATTTATTGAACAAACCGGTTTGTTCACACTTCTTCATTTTATCCCCAAAGAAAAAAACTTCAAGAAATAGTAGATTGGTATCAACAGAATAAATAATTGAAACATACCCAAAGCCCGTTCTTATCAATACCAACTATCTTTGCATCGTGTCACAGTACAGACGAAAAATAAACCATTCTTGGAATTTAAGACACAAAGAAGATAATCTCGCTAAATATAATATTTATGAAGAAGAACATTTGCATCATTTTGAGCCTGCTGTTATATACAATAGGAATGCAGGCAGAAGTAAGACTTCCCGGAATCTTTTCCGACAAGATGGTTTTACAACGTGACACCCCTATCCCATTATGGGGTTTTGCAGATCCTAAAGAAACTGTTGTTATTGAATTCAACGGAAAGCAATACAAAACCCGGGCTTCCCAAACAGGAGAATGGGCGGTCAACCTGCAGAAGCACAAGGCCGGAGGTCCCTACGAATTGAGAGTCAACCAGAAAATAATACAAGATGTATACGTAGGCGACGTGTATCTATGCAGCGGACAATCGAATATGGAACTTACCGTAAAGCGTGTCATGGATAAATACAGGGATGAAATCATGTCGTATGAAAACAATCTGATCCGTTATACCAAGACGTCGTACGCTTACAACTTTATCGAGCCTCAACAAGATAGCAATAATGAATGGAAAATCTGTACCCGGGAGAATACGTTGGACTTCGCAGCCCTATGTTATTTCTTTGCAAAAGAAATGCAGGCAGAAAAAGGAGTTGCAATTGGCATTATCAATAGTAGCTGGGGAGGGACAAACATAGCATCATGGTCTACCCGCCAGTCACTCGAGAAATATGCCAGATTCCGGGAAAAGCTCCAGTCCCCACAGTACTTCCATCCTGATTATCCGGATTCTGTGAAGAACGCCCAAAAAGAACAAGTGAATCAATGGCATCGACAGCAATCGGCAAATGACCTTGGGAACAAAGAAAAATGGACAAGTGACGGTTTCGACGCTTCAGATTGGAAAAAAGTGGATGTATTCAACTCCAATTGGGGAGGTAGCTGGAACACTCCTCTCAATGGAGTCCATTACTTCCGCCAGCGAATTAACATACCCGAATCATTAGCCGGACAACAAGCTGTTTTACGCGTGGGAACACTAAAAGACTCGGATACTACCTATATAAACGGTATCTGTGTAGGAAGAACAAGTTATCAATATCCTCCGCGTATTTACCAAGTCCCGGCAGACTTACTCCGTGCCGGTGAAAACGAGATTGTCATCCGCCTTGTCAGCAGTGCCGGACGTCCGGAATTTGTAAAAGGGAAGCCTTACCAATTGGAAATAGCCGGTCAGACAATTCCGCTGACCGCTATGTGGCAGCATAAAATAGGCTGTACAATGAAGCGTATTCCTTCCACTATCGGATTCCAAAATGAACCCACCGGACTATATAATAGTATGATTCATCCGCTACGCAACTACGGAATACGAGGCATAATCTGGTATCAGGGAGAGTCGGATACGGTCCTGAAGGTAGCAAACATTATGAAAGACATCTGATTGATCTTGTAAACGACTGGCGTACCCAATGGAACAATAAAAACCTGCCTTTCGTCATTGTGCAACTTGCGAATTACCAACAAAGAAGCAAGGTGCCTGTAGAAAGCGGCAACGCACAAGTACGTGAAGCACAACGCAAGGCAAGTCTCCAGTTAAAGAATGTTGGACTGGCCACTGCTATTGATTTAGGTGAAAGTAATGATATTCATCCACTCAACAAAAAAGACTTGGCACACCGTTGTGTGCTTCAAATGAACAAACTTCTTTCGGTGAGAAGAATATCGTAGCGGAAGGGCCTATGGCTGAAGCTGCCGAATTAAAAGAAAACGGTCGGATCGTTATCTCTTTCAGGCAAGGAACAGGCTCTTTAAAGCAAGCTAAATCATTAGAAGGCATTGCCATTGCTGCCAATGATGGAAAATATAAATTTGTAGAGGCCTATACCGAAGGGGATAAAGTAATTGCTTTATGGAACGGAGAAGGAATACCGGCAAGCATCCGCTATGCATGGGAAAACAATCCACCCTCTTCCATCTATAATACAGAAGGACTTCCTGCATCCAGTTTCCAATTACCAATTATCAACAAATAGAATATCCGGCTACAGTGAAACATAAGATCAATGATTAACAACAAATTACTAAATATTGAAACCATGAAAAAGTTATTTCTATTCTTCTACCTCTCTGTTGTGAGTATAGCGGCATTTGCCGCTGAACAATTTGTAATATTCACACCGGCCGGTAATCATTTTCCGTTGGTTGCCAACGGAGTTCCTTGTCCGATATACATAGATTCTTCCGAAGACAAAGGGGTAATGATTGCTGCCGGCAATCTTCAACAAGACATACTGCAGGTATGCGGAAAAAGCCCGAACTCTTAACAAGCACAAGTTCGAAACGGTGTATCATTGCAGGTACTTATGGCACTCCTTTTATAAAGAAGCTGATGTCAGCAGGCAAAATAGACAAAAAGGAATTGGATGGAAAAAATGAAAAATACATCCTGCAAGTCATCGCCAATCCTTGCGAGGGAATAGATGAAGCGGTAGTTATCATCGGCAGCGACAGACGCGGCACTATTTATGGTATCTACGAGCTTTCTGAACAGATGGGAGTATCTCCCTGGTATTGGTGGCAGATGTTCCCGTCATGAAACAAGCAAATGTATATATTAAACCCGGACAATACTCGGACGGAGAGCCGGCCGTAACCTATCGCGGTATCTTTCTGAATGATGAAGCGCCGTGTCTTACCCGATGGGTAAAACACACATACGGCACCAACTATGGCGACCATCGTTTTTATGCACGGGTGTGTGAACTGATACTACGCCTGAAAGGTAATTTCCTTTGGCCGGCCATGTGGAGCTGGGCTTTCTATGCTGACGACCCGCAGAATAGTAAAACAGCAAGTGAAATGGGAGTCATTATCGCACGTCCCACCACGAACCGATGGCACGCAACCATCAGGAATGGTCACGCAAGCGCAAAGAATATGGTGCATGGGATTATACAACTAACCAAAAAGTGATCGATCAGTTTTTCCGTGAAGGCATCGAACGGATGCAGGGTACAGAAGATATCGTAACCATCGGTATGCGCGGAGACGGTGACGCAGCCATGAGTAAAAGCACCAATGTGAAACTTCTGGAGAATGTAGTCAAGAATCAGCGCAAGATTATTGAAGAAGTCACCAAACGTCCGGCCAAAGAGACTCCGCAAGTATGGGCGTTGTATAAAGAAGTATTGGATTATTACGATAAAGGTATGCGTGTGCCCGATGATGTTATCATGCTATTGTGTGATGATAATTGGGGCAATGTATGCCGCCTGCCAAATGCCAAAGAACGCAAGCATCCGGGCGGTTGGGGCATGTATTACCATGTAGACTACGTAGGTGCTCCGAGAAACTCTAAATGGCTGAACGTAACCCCTATACAAAATATGTGGGAGCAACTTCAACTCACATACGATTACGGAGTAGAAAGCTGTGGATATTGAATGTAGGCGATTTGAAACCAATGGAATATCCGATCACGCTCTTCATGGATATGGCATGGAATCCCAAGCAATTCAACGTCTCCAACTTGCTGGAGCATCCCCGTCGTTTCTGCGCACAGCAGTTTGGCGAAGACCAGGCGGATGAAGCCATGCGAATCTTAAACCTGTACAGCAAATACAACGGCCGCGTGACGGGAGAAATGCTCGACCGGAATACTTATAACCTGGAGACCGGCGAATGGAAACAAGTATCTGATGAATATCTGAAACTGGAAGCGGAAGCTTTGAGACAATACATATCACTGAAACCGGAATATAAAGATGCCTACAAGCAATTAATCCTCTTCCCCGTTCAAGCCATGGCAAACCTGTACGAAATGTATTATGCACAAGCCATGAACCATAAATTGTATAAAGAAAACAATCCGCAAGCTAACGAATGGGCAGATAAAGTGGAACAGGCTTTTGCACGGGATAAAGCGTTGAGTGACGATTATAACAACATTATGTCCGGCGGCAAATGGAAGAATATGATGATTCAGAAACATATCGGTTATACCTCATGGAATGATAACTTCCCCGCTGATACACTGCCTAAAATCTACCGAATCGAAAATCCGGAAAAGGCTGTCGGCGGATACGTATTCACCGGACAAGACGGATATATAGCCATAGAAGCCGAACATTACTACAGCGCTAAAGCAGCGCCTGATACGGAATGGACAGTGATTCCCTATATGGGGCGTACCCTTAGTGGCATGGCTCTGATGCCTTACACACAACCAACTGACGGAGCTTCTATCTCCTACAAGATAAAGTTGCCTAAAGGAATTGACAAGGTGACTGTCCATGTGATAGTCAAATCAACTCTTGCTTTCCACGATCGCAAAGGACATGAGTATAGTATCGGATTTGAAGGAGGAAAGGATCAGACGATCAATTTCAATCATAACTTAAACGAGCTTCCTGAAAATGTATACAGCATATACTATCCGACAGTCGCACGACGCATCGTTGAGAAAAAAGCAAAACTGAATGTACCGAATACATCAGACGGTATGCAAACAATCACTTTCAAACCTCTTGATCCGGGTATCGTGCTGGAAAAGTTAGTCGTAGATACGGAGGCTATAAGAAATCTTATCTGTTTATGAACGAATCGAAAAGTAAGAGAGAAAGTAGATAAAAAAGCTCAATCCAATCAATGCAGAGATGAGTTAATAACTACATCACTGATTGTATTTACATATAAATTTTGCAGTTCTTATTGTCAGCCGTCATTCCTATTCATTAGATAAATGATTTTCAATCCTTTAGATGCTGACAATAAGCCCTGACAATAGGCTGACAATAACATTTTATAAGTTTTATTGTCAGCCTATTATTTTATGATTTTGCTCTCCCATATCTCCTATCCTTCCAGCTTTACTTACCTTTCAAGAAAAGCCGCCATTAAACATCCGTCATACAACCGGCATACTTATATCATTCAATAACTATTGTTCGATCAGGATACCGGTATCCCAACGCAACTATAGTGGCTTCTCTTCTTATACCTCCCTACTTAATCAGCTTGCAAACAAGCTACTTGACAAGAAAGCAAGGCTGATAATAAAAAAGACACCAATCACGATGTATTACCTGAACACAAGATAGATTATACATAAAAACAGCCCTCGCACGGAGAATAACTCCATAGCGAGGGCTGTTTCTTTCAACAAATAAATACTTAATCTATTTCATCTGTCAGCACAAACTTGACAATCTTGGTTATACCTACCTTTGATTTAGCTATGTAAATCGCCTGCACCTTATCTATATGTTCAAGTTCACAAACGGCTTTCGTTTTTCCGGCATCTATTCCCCCTATACAAGTGCTCTTTTCAACCCCTTCATAAAGTACATAGATTTCCACACGAGAGTCTGTAGCCTCTATCTCTAAAACAATATGATTATAAACGGAAAGATCCACATTTTTTGTATTTTTCCAGCCGTACTGTCCGTAAGCATGGTCATAAGTAATCGTCTGTGTTTCGCTGTCTCCTCTGGAGAAATACCCATACGTCCGAGGGAAAAGTTGAATAGGCTCTTCTTTTGCGTTCGCCGCTATTGCGGCGAACAGACAAAACATAAGTAAGAAACTTTTCATTCGTATTCTCATATTATCCTTTTTATTATAATTCTATTGGCACTAGCGGAACCAAACGCATATTGCAAGTCCCATTTCAAAGTCTGTAATATTCACACAATTCCATTGAGGATCTGCAGTCTGACCATTTTTATACATGAAATTACCATTAGAGAAAGTAAACAATGACGTATAAGTTATAGCATATTTGCTCAACCAGGCTCCCAGTGTCATTGTTTCCGATTCACCTGCCGTATCCAATATGAAGTCTGTGAATCTATAAGTAAAGGTATGCCATTCTCCATTAAAGTCAAATGGTTTGTCCACTCTCCACGGAGCAATATTAATATTACGGGTTCCATTCAATCCACCTCCGTCTTTATTCACACGCCAGGCCAACATTCCGCTTATCCATGGGGTAGGCATATACATATCGACCTGCATTGCAATATCTTTAATCAGAGTTTCTCTGGTTATCTCAATATCCGTTTTCTCCAATAGCTTTTCCAATTGACTCCTTGTGAGAATCTCAAGTAAGCCCCATGGTTACTGGTACTTACCGGAACAGAACTACTCTTAAAGTAAATAAAGTAATCGGGATTCACCGGATGAGTATCATTTGCCGGACGGTTATCTGGGCTATACAATGCTGATTTATTATACGCCATAGGGCTCCCTGACGGACTACCCAGTTTCAACTCTTCATCCGTGAACTCCTGCAAGAACACTCCCTGTTTGTAGAACATGACAATTCCTTTCACTTCAACATCAGCACCTTCGCTCTCTATACGAATATATCCTGCCTTATCTCCCACACCTTCCGGCACAAGTACATCCATGGAAGTCGCATCCGATGAGGCACTCTGAACGAGACCTTCCTTTTCACCTGTGGAAGAAGGGAAAAAGACTTTCGCCTTATCGTACAGATTGACACCTGTAAGCCGGATCACATTACCGGGTTTAGGCATCGTATATGAAATTTCCGTCACACTAGGGACAAAACCTAAAAGAGTAAATTCCCGCTAACACCAATTTCATCATACGCATTGACAACAGTCAGTTCTCCGTCGCCCACTGTAAAATCTTCCGTATCTACCGGTACAGTGAAAGTGATACGATTGCTTTCTATCGTTGTCGGCTCTATTTCCTGGCTGTTAAAAGACAGTTTTTGAAAAGTGGCAAAGTATTTTCCTTCAATGACCACCACCGAGTTGCGCCCGGCTTCCGTAATGGCATTACCATTTGCATCTGTAATTCGGTTGATTTCTACCTGCTTGCCCGCAATAACACAATCCAGCGTGCGATCATCATAAGCCGTCACAAGGCGCATTTTATTCCGGCTGTCCGGATTCTCGACAGCATTCCCGAAAGGCAAAGTTTCCGGAATAGTCACAATCAGGAAGGCATCGTTCTTTTCTTCGGCAGGAATACCGGCCAAATCAACAGAAGTACCATTAATATACAGTTCATTGGCTGTTTTCAGTCCGTTACCCTCAATACGTATCTTACCACCTATCGGCAGTTCTTGCACGGCTTCCCACGTTCTTCCTTCATTTTCAGTCAGCGAAAAACCGGTCACAGTAATTTGCCTGCCAAAGAATTGAAAATCTTCGGCCGTACAAGTAGCGGCTCCCGCCTTATTCACTACCCGGATCAAGTTGAGGTTCATCTCTTTAATCTCTCCCTCATCTACAGGAATGTCCGGAATAACAAGCTCTATCGCATTGTCTTCTGCATGAAAAGCAGAAATGAGCCCACCATTGATATAGACGGCAATCGTCTGCGCCATGTTAGTACCCTCAATACGCAAAGAGGTACCAATCCGAATTTTACTTTCTGCTCCAGGAATAATCCATTCTTCAATGTCTTCATCCCAAACACATACTTTTACAATGGTAGGAGGCAGCAAATTATCTACCGTTTCATTGTCATCGCTGCAAGAAAATAATCCCATTACAAAGGTTATTATCAGGCAAGCAATTATTCCCGATTGTATAGATTTAAAAGTTTTCATATCTAATCTGTTTCATGTTTATATTTTATTCTTCCGGAGTCACATAGGGAACCAAACGCAAGTTAGTGATGAACATACGGAAATCCGCTCCCTCTTTCATGGTCAATCCGGCCGACAGGACATCGAAGTTGAGGATAGTGAACAGTGAATGCACACCGCTCGCACTCCAAGCATCAATCGCCTCGCCCAAGTTGGCATACTTGGTATGTATCTCGAAAGTAAGCGTCTTCCAGCTGCCGTTAAATGCGTATGGCTTATTGTTAGTCCACGAAGCCACATTCCATGCACTTTCACCATTACCCTTTCCTCCATTCTTGTTCATGCGCCAGCCTACCACGCCGGTGCTCCAATCATGATTCATATAGATGTCCGCCTGCAAAGCCACCTTGCGGGCATCCGTTTCTCTGGCCCATTCTCCGTCACTGTTGTCTATCAGATACTGTAATTGCATTCCTGTATTGAAACGGAAATAACCGAAAGGCGAATTATTATCGCTCACCACCGGAAGAGTGGCCGGAGCAGTTTCGGGTATACTGAAGATATATGCTCTGGCACCTGCGGTACTTGCGGCGCATCTGCCGCGTTGATTGAGTAATAGGCGCATTTCTGCGGAGAGATGACACTTCCGGACACACCATAGTTCAAAGCTGTGATCCCTTCATGATCGTGCACAAACATTGCTTTGTCGTAGAACATATAATTGGGAGTGTAATAGTTCTCACCCAATTCTGCCATCTCCACCCGGAGGGAACCACTCCGTTCGCCCACTCCATCAGGCACCTTGACAGTTATCCGCGTTCCATCTTCGGACACTACCATATCTCCAGTGCCATCGATATAGGGAACCTGCACTTCATTGCCGTCATTACCTGGAAAGTAAACGGCTGATGTACCATTGAGGTACTTCCCTATAAGGGTGATGTGATCGCCCGGATGGGGCAACGTGTATGACACGTCTGTAATGCTAGGCATCTTGTTCACATCTTTAAAGATGAAACGGTATACTCCTTCACCGTGGGAAGTCACCACCCTGAGGGTATTTTTCACTGATTCATCTTCTATCTCATGTGCCATCGGAACACTGGAGGGTACTTTAAACGTGAGATGGGAGTCACTCATGTAAGTAGAGTTGTATTCCGTCACTTGCAAACCGTTGCAATAAATAGCTTGCAAACCACTAAAGCCACTACCGTCCACCCGAATCCAGGTTCCGGTATAAACAGAGGTAATCTGTTTGGCTTCTTCACCAAGCATATTACTCCACACACTGTATATGCGGACATCATCGTCGTCGTCAGAACAAGAAAATACGCTAAACAACGAGAACAGCAATAAAGTGCTCAAACACAAATTCGTTAATATCTTATCTGTTATCTTCATAGTAGTCATCTTATTTGTTAAAATCATAAGCAACAGGTACTGTATTTAATAACGGGTCACGGGTACTTTCCACTTCCGGATAAGAAAATGCCCATACATTATCATCAGAGGTATTCGAATGTACGTAATCTCCTTCCGCCAACGGAGTATGAGTAGCTCGTACCGCCAGTTTGGCTCCGTCGGACTGGCGGGGACTGTCAGAACTGAATGCCGCCTGAAGAGTGTTCTTGTTTATCGTATAATAGTAAGCATACCATCTGTTGCTGTCCCATTCGTCACTGCGCACCTGTTCTCCTTCATCACCTTCGGTCATAATAACCAACTCGTTATTGATAAAGTCGGTCACCCACTTTGTGTCGTAAAGCGAACGGCGTACCAGCGTAGGCCACCAAAGGCCTTCCATAAAGAACTCTACACGAAACTCTCTCAACAAATCATTACGGGTGAGATAGTTGGTGTCATAGTAGGTCAGTTCGCCACTCTCTATCTCCATCTTGTAGCCGCGTTTCCGGACATCGTCGTAATATTTCAAGGCATCCCGGTCGGTCAGCTCATCACTGGTGCCCATGCAAGCCTCCACGTACAACAAGTACACTTCTGCAAGGCGCAACATCGGTGTGCAGAAACCGGAGTTCCCGGCAATAGCGATATTATTCGTGTCTTCAGCACTACCCACTACCTGTTTCTTGAAGGCAACTTTTCTGTTCGTTTCTAATCCGGCAGCTTTCTGTCCGCCTTTATATCCGGCAGCCCAACCACCATCCACCAAATGTGTACCGATATAGTCATAGAACTCTCCCGGACAAAGCACATTACCACGCAGACGGGAACGTCCGCCGGAATTAATCAGCATACGCAGGCAGTCGTAAGATACATAAGAGGAGTTATAGGCACTCAAACCGTTCAGCAATTCTGTGTAAGAGCACAAACCGCTTCCATTGCTGTTACCCATTCCGTAGGAGTCGACACCTTGCAGCGGTTGCAAAGCAAACAATACTTCTTTGCAATTATTGTTCTGTACCCGGAAGATTTCTTCATATTCTTCCATCAATCCATATCTGTTCTGAGCAAGAATCACTTCTCCGGCAGCCTCCTTGGCCAAATCATAAAGAATGTCAGCCAAGTCGTGAGAACCGCTGGCTTCATAATAATCCATAGTAGCCTGTGTACAGTGTCCGCCACGCGCATACGCTGCCAGCGTTACATAATAGCGTGCCAGTAGTCCCAAAGCCGAATAGCGAGTCACACGACCGTCCGCGTCGGCAAGCGGCAACCACTCCGCAGCGTACTCCAAGTCGCGGATACCGTAGCGAATCACATCCTCGAAACGTGTGGGAGCCATATTGAAAGCTTCCGTATGAGCAATTGGATTCTCCATAATGGGCACATCGTGCCAGTAGGAAGCCAAATAGTAATAAGCCGCCGCCCGCATGAAACGTGCTTCTCCCTCGCAAGCATTCGCTTGTGCTTCACTGAAATGTTGGCGTCCCTGTGGTGCATAATCGTTAATGATGTAGTCTGCCTGCGTAACAACAATGTAAAGTGAATTCCACGCATCGGCAAGTCCGGGTGTATTGGGTTTGTCGGTAAAGAGGCAATAAGGAGCATAACCTGTCTCGTTGTTGTTGTCACCATAGATATTGTTTCCGCGTGCATCTCCCATCGCAAACAGACGGGTGCTGTGAAAACCAAACCAAGGTTTCATATAAAGATAAGCTGTTGCCAAACGCAGCTCGTCGTAAGTAGTAAAGGATTTGTCCATTTCTTTTTGGTTGGTGGCACTTACTTGCAAGAAGTCATTGCAGGAAGTGAGGCTTGCCATCGCAACCATTCCACAAACCACTGATAATATAATATTCTTTTTCATGGAAGTTTTCTATTTAAAAGGTTAAATCAATACCAAATGTATAAATACGGGGAGAAGGACAACGTCCCGTATCCACTCCGTACATCAGCATACTCTGACCGGAATAAGAATATTGCGCCTGTGTAGAGCCAATCTCCGGATCGTAACCGTCATAGCCTGTGAATGTATATACATTTTTAATATTCGCATAATGCGCGCATTCTCTATCTTCAGTTTTTTCAACCAATTCTTTGGTAACGTATATCCCAAAGCGATATTCTGTATACGCAAGAAAGAAGCATCCTCCACATAACGGCTACTGATGCGGTCGTTATCATTGGCATCATTAACAGACATACGGCACAAACCGTTAGAGCCGGGCAATATATACATATTCCAGACATCGGTATTATCCGAATTTCCATCAAGGTATCCCAAACGGGCATGGTTGGCAACGGACGCGTGTACATTACCACTCGAATTGGGGTTAGTAATACGACGGGACAAATAGTTCATCGCTTTGTTTCCATACGAGCCATATAAGAATATAGTCAAATCGAAATTCTTATAATTAAAGGTATTATTAATACCATAGGTAAATTTAGGCAACGGACTTCCCAAGAATGTCTGATCTTTTTCGTCAATCACTCCGTCATTATTCAGATCCTCAAAAATATAATCGCCAATATAAATTTGTTTGATAAGGCTACCTTTATCCGTACCCGAGTTAACCACCTGTTCACCTACCCGCAATACTGGAGTAGCAATCTTTACCGTGCTAGTTCCATCACCATTATCTATCAAATAATCGGAAGCGCTATTGATGCGGCCGATTGCCTTATAGCCATAGAACTGGCTGACAGGCTTTCCGACTGCAGTGCGGGTAATCACTTCCGTCTGACCACTATTTTGATAAGTCTTGTCGATAAAGGCATTCTCTGTATTCATACTTGCTACCTTGTTACGGTTCAAACTGAATGTAACATTTGTACGCCACTGAAAATCCCTATTGGATATATTTACCGTGTTCAATGTAAATTCAAAACCTTTATTCTCCATGGAGCCTATATTTGCCCATTGAGCTGTTGCAGCACCATTGCCCGTAGTTCCCATATATCCCGGATAATCTTGTTGCAACAAGAGGTTTCTTGTCTTTTTGATATATGCATCCAGAATAAACTCGACACGGTTATTAAAAAAGTTCAGGTCAATACCTGCATTCCAGGAACGGGTACTCTCCCATGTCAAATCGGGATTAGCAATATTGGCGGTCTGCAAACTCGTCCCCCAGATAGACTGCACATACGTTCCCATCCGTTGGTAAGCAAATGCACTGACATTGGAATTACCGACTTCACCATAACTCAAACGCAACTTGAAGTTATTAACCACATCTTTCAGCGGACGCCAGAATGACTCTTCGGAAAGACGCCATGCCACAGCTACTGATGGGAATGTCCCCCACTGATTTCCTTTGGCAAAACGGGATGTTCCGTCGCGCCGTACCGTAGCCGTTAACTGGTAACGGTTGTCGTAACTATAAAACAGACGACTGAAATAAGAGAGGTACGTTGTCTTGCTTGCCCTTCCACTATTGGTGGCATACGCAGCATCACCCGCATCCAAGTCTGTCAGCAGATTATCACCATGTGTACGTTTTCCCTGAAGATAATCTGAACTTCTGGAAGTCATCTCATGTCCTAACATCAAACTCGTCTTGTGCTTACGTTTGAACGTCTTCTCCATCGTCACTACATTCTTCCATCCCCAGTAAAGCCCGTAGTTTTTGGAGTGTTCATTAGTAGGATAAGGATTCTTTGAGTATCCCAATTCATATTGGGGAAGGAAATATTGATAATTATCAATATTGCCATCTGCCGTAAAATCAGTACGGTAAGTCAGCCATTTCCATGGATTGATTTTCATGAAAAGATTGGCACGAGCACCTCCCTTTTCATTATTACGCTGTGTTAATGCCGCCAACGCCACCGGATTACTGTAATTGCTTAAATTCTGCTGGTCGTCCTCTTCCGGTCCGGAAAAGTTACCATTCTTATCACGTACGGGAACATCCGGTGCCTGATAAAGTGCATTGGGAATGATAGACCAGCTAGCCATGCCTGTACCTTGCTTGGTATAAGAAACATTCACCGTACCTCCGAAACGAACCTTAGGAGTAACCTGTATCTCTGTTCCCATACGGAAGGTGTAACGCTCAAAATCCGAACCGATGCAAATACCGTCCTGCCCCAAATATCCGCCGGACAGATTATAGCTGACCGTTTTTGTACCGCCACGAATTGACAGATTATAGTTCTGCAACAGAGCATTGCGGAATATCTCATCCTGCCAGTTAGTACCGTCACCTAAAGTTTCAGGATGACTAAACGCATCTTTCACCCTGCTGGCATTTATAAGAGCATATAGTTCATTATAATGACGGGCATAGTCACGCAAATTCATCATGTCGATTGTTTTCGGTATTTCCTGATTTCCCACAGAGGCTTGGAAGTTAATTCGAGGCTTGCCTGTTACACCAGCTTTCATCGTAATCAATATGACCCCATTAGCGCCTGTGCACCATAAATGGCAGTAGCCGAAGCATCTTTCAAGATCTCAATGCTTTCAATATCAGCTGGATTAATACCTGCCATAGCATTACTTGTATTCGAGCCTGTTTCACCGGAGATAATAACTCCGTCTACTACATAAATAGGTTCATTGGTACTGTTTAATGAATTCACACCACGAATCTGAATAGATGTACCTCCACCCGGAACACCGGAATTCTGCGTCATCTGCAATCCTGCCGCACGTCCTTGCAACGCCTGGTCAATGGTAGAAGCCATTGATTCTTCTATGGACTTGGCATTGATGGAAACGACCGATCCTGTCAAGTCCGAACGTTTCATGGAGCCGTATCCTACAGCTACCACCTCGTCCAACATATTCTCATCATTCTCCATCGTGATATCCAGCTTACCGCCTTTCGTCACTTTCCGTTGAATGGTCTTCATTCCGATATATGAGAATACAAGGGTAGAACCTGATGCTATATTTAGTGTATAAATACCATTCACATCAGTAGTAGCACCTTTACTAGTACCTTTCACTTGAATACTAACACCTATCAAAGGCTCTCCGGCATCATCAACCACTTTACCGGTAACAGTAATGTCTCCTTCAGAGACAGCATGTGGAAGAGGAGAAAATGCACCTCCGGTCGCATAAACAGGAGTGACTGCAAAAACCATAATAACCGAACATAATCCGGCTAGCAGCACACATCTTGAAAAATAATTGTTCTTCATATATATTACATTTATAAAATATTGCTTTATAATTTCACACCCATATTTAGCAAATGTCCGACACAAAAGTATGAACTTACATTCTACTACACTATTTGAAATGTAACATCAAGTTGCACATACGTTTATTCGCTTTTTAAATACGTTTCAATTTGTTTTGAATTTGAAATAAACAGTGGTAACACTCATTTTTGGTAATACTAATTCGACAAATGGATCAGTGTTTTTCAGCTCCTGATACCAACTTTCTTTTTGAGTATCAGTCTGTATTACTTTCCTTATGGAGGATACCTCCTTACTGCCAATATTCTTCAACCTGACCGTTTTCTCCTCCTGTTCGGAGTAATTGACTAAAACGACAGCTATCTGATATTCATCAGGGTCTTGAAAAGCAACTACCTCCACCTTTTTTAGTTCATAATCCACTCCGATCCGCCGCCAACCCGGCTTGACGTACTTTGTAAAGTGCTTAAGCCCATAGAACTCACTCCTTACCACATAGCCTTTTTCCGTCGTCCAGCGGGAACTACTCCAAGGCCACTCGACAGCGATACAACCGTCCCCCCTTTTTTAATTCATCAGCATCTGCATATCCCCATAATAGTGCCCAGTGCAAATAAACAGTGGCATTTGCATAACGGAAGGAGTTTGATATAAAATGTGCAATATTCACAGCATCTTCGGGAACAGAAGGATGATAAGAACAGTTCTCCGTCATCATAATTGATTTGTTGCCAACTTGCCGGGCTATGTTTTGAAATTCAGTTTTAAAAGCATGGGCGGAAGAATAACGGTCGTTATCTTTATAATCGGAAGTCTTACCACCATGATAACAATGGAAAGCAGCAGCATCCAATAGGTCAGGATTCAAGTCTCTGTAATAGTTACTAAAAGTACCATAGCCAATTCCAAGCACTTCCGGGCCGATTAACTTGGGACGGTCAGACACCTCTTTGAATGCTTCATAAGTGGCTTCCAATGCTTTCCCGTAATTCGCTTTTTGGGAGTCGTCGATACCGTAGCCTAAGCGGATTTTGGTTCCTGCACTGTTATCCCCATCCGGCTCATTCATCATGCTCAAGTAATCCGGTGACATATCTGCTTCCTGATAAGCTTTTAATGTCATGCGACACCATTCACCAAATTCTTTATACATGTACTTCCCTTCATTATTTCTTTTAAGTGTCGCTCCCTTTTCTTTCGGCCTATCTATCAAATCGGGTGCTACCAGCCAATTAGACATCATTACAGAGAAATTGCTACGCCCCAGTCTTTGAGTTGCTGCATCCATTATCTCTTTTTGCTGTTTAAGAATATCGGGATTCTCACCCGATATCTTCTTTTCGTACCAGTTTCCTATACGAATCATGGAAATCTCCAAATCTTTGAAAATCAGATCAAACAATTCTTTTTTATTGGGGTGTTGACAATACCAGCCTCATAATTGGCCACTCCCCCACCCATTCCTTCCACAGTCTGATATTGTTCGGAAAGATTTAATTGAATAACCGTTGCATTATCAGTATGATCCCCATCTTGGATCGTACCAGATTCCGTATTTTCCTCTGACGATGAACTCTCTTCCGAGCATCCAGATAAACCGATTACCAATAAAGTAATCCATAAAAGCCTGTTCATACAACTTTGTGTTTTCATGCATTCATTATTAAAATATAGGAAAAGGAGTCAAGAGTAAAATACAAGATTGTACTTTTGCATCTGTCGATTCTTTAGATTGCCCTCAACCAGCACAAAATTACAATCTTGTATTTCAAAACGTTTGGTAAAATGTAACGTAAAGTTAGTTATATGTATAACGCAGTTTTAAATTTGTTTCATTCGCCTTTATTTCTGATAGACGCAGCATATTCCGAAGGAGATACTCCATAGAACTTCTTAAAAACAGTCGCAAAATTAGCCTGACTATCAAAGCCTACCGCATCCGCTATTTCTGAAATATTCAGCTTCCCTTCCTGAAGTAGTGCTGCCGCTTTCTTCATCCGTAGATTCCGGATAAAGACAGATGTTGAAACTCCTGTAATATCTTTCATTTTACGATGAAGCTGTACACGACTCAATCCGACTTCCCTGGCAAGCATTTCTACATTGAATTCCGAATCATCCAGAAACTTATTCATCACATTCATAACCCGTTCCATCAATCGTTCATCTCCGGATTTATTTTCAGCAATTTCAATCTTTCCCACCTGATCCCTGACACCAGAGAACTTTCCTTTCAATAACAATCTTGTCTCAATCAGATTCTTGATATGTACTCTCAACTCTTCAACGACAAACGGTTTTCCTAAATATGCATCCGCACCTTTACTTAATCCTTCAATACGGTCTTTATATTCCGCTTTTGAAGTCAACAGGATAAACGGTATATGACTCACATTCGGATTGTTGCGAATCGTTTTCAAAAGTGAGATACCATCCATTTCAGGCATCACGACATCAGAAATTATAAGATCCGGTTGTTGTTTCAGAATGTTTGCAAACCCTCTTTCCCGTTACGGCAAATGTATACCTTGTATTGCGAGCTCAATTCCGCCTCCAGGAAACGAAGAATCTCGTCGTCGTCATCTACGATCACAATCCTATAATTCGCTTTATGGTTTCTTGTCTTAGCCGTTTCTTCTTCACTTTCTTGAGAAAGCCCCAAGACAGAAGGGACTCTTGAGGTAGTTTTGTTTTCCGCATCCACCATTCGGATTTCTTCAAATGATCTTTCCCATAAGGAATATGAATAATGAAACGACTTCCTTGTGCATCTTGCCGGTTACAAGCATTGATAGTGCCGTGATGCAATTTAACTATCATCCGGCACAGATTCAGTCCTATACCAAAACCGATACTTCCATTGAAACCATTGGAAGGTGCCTGATAAAAACGTTCGAATATCTTTTCCAGTTTATTGGCGTCAATGCCGGATCCGCTGTCAATCACTTCAATCTCAATAAAATGCTGCAAATCTCCAACAGTAAGTTCATTCACCTTCTCGCGCAGGCTGATTTTTATTTCACCTCCATCCGGCGTATATTTAAAAGCATTCGACAGCAGGTTTACCAATACTTTATCAAAATTATTAGGATCAATCCACGCCGGAAGCTCCTCCTGTTCATAATCAAAACACAAGTTTATGTTCCTTTTCTCCGCCTGATAAGTAAACAAAGAGATTAATTCTTTGATATAATCCACCATGTCCGTTTCAACGCAATGAATATTCAATTGCCCTTTTTCAATTTTACGCATATCAAGCAACTGATTCATCAGATTAATAATACGATTCGCATTCTTCTGCATCAGACGCAGCATCTTCATCGTATCGGCATCATAGTCTCTCTTTAACAAATTCTCCAACGGCTCACAATCAAAGTCATTGGAGAGCGAATCTCATGCGAGAGATTGATAAAAAGTTTGATTCTCTCTTCATTCATTTCTTTCTGGTGCCGGCGACGAACACTCAAATAAATCTGGAATGCAACAGCAAGCAATATCAACGCATAGCAGACATAAGCCAGAGACGAACGCCACCACGGTGCCGCAATATCAATCCGTATCACCTTCACAGGGGTATACTGCCCGTTCTCACAGGCACGTATTTCAAATGTATACTTACCGGAATTTAAATGATTGTATGTAATCTGATTGATTCCCAATTGAGTAGAGGTCCAGTTCTTTTCATACTCTCTGATACGATATTCATAGAAAATATTTCCAGAATTACGATAATCCAATGTGGAAAACTCAAGCGTAAACGTGTTGTCTTCATAAGCCAGGCTGATTTTGTCGGCACAGTGTTACAAAGTGTCCAAAATGGGTTTTCCACCGGATTTACTTTTAGCGGTCACTGCTTCTCCTCCCAAATAAAGATTGGATAATATCACAGTCGACTTCCCTTTTTGTGCAGTGACGCTATCCGGATGAAAAGTCGTTATTCCCTTCACACCTCCCAAATAGATAAGGCCATTCATTGACTGGTAGCTGGCACCAATAGTATACTCATTATCCACCAATCCACGTTCGGAATAATAGGAAGCAATCTTATTCTCTGCGACTTTTATCAGGTTAATGCCTTTCAGGGTACTACACCAGATATTCCCCCTCTCATCTTCTGCCAACCCATATACAAAATTATTAGAAAGTCCGTCTTCTTCATCATAGTAATGAAATTCTTTTGTTCCGGATGATAGCACATAAGTCCCTTATTCGTTCCCGCCCAAATATTTCCACGTACGTCTTCCAATAATGAGTAAGTGATAAAATTACCTAACGATTGACTCAATACAGGGGTAAATTTTTCCGTTACAGGATCGAAATAATCCACTCCATTACAGTGGCCTATCCACAATCTTTCCCGAGAATCAAGAAGTAGAGTATAAATCCAATTGTTCCTTAACCCACCGGAGGAACTTTGATATTCCGTGACTGTTTGAGTGGGCAGGTGATATCGTATGAATCCGGAACCGAATAAAGAAAGATATAGGTTCCCTTTATCATCACCTGTGATCTTCTTTATATCCTTCAATTTAATTTCCGGTAACATAAAACGTACGTTCCCTTTGGCATCCTGCATATAAAGCCCGGAATAATAGCCTCCAAACCACAAATTACCACTATAATCCTTATAGATGGATGAAACCGTTTTACCTGAAAACAGATGATCGGTTATATTTCCTTCCGAAGTAATTTTAAACACTCCTTCGCCTTCCACACCGCTAACGATATGTCCATCATCATCTTTATACAAGGCAGTTATCACACCAGCCTGCGGATATTCACGGGTAGGAACACTCCAAAAATGGAAAGGTGTAGATTCTTTAGACACCATAACCATTCCTCTATGATAACATCCTATCCATAAGTTTTGGTTATGATCTTCATAAATAGCACGTATTTTAGCATTATCGACATCAATAAAAGGGAGAGTGATCACCTCGGAACGGAGTTCTTTCAAATCGGGTTGAATAACCTTCAGCCCTTTGCCAAAGGTTGCCAAATAACGTGTCCCTTTTTGACTTACGAGTATGGAACGTGCCGGCAGCCACGATTCATTATGTTCTATTTTGGTAAAGCGGTCATTCTCTCTATCATAATAATAAGCAGTAGTACCCGTGGAAAGGAGAAAATTTCCCGAATGGTCCTCGGCCATTCCGGAAATTGTAGAACCGCCATCTAAAACTGCCCGTGTGTATATCTTACTCGTTCGTGTAGAAGGATCATATCGAAGTAAACCGGTACCGTTTACTCCAATCCAGATGCTCCCATGACGGTCTTCATATATGACTCCATAATGAGCATGTTCGGATACATCAGGAATATCTGTCATTTGCTCACCTGTTCCTGTATCTTTCCGAATACGGAATATTCCTCTTCCAGAAGATCCAACCCATATTTCGCCCGAACGCAATTGAGTGATACACATGATATGGAAAGATGAGCTTTCTTCAAACTTAATTGTCCGAAATGTATTTTCTTCCGGAACATAATATTGTAATCCGCCAATACCTCCCACCCATAACGTGCCTTCATTATCGAGCATCAAGGCTTTTACAGAGTTATCGGATAACGAGGTGCTATCCTTGGGATTATTATAATAATGAGTAAATTGTATGCCATTGAATTTATTAAGGCCATAATCTGTCCCGATCCAGATAAACCCATCTTTATCCTGGCAAATGGAAGTAATCAGATCGCAAGTTAATTGTTTGGAATCATAGAACAATGTATTCTCGGCGACCACCTGTACAATTCCCCCCAAAAATACAATCATCAACAGTAATAGTCTTTTCATAGTAAACAGTCCTTTCTTTATGCAAAGAAAGTAATTCTTTTCAAAATCGGACTATTTAATTCGTTTCATTTGTTTTTAAATTTAGTCCCCTTTGCACCAAAAGAAGAATGAAACATATACAAAAACTATTGAAACACAGATTTTTTATCTCTCCGAAAAGATATCCTAACTTTGCCAATAGAAAATAAATCAGCTATTAACCTCTAAAAGAAAATAACATGAAAAAGTATTTAGTAGCAACATTAGTTGCATGTCTGGGAATCTTAAGTGTCAATGCACAAGTAGACAAGACTATCGAAGTCAGTCAATGCGAAGCCAATAATAAACTGACAGTAGAAGGGCAGACCTTAATTTCCACCGGTTATGGAAACTTGGTATTTCCTGAAAATGATTACACTAATTACACCGGAATAAACTTTGAAGCGACCAACTTCGAAAAATTAGATGAAAATGCCACAAATGCCATCTGTTCATTAAAAATAGAATATACCAAGATGGTGAAACGGTAAAAGTTTCTATGGGATTTTATACCCAAGGCAAGAAGAAGGTGCAATTCAGTGCTTTTAAAGATGAAAAAGCCGGTAAAATTGTAATTGATCCAAGTTCTATTACCAAAGTTTCCATTGGGATGGGAAAAAACAAAAAAGTAGATATCAATAATATAGTTTTAGTTGCTAAAAAGTAACATAGATCAGTATATCTGCTAGTTGCTTAAATAATAACTGCCGGCTTCTTTTTACAAGCACCGGCAGTTATTATTTTATCCTGTGGAACATACACCATATATATTAGTAACATTAATATGGAAAGAAGTTACTTCCAAGGTAGATTTCAGAAACAGTTTTTTGCCTTTTGTATTGGGAAATGAGCTACCTTTGCTACAAATCCATATAATATGAACAGAAACACTTTTTTTGTATTATTCCTATTAATAAGCAATCTTGTTTCAGGACAGGACCTGAAACTGTGGTATAGTCAACCTGCACAAAATTGGTCGGAAGCTCTCCCTATTGGTAACTCCCGTCTTGGAGCCATGGTATATGGCGGAATCGAACGCGAAGAATTACAACTCAACGAAGAAACATTTTGGGCAGGTTCTCCATACAATAATAATAACCCGAATGCCGTACATGTGCTACCGGTTGTACGCAAACTGATTTTTGAAGGGAGAAACAAGGAAGCGCAAAGACTCATTGACGCCAACTTCTTAACCCAGCAACACGGAATGAGCTATCTGACATTAGGTAGTCTTTACCTGGAATTTCCGGAACACCAAAACGCATCCGGCTTTTACCGCGATCTGAATCTGGAGAATGCAACGACAACTACCCGTTATCAAGTGGATGACGTCACTTATACCCGCACCACTTTTGCTTCATTTACTGATAATGTCATTATTATGCATATCAAAGCAAGTAAAGCAAACGCACTGAACTTTACTATTGCATATAACTGTCCTCTAGTACATAAGGTGAATGTTCAGAATGATCAGCTGACCGTCACCTGTCAAGGGAAAGAGCAGGAAGGTTTGAAAGCCGCACTACGGGCAGAATGTCAAATCCAGGTAAAAACGAATGGCACTCTCCGCCCGGCAGGAAATACTCTCCAAATAAATGAAGGAACAGAAGCCACCCTTTATATATCGGCAGCAACCAACTACGTAAACTACCAGGATGTCAGCGCCGATGAATCCCACCGAACCAGCGAATATCTGAAAAGAGCAATGCAAATACCTTACGAAAAAGCTCTCAAAAACCATATCGCTTATTATAAAAAACAATTTGACCGTGTACGCCTTACATTACCGGCAGGCAAAGCTTCCCAACTGGAGACTCCCAAACGAATTGAAAACTTCGGAAATGGGGAAGACATGGCAATGGCAGCTCTACTTTTCCATTATGGACGTTATCTGCTGATTTCTTCTTCGCAACCGGGTGGGCAACCGGCTAATCTGCAAGGTATATGGAATAACAGTACTCATGCACCCTGGGATAGCAAATACACCATCAATATCAATACAGAAATGAACTATTGGCCGGCAGAAGTCACTAATTTAAGTGAAACACATAGTCCGTTATTCTCTATGTTGAAAGATTTATCCGTCACAGGAGCAGAAACAGCCCGAACCATGTATGATTGTCGGGGATGGGTGGCACATCATAACACTGACTTATGGAGAATCTGTGGTGTAGTCGATTTTGCAGCAGCCGGCATGTGGCCTAGCGGCGGCGCATGGTTAGCTCAACATATCTGGCAACATTACCTCTTTACAGGAAATAAAGAGTTCCTGAAAGAGTATTATCCCATCCTGAAAGGAACAGCGCAGTTCTACATGGATTTCTTGGTAGAACATCCAGTGTATAAATGGTTGGTAGTGTCGCCTTCTGTGTCGCCGGAACACGGTCCCATCACGGCCGGTTGCACAATGGACAATCAGATTGCCTTTGATGCACTGCATAATACCTTATTGGCTTCATACATCGCAGGTGAAGCCCCCTCTTTCCAAGACTCCCTCAAACAAACACTAGAGAAGTTGCCACCTATGCAAATAGGAAAACATAACCAACTACAAGAATGGCTTGAAGATATTGACAATCCCAAGGACGAGCACCGTCATATTTCACATTTGTACGGGCTATATCCGAGTAATCAAATTTCTCCATACTCAAATCCCGAGTTATTCCAGGCAGCAAGAAACACATTGCTTCAACGCGGTGATAAAGCTACCGGTTGGAGTATCGGCTGGAAAGTCAATTTCTGGGCACGTATGCTGGATGGAAACCATGCCTTCCAAATCATTAAAAATATGATTCAACTATTGCCCAACGATAACTTGGCTAAAGAATATCCGAACGGGCGTACCTATCCCAATATGCTGGATGCCCATCCGCCTTTCCAGATTGACGGTAATTTCGGTTATACAGCCGGAGTAGCGGAAATGTTGCTCCAAAGTCATGACGGTGCCGTACATTTATTGCCGGCATTGCCTGATGCATGGGAAGAAGGAAGTGTGAAGGGGCTGGTGGCACGTGGAAACTTTACTGTCGATATGGACTGGAAAAACAATGTGTTAAATAAAGCGATCATCCGGTCGAATATAGGCGGTACGCTCCGCATCCGGTCTTATGTTCCCCTGAAAGGGAAAGGCTTAAAACAAGTAAACGGGAAAGAGTGCTCAAATAGATTATTCGCCACCACTCCTATCAAGCAACCTCTTGTAGCCAAAGGAGTAAGTGCGCAGTCTCCCAAACTGCAGAAGGTTTACGAATATGACATCGAAACAAAAGCCGGTAAAAGCTATATTGTAAATACAATGAAAGGAAAACAATAATACATAAGAAGAGGTTAATCTTTTCTCATGTTACATTTTTCACAAACGATGTTACAACATCTGATTGTACTCCCGGAGCCTAATGAAAATATTCATCTTTTATTAGGTTATATTTAGGTTTTTATTTTTCTTTGTACAACAAACAACGATCTATAACTATGAAAAATGTATTCACTTTTCTATTATTATTGTTTTCTTTGTTATGCAACGGGCAATCTCCTAAGTTATTCACTACTGACAAAGAGCTCTCCAGTAGTCTGATTAATCAAATATATCAAGACCGGAACGGTTTCATTTGGATTGCAACAGAAGATGGTCTGAACCGTTATGACGGTGCTAAATTTACCATATACAAACATGAGCCAATAATGAACATTCGTTAGCCCACAATTTTGTTCGTACTGTTTTTGAGGACAGCAAAGGTCATTTGTTTATCGGTACATATATGGGAATTCAAATGTATGATCCGGCCACAGACAATTTTACCCCACTTGCAATAAGGGAAGACAATGGAGAAATATTTGAAAGCAATATTGTTTCCTTTATCGAAAGGAGAAATGGAGAAATATGGGTATCCGGAAATATGTTGTGCAGGTTGAATATCAAAGATTACCTGTTGACTGTTCAAAAAATTGATATCCCCATGACATCAACAGGATTTATGATTGAAGACAAGAAACAGAATGTCTGGATAGCAAAAGACGAAGAAGGAGTATATCGTCTTGATTCTAATAACCAACTTACTTTATATTTATCTAAAGACAACGGATATGTCAAAAGTATATGTGAAGATTCACGTGGGAATATTTATGTAGGAAGTATGAGAAAAGGACTATTCGTCTATAACAAAAGACAAGACTCCTTTATACCTATTGATTTTAAAGAAAAGAGAGAACTTCCTATCTGTTTCCTCTATTCCGGACCGCAAAATGAATTATATATCGGAACTGATGGTAAAGGTATGAGTGTCTACAATAACCAAACTCATGAAATCTCCGAATACAATTTTGACAACAACTATTTTGATTCAAAAAATTCAAAAATACATTCTATCCTAAAAGACAATTCCGGTAACTTATGGTTGGCTGTTTATCAGAAAGGAGTCATGCAGATACCTGCCCGAACAAACAGTTTCAAGTATATAGGACATAAATCCATGGATAAAAACATGATCGGTTCCAGTTGTATAACCTCATTCTGCAAAGACAACAACGGTATGTTATGGGTTGGAACAGACAATGACGGAATTTATGCCCTGACAGAAAAGTTAGAACCGGCTAAACATTTCTCGCATACTAATCACCCTAATTCTGTGCCTTCAACAGTTATAAAACTATATGAAGATTCCGAGTACAACATTTGGGTCGGCTCCTTTATTAACGGTATGGGAAAGCTGAACAAACAGACAGGATTATGCGATTACCAGTACAAACTGGTAGATAAGAACAACAACTATATACAACGTGTATATGATTTCGCAGAAGATAAAAACAAGCGTCTTTGGATTGCGACAATGGGATTCGGTTTGTTCTACTATGACCTGAAAACGAAAGAATTTACATCCGTACAATCTCGGACATCTCTAATCAACGAATGGATAGATTGCCTGCACTATTCCGATGATAATAAGCTGTATGTCGGAACTTATGACGGCGTCAACTGTATAGACTTGACAGTCCTGATTTTCAAAGTCATAAGATACTCTCACAAAATGTTATTTATTCAATCTTTGAAGATGCCGACGGAGTTGTCTGGTTGGGCAGTTCCGAAGGATTATCCGGTTGGAATAAAAAAACGAAAGAACTAACCACTTATACTACTGCAGACGGATTGCCCAGTAATACAATATATGCCATACAAGGAGATGGAAAAGATTTTCTTTGGATAAGCACCAATGCCGGAATTTCCCAATTCCAAAAGAAAAACAACAAATTTATCAATTATTATGTCAGCGACGGATTACAGGGAAATGAGTTCTACAAGAATGCCTCCTTCAAAGATAAACAAGGTATTATCTGGTTTGGCGGAATGAATGGTATCACCTATTTCAATCCGCAAGACATTATCAATCCGGCAAAAACATGGAATATCCGAATTACCGACTTTTTCCTGCATAACAATCCGGTTAGAAAAGGAATGAAATCCGGTATTCACAATATTATCAACTGCCCTGTATTCAACGCAAAAGAGTTTTATCTATCCCATAAAGACAATGTGTTCAGTATCGAGTTTGCCACTCTGGAATTAAATGCCCCCGAACACATCAACTACCTTTATTCTATCAACGATGAAAAATGGATTAGTTTGCCCAAAGGTGTAAACCGTATCTCATTCAGCAATTTGAAACCCGGTACCTATAACTTTAAAATCAGAGCAAAAGACAACACTGTGTATTCAAATATAAAAGAAATTACCATCTTTATATCTCCTGCATGGTATGCTTCATGGTGGGCCAAAGTTATCTACTCCTTATTATTACTGACCATTATATTTATCATTATTCTTCAGATCAGACATCGGTACAGAATGCATCAGGAAATGCTGCAACATATCCATGCCGAACAAATCAATGAAGCAAAATTGCAGTTCTTTATCAACATCTCTCATGAAATACGCACTCCGATGTCTCTAATCATCAGCCTCTACAGAAACTGATTAAGAATGAGGAGAACAATGAACGCCTGAAAATATATCATATTATCTACAGAAATGCGGAACGTATTCTGAATCTTGTCAATCAACTAATGGATATTCGGAAAATTGATAAAGGGCAAATGTTCCTGATGTTCCGGGAGACCAATATTATTCCTTTTATAGAGGATTTATGTACAACTTTCGGCCAACAGGCAAATACTAAAAATATCCAACTACAACTTCATAGTACACTCCGGGAACTGAATGTATGGGTAGACACAAGTAATTTTGATAAAATTATCCTGAATATTCTGTCTAATGCCTTCAAGTTTACTCCTGAAAAAGGAAACATAGATATTACCATCCGTACGGAGAAGATAATACACTGCCCGATCCCTTGAAACAATATGCCGAAATAATTATCGCGGATACCGGAACAGGCATCGATGAACAGGAAAAAGAACATATCTTCGAACGTTTCTATCAGATCCGTAACAGCCAACAGAATCCGAAAGGCGGAACAGGAATAGGATTACATCTGACTCGTTCATTAGTGGAATTACATCATGGAATTATCTATGTAGAAAATAATAAAGAACAACCGGGTTGCCGTTTTATTATCCGATTACCGTTGGGTAACAAGCATCTACGACCTGAAGAAGTTGACAACAATGAGCAAAAGGTAACAGTAGCCGTACCAACTGTTCCTGTCATCTCTCCCATTATAGAAAATGAGGAAGAAAAGAAGTCAGGGTAAAAACTAAATATCGCGTATTAATTGTAGAAGACGACGAAGAAATCCGAAATTATATAGCGAAGGAGTTTGGGGACAAATTTCATATCATGGAAAGCCGTAATGGTAAAGAAGCATTAGAGCAAATATTTAAAAAGGCTCCGGATTTAGTCATTAGTGACATCATGATGCCCGAAATGGACGGACTTACCTTATGCCGGAAGATCAAGCAGAATGTAAATCTCAACCATATCCCAGTCATTTTGCTTACTGCGAAAACGAGGGAAGAAGACAACCTTGAAGGTCTGAATACAGGAGCCGACGCCTATATCATGAAGCCATTCAATATCGAAATTCTGCAAAAGACGGTAGAAAATCTGATTAATACACGGCAGCAGTTACGCAAAGTATTTACAGGCCAGCAAAATCTGGAAAACAAGGTTCAGAAACTGGAAGTGAAATCACCCGATGAGAAATTGATGGAACGTATTATGAAAGTGATCAATGAAAACATCAGTAACCCTAACTTGACAATAGAGACAATCACCACCGAGGTAGGTATTAGCCGCGTACATCTTCACAGGAAACTCAAAGAGCTCACCAACCAGACAACCCGTGACTTTATACGTAATATACGTTTAAAAGAAGCCGCTCGTCTATTGTCCGAAAAACAGCATACCATATCCGAGATAGCCATGTTAACAGGATTCACTGATCCTAATAATTTCTCGACAACATTCAAAGAATTGTATGGAATGCCGCCTTCAATGTATATGAAAGAGCAGTTGAGTAAAAAAGAAGAGTAACCCAACTGCTCTCTAGCATGTTTATCTGTTAAACTTGTACCAATCAAAGTTAAACAGTTTGCAGCCTTTACGTCCTTTGAATACAAAATAAATATCTTGTATTCCTGTGACCGGTTTTACAATATCAGTCTGCAATGTTTTCCAGCATTCCCAACCTCCCGTTGAAGGAATAGTCAGTTCCGCAATTAATGGTCCGCTTATACTGTCTGTACGTACTTCAAGTGTCCCGCCACGAAGCACTGGCAACGGTAGCAGTAAACCATTTGGGGGATTTTTGCCGAAATCCACTTCACGTACCTTTATATAATCTCCATTATGAATTTCAGATATATATATACCGGTTTTCGCATTGGGTTCAGACTTCACACCTTCAGAAAACGCAATAGTTTCAGCTTCCACCCTTTCGTAAGGATTGAGCATACCTACCGGTGACACCCCTTCCCGGGTAGCATTAATAATCGGGAAAGTACCGTCAGCATTATACTTAAATTGCTCCACCGCCGCACTTCGCCCGAAGCCTCCACCACCCGGCAGCTTACCCGTATGATAGAAGAAATAAGAATTGCCTTTATAGTCTATCACTCCACAATGGTTAGTAAACGAACCCGTATCTTGTAAAGGCATGATTTCTCCCATATACTTCCACGGACAAGAGGTCCGTCACTCATGGAATAGGCAATATGTTCGGGTACACCTCCGGCAGCATAAAGAAGATAGTATTTTCCTTCCCGTTTATGAAGCCATGGACCTTCTGTATAAGTATCTTTATACTTAACACCTTTGACACGCTTTTCCGGATTGGGTGCACCAAAGCTCTCAACAGTCTGTTCCAGTTTGCCCACTTCACCTTTCAAGGAAATCATGTCGTCATTCAGTTCTGCATAATAGATATTCGGATTTCCCCAATACAGATAAGCACGACCGTCATCATCAATGAAGACCGTAGGATCAATATAGTCCCAGCTTCCGTCATGAAGCGGTTTGCCGATGGCATCTTTAAAAGGACCGACAGGCGAATCGCCTACCGCCACACCGATTGCCATCGTATTGGAAAGTTTGGAATGCAGGCAGACATACCAATAAAACTTACCATTACGTTCGATGCACTGTGCTGCCCAGGCACGGTCGTCCGCCCAGTCGAATGATTCGATGGCAAGAGGAGAACCGTGATCGGTCCAGTTCACCATATCTTTGGTAGAATACACGCGCCATTCCTGCATCCAGAAAAAATCAGCCTTATCTTCATCATGTCCCGTATAGACATACAATGTGCCATCATGCACCATAGGAGCAGGGTCTGAAGTATAGCAAGTTTGTACAATCGGGTTCTGTGCCGACAGTCCTCCTTCGGTCATAACCGAAACGAGCAACAATATGGCTGCGATAAATGTAGATTTCATTTTCATGCTATTTTCAGTGTTTAAATAAATGTGGTACAAATTCTTTCAGGCAACGTCTCCACGTGAGCCATTCATGCGCTGTGCCTTGCGATTCATAATAATCAACCTCGATACCCAGTTTCCGGAGTGAATCCACCATCTTCTTTGTTCCCATTTGTTCCTCCGTGCCACAGCCGAGAAAGAAATAATTCACTTTCTTATTGAACTTGTCCGCATCCGCAAACACTCCGTTAAAACAAGTCTTCATATCCAGACCGAAAATCGCCCCGCTGAAACTTCCGATATAAGAAAACTTATCGAGATGAGGCAGAACCGTATTGAAAGTCTGATGTCCTCCCCACGAGAGTCCTGCCATAGCACGGTGTTCGCGGTCGGTTTTCGTACGGAATGTCCGGTCTATCATAGGAATCAGGTCTTTCAGAATAACGTCATAAAAGGTGGCGCCATACAAAGCCCGCTCCTCGTTCACATCTTTTCCCGAACGCGGCCGGAACGGAGCTTCCACATCACCGCTATCCATCACCACGAGCATCGGCACACACTGACCGGATGCAATCAGGTTGTCCATAATATGATTCATCTTTCCCTGCGTGCTCCAGCCGGTTTCATCTTCACCCATGCCATGTTGCAGATACAATACCGGATAGCGCTTCTTCGGATGAGTTTCATACTCTGCCGGCGTATATACCATACACCGACGGAACTCTTTCTGCGTTTCGGAGTAATACGTACAGGAACGAACCTGCCCGTAAGATACCTGTTGAGGACGATAATAATCCCCCTCCTCACCTTCAGGGATTTCGATGCCACTTGCCATACGGCAACAACCGAAGAACGTATAACTGGAAGGATCTGTTACCGACACCCCGTCTGCAATCAGGAAATAATAATGGAATCCTACAGGCAGAGGGTTGGTCGTTGCCGTCCAGAGTCCTCCGGCATCTTTCCACATATCATACTTCTTTCCGCAACAATCCACTTGTAGCCTGTTAGCCTGCGGAGCATAGAAACGAAAATGAGCACGCCCCTCTTTATCCACCCGGGGATAGTCATATCCCGGAATATTAGTGGATGCCGGTTCGGTAGTAATCCCGGAGTTTGGTTCCTTCTCCAACAAAAGGAGTCGTTTCTCGGCATACCGAACTCCCAATTTCCTGTATCCCTCTGCCGTGAAATGCAAATTATCTTCTGCGGCAGGACAGCCCGAAGAAGGAATCACGTATGCGGTCGGAATCACTTGCGGCAGCGTATTGATTATCTCATTCATGCTTGCACATCTGCCATTCTGGTCGGCATGCACTACTTCTCCCGCCAACAAGAACATCTTTTGCCTGAAGATTCAAATCCCTCAACAAATTCTCATAGACTCTCTTTACCTTTTGAGGCCACTCTTTATCACCGGTATTAGACTCGCCCTGATGCAAGAGGATACCTTTAATCACTCCCGCTTTTTGTGCTTCTACAGCCAATTCCTTTAGTCTACGGTAAGGATTATTACCATACGCTTTCGCGGTATTTTTCAGCCATTCCGGTTGAGAGGCAATATGCTCTTCGCAATTCTCCTCATCAAACAGTTCAATCCTGCAACCACCTACAGCTACATTGATGACACCTACCTTAATATTATCAGGCAGCCTTTCCACTAACGTACGTCCGAAATAATCGGCCGGTGTTAACCCTGTATGGCAACGTACCAACGGAGGAATAGCCTTATACCACTGTCCTTTGACACGTCCCAAAAACGGACAATCAACAGCCGCCATCATCAGAAAGCTTCATTGACATTGCACGTATCCTGGGCCTCGATCTTTGCATTCCCTTCCATATTGGATTGTCCCAGACAAAGATAAATATGGAAATTCGGGTCTTGTGCAAAGGCAAATATGCCTGCACATAATAAACAACTTAATAATATAATCTTCTTCATCTTGTAACAAAACTGATATTATTATTCATCCATTTCGGCATACTCTTTAAACCAGTGATAAATAGCCACGGGCACGCTTCCGGATCATTCAAAAAAGTATAGTTTCCCGGTTCACCCGCTACATCCTTAAAAGCAACCAGTTCATGAGACTTTGTAGTAAAGAACAGCCAGGAAACATTGCCGGATTGATCGGCTATGTATTTGAAATTAGCTCCAAAACCTTCGCCTTTCGCCACTCCCGTAATACTTTTCCCCCATGTTGCATAATATTTCTTCGGTGCCCAGTCTATCTCAGTCACCATGACAGGAGCAAAACTAGCTACCGGACCTACTTGCTTGTCCCAACCACGTTGGAAAGGTTCATATCCCCCTCCTGTAGAGGAGCCATTTCCTTCACCACTGTCCTGTTCGGCATCACTTCCATACCAGCCGGATAACAGTGTACGGCAAAACCAATATTTTCTCCTTCGATACGATGGTCTTTATAGCCACTATACTGAGATTGCCAGCCAATCCGGGTACCCAAATGATATTGTTACAAGCATTTCCACGTATTTTATCAACAATCGCCTGAAAATACTTTTGCATATTGATGAAGCAAGCATCACCGTCACCACCATATTTACCGTCTGTACCTTTTATATGAACGGGTTCATTAGCCAACTCGAACATAATCCCGGATTATTCTTCACAACAGCATTCTGCGATACAATGTCCCATACTTTCAGCAGAAACTCCTGATAAGAATCTCCCAACTCTATACCTAGATACCTGTTATCTTCAGTATCACCTGCATGTGGACAAACTCCCGGCGGGCGCATCACCACATACATCCCTTTAGAAATAAAATATTCCGCTATCGGGACAAATAACTCTTTCAGGTACTTCTTGAAACGTGTTTCCGAGAAACGTTCATGTCCTTCATAACGCACATAAGGCAACGTAGTATCATCACTCCAATAAGGATCCATGTGCAGACGTACAAAGTTAAATTTCCATCCGGCAGCCAGTATTTTATCCACCATACTTTTGTTATAGCTAAGACAACTGCTTACATCATAATTACTCCATGCGTTGTTATTAAAATAAGGACTATAAGTCTGCGTAAATCCATGCAAGTTGACAATTTTCCCTTGTTCATTTTTCAGATAACGTCCCTCTACATGTAAAGGAACAACCAGCTTCGGAGAATCAGGATCATCATCCGATTCATCACCGCCGGTATCATCACCGGGTGTTGTTTCTTCTGTTTTTTTTTCGTTTTCCTCTTGCGGAATTTCATCCTTGCCACAAGCAGAAAACAACAGACAAGACAAAGTTAATATACCTATTATTCTTTTCATAATTTCATCAATCTATTTAATTACATCTATTTAAAATAATAGCGGAGCTCTATCGAGAGACTCCGCTATCCGGACGAGCGTGCCTAATCTAAATCAGCATAAACTACATGATAGTTTTCTATCTCATTTATTACTGGCAGTACATTTCTCAAACCTTCAAGGAAACCGACATAGACAGGTTTGCGGTTGTAATTCAAATCCCACAGACCAATTGGCTGGCCTTTTCTCCAGAAGGAGTTTTCAGAAGGCTGTCTGTCGGGCTCCAATGAGTGATGCCATATTGCTGTGCCACCGGAATAATCTCAAATATTTCTCAATAATGAACTGATAGAAATCAGACATATTCTGCTGCATTTCGTCTGTCAGATTCTCTGTCAGTATCGTTTCACCAGCTGCATCGACAATACCCATATCCAATTCTGTGATCTTTATGAGCTTACCGGTAGAAGCTAACAGGGTAAACATATTGATAATGGCGTTTTCCTTACTAGCCTGAGTAGCAGGATTCATATAGTAAGACACATGCATTTGAGTACCGATACCGTCCACCTTTGTTTCCCCGTCAGACTCCCAACGTTCGATCCAATGTATCAAGCTCTTTAACTTCTTATTCTGATCCCAGTCGGATTCCAGATTATAGTCGTTAATAAAAAGCTTCAACTCATCAGGGTTACCACCGGACTCCGCAAAATACTTACGCGCAAACTTAATCGGAATACGGGCGTAATCATCACCCAAATAATCCTGCCAATAGAAGTTTTCACCGGAAACACCATTATCATCTGTTTGAGAAGCTGACTGAAGATCGTAATAGCCATCCCCATCCGAATCTTTTCCGGAAATAGGTTCATTCACGACATCCCATGCCTTAACATAACCACCGCAAGATTCCAACATACCTTTAATCCAACGTTCCAGTTCGTTCGTGAGGATTTCTTCTTTCTCTTCAGGAGTCAGAGGAATCGTATTACCTGACTTCTGCCAATATATAGACAAATCATCAATATAGATGGTACCGGCATACTTCCCATAATTAAAAAGAATACGAGTAGCCGCATCTCCCGTGCAGTTGGTAAATACAGTAACCTCTTCCCATTCTGTTGTAATTGGTATGGAAGGGAAGTCACCACGCCCGGCAAATCCGTCCGGTTTTTGAAAGACCGCCCCAATACTACCTGCTACACTGCCTTTAATCTTCATCTTTAAAAAATAGGTAGTCCCTTCTGTCAAAGGAGCTAAAAAATCATAGCCAGCCTGTGCTTCCCAAGAATTTACTTCCGACGGATTTGTCATTTGATGTACTCCGTCAATCACCTGCCGAGTCGAGTTATTTCCCCAACCCATCATAGCTGTTCCGCTTGAAAAGTCATCCTCTAATATATATACATTAGTTAACACGGATCCACTTTCCTGGACCTCCTCTATCCCATAAGCAAAATCAATCCAACTCGCTTTACTCCATCGGGACAGATCTTTGCTCTCTTCGAAAGTAGAGTTCATAATCAAATTTCTATCAGAGCCCGAGGCAGTCAATGTTAAATCATCAAAATACAAATCACCGCCAAACAAACCGAAACAGAACCGTAACCTATCGATATCAGCAGAAGGCGTAAACGTGAATGTGTTAGTTGACCATTGCTCACCCGCTGAAAAGGTCCCTGCACCATATTGAGTGTCAGTCCCATCTTTCTTCCCCGGCCAGAACGGAAAGGTTATAGCCGAAGAAGCCTTCATCCGCACACTTATAGTATATTCTTGATTTGCTATTAATGCTTCATCCAAATCATAATACAATTCCCAATCCCATACATTCGCTTGAGGCTTCGAGGTTTTTATATGAAGTGCGATTTCTGAACTACCAGGAACCGGTTCCGGTTCTTTATCCGCAATCAGCCCATTCAAATAAGCATTTTGCTGCTGTGAATGCCAACAGAGCGTATGCCCGTAAATACTAATTCCTGTTTCTTTTGCAGTTTTCACAAACTTCTTGACTGTGCCGAAATCCATATTTCCTTTGGCATCTACACAGGAGCTATATTTCATGGCATTACCAGCCGTCACGTCGTCATAGTTGTTGACAGTCAAAGTATAAACCAAATCTTGCTTCAAGAAATCACTCACCGTGACCCCCGTTCCCAACTTGAAGTCGGATGGGAGATACGGTCAATATATGTTTTCAAATCACCATATTCGTTCAAGTACTCATACTTTTTCAGACTCTCCGGTTTCTCTGTCTTGTAGTCCGCAAAAAGCGCATCCGCACAAGATACAGTTATTCCGGCAACCATAGCAAGCAGTAAAATTCTATTATAGTATTTCATATTCTTCTAGATTTAACGATTAATTCTTCACATAGATCGGCGTAAAATCTTCTCTTGCCACGCCACGACTATGCGCAACCAGTGTATCTTCTGTTTCAAGCTTTAATCCATTACTGAAATCCACAGTATACTTCAAATAAATGGCATCACGGTCTTTATTACCCCAACTATTCTTCTCACCGTCTTGAACAAACTTACCAGTACCAGTAGCCGTAACGCCGTCCAACCCGGAAACCACACATTCATCGCCATTAAAAACCAGCAGCAACTTATAACTGATATTACGCGGATTGTCTGTTGTCCCTAAATTGGTAGTAACTGTAAGAATGGTTTCAGTCAAAGATTTTGTTACAGTCTGACATATTTCATCATCTTCTACATACTCGTTATGGCGATCATTCTCGGTAGTTGTCCCGTTTTCTGTCACTTTGTCCACGCCATGACGCAGATACTTACCAGTCCATTTATTGATGTATTTCACACAATAAAGTACATAATCCTGTGGTTGCACCAACCACACTGACGAATTACATCTGACGGCTTCTGCCCCTTCGGACAAAGTACCATTCAAAATACGGTCAGCATTAGTCACGCCTGTCATTACCAAAGGTATAACATAGGTAGCGGTCAATGCTTCGGGATCAGCAAAAAAGCATCAGTAAATGAGACTTCCACACCATCCATCAATACATTCTTCAGAGTGATCTTATCATCAGATAATGTATAGTAGTTGGAAGGCATAGCTTTTACTGGCACATTTTCAGATGCAGAAGTATACGAATAATAAAGGTTATCACACAATGTATTGTCTACTTCAATATCTATCGTGATATCCTTCTTATTAGCATAAACACCGCCCATAGTAGCATTAATCTTACATTTATGAGCATTGTCCAGCGCCGTATCATACTCATCTTCACCCATAACCAACGTTCTCACCGGATACTGGGTTGCAAAATAGACTGAAGTGCCGCCCTCATAATCAGGAAATTCATTATCTTGATTTTCACAGGATGTCATCGTCCATGAAACAAAGACTCCAACTGACATGGCAAATATTAATTTAATTAATTTCATATGCTTCATTATTTATTATTTTACAATTATTTCCAACCGACATTCTGTTCCAGATTGCTCCACTTCATTACTTCAGCAAAAGGTATTGGCCCGTAAATCATATACTCCTCATACTTCTTTTCTCTACCGTAAGCGGAGAGTAGTTCATTACAGAACCATTCTTGCTTATTTCCACCCCAAGAGCAGTTTCATTCAGTTTGGTCAAATCAACATTCCAGCGACGTAAATCCCAAAAACGGAAATTCTCAAAACAAAGTTCGATACGGCGTTCATTACGGATTAGTTCACGCATCTTGTCTTTATTATCCTTTATGCTCTCCAAATAAGCATCTCCATTATCGAGACCTAAACCGGCACGCGTACGAATGGCTTTGATTACATCATAAGCACTAAAAAGATGTCCATGATTATTCTGTGGTCCCCAAGCCTCATTAGCCGCCTCCGCATAAATCAGAAACATCTCTGTATAACGGATACGTGCGGTATAATGCTTCTTCTTTGTATTATACTGTGAATTAGGGTTACACTCTTTACGCAATAGTTTCCGCAAGTAATAACCTGTACGAGTAGACCTTCCGCTTTCCTTATTCACAACGTCTGTATTCGTTCCGTAAGTCCCTGTAATAATTTCCGTATCACTAGGACCTTGCTTGCTACCATTGTAAACGATGTATTTTGCCAAACGCGGATCACGGTTATCATACGGGTTTTCTGCATCGTAATTGCCTGATGTTTCAGAAATAGGGTAACCGTTCGCCATAGGAAAGGCATCCACCAGATTCTGGGTAGGATTGACACGACCGTTTCCGTAAAGTGATGGAGGGAAGTTAGCTGTTTCCAATGTATTATTATCATCTGTACTACTACGCCAAATAACCTCAGCGGGACTGCCGCCCGTTCCATAATCTTTATCCGCAAGTGTATACCACTCCAATCCATCTGCATCCAGCCCGCAGCCGCCGCCACCGTTAGCTTTCTCTATAATTTCAGCAGCATAATCGGCAGCTTGTTCCCAAGTCATTCCCGACCCGCTTTGAAATGCCGGACTGGCAGCTAACAGAGCCGTTTGTGCACGGACTGCCAATGCAATCCGTCCGCTCATCAACCCTCTATATTCTTCACCACAAACACGCCGATAATCACTCGCATTCGTCACACCGATGTTTTTATATTTTTCCGGTATCTCACTATCTGCAAATTTCTTATAATCGAGCGGCAATAATTCGATAGCCTTATCAGCATCTTCCATTATTTGCTTCACGCAATCGGAATAAGTGGCACGAGCATGATTAAAATCCGCATCCGGTCCTTCCGATTTCAAAATAATAGGTACTCCCATCAATGTGCCGTCCGCAATCTTGCCACCATGTGCACGTAACAAATAATACATATGCAGTGCACGCAACCCATAAGCCTCTCCTTTCAAACGATCAAGAAACATGGTAGAGATACGTTCATCTTTTGCCCATTCTACCTTATCTACATTCTCCAAAAAAAGATTGATATACTGGATAGCATTGAAACGATTCTGCCACTGGGAAACCGGATTATTATTGGCAGTCCAGGAACCTGTAGCCATTCGCAGATAGTTACTGGAAATCTCATTAGTCACAGCATCATCCGTAGCCAAGTCACTTGTAGGTGAAGTTTCGTAAGGAAGTATAATATAAGCGTTCGCAAGTATACCCTGCGCATAGCTCGGTTCTTTATACATAGCCTCAAGATCTCTGTTGTTCTCCAGTGCCGGTTCAAACAAATCGTCACAAGCAGTCAGCAGAGGTAAGAAAGCCAATAATTTGAATATATTTTTCATAATTTCGTTCTTTAATTATTGAAATAATCTGTATTAGAAAGTTGCAGTCACACCTAAATTATAGAAGCGGCATTGCGGGCTGGAGCCAACATTCAATTCCAGCGCCTTGCGTTCCTTGGATATTGTGAGCAAATCAGAACCGCTGATATATGCGGATACTCCATGAACAAAACTATTCTTAAACCACTTGGAAGGCAGGTCATACGTGACCTGTACTTTTGCCAAACGGAAAGCATCCGTCTTATACATCCAGAAGTCGGAAGAATAAAAGTTATTAGTTCCACTTTCTGTAGTCAGACGCGGATAAGTAGCTGTTGCTGCCGTTTCCGGAGTCCAACGCCCCCGGACTACTGCCGAGTATTTATCTTCACCGGATATCCAATAATAAGACTCGTTGTTTTTCATGGCATGTCCGCCAAACTCACCTGTACCCAATACAAAGAAGTTAATCCTTTCCATTTAGCAGTCAAGTTTATACCCAACGCCAAGGGAGCTCCATACCAACCTCCACGAGCCAGATAAACCTGATCTTTATCATCAATTATACCGTCATTATTCTGATCTACATACTTCAAATCACCCGGTCTTATTGTACCGCCAAGACGCTGTTCTGGAGAATCGATGATGTCCTGCTCATCCTTGAAGAATCCGATGCACTGTAATCCCCAAATACCGTCAACAGCATATCCTTTACGGTATTGGTATTTATCCTGATACAATTCATCCCGCTTGGTAGCTTTCGTTGTATAGTAAGTTCCGGTAACGCCCGCTGTAAAATCAACCTTGCCGAAACGTTTGTTGTAGTTTACGTTGAAATCAAATCCCATGCGACGGTCATTATCGTAGTTGATGTACGGACGAAACGAAGCAGTCGGATAATAAGTGAAGAAATACTCCGGATACTGAGTAGTAGAAGTCACGATTTTACCTTCGATTGAATTAACAAAGAAAGATGCATCCGCTGTTATCATCCGGTTCCATAAAGAAGTTTTCAAATTAACTGAAAGCTCTTTACGCTTGATAAAGCTCAAGTCTTCATTCGCCCCTTGTTTGGAGTTAGTAGAGTGTAGGGATACACTCTCGCGCCATCCCCACCATGCACCGTCCGACTGGTTGTAATAACCATCATACATATAATAGTTGTCAATTCCCAAATCCGTATTCAAGATACTGCCGGACACACTCAACATCAGTTCGTCCACTACCGGAGAATTTTCCAGAAAGCTCTCGTTTGATAATTTCCAGCCCAATGTCAAAGAAGGTGAGAAAGCATTACGATGTCCCGGAGCCAACTTTGCAGAATGTATAACAGCCCCACCAAAATCGGCATAATATTTATTGCGGAAGTTATATCCCAACTGCATGCCCAAATTTACATTGCTTGTCTTATGATACTCTCCTGAATAACTTTGTTGATAACCAGAGGCTATTAACATGGCAGCCAAATGATGATCATCATTAAAAGTGTTTTCGTAATCGAACTGGCCGGAGAATAAAACAGTCTGGTTATCCGAACTGCCGCTGATATTCTGCACACCGGACTTCTTGTCCTCATTGTATTTTGTCAAACCGACAATAATATCTTTCCCGCCATTATTAGACCAAGTAGGCGCATATGTGGCATAGCTGTTATTATAAGAAGTAATATAAGCAGTAGAGTAATCTACAGAAAACCGAGTATGAAAAGAGAGTCCTTTCAACACCTTGTCCAAACCAATGTTCACTCCCGCATCAAACTGGAACGAACGATCTGTTGCTTTGCTATAACCTGAAGCATAATAATCGCCAAATACATTTGTCATATCAGATTGTGTTCCTGCCAAAAAGTATTTTCCATCAACTATATTATTGCTATTCGCCACCAAATCCCATGCACTGGCTGCATTTGCATCAATATAGCTCAACGGAATCAACGGAGAAATACGATTGGGACGCAATGTAGATGCCGCACTCCAATAATAAGACCCATTGGCACTACGACGTGAATAGAAAGATACTTTAGCATTCACATAAGCTGTAATAAAGTCATTCAATGTCAAATCTACGTTACCGCGAATATTTAAACCATTGGTCCCATTATGCTTCGCTTCACCGATTTTGAAAACGTCATTGGAACGAAGATAATTTATATTCGTATAAAAATGGGCACGATGATTGCCACCCGAAATTTCGGCTGTAACATCCGAACGATTATATGCCTTCTTGATATAGTCCGACGAATACATATTCACATTAGCATAACGATAAGGATTCTCACCGGATCCATAATGGTAAATATCCTCCGCGCTATAGAGAGCACCGAGCCCGTCATTGGCACGTGCTTCATTATAAAGAGTCATGTATTCGGCCGAACCTAAATATTCGGGGTAACTCTTTGCGACATAAAACCCTGTATTGGCGCGTACATCTACTTGAAGATCCGTACTCTTACCTCTTTTAGTTGTAATCATAATTACTCCTTTAGCCGCACGACTTCCATAGAGCACCACAGCTTGCGCACCTTTCAAAAAGGTTATTTGGCTGATTTCCGTAGGAGAAATATAATCAATATTGCGAGGTACCCCGTCCACCAATATCAGCTTTTCATCCATTCCCCACAATGAGTTACCATTATAACCACCGACATATCCCTGCATATCGGTCAAGCTCCATGTATTGTAATTTTTCTTCGTCAATTCCTCTACATTTACTACTGAAGCACCTCCTAATAAATTGTTCTGAGAAACCTTTCGGAAAGCTACCTGCACCAACGAATCGTTTTGCAGCGAACTTGCATTATCCCTGCCAACTCTTGTGCACCGGCAGAAATAACAACCGGAAAAACAAGCACTGCACTGAGAATGAATCTTCTATATATATGTTTCATTGTTTATTCATTTATAATTATACATTCAGTAACCATAAGGGATTACCATCCCGGATTCTGCGGGAATTCAGCATACAGATACACGTCATTATCCAATAAGGGGAACCAGTAATGCTTCGTTCCAAATACCCGTTTCAAAATAGTCTCCTCACGGAAGTTTCTCACTTCTGCCTCTGCCGGATCATTATTCTTATAAAAGTCTTCATTCTCTACACGTTCGAATTCTTGTGAAGTCTTAATAGTATAGGGCTCTTCGGTCAGCAGCAACCAACGCTGCAAATCGTTAAAGCGGAAACCTTCGAAAGACAACTCGACAGCACGTTCACGACGAACTTCATCCATAAATTTCTGGGAATTGGAAATATATTCCGGACAAAGAGTACCTTTTTCATCACCCGGTTCCCCTCCACCAACAGGGCCTACTCCCGCACGTTTACGCAAAGTATTGATCGCATCTTCAGCCGTTTTACCAAAATTCGTAGATTTACCTGCAGCACCGTCTACTGCCGCACAAGCCTCAGCATACATCAGATAAATATCCGCCAAACGCATGTAAGGTAAATATGTATGCAGGTTACCCGACCAATTATAGAGTCCGTCATATTTATTAGCCTGATGCGGTACTAATTTCTGGATGAAATAGCCGGTACGGCTAGCATTGGCCACGGCTCTCATAGCTCCGCCCGTATACAGAGTGCAATAGCGCAAGAATTCCTTGTCTGCTTCAGGAATAGCTGCATTGACATAATGGAATCCGTCAAAAACTATGTCATGATAAAAACGGGCATCACGATTTCTAAATGGAAAATTCTTTCTAAAACCGGATTTTGTTTCATCTTCACTCAATGGCAAACCGTTCTCCATACCATATAAATTCACATAGTTGGCAGTAGGTTGGTGGATGATATTATCATGTTCAACCAAACCATAAATTTTAGGTCCCCACAACTTGGTCATATTCCAGTTACTACCGTTGAAGTCTTCGGACGGACCACGGAAAATAGCTTCTGTAGTACCCGGCATTTTCCAGTTCTGACCAGTAGTATAGAATATTTCAGAATAACTATTAGAAGCAGATGCCGATTTGGTATGATTATAAATATCACTATAATCAAACTGCGCCAATGCATATTGCGTCTGCCCGCTTTCGACAAGTGTCAGTAACTCTCCAAATGCCTCTGCTGCTTTTTTGCATATTCTGTATTGTAATTGTAAGTATTGCTTCCACCTAGCTGCGCACCATGTTCCATCAGAGGCTGGCAGCCCAAAGATAATTCTTGCCCAGATAGCCTAATGCCATAATCTTGTTGATACGCAAATCATTCTTACCCGCGGTTTGTTTGCCAACAGTTGTGTTATCCCAATTAATAGGAAGCAAATCCGCTGCCATACGGAAATCGACTGCTGCTTTATCTGCACATTCCTGATAACTCAGACGTGGCAAAGACATTTTCTCTGTAGCAGATAAGACTGTATCAATATAAGGCAAGCCACCAAAATATTGCATCATTTCAAAGTGCCACCATGCGCGGAAAAAATAAAGCTGACCGGCAATCAGTTTTTTCTCCTCATCCGTAGCTTCCGTTAACCTTTCTAGATTAGCGATACCGATGTTAGCCTTACGTATACAATACCATGCATGTGGCCACAGTGAATGTTTAAACTTAGCATTGCCGTCACTGTTCGGATGATAAGTAGCCGTAGGATCACTGCCGGTACGATAGAGCCAGCATTGATTATTGGTAGACCATGCACGGAAGTTACCCAAATCGACCTGATGCGTCATGTGGCTGTCACCTTCCGGGTTGAATATTTCATCATCTCCCCAGTTCCAGGAAGTAGTATAATTGTTCTTCTCCTTATCAGGAATACAGTTGTATATTTCCTCGATAAACCCCTGAAAATTCCTAAAGTTCTTAAATGCTTCGTCTTCAGATACAGTAGAGTCAGCTTCCTTGTCTAGATAGGCCTCACAAGATGAAAATCCCAACGAGAAGAGCAATAAGCTACCGCATAAAAGAGTTCTATATATTTTCTCATAGTACTTTGATTATAATGTAAATTTAACACCTAAGTTGAAACGTTTCACCGTAGGATACGCCCCTTGATTACCCGAACCTGCAAAATTCGATTCACGGTCGTCCGGCATCTTAGACCATACCCATAAGTTGTTTCCATTTAAGTAAATCTTCAAATTTTTCACCCCGAGTTTTCGCACCCATCCATCTGTAAAGGTATAGGCTATCTCCGCATTTTTCAGACGAATATAAGAACCGTCATAATAGTATTGCGTACCATTACTGTAACCGCTCACCTTTGACAACCAGCGCGGAGTTACAACATCGGCCGCATCGCCAGCCTCAGACCACCAGCTACCCTGGTCATACACCGTATTCATCTGACTGCCAAAACTGGTCAACTGAACGACACGAGTCACATTGTTTACACCATAGAACTGAACAAAAGCACTAAATCCCTTCCACTCAAAGCCAAGAGTAGCATTATATGTGTTCTGTGGAGTATCAGAGTAACCGTAAGGAGCTTGGTCCTTGCTGTCGACGACACCATCCCCATTGAAATCGACAATATAATAGTCTCCGGGAAGACGTTGTGAATTGTTTGTATCATGCTGCGGGCTACCAATCACATCGTCATAAGAATTCAAATATCCATTATCAATATATGCCTTATTCTGACCAATGGCATAACCAGCCACCTTTTGATACCCAGCCAACAATGGAGCATCGTCTTTTTCAAGTATCTTATTTTCCGCATGGGTCATGCTCATATTAGCCCAAACGCGCATCTTATTGGAAAATGTCTTGTTGATACGAAGTTCCAACTCATAACCTTTGGTTCTAACCTTACCTAAGTTAGCAGTAACTGCTGTAGTACCAAAATAAGAAGGAATAGCCCGATCGCTTCCACCCACCAGAATATCAGTACGTTTATCACGAAAGACTTCCACGCTACCTGCAAACAAACCATCCCAAAAAGAGTAATCAACACCAAAATTCAATTTCTTTACTTTCTCCCAATGCACATCAGAATTACCTACTGCTGATTCACGATACCAAGTATATGGACTTTCACCACGATCTACATCCAAAGACGAGGTTCCGCCGTAAGCCCATTGGTTCATATACAACCAACGTGTTTTTACATTATCATCACCGATTTCACCATAAGAAGCACGAATTTTCAACATATCCAAAATTCTGCGTTCTTTCAAGAATTTCATAAACGGTTCTTCACTAACCATCCATCCGATAGCACCGGAATTAAAGAATGCAAAACGATTTTCTTTGCTGAACTTCTCGGAACCATTATAAGCACCATTATATTCAATAAAATACCGATCCGCCCAATTATAAGTAGTACGGAATGCCCAGTCTTCACGATAGTGAGGAATTTCACTTCCTGTAGCCGTTTCTTGACGACTGAACAATCCCATAAGGGTAACATTATGCTTTCCAAAACTACGGGCCCAATTTAACTGTGCCTGATAATTAAGGTTACGCTGTGTCGCCCAATTCTTGACTTCACCACCTTCCGTATTCCACATTACACCCTGCATAAAATCAAAACCTGTATTGTTGTCATACGACTTTTTATAACTGACCTCCCCTGTATCCGGATTAATCCATTTATGTTGTGCGTCGTTATATAGGTCATTGATACCGCGCTTCCATTCTACAAAAGTATTATCCCAAGAAACCATAGCCCTTGCACTCAATCCTTTCGTTATAAAGCTCAAATCCTGTTCCAATGCAAAGTCAGTTGTTATCTGTGTAGTAGTGGTAGTCATCGTACCTCCCAATGAAACATTTTCTGCAGAATTGGTAACATTCGAAATATTCGGATAATATCCCCATGAACCATCCGAATATTTTGGAAGAAATACATCCGGAGCAATATTATACGCCCCCGCCCACTGCTGGGCAATCGACCAGTCGGCCGAGCTATCATAATTGGAATTATTATAAGGAGTTTTCTTGTATCCATTAGAGCCCGCTACATTAACCTTAAAAACAGTACTCTTGGTTATCTGAAAATCCAGATTACTACGTACATTAATTCTGTCATATCCATAACCGGAATTATAATCACGCCCATTATCAAATACATCGAACAAGTCCCCCTCATGCACATAATCGACAGAAGCGAAATATTTTACAAACCGAGTTCCACCGCTGACATTCACATTTGCATTGTAGGACATCGCATAGTCTTTGAACAATACATCCTGCCAGTCCACATTCGGATAGCGTTCCGCTTCTTCCAAATTTGCCGGATTACGATACTTATTAATTATTCCTGCGGCTTTATGTACGACCATGAATCCGGATACAAGCTCAACTCATGCTCAATAGCCATATTGCGCGCCATCAAAGCATCATAAGAATCCAACTTATTAGGAAGCTTGGAAGGTATCTTCATCGTGGCATTGGCTGCTATATTTATTTGGGCAGCTCCCTCAGTTCCGCGTTTAGTCGTTACCAAAATGACACCATTTGCACCTTTCACACCATAAACAGCAGTTGCAGAAGCATCCTTCAAGACAGAAATAGATTGTACAGAAGCAATATCCACACTGCTCATCGGACGTTCTATGCCATCCACCAGTACCAACGGGTCACTATTATTCCATGAACTAGTCCCACGTATTGTGATTTTCGGTTCTTCTTCACCTGGCATACCGGAACTTTGAGTCGTTATAACCCCCGGCAGGTTACCGGTTAACGCCGCACCAATATCAGAAATACCAGCCGCCCGTTCCAATACTTTTCCAGTGGTCTGCGTGATAGCACCTACCACACTCGCTTTCTTCTGTTGTCCGTAACCTACAACTACTACTTCTTCCAGTTGTTTAGTATCATCTTCCAACACCACTTTAAAAAGACCTTTGGAAACCACTTTTACCTCCTGTGGTTTCATTCCTACATACGAAACAATAAGGGTAGACTTCTCATTGGGTACAGTCAATACAAAATTTCCATCTATATCTGAAATCGTACCTATTGAATTATTACCCTTTAAAACTACTGAGGCTCCAATGATTGTCTCACCATTACTGTCAAGAACCGTTCCCCTCACCGTTATCCCTTTCTGTGCTGATGCTGTTACAAAACTAAACAACATAAGGAGAAACAAGTAAGGAATCTTTTGAATTTTCTTCGTTACATTTTTCATTACCATTAGTTTAAGATGTTAATTAACTACATTGTTTTCTAATCATCATTTTTTTTAAGTGCGTTAGCCATCATTATAAATATCACTCATAATTACTAGCATTATATTTATATAAAAAAAAATAATTATTTGCAAGTAGCGTATAATCCAATTGTAGTACCGGTAAATCCACCAGCCGTTGTAGTAGAGAGATAACTAGGGGCTACATCTTTACAAAGCAGTTTCCAGCTTTTTTCACCATCAATAGAATAATAGAAATCGTAACCAATTCCTTGAGATACTAATTTCAAATATACTTCATTTGTATCTGCGTCTATTTCATCTGAAGCCAATGTCTGTTCCTTTTCACCGATTTGTTTCAGAGAAATATTTTTATTCTCACCCACTTTATTCAAGCAGAAGAAATATTGACGCGTCTCATCTTTAAACAACAGCATTCCGGCTGTTTCCTTATCGTTAGAAGGATTGAACAACATACGGGTAGCACATTCAAATTTATGATGTTGTAACCGACGGCAAACAAATGCCGGAGTTTTCTTTTCCGTAGCGCTAATATCTGCACACTTCAAGGTCAGATATCCGGGCGTTTCCGTCAATGAATATAAATCGGAAGCAGAAGCTCTTAAAGTCATCCATGGCATATCAAGTACAGGAGAATCAAAGTTCTCTATTAACTCGAAATTACCATAAGTAACTGTCGTATCGCGTTTCGCACCTTCACGTTTTACAATCATAGGTACTAAATCATCTCCTTGTGTCATGTACGGGAATCCGTCTTCACTCCATTTCACCGGCATCATAAATGTTTCACGTCCCAAATTCTCAAACTGATTATTAATAGGGCGACAAGCCAGAAAAACAGCCCACCAATCTCCCTCCTTTGTTTGAATCAAGTCTGCATGACCAGCACAGGTTACCGAATTAGGACGGTCAGAATTCAAATGTCTTTGCGTCAAAATCGGATTGTTTTTCCATGGAAGAAACTTACCCATCGGAGAATCACCACGGAAAATCACTTCCGAATGCCAGTTTCCCGTTCCACCTTCGGCGGACATCAAGAAGTACTTTCCATTTATTTTATATAAATGAGGTCCTTCTATCCAAATTGGTTTGTCTGCGGTTGAGCTCCTTTGTTTACAAGAATTTTACGGGGACCGATCGTCTTATCTGTTTTCACATCAAACTCTTGTATGCGTATGGTACGGTGTCCGCTATATTCAGGCTTATTATCCGGAGCCTCATCGTTATTCACGATATACGCCTTACCATCTTCATCAAAAAAGAAAGAAGGATCAATACCACCAACTTCCGGCAACATGACAGGCTCTGACCATTCACCAAACGGATTTTGTGTCTTAACAAAGAAATTTCCGGCCCCTACATTGGTAGTCACCATATAATAGGTCTTATTATGCGGATTATAGGAAATAGCCGGAGCAAAAATACCGCCACTCACTTTCTGCCCTTCCATATTCACTAATTGCGAAGCACGATTCAACACATACCCTATCTGTTTCCAATTCACCAAGTCCTTGCTGTGAAAAATAGGAACACCGGGGAAATAAGTGAATGTAGATGTTACTAGAAAATAATCACCTTTTCCATTTGTACAAACACTAGGATCAGAATACCATCCCGGCAAAATAGGATTATAGAAATAGTCTTCACCTGACAGAGGATTGGAAATATAGAAATCATCATTTCCCTTATAAGAAAAATAATCAAAGAGAGCCACAGATTTTCCAATAGCCGATAATTGTTGTTCTTTCTTTGAGTTACATGACATCATTGTTATCCCCAACATAAATATGGAGAACCGGACGATTGACATTAATTGTATTACCTGTGTATTCTTCATAATACCTCTTATTTTCTTTATAATCAAATATGAATTACTGATCTTTTTCTGCAAAGATATGCCAGCTTATAAAACTACAAACATAATTATGTTACGGGCTTCTTTTCCTAAATAACATCTTCATTTTCAATGTTACATCTATCTTTCCCCTTGTAGCACGCCCTAATAATTACACTGATTATAAGCACATTACAATCTTATTTTTTTTGAATAAAAGCTATTCAAATTCCCAATAATCCAGATTGAAAAGTTTGTTTCCTTTCTCTCCTTTAAAGCAGAAATAAAGATCATGTACACCCTTTGCATTCTTTATCCGGCATGACATCTGTTTATATATATCCAGTCCTCCTGTCGGTGATATACTGACACTGCCTATTACCGGACCTTCAGTGCTGTCCAGACGAATTTCTATCATTCCGCCTTTTTCAACACAAGCTGCGCTTACACTGAATTTCTTTGCTCCCTTCTTGCCAAAGTCGACACCACGCACACACAGATATTCATTATCATCAATATCGGTTATATACAAACCACCATTCTTATGATTTTCAGCTTTAAGACCATATCCCCAAGCCATCGTTTCAGCTTCCACTCTACGGTAAGGATTAAAGTTTTCAATCTGTTCCAGTTTCGTCTCCTGCCAATAAGGAACTTCCTTAATAGTTCCATCCGGATTATAATGCATTTTTGCAACAGAGACCGAACGGCGTTCCTTATGATCCAAAGTCTCCAAATGAAGCAAATCATAATTTAGGCCAAATACATAAGAACTACCTTTATAATCGATAATTCCAGGATGATTTCCTCTACTCCGCTCTGTTGGACGCATAATATATCCTTTTGTACTCCATGGTCCGGTAGCTTTGTCGCTCATGGCATAGCCAATCCCTTCCGGACAACAAGTAGAAGCGAAAGCCATATAATAATGACCGTTACGTTTATATACCCACGGTCCTTCCTGATAATGTTCCGGCCTATCAGCCAGTTTTACTATTTCTCCTGAATATGAAATCATATCCTCATTCAGTTTCACATAATAAACATTCGGATTGCCCCAATACATATACGCTTGTCCGTCATCATCAATAAATACAGTAGGGTCAATATCATCCCAATGCTCTTTTTGCCAAACTAACGGTTTGTTCAAAGGGTCTTTAAAAGGGCCGTAAGGAGAGTCGGAGACCAATACGCCAATACCATTACCGTGAATCGGACAATACATATAAAATTTGCCATTACGTTCGATGACTTGTTCTGCCCAGGCACCGTTATCACGTTTCACCCAATCAAAACTCTTCAGAGAAGCGACAGCTCCATGATCGGTCCAATTCACCATATCGGTGGAAGTATAAAGTAACCAGTCCAACATTTTGAATCCTTCGGCATCATCCTCATCATGAGTTGTATAAAGGAAAACGGTATCATTATATACCATCGGAGCCGGATCAGCGGTATATTTTGTCTGGATAATAGGATTTTGTGCCACTCCTGAAGTAGCGGCAGTCATTGCCAACAAAAACGACATGCCTAAAAATTTTAAGTTTCTCATATTCTTTTATTTTAAATGGTTTTAGATTCTACTACTTTACATTTTTATTTTCAGCTGTTTTCCTCTATACTCTATGGTCTTTCCATTGATACTTTCTGTCACATCTATTCCCGACTTTCTATCAACTTTTACCAACTTCAGTTTGCGAGATACAGTCATACCGGAATATCCACCTTTCCGGTCAGAGATTGTCAATGTGTTATTTTTATCATTCCAAATTATTTCAAAACTTGAAGACTCCCCCTTCTCATAATTGTAATTGTCGCCTGCATCTTCATAGACCGTAAATGAAGAATCGGCTCCCGGATAAACCCGTATCTCCCACTCTGCATCTGTTTTTTCCGAGGTATATTGCATAACCGGCCCCATTGGAATGATAGATCCTTGACGCACCAATAGAGGAATTTCATTTATCGTTGCTTCAGCGACAATCCATTGTCCGCCCTTATATTTTTTTCCGGTCCAAAAGTCAATCCAATCGGCTCCATCCGGTAAATATACACGACGCGTCTTATCTACATTTCCCAAAGGGTTAGAATCCACCGAATAATACATAGGATTGGTGACAGGAGCAACCAATAAAGCTGGTCCGAACATAAATTCATCTTTTAAATCAGCGACCTGCATATCCTTGGCAAAGTCAAACGCAAGTGTTCTGGTCATTGTATAATTTTCACGGTGAACCTTTCCTGCTAAAGAATAGATATAAGGAAGTAAGCGATACCTTAAATGAATCACTTTAATCAAACTATCATAAAAAGGCTCACCCGGTTTACCAAAACGCCATACTTCACGAGGAGTATCGGAACCATGACTTCGAAACACCGGTAAGAAGGCTCCATATTGAAACATACGAGTGTATAATTCCCGATAAGCCATATCAGCCACTCCTTTATCATAGTCGCCTTTCCAAAACCATTGAGTCCATTTTTTGTAAAAAAGGCCCCAATATCTACTGTCCAATAAGGGCAGCCTGTAGCCATAAAATTTAATCCGGCAGGAATCATTTGGGCAAAAGATTGCCAAGTTGCATAAGTATCACCGTTCCACGTTATTGTAGAATAACGTTGTTGACCTGCGTAACTAGAACGGGTAAGATTTACAACACGCTTATCTTCATTTGTAGAACGTTGGTTCTCATAAATTCCCTTCGCATGATATAATGAATACAACTGGCTTCGCTCTGCCCCCAATACACTATTCAGCAAATTCGTGTTTAACTCCCAACGTTGCCGATGATTATCCGCTCCATAACCATCCTTCATAAAAGTCCAATCAGCATCTAATGGTTCTGAAGCGTCACACCACCAGGCATCAAAACCATTACCAAAAAACTCATTATTCGCATAGTTCCAGTATAATTTTCTAGCCAACGGATTAAAAGCATCATAGACAGAGGTGCCGCTTAACAACCATCCCTTTCGTTTAAATTCCTCATGTTGAGGACAGTTCATGCATTCGGCCATATTGATATCATTAATTTAGCATGTAGAGAATGAATTTCATCTGCCAGTTTTCTTTTGTCAGGATAGAATTTAGGATTCATACTCATATTCCCCCATTGGCCTTCCGGCCAATAGTTCCAATCCTGTACAATCATATCGATCGGTATTTGCCTTTGGCGATACTCTTTTAAGGTATTAATTAAATCATCGGAACTGACATAGCGTTCTTTAGACTGAATATATCCAAAAAGATAGAGAGGCATCATTGGAGAATTGCCTGTCAACATACGATAATTAGCAACCACAGCATCCATTGTCTTACCTTTCATAAGTAATAATCAATCTGTTTAGCTGCCTCAAGTTCGACAAAACTCCCTTCCGAGTTATCCTTAAACATCATGGCACATCCCGCATCAAACAGTAATCCATAACCGGCTGTTGAATTTAGCACCGGTACCATAGCTTTCAAATTATGCTGGCACAGATAAAGTTCCTTACCACGCAAATTCATATAGTCTTCCATGTGAGATCCCCACCCATATAAAGCTTCCAACGGTTGCCATTTAAAATTGATCCTATATTTCCAGGTGTGCCCTATGGTATCATAACGCAAAACATTTTTTATTTCTTTATCACCATCCGCAGTTTTCTCTATATGTTTTGAATGTTCATCATATATGACTTGCTTCGTCACTCTCTTTTCACTGATTCGAGGTATATTTTGATCTTCCTGCAATAATAATCCCCCTCTTTATCCAAATAAGTGATAGAAGCAGTACTTAAATCAACTCTGACTATCAAGCTATCCGATTTTAATAAATAACAATCCGGATTTGGGGTATATACCCAACGAACAGGATTATCAACTGCACGTGGCAAACAAACATCCGTTCCGTTTCCTATAAACGTATTTTCCCCCGTATATTGAACTCTTACCACATCCAGAGTCACAAACTCTACTTTTAATATGCCTTGTTCCAAATCACAAGAAATACCATTTACAAGAACAGTAGCCTGCTTAACCTGTGCAAAAGCTGTGAAAGTATTCGCTAAAGCCATCAACAATATTATTAACCATACCACACCAAAACTTTCTGACCTATGCTCTTTTTTCATAAACAACACTGTTATAAATCTATCTTTTGCGAAACATAAATATCAAAGATATGCTTCCATATCCTCTTCACAGCAAACTATTTAACAATCAAAATTCCGCCATTGCAAGGATAGATAGTTGCAATTCTTGTTTCTTTCCTATTCCTATTTGTTTCACACCGCCCTGCAATACCTTATCATCACTAAATAGTCTCACCTTTTCCCCATTGGAGAACATCGGCAAATTAACTTAAGTTTCAGTGTTTCCTTCTGCGCATTTACTCCGGCAATATACCATTTGTCTCCATGACGACGGGCAAGAATAACGTATTTGCAGGATAACCGTCAATGAAACGTACCTCATCCCAAGTCGTTGGAACCTCTTTCATAAAATCAATAGCCCACGACGGAGAATCGGTCAGGTTATTCGGTGCCAGAGCAAAATGCTGTACCGGACTTTGAAATAGAACCGCCGTAGCCAGTGCGTAGACATCTGATGTCACCCGCCGGCTTCCCCGTGGAGCATTATCCGCATTATAATATTTGTTCAATGCACTACCTCCAAGATCCATGCTACCCACAGTGTTACGGATAAACGGATGCAGGGTGGCATTAAAAGCCTCATTATCACAGCTGCCTTGAGAGAAATGAAGATTTTCACTAGCCAATACAGCCTCACTCGATGCGAAGTTAGGATACATACGTTCCCAGCCACGAGGCAAAGTACATCCATGGAAAATAACTAAAAGACCGTACTCGTTTGCATCCGACAAGATATCCTCATACAACTGCATAGTCATTTGCTTGTCACCTCCGAAAAAGTCAACTTTTATTCCACGGATACCAATGCTTTGCATCCATTTCATCTCCTTACGTCTGGCTATCGCATTATCCATAATACCTCTCGGAGTTTGCGGAGCGTCATTCCAATACCCATTCGAATTATACCACAAATAAAGAGCTACCCCTTTGTTCTTCCCATATTTAGCCAATTCTTCAATTTTATCACGTCCTATTTGTTTATCCCACAAGGCATCCACCAACACGGACTGGTACCCCATTGCTGCCGAAAAATCAATATACCGGAGTTGCTCTTTATAATTAGTACTTCCATCCATACCGATAATCCAGCTCCATGAACCCCGGCCATACGTATACTCTCCTTTTGCCTGATAAAGCGGTTTTACAACATCAAAAGGAACGGTTGTCTCCACTATTGGAGCCAAAGTCTTGCCCACAGTAATAGTACGCCAAGCGTCTCGCCCGGCAACGCTATCCCCGGAGAAACCGTACCATTCCCATTTGCTTCACCTTCTTGCGGAAATCCAATGGTATACACTCCTCCTTTGTGTCCCAACAGACGGCTCGCACAATATCCACCATTTACTCCCGTTTCGGAAACAAGTACCCAACCATTATCTCCATTACGGAATAGGCAGGGAAATGTATACCCTTCTCCCCAGCCATTTTTGCCTGCGACATCATCTGCCGTATAAGACGTCTCATAACTTGGAGAAGTACGGGCAAATCCTCCCATCGGTTTACTTTGCGGACAAAGGAAAGTGGTGGTTCCGTCAGGAAACACAAATCCTGTGACTTCTTGCTTAACCACGCAACTTAGTGTCTCACCTTGCGGATACATCTTATATTTAAAAGCAACATCGTTATTACTTATGCGGAATATAACATCATAAATTGTTTTCCCTTGTTGTGTAAACGAAAATACAGCTTCATTTGCCACATAATGTACCTTACTCTTTTTAATAGAAGCCAACTCGTATGTTTCATCTATTTTATTTGTTGAAACATTCTTCTCCAGCGACATCCCCGATGAGAAATCTCCTATATTTGCAATCATCCCCAATGGAGATGGTTTCAAAAAGAGAACATTGTCATAACTAACAGAATAAGAGGGTCTTCCATCCATATCTGCGACTGTTACTACCAGCTTTCCATCAGGACTTGTTATCTGTTTATTTTCTGCACTTGCAACGCTACTACCCAATAACATAGCCATTACTATAAAAAACTTCACCATATTTCTACTTTTTAGATTCTTCTCTATTGGCATAATCACACATTCTATTACAATCAAAACTTTACAGAAATAGCCTTTCCATTATAATCGACGTTTTTTTGAGTCCCGTCCTGGAGAGTTACAGTAAACTTACAGTTCTTCAACATTCCCTCATACGCACCTTTTCTTGCTCCTATCGTCAATTTACAAGATGTATTATTCCACGAGATTGGAATTTCCGTATAAACGCCTTTTTCGTAGTTGTAATTATCAAATTCATCTTCATATAAAATGAAGTTTCCATTCGCACCCGCATACACCTTCAGTTCAAGATGATCCCACGGTTTTTCAGTTGCATACTGAACTTGTGGACCGACAGGAATAATACTACCCGCTTTTACATACAATGGAATAACATCAAGTGTAGTCTCTTTGGTAATTTCCTTTCCGCCTTCGTGTTTCTCGTTCGTCCAGAAGTCATACCATAGCGTTCCTGCCGGTAAGTATATTTTAGTAGATTTCGTTTCCATGAAATCCACAGCAACGTCAGTTTTTGCTTTTTTCACTCCATCTCTGTTCCATCCTTCTTCTTCGGAGACTTTTACCACAGCTTCCGGTGTATATTGTGCATGAGCAATCGGAGCTACAAGGATTGATTTTCCAAACATATATTCGTCATTGATATCCCACACCTTTCTGTCATCTACAAAATCCATCATCAAAGCGCGCATAAAACTCGATTGGCGATTGCTCACCTCCCAAGAAGTAGAATAAATATAAGGCAACAAAGAGTAACGCAAACCTATCATCTTCTCGATAGCATCATATACAGGCTCACCCTTCTTTCCGAACTTATAGATTTCCCTATAAACATCCGTCCCGTGCGAACGCATCATCGGATTGAACGTTCCAAACTGCAACCAACGCACATAAAGCTCCTGATACAATGGATTTTTTGAAGCACTATCATCATTCCAGCTTTTATTATAATGTCCTGCAAAAAAGCCACCAATATCACTATTCCAGTGAGGCATACCACACAAAGAAAAGTTTAATCCGGCAGGAATCTGATTTCTAAAACTCTCCCATGTGGAAGCGACATCACCACTCCATACATTTGCACCATAACGTTGCTGCCCCAAGAATCCCGAACGAGTTAAAATAAACACCCGTTTGTCCGAAGTCACTGCACGCTGATGGTCGTAAACCCCTCCGACAGTCATCAACGGATAAGCATTGCGCACCTTACGGAACGAGCCCAGATAGGTTTTGGTATCCATATCCTCCGGCTTCCAATCCAAATGATCGGGTTCGGTAGAGTCCATCCACCAGGCATCCATTCCCAGCTTGAAAATTCCATCATTCAGATATTTCCAATAAATGTCACGCGCTTCGGGATTGTAAGCATCATACACTCTTACACCGGAAGGGTATTCCATGTTGGGGGGCCATGACTCCAATCCCGATTGCGGCCAAGTAGTGAAGTTAAACAACATCCCTTTTTTGTCCAATTCTCTATAAGGTTTAGTCATCGGTCCGAATGACGACCAGATAGATATAGCCATGTGTGCGTTCATCGCATGGACATCCTCAATCATCTTTTGAGGATTATTGAAAGTCGGATTCTGAAAATCCATCGCATTCCACAAATAGTTATGCCCCCAATATTGCCAGTCCTGAATAATACCGTCCAAAGGAACCCCCAACTCACGATACTTGCGAACAACATCTACCACTTCCTCCTGGCTCTTATATCTTTCTTTACTTTGCCAGTAACCATAAGTCCATAATGGAAACATCGGTGCTTGCCCGGTCAAGCTGCGTACCTGTGCTATAACACCGTCGGCATTTTTCCCATACATGAAGTAATAATCCACACAGTCACCTACTTCAGAACGGAAAGATGTTTCAACTTCGTTATCCGTAAAAAGAGTCGGCGAATAGTTATCCCAAAACACACCATATCCTTTAGTAGACTGGAAGAAAGGTGACACATCTTCAACATTTCCCTGTATCAGATTTTTAGTCATGTTCCGCTGAATCATCTTTCCATTTTGCAATTGTCCCAAACCATAAATGGCTTCCTCCTTATCTAATATAAAAGGTTGATAAACCTGATAAGTTTTTGTCCCGGCATCATCGAAATTGATAAACTGCATACCGGATTTCTCTGCCAATAACGACTTGCCATCCTTTGAGAAATAAGAAACAATTCCCGTCCCGGTGTCCACACTGACACTTAGTTCGCTGGTGTTCAATACAATCTTATTATCTTGTATATCAGCCTTGAAACTTACCTTTTCGGGTTTGGCAATTACAGAAAGACTCTGTTTTTCATAGGCAACACCTTCCGGCGATTTTATTACTCTCGCCACAGCAGGCGCAAAGAATTGTACTTCTATATCCACTGCATTTACAGTGGTTTTGATGCCGGACGATGTTTTCTGATAGTTCTGTGCGAATAAAATATTTGTGCTGAAGCATAAACATATACCCCAAAATAGATGATGTATTTTCATAATTTGGAATGATAAGGTTTCTAATTAATAACCAACAGATGTTGCATACAGTCCGATCATTGCTCCTGTAAAGCCACCAGCCTCATTAGTAGAAAGAATATCGCCGGAAACGGTTCCTCCTAAATTTAGGAAACCCTTGCCATCAATCGAATAATTAAAACGATAATCATCTCCATTGGCTGTTACTTGCAGTGTCACAGGTTTCTCTGTTTCTATCTTCACCTCACCCAGGACACTCGCTTGTCCTTTTTCGGTTCTTTGCAGTATCAGGTAATAGTCTTTCCCCTTTTTAGTGATACCGAAAACATAGTGATATCTTTCATTCTGATAACATGTTATACCGGCAAAATCTTTCTCATTTTTCGGTTTGTACTCCATGGTTGCTGCCGCTGTAAATTGATTATGCTGCTGACGGTAGAACAAGGTAGAAGTAGGTTTCACTTCATTGATATTTGAGGTAAAAGGATGATCCGCAACCCTTTATCGGTCATATCAACGAAATCTTCACGAGGACCTCTAAGACCGATCCATCTAAGGTCTAATGTCTTATCGGAGAAATCATCCTTAAAGACAAAGTTGCCACTAGGCAAATAACCGTTTTTCCCTGTTTGGTTCTCAACTCCCGAAGGCATCTTCAATGTAGGTTTCATAGGGATAAGCCAATTCTCGAAAACGGGAAATGTTCCGCTCCAGTCCACCGGAAGAATAAAAGTTTCGCGTCCGGTATTCACTCTGTTCTTCTCATTGGGGCGTATTCCTAAAAATACACCATAATATTTTCCGTCGGGTCCCTCCACTAAGTCTGCATGACCAGCCCAGTCTACTTTATCCGCCCGATTTGCAGGAAAATAACGTTGAGTTAAAATAGGATTATTATTTGCCGGAAGATAAGGTCCTTTCGGATGATCACTTACAAAAATGACTTCGCTATGCCAGCCTCCGGTTCCTCCTTCGGCACACATTAAATAATAACGTCCATCTTTCTTATAGATATGAGGAGCTTCAATCCATATCGGTTTTTCTTCTATATTGACGCCACCGTTTACGATGATCCGGTCCGTTCCCGGAACCACTTTATCATTCTCCACATCATAATCCCATATTTTTATGACACGGTGTCCCGAGTAACGCTCATTTGCTTTAGCAGGAGCATCATTATGTACCACGTATGCCTTGCCATTATCATCAAAGAAAAGAGAAGGATCAATGCCTTCAAATTGAAGTTTGACCGGATCACTCCAGCCATTCTCCGGATTCTTTGTCTTTACTACCATATTTCCAAAGCCACCGGAAAATTGAGTGGTTATCATATAAAACGTATCATTATTGGGATTATATCTTATAGCAGGAGCATATACACCAGCACTAATACCACAATCTTCAACCTTTAATTGTGACGTTCTGTCCAGCACATGACCGATTTGTTTCCAGTTGACCAGATCATTAGAATGGAAAATAGGTACCCCGGGAAACATAGCAAAAGATGAGCACACCAAATAATAATCATTACCTTTCCGCGTTATACTCGGATCGGGATAGCAACCCTGCAAAATAGGATTATAGAACTCACCCGGCTTTAAAGGATTGTTTTGATAAATAGCATCCTCCCCCTGATAAATAAATTGCGTAAAGACAGGAGCATTTTTCGTTATTTTACCCTTGCCACTCACCTCCATATTAAAAAACAGCATAAAAAATACGACAAGCGCCACGGATTGCCAGCCCGACAAAATCAATTTTAATGTTCTCATATTATCACTTTTTATTTTCTATAATTTTCTGTTCCATAGTAGTGTTTGCAAATGTATCGATTCGGTTTTATCATATATGTACAATCATGATACAGGCATCTATATACAGGTTACATTTATCACAGACATGTAACATGATTCTTTTCTGATGTAACAAAAAGCCCCAAAACAGAAAATGGTAAGATAAATAACTACATTACCTATTATTTCAGCACTTTTATCTTCCATCATATAAAATGCTGAATATCAAGGATTAGAAAATATTCATTTTCCTTTAAAGGAAAGCCCCCGTTGGTTTAAAAGAAACGGGGGCTTGGTTTAAAAGAAACGACCCGTTCCTTTTAAAGGAACAAGGTCGTTCTTTCTTTATTCATTCAATAAATAAATCCGGATTGTCTATCTGTAAAAATAAACAAAATTCCAAAGCGGTATTACTGTACGTTCATTACAATCGTTTTCAACTTATTTCTATCAGAAGTTCCTCCATACAGTAATTCATAAGTACCTTCCAACGGACGCATCGTATTCGACTCTACATCAAACCATTCAAAGTTCTCACCGGTAAGAGAAATAGCTACTGATTCAGTTTTCCCTGCCGGAATATGAACGCGTTTGAAAGCACGCAAGGTATAACGGGGACCTTCCTTATCACCCGGACGTCTCAAATAAACCTGAACCACCTCTTCTCCATCACGTTGCCCGACATTGCTTACCGGAATAGTCAATACTACATTTTCACCTTTGGCGATTGTATTCTTGCTCAATTTAGCTTCTCCATAAGTAAAGTCAGTATAACTCAACCCATGACCGAATGGGAAAAGTGGTTGCTGTTGCATATATCGATAGGTACGCCCCTTCATGGAATAGTCTTCAAAGTCCGGCAATTGATTCACATCCTTATAGAAAGTGACCGGCAGGCGTCCACCGGGATTATACTCTCCCCAAAGAGCATCAACGATAGCTGTACCACCCGCCTGTCCCGGATACCATGCCTGCAGAATCGCTTCACAAGTAGTCGTTTCGGGCACTAGCCCGATAGCTGAACCGGAATAATTGATAAAGACAACCTTTTTACCAGCCTTCTTCAAAGCTTTCAACAAATCACGTTGACGTCCGGAAGTTCAATATCCGTACGGTCACCACCCTTAAATCCGGGAACCTCTACCGGCATTTCCTCACCTTCCAGACTTGGAGAAATTCCACCAGCAAAAAGAATCACATCAGCATCCATTACTCTCTTCACTGCGAAGTTCAAGTCGATCCCGACCTCTTTGCCTAAATCAAAATCAAGTGTAGCCCTTTCATTCCGTTGTTTGAATAAAATCTCGATATGATACTCTTTTCCAGCTTTCGCCTGTAACGTATAGAGTTCGTCGGATTCTTAACATATATTTTCCGAGCCACTTGCTCACCATTTATAATAAGAGTCACTTCACCATCCAGTTGGAAACGGAAAGCAACATCACCCGACTGCGAAGGACGAAAGACAGATTCATAACGAGCCGAGAAATTAGTTATTTCCACACCGGGCGCAAATGTAGTAGCCCCTGTTGTCGCAAAATGGAACGGAGTGGAAATCTGATCGGTAGCAACCACTTCCCCTTCACGATCACGATTATTCCAATATTCTGCCAAGAAACCGGGTTTACCATTTATGCTACATTCATCAAACAGGCTTTGGAGTGTCTTTCCGTCCACACGGTCACAACCCGGTTCGTATATGATTTGTCCTTCCGGTAGTTTGGCACGGACAGCTTCCAATAAGGTAACCGTATGTGCCGGAATACCGTTATAATTTCCCCACTGCATCACGGAGTCATTGGCATTAGGTCCCATAACGGCTATTTTCAGATGGGTATTCAGAGGCAGGATGTTGTTTTTATTCTGCAAGAGCACCAATGATTCACGAGCCATACGCAAAGCCAATGCCTGATGTTCCTTACTATTCAACACAGAGGTTGGAATTTCCGACCAAGCCGGTTGTTCGTCCATTTCTCCCAGTTCAAAACGTGCTGTCAACAAACGTTTCAATGAAATATCTATTTCTTTTTCGTCAATCAAACCGGCTTTTACAGCATCCGCCAATGAAGCATATTCACTTCCACATTCAAGGTCTGTACCCGCCCGCACAGCACCAGCCGAAGCGTGTTCCTTGTCCGGGTGAGTCTCATGCGTTCCCGGTCTATAGAAATCGGAGATCGCTCCACAGTCAGAGACTACAATGCCTTTGTATCCCCATTCATCCCGCAATATTTGCATCAACAGGCGATTGCTGCCACAACAAGGCTCTCCCTCAAAACGATTGTAGCACACATCACTTCCTTTACATGCGCTTTCTGTACCAAATCTTTAAAAGCAGGCAGATAGGTTTCCCATAAATCCCGGGGATCTATATTCTCCGCATCAAAACTATGCCGGTTCCACTCCGGTCCTGAATGAACAGCAAAGTGCTTGGCACATGCGTGCAGCTTATCATACCTGGCGTCTTCCGGTCCTTGCAAACCACGGACTACAGCCATTCCCATTTGTCCTGTCAGATAAGGGTCTTCACCGTATGTTTCCTGACCGCGTCCCCAACGAGGGTCACGGAATATATTGACATTCGGTGTCCAGAATGTTAATCCCTGATAGCGTTTCAGCACGCCGCTTTCACCGAAAATACGCGATTTTACGCGAGCCTCATCGGAAGTGGCATTGAACACTTCATATAATAATGAATCATTAAAAGAAGCTCCCATACCGATAGACTGGGGAAAAACAGTAGCCAATCCGGCACGTCCCACACCGTGCAACGCCTCATTCCACCACTCATATTCTTTAATTCCCAGTCGAGGGATAGCAGGTGATGCATTTTGCATTAATGATACTTTTTCTTCCAAAGTCAACCGGGGCAACAAATCCTCCGCCCGTTGTTCCGCCGTTAAAGAAGTGTCCTGGTAAGGCAGCAATTGCTTACATGCCGAAAACGATAACATCAAACAAACACCCATAATCGGTATCCAACCTCTTTTCATAATATTATACTTATTAGTTATGATTAATTTGGAAACAAAAATAGCCTATTTTCCAATAAAACAATGTTTCATTGGTTACAAATACATATTTGTGTGTTACATTGACGCATCACAGAACGAATAATCAAAGGAGTCCACATCTACATAACCGCCTACAGAACGTGTAGCATAATTAAATATGGCAAACTTACTGCCCATGAACATACGAGTGTAGTCAAACTTCATCTTAATAGGCAGACCGACAGGTATCCATGTTTTCCCATCAAGACTATAAGAAAAACGAGCCTCATCCCGTCCATTGGTAAAGTCACCTTCCACACGCAAATAGACAAGCTCTTTGTTTAGAGGTATACGGGCTTGTTCGGTCATATCCACACGGCTAATGGCACGCTTCGTTTTCTCAAACACACTTTTCTGTTCACTCATCACAAGAGACAGTTTATTTCCGTTCTTTTCAATCGTAAGCACACCGCTGTCACCATTAAAAGCCGATAATCCTGCACGGTCACCATCTTTCATCCCCCCCAGAGAGAGACTGACAGTGCCCATACATTTCGGTCCTACCATACGTTGAGTCAACGTATTGGGAGCAACAAACAGGTTATCTACACACGGGAGGTTTTCAAACGCAGAAATCCGGGACGGTCGGTAAGACTCCATGCCTGATCGACGGGGTTATGATTCCACTGCCAATAGAGGGAAAGCCCGGAAGCGGAAAAATCATCCGAACCGCAGATACCATCCATTGACATATACGATAAAGTGGTATCATTCGGAATGTGCCATCCTTGTCTCCCAGCATAGGCCAACCATCTTCCGTCCATGTACAAGGCATAAGACACGGCACACGCCCTACACCACCACGATCCTGAAAAATCAGTCCGTACCATTCACCGTTTTTCCCGTCTACGATGCATCCCTGACCAACACCGCCATGCCCGTCAAACTCCGTTTCAAGAATGACACGCTTTTCGTAAGGTCCGGTAATCTTATCGGCACGATAGCATACTTCACGACGCAGACGGCCGGGAATACTCCAATCCATAGAAATCATCAGCAAATAATATTTCCCATTATGCTTGATGACGGAACTACCTTCCAACAGACCTTGTTCGTCAGCATCCCGTTCAAATATTTGCTGATTGATGCCACCGGGAAGTACATCGGTCAAATCGGGTTTCAACTCCGTAAGCTGTCCCGTACTGTGAAAGAGATACACCCGCCCGTCATCATCAAACAGAAGCGAACCGTCATGGAAATGCGGGGGCGCGAAAGAAGTTTCCAGGGACCGGCCGGATCTGTCGCAGTATAAACAAACCCACGTCCGGGCGCGCCATTGGCTGTAAACCATACATAGAATTTACCGTCATGATAGCGGATAGATGATGCCCATTGTCCTTGCCCGTAAGCAGTGCCTTCGAGCAGATCATAACGGGGACCATCGTCAATGCGAGGAAATACGTAGCTGATAGTTTCCCAATGTTTCATGTCCGGCGAACGCATGATAGGCGCTCCCGGCATCAGGTGCATAGTAGTGGAAACCATGTAAAAGTAATCACCTGCACGACATACCGACATATCGGGCACGTCAGCATAAAGAATAGGATTACGGTATTGTGCTCCGGCTGATAGCGGGAAGAACCATGTAAAAAGAGTACACAGTAAAATAGTGTTGATTTTTGTTTTCAGCATAATCATCGTTTTTTTATTAACTGGCTACATTATCTATTATTTGAAAGCTAATTATTTAAAATATTCCTTGTTATCTTCCACATCACAAAAATAGAAAATGCAAACAGATATATTGCCCAAAGTATGCTACATGATTTCTTTGTGATGCTACATATCGAATGAAGAATGTTACATCTATATTTACTCATGTTACATCACCCTATCTCCCAAAGAGAGGAGACTGTATTCAGCCTCCTCTCACTTATTACATACCCGAACAACAGGTATCAACAACTATTCTTATTACAAGAACTTATCAGAACTCAACCAGTATGCGGAACACCTTTCCCGGATTAGCCGTCCATTCCTGCATAGCTTCCAAAGCTCCTTCCGGTTTGGCAATCTTCGAAATCAGTTCTTCTACCGGACAGTTGCCTTCTTTCATATAATTAATAACCGCACGGAAATCTGCCGGCAACGCATTTCTGGAACCACGGATATCCAGTTCTTTCTGAACGAAATATTTCGTTTGGAAAGCTACTTCGCTCTTGGCATAACCGATGCAAACCACACGCCCTGTAAAACCGACTTCATCCACCGCCATCACATAAGTGACCGGACTGCCGACAGCTTCAATCACCACATCGGCACCGAAGCCTCTGTTATCTGTTGCATCCGTTCGTGTACATTTTCTGTCTTGGAGTTAATCACATAAGAAGCACCTACCTTTTTCGCCAGTTCCAGTTTCTCGTCATCCAAGTCGACAGCAATGACTGTTGCTCCTCTCAAAGCAGCACGTACAATGGCACCGATACCAATCATACCGCAGCCAATAACCATCACATATTCATTATCGATCACCTGCGCACGAGATACCGCATGGAATCCGACACTCATCGGCTCAATCAACGCACAATCGCGAGGAGAGATATTACCTGCCGGAATAATCTTTGTCCAAGGCAATACGGCATATTCGCACATCACTCCATTGCGCTGTACCCCTAACGTTTCATTATGCTCACAGGCATTGACACGACCATTACGACAGGAAGCACATTTACCACAATTGGTATATGGATTCAATGTCACGTTCATCCCTTTTTCAAAGCCGGCCGGAACATTCGGCCCAACCTCCTCAATCACCGCTCCTACCTCATGTCCCGGGATTACCGGTAACTTCACCATTGGGTTACGTCCTAAAAAGGTATTCAGGTCGGAGCCACAGAAACCCACATACTTGATTCTTACTAATACTTCACCGACACCAACGGTCGGTTTTTCCAGTTCAACCACCTTCATTTCGGAGGGATTGACAATTTGAACTGCTTTCATTGGATATGTTTGATAAATAAATTTATTAATCGATTACTTTATAACCTTTCCAGCCATAATATGCACAGAAGACAAAGCAAATCATCGGTACACAATAGGCCATATAATAGATATGCTCATTGGCATGCATAAAATAAGCCGTCAACTGTGGCAGGCAGCATTGCCGACAATAGCCATTACCAGAAATGCCGAACCGCTCTTTGTCTGATTCCCCAGTCCTTTTAGCGCCAATGAGAACTGCGTGGGATACATTATAGACATAAAGAAAGAGATAGCCAACATTGCGTATAACCCGATCATACCTCCCCATATCATCACTGCCCCGCACAAAAGAATATTCATCAAGGCGTAAACCAGTAGCATATCCTGTGGACGGAATTTCACCATCAATCCGGTACCGATCCAACGCCCCAAAAGAAATGCGAGCATATACAATCCGAAGAAGGTAGTCGCCGTATCTTCCGGCAATCCGGCATAAGTACAACAGTAAACCAGGAACAGACTGTTTATCGCCGTCTGTCCGCCGTTATAGAAGAATTGCGCAATCACTCCCCACCGCAAGTGTGAGTGCTTCAATACACCGAAGTCTATCAGTTTTTCTTTCTGGCTGCCCTCTTTCGTTTTACCCGAAGAAGTCATTTTTTCGGAAGAAGCCGTTTCTCCTTCGTCCCCAATCTTCGGCAATTTTGAAAAGACGAAGACAACAGCTATGGCAATCAACAGTATAGCCAATATCAGATAAGGAAGTTTCATGGCATCCGTTTCCAATTGGATATAGGCCTGCCAGCCTCCCGGATAATCTACAGGAAGGGTCTCTCGCGTGTAATGAGTTCCGCTAAGGATGAGCTTACTCAAAAACATGGCAGCGATAAAAGCTCCGAGTCCATTGAAAGACTGCGCCAGATTCAATCGGCGGGGAGCTGTTTCGGGGGCTCCTAAAACCGTCACATACGGATTGGCAGCTGTCTCCAGAAAGCACATTCCCGTAGCGATAATAAAGAAGATACAGAGGTAAGCCCAATATTCTTTTAAAATGGCAGCAGGAAAGAAAAGCAGGCCTCCGATTGCAGCCAATACCAGTCCGAAAATAATTCCCGCCTTATAGCTGTAACGTTTCATAAACATCGCTATGGGGATGGGGAAAATAAAATAAGCCAACCAGTAGCAGTCTCGGTAAAGGAGGCTTCAAAGGTATTCAGTTCACATGTCTTCATCAATTGCCGGATCATTGTGGGAAGCAGATTGCTGCTTATCGCCCACAGAAAGAAAAGGCAGAAAACTAACGCTAAAGGTATTGTATATGTATTCTTTTTCATGGTATAAATCTAGTTTTACGATAAGGATGTTTTCTCTATCATTCGGACATGTTCTTGATGTAAGGAAGTACGGGGATATCCGTGAATCCATAGAAGTTCCGGGCATTTTCTCCCAAAAAGAGTCTTTTGTCCTCTTCCGTCAGCTCGGAAGACTTCACCACAAAATCGTATGACATCTTGTAGGTGATTGCTGTAATGGTGCGCGGATAGTCCGATCCCCACATCAGTTTCTCCATGCCAACTAAATCCGCCGCTTCCCGAATGGCTTTCACTGCTCCTTTGAAAGGATAAAATTCATCATTGAAAAGCCAGGTGATTCCGCCGGATTCAATCATCACATTGGGATGACGTGCCAGGCGGATTTGTTCTTTCCAGCCCGGACGTGTCACCATTCCGAAGTGCCCGACAGCTATTTTTAGGCGGGGACATTCCTGAATAATCTCTTCCATTTCGGGAACCTGTGTTGCTCCGTCAGCCAAATCGATGGAAAGCATGACATTCTGTTCTTCCATAGAATGAAACGTCTGCATCATTTCCTCATTATTCAGCATTACCCGTCCCTCTTTTAACAACAAGCGCTGAGCAGGGATTTTTATAGCCTTAAAACCTTTGGCTATAAGCTCTTTCGCCTGCTCCAGAAATCCAGGTTTGCGGAACTCACACATTCCGCAAACAAAGAAACGGTTGGGATAATGGGAAACGACTTCCGACAAATAATCATTCTGAATACCGTCAATAAACTCTTGGGTAATGACAGCCGCAGCCACTTGCGCATAGTCCATATTCGAAAGAAAAACTTCCGCGCTATTCACTCCGTCTATCATAAAGGGCGGAACCATTTGCCGGATTTCTCCCATAAATTCCGAACGGCCATTTTCCAAAGTCCGGATAGGCAATCCGTCCACAACAGTATCCTGTCGTAACCACAGATGGGCGTGCGCATCAATAATTGTATAGTCCATACGAATGACGCTGTTTTATGAGTTTGCCCAACTTACACGTTTCTGCTCTCCGATAATCTCCTGCACTTCCCGAACGAGTTCCCAGTCAATAGGTTCTTCGATGAAAGCGATGTTCTTTTTCACATTCTCCGGATTAGTCGTACTAAACAAAGTCGTTGCTATACGAGGATTGCTGACGGAGAACTGCATAGCCAGTTTCTCAATCGGATAATTCTTAGCTTTGCAATGTTCCATTGCTTTACGGCAAGCCTCTACCAAGGGTTTGGGAGCCGGATGCCAGGCAGGCACGCCACGTTCACTCAACAGTCCCATTGAAAGGGGAGAAGCATTAATCACGCCGATTTCTTTGGATTCGAAGTAGTCCAGGAAGTCTGCTAATTTATCATCACACAAGCAATAATGGCAGAAGCTAAGCACAGATTCAACCGTACCGCTTGGTGAATGGTCAATTACCCATTTCAGGTTTTCAAGTTGCAAGTCGGTAATTCCAACGTGTCCTACCACTCCTTTTTCACGCAACTCAACCAAAGCAGGCAGAGTTTCATTAACTACCTGGTTCAAATCGGCAAACTCCACATCGTGTACATTTATCAGATCGATAAAATCTATATTCAGACGTTCCATGCTCTCATACACACTTTCCGTCGCACGTTTTGCAGAGTAATCCCACAGGTTCACTCCATCTTTTCCATAACGTCCCACTTTGGTAGAAAGGTAATAACGGTCGCGAGGAAGATCTTTAAGCGCCTTTCCTAAAACAGTTTCCGCTTTATAATGTCCGTAATAAGGAGACACATCGATAAAGTTCATTCCTGCCTCAACAGCAGTAAACACAGCCTGAATGCCTTCTTTTTCTTTCAAATCATGGAAAACTCCTCCTAAAGAAGAAGCTCCAAAACTAAGAGATGATACTTTCATCCCTGTCTTTCCGATTTCATGGTATTGCATACTTTTAGATTTTAAATCATTTTGTATGCGACAAAAATAGGTCAGTAATAGTTTCAGTGCAGCAGAGAGCGGTCGAAAAACCAACGTAACGGTTTACGTAAAAAATATTGCTTCAGATGCTTTTAATTTTCCGGGAATGTGCTTTCTTTGTAAAAAGAATCTAAGTTGCAGACTTTCAAATGGAAAACCGGAAACATACTTCATTAAAAGATCTCGCCCAAGCATTGGGGGTATCAATTCCTACTGTATCCAGGGCACTAAAAGATAGTCCGGAAATCAGCCGTGAACTTTGTGCTAAAGCAAAGACACTGGCTAAAGAGATGAACTACCGTCCCAATCCTTTTGCCATGAGCCTGCGAAAAAATGCGCCACGTATCATCGGAGTGATCGTTCCGGATATTGTCACTCATTTCTTTGCATCAATCTGAATGGAATAGAGAATATGGCTATTGCCAACGGATATTTCGTGATTATCACGACCTCGCATGAGTCTTACGAGCACGAAAAAAGAAACATTGAGAATCTGGTCAATATGCGCGTGGAAGGCATCATCGCCTGTCTGTCTCAAGAAACAACCGATTTCTCCCACATCTCCGCCTTGAAAGACATTAATATGCCACTTATCCTGTTCGACCGTGTTTGCCTGACCGACCAATTTTCATCGGTGATAGCAGATGGGGCCCAATCCGCACAGATGGCTACACAACATCTTCTGGATAATGGAAGTAAGCGGGTAGCTTTATCGGAGGAGCCAATCATCTGGATATTGTAAAGAGAAGAAAACATGGCTATCTGGAAGCCTTGCGTGAGAATCGTATTCCTATCGAAAAGGAGCTGGTTGTTTGCCGGAAGATTGATTATGAGGAAGGCAAGATTGCCACAGAGACATTGCTATCTCTCCCCCAACCGCCTGACGCTATTCTTGCGATGAATGATACATTGGCTTTCGCGGCTATGGAAGTTATCAAGAGCTATGGTCTCCACATACCGGATGATATCGCTATTATCGGATATACGGATGAACAGCATGCTAATTATGTGGAACCGAAATTATCTGCTGTATCACATCAAACTTATAAAATGGGAGAAACTGCCTGCCAACTATTAATAGATCGGATAAAAGGAGATAAGACTATCAAGCAGGTGACGATTCCAACACATTTGCAGATTAGAGAGAGTAGTATAAAATACGATAAGAAAAAATAAAAACAAGACACGATTTATACCTAAAAAGAAAAAGTTATTTGACGTTCTATAAACAATCAAATAACTTTTTCTTAAATAACAATATATTTTTTAATCTTTTGACGGCTCCGACTTCTTCTGAATACTATCTGCATCAAGCAGTTGAATATCAAAAATCAAAGCTGAATAACCAGGAATGAGAGTTGTATTACTATTTCCGGTACTGCCATAACAATATTTCCAAGGTATATATATCAACCAACGTTCACCAACTTTCATATGAGGTATTGCTTCTTTCCAGCCTTCTATTACACTACCGGACAAATCGAATGACACTGGAGGGGTATCCGGTTGAGAGGCATTCGAATCTCCATCCACCGGATCAGCTCCCTCAAAACCATCGAAACGTTCACCCAATATATTCGTACCTTTATAGAAAGCCTTCACAACCGCTGTGGATGTCGGCTTCTCTCCGAGAACTTCCGTATGTACGCTATTCACAGTGATCGGAGTTTTCGTCTTATAATAAATATAATCATTGCCTTGTTCCACTTTAATCCGTAGTAACAGAGGGTCAGTTCCCGCTTCAAACACATTTGCCAAAGAATCAATAAATGATTCATTGCGTGAACGCCAATTATCATACTTGTCTACTGTTTCCGTTTCACTACAAGCAGTGAACGCCAAAGCCAGCAATACTAAGGAGAATAAATAGATCTTTTTACTCATTCGTCAAAGGTTTATTGTAAAGTTTTCAATAGAGAAGTGATGCTTACTCTGTCTGCGATGATATTATTCAGTTCAGAGATAGCTACACGCTCTTGTTGCATGGTATCGCGGTTACGCAATGTCACGCAGTTATCTTCTAATGTCTGATGATCGACTGTTACACAGTACGGAGTACCAATAGCATCCTGACGGCGATAACGCTTACCGATACTATCCTTTTCGTCATATTGGCAATGGAAGTGGAACTTCAGGCTGTCAATAACCTCACGGGCTTTTTCAGGCAGACCGTCTTTCTTTACCAACGGCATAACTGCCAGTTTCACCGGAGCCAAAGCAGCAGGTAATTTCAGAACCACACGGCTTTCACCATTCTCCAATTGCTCTTCGCAATAAGACGCGCTCATGATGCTAAGGAACATACGGTCAACACCGATAGAAGTTTCGATTACGTACGGAGTATAAGACTCGTTCAGTTCCGGATCGAAATATTTGATGCTCTTGCCGGAGAACTTCTCATGTTGAGACAAGTCGAAGTTAGTACGAGAGTGGATACCTTCCACTTCTTTAAATCCGAACGGCATCAGGAATTCGATATCAGTAGCAGCATTTGCGTAGTGAGCCAGTTTATCGTGATCGTGATAACGATAGCTTGCATCGCCGAATCCAAGAGCTTTATGCCATTTCAGACGGATTTCTTTCCATTTCTTGAACCAGTCAAGTTCAGTTCCCGGTTTTACAAAGAACTGCATTTCCATCTGTTCGAACTCACGCATACGGAAGATGAACTGACGGGCAACGATCTCGTTACGGAAAGCCTTACCAATCTGTGCGATACCGAAAGGAACTTTCATACGACCCGTCTTCTGTACATTGAGGTAGTTTACAAAAATACCCTGTGCAGTTTCCGGACGAAGATAAATCTTCATGGCTCCTTCGGAAGTAGAACCCATTTCAGTAGAGAACATCAGATTAAACTGACGAACTTCTGTCCAGTTCTTTGTACCGGAGATCGGGCATACGATTTCTTCATCAATAATGATCTGACGCAATTCTTCCAGATTACCGTCGTTCAGAGCTTTAGCAAAGCGAGTGTGAAGTGCGTCACGTTTTGCCTGATGCTCCAATACACGTCCGTTGGTAGAACGGAATTGAGCCTCATCAAAAGATTCGCCGAATCTCTTGGCAGCTTTCGCTACTTCTTTATTGATTTTATCGTCATACTTAGCCAGCTGATCTTCGATCAACACGTCAGCACGATAACGTTTCTTAGAATCTTTATTGTCAATCAAAGGGTCATTGAATGCGTCTACGTGTCCGGAAGCCTTCCAGATAGTAGGATGCATAAAGATGGCAGAGTCGATACCGACAATGTTCTCGTGCAACAGCACCATGCTGTCCCACCAGTATTTCTTGATGTTATTTTTCAATTCAACGCCCATCTGACCGTAGTCATACACAGCGCCTAGTCCGTCGTAGATATCGCTCGAAGGGAATACGAAACCATACTCTTTGCAATGCGATACAAGCTTCTTAAAAACGTCTTCTTGTGCCATTTTCTTTTCTATATCTATTAATTTGAATTTGCTTTTTTCGTAAAAAGTGCCACAAAGATAGGGATTTATCTCATAAATAAGACAGGGAGGGTATTAATTTATCTTATTTACCCAACAACCACTTCCAAACCGGTATTACCTCAATCGCACATTTTTCCAACTCAATCCGTTCTTCATCGTCATACGTTATTATCAATAACTGCCGACATTCAAATACCTTATTCAATTTTACTAATGCCTGAACTTCCCGTTGGAAAGTCTCATCAGAGAGATTCATGGTATAACAGACCTGTATAGCCACTCCTGTATCAGGCAAATAAAAATCAACCTCTACATTTCTATTATAAAAGAATACAGCATCATCCGTCCCATAACGCCGCAATAGTGTCACAGCAACCAAATTCTCAAGCAACGAGGTATCAGCATCCAAAAGAAGCAAATTGAGAATACCATTATCCGCAAAATAATATTTCGGATTAGTTTCACGCTCCACCAATTTATCCGCAATATTTTGTATAGGAATCAGCAGGCAAGCATCTTTGGCATATTCCATGTAGTTAATGACAGTATTCTTCGATATTTTCACTCCGGTTGAAGCTACAATATTAGTTATACGAGTAAACGAAACCGGTTGCTTTATACTTTCGGCCAATTTACGGAAAAGGATGCGTAAAGCAAAAGTATTTTCGATAGAATGTCTTGCAGCAATATCTCCTAAATATATCTTTTGGTAAACACTTGTCAGATAATCCCGTTTTGCGGCAAGCGATGCCCCTTCCGGGAAACCACCGGAACGAAAATAATCATTGAATATACGCTTTATTTCTGCCCGGCTCTCTGTTGCAAATAAAGAATTCTCTGTAACTTCAACCCCATTAGCATAAAGAAACTCTTTAAAATCATAAGGGTATACATGTACTGTAATGTATCGTCCCCCAAAGTGGTAGCTACATCCTGACTAAACATTTTAGCATTGCTTCCTGTCACATAAGCCTATATTTATTATCAGCCAATCGCCGGACAAACTTGTCCCAACCATCAATATTCTGAATTTCATCCAAGAAAAGCATCGGCCTGTCTGTTGACATCTCGGCATGTACTTCCAGTATGAGATTTAAATCTGCCGCCGTCATTCCAATCAAACGTTCATCTTCAAAGTTCACATATAGCATTTCATTCCAAGTATGCCCACTATGCAAAAGTTCCTGTATCCGTTGATAAAGTAAAAATGATTTTCCTGCTCGCCGGATACCTACAAATACATAATTTCCAAACTCTTCAAACTGAAAGCTACGAGGTATAACTTGATGTTTGACCACCTCATTTCTATTATCTAATAGAACTTCTTTTAGTATTTCTCTTCTAATCATATTCAAGATATTGTTCTAACCACTGAACAAATATAATCTAATTCTGTTCAATTAACAAGACAATATTGCTTTTTATTCAACTATTCGTCGATTTCCGGCTCTTCTATGTCGTATTCTGTTTGTTCCAGTTCCCGGTCTGCTTTCTTCATATTTTTCGTTAGCATACTTTCGGGCATATAATATTTAAAAGGTATGCGGGTACACTTTGTCTTCTTCAGTTCCCTGCTGAATTTTGAGTTTGCCACAAAATATACGCGTGAAATAGCAACTTTCCCCGGCGTTACCTGTTCGGGCAGCACACATCCCTGACTGGTCAGTGCCGTTTGAAAGGTTCCCAATCCCTCAATGGTCACCGAATGACCGGAGGAAAGCAGGTCCTGAATACTTTCAACCAACTCCGACAGGATTCCTTCTATCTGCCCACGATGAAAGCCTGTTGTCTTTGCCATCCGTACTGCAAGTTCTTTATTTTTCACTCCTCCTCTTCGCTGCATTTTACTAGGTACACCATACCATAACTCTTTCCGTTCTCCGATGATAAATCCGCTTTCTTTCTCACTACATAAGGGATAGACATAATCTTACGCTCCTTTCTTTTTAAGTTAGTTATCATAATTTGTACGACACCCGGGTGTCATGCATACTGAGACCCGGGTGTCGAACACAACAACACCCGGGTGTCGTACAGCACGAGACCGGGTGTCATACAAGTTTTTCTTGCTACAAAATTAAGTCTTTATTATAGGAAAACAAAGGAATTCTTCTATATTTGTGCATCCCTACATTATACTAAAGAAAAACATAGAACTATGATTAAGATTCTTCTATTGATAGACTATTCAAGCGAATTTGACAGGAAACTGCTACGGGGACTTGTCCAATACTCCAAAGAAAACGGTCCCTGGCTCTTTTACCGGCTGCCTTCTTATTATAGCACAATGCATGGCGAACAAGGCATTTTAAGATGGGCGAAAGAATGGAAAGCCGACGCCATTATCGGTCAGTGGAACAACGATACGATCGATTTGCAGAAGGAGCTGAATATTCCGGTAGTACTACAAAACTACCATCACCGGAGCGTCACTTACTCTAACCTGACAGGTGATTATAAAGGTACGGGAAGAATGGCAGCCCAGTTTTTTTGCCAAAAGAATGTTCGCAATTTTGCTTATTTCGGTGTTAAAGGAGTGGTTTGGTCTGACGAACGTTGCGAAGGGTATCGGCAGGAAGTAAAACGTATCGGAGGCGAATTCTTCAGTTTCGAATCGGATAAGCAGGAAGACGAGATAAGAATGGAAGTAAGTCAATGGTTGCAGCAACTCCCCAAGCCAGTCGCTCTATTTTGTTGTGATGATGCGCACGCCCTATTCATTTCTGAAACTTGCAAAATGACGAATATTCCTATTCCGGAAGAAATTGCTTTATTAGGCGTGGACAATGACGAACTGATGTGTAATATTTCCGACCCTCCCATTTCATCCATAGAGCTCGAAGTAGAAAGAGGCGGATATTCTATCGGCAGACTTATTCATCAACAAATAAAAAAGGAACACGAAGGTACTTTCAATATTGTTATCAATCCTATCCGCATCGAATTACGGCAATCTACGGAGAAACACAATATCAAAGACCCTTATATTCTGGAAGTAGTGAAGTATATAGAGTCTCATTACGGTTCCGATTTGACCATAGAGTCTCTGCTTGCAAACATTCCGCTATCCCGCAGAAACTTCGAAGTGAAATTCAAAAACGCACTGAATACCTCTATATACCAATATATTCTGAATTGCCGGTGTAATCATCTTGCAGATCTACTGCTCACAACCGACCGTCCATTGGCCGATTTAGCAATGGAAGTAGGCTTTACAGACTATAATAACATTGCCCGGATTTTCAAAAAATTCAAAGGATGTTCACCTATTGAATACCGGCAGAAAAAGACTAGACAAAGATAAAATAAACGCTTTCTGAAGACTGTTTTTCGTTTTGACATTAAGATCATTCATGAGAATGACCTACCTTTGTTTTCATACCTTTCGAAATACATTTTAGATATTAATACTATGCAAAGACATACCATAAGAGGAAAAACAAGAACGATTATCTATCCTATTATTATTTGTTTGGGGATCACCTCAATAATGGGGTGCAAAAGATTAGAGATTAACCAAACAAAAAGAAACTGGGAGAAGCTATCCGCCTACTTTACCCCACCACCACTGTATCAGGAGAAATTGGAACTTACCGCAACCCTCTTTTATTTTACAATGGAGATACAGTCAAAAACGCAGACGACTGGCTAAAACGAAGAAAAGAAATAAAAGACAAATGGTTGAACCTGATCGGTCATTGGCCGGCTATCATCACCAATCAAAAACTGGAGATTATAAAAACCACAGAACGCGAAGATTTCAAACAACATTTAGTGCGTTTTTATTGGACTCCTCTGGAACAGACTTACGGCTATTTACTGGAACCAAATAAGAAAGGAAAACATCCTGCCGTTATCACAGTATCTACGAACCGGAAACAGCTATCGGATGGGGAGGAAAAGCTAATAGAGATTTCGCCTACCAATTAACCAAAAGAGGATTCGTTACTCTCTCATTAGGAACTAGACAGACCACCAAAGATAAGACTTACTCTCTCTATTACCCGACTATTAACAACTCCACTATGCAACCTCTTTCAGTACTTGCTTATGCGGCAGCCAATGCATGGGAAGTATTAGCCAGAGTCGAAAGTGTCGACTCTACCGAATTGGTATCATGGGACACTCTTACGGTGCTAAATGGCTATGTTTGCTTCTTGTTTATATGAAAAGTTTGCCTGCACCGCCTGGAGTGATCCGGGTATCGTCTTTGATGAAACCAAAGATAATTATATCAATTATTGGGAACCTTGGTACTTGGGGTATTATCCTCCACCCTGGAAAAAAATCTGGAGCAACAACGGCAATAACTCTTCAACAAGTGTCTATGCCAGACTATGTAAAGAGGGGCATGATTTACATGAACTCCATTCTTTATTGGCTCCTCGCCCATTTCTCGTATCAGGAGGTTATTCTGATAATGTAGACAGATGGATTCCATTAAATCACTCTGTCGCAGTCAACCGGCTTTTGGGTTATCATCATCGAGTGGCAATGACGAACAGGCCCAAGCATGATCCTACTCCCGAATCAAACGAAACTATATATAAGTTCTTCGAATGGTTCTTAAAAAGAAAAACGCCAAAAGAAGATTAACGATGTATTATTCTTCGTTTTTTGAAGATAGTTTTTCGTTTTTGCCACCGCGCATGTCTTTGAAACAGAATACTTTTGTATCATTAACTAGTTAACCGGTCTAAAGAGACTATTGTTAGAAATTAAAATTTCAAATCGACGATCTAATATTTAAAAACTTATCATGCAATGAAGAAAATCAGATGGAATCCAAGGTTAGTAACCTCGTTGTTTATTACTCTTTTAATGTGCACTCTCGATTGTCTTGCACAAGAAGTAATAAAAGGGTTTGTGAAAGATGGTAATGATGAACCATTACCTGGCGTATCTGTAGCTGTCAAGGGTGCAACGAATGTCGGTACCATTACAAATGTTGACGGCAAATATAGCATTAATGCCCATAAGAATGACGTATTGGTATTCTCCTATATCGGAATGGTCAGCCAGGAAGTCAAAGTAGGTAATAAGACGAATATCAATATCACTCTTAAAGAAGATGTTTCCTCGCTGGATGAAATCGTAGTGGTAGGCTATGGAACTCAAAAGCGCGGTAGTCTGACCGCCGCCATATCTACTGTCTCCGATAAAGAAATCCTTAAAGCCCCAACCATGGGAATCAGTAATATCATCGGTGCACGTGTTGCCGGTATTTCCGCCGTACAAGCCAGTGGACAACCCGGTGCGGATAATGCCTCCTTATCCATACGCGGGCAAAGTGGTATTATCTATGTTATTGACGGCATCAGAAGAAGCGCAAGTGACTTCAACGGACTCGATCCGAATGAAATAGAATCTGTGTCTGTATTAAAGGATGCATCAGCCGTAGCCGTTTATGGTCTGGACGCAAATGGAGCATTCATTGTCACAACCAAAAAGGGACAAACAGATAAAGTCACCATTAGCTATACAGGTACTGTGGGCATCAGCCAGAATGCAGAAGAACAAGAATGGCTCGACGGACCGGGATATGCTTATTGGTACAATAAAGCCCGTCTTCTACAAGGTGATACGGAAGTGTTTACTGTCGACATGGTGCGCAAAATGCGCGAGGGTGTCGACGGATGGGGAAATACCATTGGTACGATAAAGTATATGGAACCGGTGTTCGCCAACATCATAATATTTCAGCATCAGGAGGAAGTGAAAAGATTCGTTTCTTCACATCTATCGGTTATCTGGAGGAAAAAGGAAATATAGATAAGTTCAAATACCGTCGAATGAATCTTCGTTCTAATATCGACGCACAGCTGGCTAAAGGACTTAGTCTGTCATTAGGTGTTTCGGGGCGTATAGAAAAACGGGATGCTCCCAAATTTTCTGCCGATCCGGACGATTGGATGAATATTCCCCAACAGGTATGCTACGCTTTGCCATATGTACAGGATACTTATGAATATAATGGGAAAATATACGATGTTTCAACCCCGACTTCCGGTTCTCCGGTAGCTCCTATCGCATCCATATACGATTCAGGATATAACAGGTCCAACCAATCATATATGCAGTCTAATTTCAGTCTGAAATACGACACACCTTGGCTTAAAGGATTAAGTTTAAAATTCCAGGGAGCGTACGACTTAGTTCATGGGATGACTAAACAGTTGACCAAGCCGAATGAAGTCATGATTATGGATTTACCTAATGCAGCCACTACCACACTCACCTACCATAAGGACTACAGTGTTTTGAAAGATACACCTATATTATCCGAATCGGCATCACGCGCCCAAGAGTTCACTACGCAAACCAGTATCACATATGATAACAAATTTGGAGATCACTCGATCGGAATATTATTGCTGGCTGAAACACGGAACGTAATAGCAACAATCTCGGTGTAACGGGAACCGGATTAGATTTCATTCAGTTGGATGAGTTGAACCAAATCACAGGATTCACCAAAGAGGGGAAAGAGCAACCTGCTATACCTTCGGGTAGCAGCAGCCAGACACGTGTAGCCGGTTTTGTAGGTCGTTTGAACTACAATTACGCTGACAAATATTATTTGGAGGCTTCACTACGCCACGATGGTAGTTATCTGTTTGGTGGTATGAACAAACGCTGGGTCACCCTGCCCGGTCTCTCTCTTGCCTGGAGAATCAATAATGAAAAATGGTTTCATGCTACTTGGGTAGACAATCTGAAATTAAGAGCAGGTATTGGAAAAACTGCAACCAGCGGTATCCAGCCTTTCCAATGGAGAAATACGATGAGCACATCCCCCAATTCTGTAGTAATAGGCGGAGCCAGTCAAACTGCTATCTATCCGTCCGTATTGGGAAATCCCAATTTGACATGGGCGCAATGCCTCAACTATAATATCGGAATAGATGTAACTTTATGGAATGGATTATTAGGAATGGAACTGGATGCTTTTTATAAATATGAATATGACAAATTATCTTCTGTAACCGGTTCGCACACTCCTTCCATGGGAGGCTATTATTTTTCAACTGCCAACGTTAATAAAGCAGATTATAAGGGTTTTGATGTCACCTTTACACATCAGAACAGAATCGGAAGTTTCAGCTATGGAGCCAAATTAATCTGGTCATACGCATACGGAAGGTGGCTCAAATATGCAGGTGACTCTGAAAACACACCGGAATACAGACGACTGACCGGAAAGCAAATCGGTTCGAAAATGGGATTCATTGCCCAGGGATTGTTCCAGAGTGAGGAAGAGATAGCCAACTCCGCTACCATGCCCGACCGACCGGCTTATCCCGGATATATCAAGTATATGGATAGAAATGGAGACGGTATTATAACCGTCAATCAAGATCAGGGGTATGTAGGTAAAAGTTCAAGGCCGACCCACACAGGTTCTTTCAATTTATTTGGTAACTGGAAAGGATTCGATTTTGATATTTTAGCATCATGGGGGCTTGGCAGCGATGTTGCATTAACCGGAGTATATACGGCAACCGGTTCATCCGGAATCCAAAGCGCTACGGCCTTCACGCGTCCATTCTATCAGAATGGCAATGCACCAGTCTATCTGGTGGCAAACTCCTGGACACCCGAAAATACAAATGCAGAGTTCCCTTGTCTGGAAATCAATCCGAGAAGTTTGAATAACGGGCTGGCCTCCACATTCTGGTATCGTAACGGAAACTATTTGAGAATAAAAACAGCGCAAATAGGATACAATTTCCCTAAAAAATGGTTGAGTCCATTGGGAGTGGAAGCTCTTCGCCTCTATGTTGAGGGATACAACCTTCTGACTTTCAGCGCTGTGTCCAAGTACAACATCGACCCGGAATCTCCAGCTGTAAACAATGGATATTATCCGCAACAAAGGACTTATACACTTGGAGCTAAAATCACATTCTAAAATATACGCTATATGAAAAAGTTATGTATTAATATATCACTCTTCTTTATGTTGCTGACTTTAAGTTCGTGCAACGACTGGCTGGATGAAGTAAAACAAACGACTACCGTTAGTGATGAAATCATCTGGCAAGATGAAACCCAGGTTGACAAATATGTGAATAGTTTCTATCCCCTCCTGCATGATTACGGTCAATTCGGGGAGGCCCAATTCTACGGAAGTTTTACAGAAAGTCTGACTGACGCATTTAAGTATGGTTCATATACGCTAGGACACAGAGCCGGCCATCCTAATCTTTATGTACTTACACCGGATGCTATCTCTCCGGATAACTGTCTATACAGTATCTGGCTACGTTCAACAGCATACAAACAGATCCGAGAAACAAACCAATTTCTATCTCTACAAAGAAAATATTCCGAATTTTCAGCAGACAGAAATAAGCTTTGGGAAGCTCAAGTACGCTTTTTCCGCGCATTTGTATATTTCCAGTTAGCCAAAAGACATGGAGGTGTCATCTTGTATGACGATCTGCCGGTATCAACTAATAAAGCCCGCAGCAGTGCTGAAGAAACCTGGCAATTCATAGCCGACGATCTTGATTTTGCAGCCAATAATTTACCCAAGGAATGGGATGCGGCAAATAAAGGGCGTATCACCAAAGGAGCAGCCTATGCTCTGAAATCGAGAGCAATGTTATATGCCAAACGTTGGCAGGATGCCTATGATGCTGCTAATAATGTAATTGCACTCAAACTATATGGTCTGACGGACAAATATGAAGATGCATGGAAAGGGAATAATAAAGAAGCGATTCTGGAGTTTGATTATGATGCTGCCAACGGGCCTAATCATCTTTTCGACCGATATTATGTACCACAATGTGATGGTTATGACAATGGTTCAACAGGAACTCCTACCCAGGAAATGGTAGAATGTTATGAAAGCAAAAATGGAGAAAGATAGACTGGACACCCTGGCATGGCATTACTGATGAAACTCCTCCATACGACCAACTGGAACCTCGCTTCGCCGCAACTGTAATCTATAGAGGATGTACCTGGAAAGGGAAAAAGATGGATTGCAGCCTTGACGGAAAGAATGGTGTGTTTATGCCTTACCGGGAACAGGGTACTTCATACGGCAAAACCACAACCGGTTATTTTTTAAGGAAATTGTTAGATGAAACGCTGACAGACGTCAAAAATGGGAAAAGCGCCCAACCGTGGGTTGAAATTCGCTATGCAGAAGTTTTATTGAACAAAGCAGAAGCAGCTTATCGACTCAATAAGATCGGGGAAGCCCAAAGTGCAATGAATGAGGTACGCGCCAGAGTAAAAGTGAATTTACCGGGTAAATCCTCTACAGGCGAGGCTTGGTTCAAAGATTACAGAAATGAAAGAAAGGTTGAACTAGCCTATGAAGGTCATTTATTCTGGGATATGCGTCGTTGGGAATTAGCCCATATTGAATACAACAACTATCGCACACATGGCTTCAAAATCATTGGCGCTACCAATACATACGAATATGTTGATTGCGACGGGCAGGACCGCAAGTTTATAAAGAAATTATATGTCCTTCCTGTACCGTCTGAAGAATTGAAGAATAACTCATTGATTGAGCAATATGATGAATGGAAATAACAATAAAACTCTTAGAACAATGAAAAACAAAATTATATCAATCATCCAGGCATTAGTTCTTCTATGGGGAGTAACTAGTTGTCACAGTCCTGAAGAGTTGGGTTCTGACATTCAACGCGAAGGTATCAACAGCATCACTGCATCGTTTCCGAACGATGACAGCAGCGAAAATAGTTTCAAAGGTGAGATAGATTATACCAATCATTCAATCACATTTATTTTCCCATACAATTATCCCAAATTGTCGGATAATGTATTGCCGACCTCTGCACTAAAACGGGTAAGATTGAGTGCCAGTTTAGCGAATAATGTCAGTGTAACTCCACCATTACTTTATATGGATCTTACCCAAGACAATTATATCACAGTGAAAGATCAGACCTCCGGGACTAGTACCGAATTCAAAGTAATAGGTGAAATCCGTAAGAGCAACGAATGTAGCATCACAAAATTCGATATTCCTGCCATAGGGCTATTGGGAGTCATTAATGAAAACGAAAAAACAATTTCATTAGTAACCATAGATAATGTAGGGGAGCAGATAGCTAACATTGATATCTCACATGGAGCAACATGCAGTCCCAATCCCGAAACAGAAGCACTAGACTATGAACAAGAACAGACTATCGTCGTCACAGCACAGAATGGCATAGATAAAGCAACATATACGGTAAAAAAAGATATTCCGCAAAAAACTGTTGCAGGTATTCGCCAAGGAAGCGGTAAGCTATTATGGTCTAAAAGACTATCTGAAATAAGCGGTATTCTACTACCGGGTAAAGTAACCGGACTTGCAGTAGTCGACAAATATGTTGTCATCAACGAACGTGCCAATGATCGTGCCATTTACTTAAATAGCCAGACCGGAGAAATAGCAGGTTCTATGGATATCAGCCAATTTGCCGGTGATAATTCAAACTTCCATGCAACAGCAGATCGGGGAAATAATATTTTATTCTGCAGCTATACTCCATCAGGAGGTACTTTCACCGTATGGAAAGCTAATGGAGTGAATGAGAAACCACAGAAATATATTGAATATAAAACTGGCACTAATATAAGATTTGGTTGGAAGATCTCTATCCAGGGAGATTTGGATGCCAATGCCCTTATCACAACTCCGGTATTCCAAAAGATAGTAAAGTACAATTCGCCCGCTGGCGTGTCATAAATGGTACTTTACAATCACAAAGTCCGGAATTTGTCATTATGAGTTCCTCTCTACTGACTTCAAACTGGATTAAATGGGCGGATGTGATTTATGCTGATGACACCGACACTCAAAGTGACTATTTCTTGGCCAGCCATGTCACAGACACTTCTGCCAAACGCTATTTCTACTGGTTTAAAGGAACAGACAATAGCATAAAAGCGGCAAATACAGGTGCTCCGGGTAACACAATTATCAATGCCGTAGACTATGCCGTGTTCAACAAAGTACCTTATGTCATTTACAATCATGTAAATAGTTTCAACTATGCCGTAACTGGTTCTGATGCTGTCCGTATGTATGACCTTAGCAGCGGTTCATTCGATAACCAGATAGTAGTATGTCCGGACAAGATATATGGAGGTCTCGAGAATTCCGGTCAGAACACCGAAGGAACCGGAGATGTCGTATTTAAAGTTGCCAAAAATGGTTATTATCTATACGTTTATCTCGTATTCTCTAATGGAGGTATCGCCTGCTACCAATATGACTGTATTGATATGTAATACAAACAACCAGTAATCAACCTTATAATATACCACTAAATATGAAATTAAAAAATTTATGGTTAATAGCAGTTGCAATACTCATATACGCTTGCAATGCAGAAGAAACGAGATCATGGGAAGTTACTTTTGATCCAAACAAGCCCAAAGATCCAAATGAACAAAGCATTATTAATGTGGCGGCAGGCAAATTCTATAAAATGAATGTTGTAGCAACAGTGCCTACGCTGATAAAGCCCCTCTCGATCCCTGGACATCCGGCACCAAACTGACGGATGAGGAGACCGGTACCCTCTCGACTAAAAACAGAGGAGTCGGTTGGGATGCACAAACTGTAGAAGTAATAATTGATTTGGGATCATTACGCAGTATCACAGAAGTATCAGTACATGCTATTTCCGATCCGACATCACAAATTGTATTCCCTGCTCAAATAGAAGTATCAACCAGCAAGGACAAAAGCCAATGGGAAAAAGCAGCCTCACCAATTAGCTATTCCGACAGTAACGGAAAGTCGGACGCTTGGGGAAAAACAGACTTTAGTAATGTAGCATGCAGATATGTGAAAGCGACTCTCAAATCTTCAGCTTCCACCAGTACGATGATGCTCATCGACGAAATCAAGGTAATGGGAGAATTTCATAATGACATGAAGTACGTCCCCGAAAAAGGATGTTATCATGGAGCATTCCCACCATTATACGGATTCGATCCGGAAGACCGCGAAGGAAGTACTGACCAGTGTGCCGTTGCCTTATTTGAAAAATTGGTGGGAAAACAACTATCTATGATCTTATGGTATCAGAATATGGAACCGGGACGAAATTTCAGCGAAATGCAAACAGTACGTGAGAAATACTGGGGAAAAAACTATCAGGCAAATACCGATTCTTCCTTTACGGATGGCTGCCCGTCATTCCCACCCAGCAAATGGCAAATGGCGAACTTGACGATTTTCACAAATCATACTTCGCCGAAGTGGCTGCCCAAAAAGTACGTGACATGGGACCTATCTGGTTCAGACCAGCCAACGAAATGAATGGAAGCTGGACTCCGTATTACGGAGATCCCACAAACTATGTCAAGGCTTGGAGACGTATGTATAACATTGCAGAACAGTTGGGTGTCACTGCCTACAATGTCTTCGTATGGTCACCCAACAGTGTAAGCATGCCAGGTACAGAAGCAAACGCAATGAAAAACTATTATCCAGGAGATATGTATGTAGATTGGCTGGGAGTAAGCTGTTATCCACCATGCTTAGTGCTACTTATCCGGAAGAAAGAAGATATCCGCTCACACTGATGCAAGGAATCAAGCAGGTATCGGCAGACAAGCCTATCATGATTAGTGAAGGAGGATACTCCAGCACATGCGACCACCAGAGATGGGTAAGAGAATGGTTTAAGCTGAAGGATGAAGAGCCACGTGTCAAGGCCGTCGTATGGGAGAATCACGAAAATGCAGAGAATGGTGACCGCCGTCTGCAAAGTGACCCTCTGGCACTTGAACTGTACAAGGAACTCGTCCAGGATCCTTACTGGCTTGATTTGATCCCGGATGCTGTGTACAGTGAAATTGAAACAAGAAAGAATAATTCAAAATAATCAAAGACAACAAGTATTCTAGTATGAAAAGACTGACTCCATATAGCTGGCTGATTCTGATTATATTCTCCTCCTGTCTGACTGGTAATAAAGTAGCAAGTACTGATAAACAGATAGAAAGTTTATTATCACAAATGACTTTGGAAGAAAAAATTGGAATGTTGCACAGTAACACGATGTTTTCAAGTACCGGTGTTCCAAGCTTGGCATCCCCGACCTGCACTACTCCGACGGACCTCACGGAGTAAGATTTGAGGGAGTAGCCAATGGGTGGGAATCCGCCCGATGGGATAACGACGCATGTAGCTATCTACCTGCATTAAGCGCCTTAGCATCTACTTGGAACCGTGATCTGGCACAGCTATATGGAGAAGTTCTTGGAGCTGAATGTAAAGCACGCGGTAAGCATGTGAGCCTGGCTCCGGGAGTCAACATTCACCGTTCCTTACTCAATGGACGTAATTGGGAATATTTCAGCGAGGATCCTTTCTTCTCCGGTGAACTGGCTGTTCCATATATACAAGGAGTACAGTCACAGGGAGTAGCCTCTTGTGTGAAGCATTTTGCTCTGAATAGCCAGGCATACAACCAGTACAAAGTGAGTGTAGAAGTAGACGAACGCACCTTACACGAAATTTATCTTCCGGCTTTTGAAGCTGCCATACAACGAGGTGGAGCCATGGCAGCCATGGCGGCATATAACAAGGTTCGAGGGTTGTGGTGTACGGAAAGTCCTTATCTTCTTGATACTTTACTTCGTGATGAACTAGGATTTGACGGATTAGTCGTATCGGACTGGAATGCAGTCCATAACACAGAGCGAACAGCTCTGTGCGGTATGGATGTCGAAATGGGAACAAGCATCAAAGAAAATGGGAAATATGCTTTCAATAAATATTATTTGGCCGATCCTTTATTGAAGAAAGTACGTAATGGAGAGATTCCGGAAGAAGCCGTCAACAAAAAAGTACGTAATATTCTGAAATTGATGATTCGACTTGATTTAATAGGACAAGTTCCTTATGACACTACAGGTATGGCAGCCAAACTTGCAATACCTGCCCATACTAAGGCTGCCAGAGAAATAGCGAGGAATCATTGGTATTATTGAAGAATTCCAAAGATATGCTACCACTAGACCCGGCACAATACAAGAATGTCGCAGTGATTGGCGCAAATGCAACCGAAGTATTTGCAGCAGGAGGTGGCAGTACAAAACTTAAAGCTAAATATGAAGTTACTCCTTTGGAAGGGCTACAAAATCTTTTAGATGGAAAAGCCCGGATCGAATATGCACCCGGTTATCAATTGAGTAAAAAGGCGTATAAGGTTGGTCATTGGTTCACGAACGAATTTGATAAATCCGATGAAGAGCTATATAAGAAAGCAATCAATACAGCTGCCCAAGCAGAATTGGTTATCTATATAGGTGGAACCTCCCACGAACATGGTTCTGACTGTGAAGGGTACGATAAGCCGAATTTAAAGCTTCCTTACCAACAGGACAGATTATTAAAAGGTATCCTGGAGGTTAATCCCAACACTGTAGTGGTACTAATCTCCGGTGGCCCCGTCGAAATAGGAGAATGGTATAATGATGCTACGGCATTACTGCACGGCAGTTTTCTAGGATGGAAGGAGGAAATGCACTGGCACGTACATTGTTTGGAGAAGTCAATCCTTCGGGAAAACTGACTACTACCTGGTGTAAGCGTCTGGAAGATATGCCTGATCACGTATTTGGAGAATATCCGGGTATAAACGACACCGTCCGTTTCAAGGAAGGGCTTATGGTCGGCTACCGCTACTTCGATACTTACCGTGTAGTCCCCCAATTTGAATTCGGTTATGGATTATCCTATACCACTTTTACTTATTCAAACATAAAGATGAAACCTGTATGGAAAGACTCGGACACAGAGTTTGCCGTATCATTCACCATTACTAACACGGGAAAACGATATGGCCAGGAAATTGCACAGTTATATTTGCATCAAAACAAATGTTCTGTAGAACGCCCGTTTAAAGAATTAAAAGGGTTCACTAAGGTTGGCTTAAAACCGGGTGAATCCAAACAAGTCACTATCAAGTTACCGCGCCGCGCCTTACAATACTACGATACCGAAAGTAAATGCTGGAAAGACGAACCTGGCATGTTTACAGTATTAATAGGCGCATCGTCACGGGACATCAAATTACAGAAAGATTTCGAACTGAAAAAATAAAAACAACATGGGAAACAATAACCTTATAAGCAGCAAAAAGACATACTACATATCAATTGCAATTCTGGCAGGGATGTTCTTTATCTTCGGATTTGTGTCGTGGGTCAATGCCATACTGATTCCATACTTCCGCATATCCTGTGAACTGACACATTTCGAATCCTATTTTGTCGCCTTTGCATTTTACATCGCCTACTTTGTAATGGCTATCCCTCGGGAGTACTTCTCAAGAAAGTGGGATTCAAGCGAGGTATTATGTATGGTTTTATGCTTACCGCCTTAGGAGCTTTCTTATTTGTTCCGGCAGCATTAGCCCGTCAGTTCGAGATATTTCTGGCCGGTCTGTTTTCCATCGGCACCGGATTAGCCATATTGCAAACTGCCGCTAATCCTTATGTCACTATTATCGGTCCTATTGATAGTGCCGCCAGACGAATCAGTATTATGGGAATATGCAATAAATTCGCAGGTATCGTCTCACCGCTCATATTTGCTGCATTGATATTAAATGTTACCGACAAGGAGCTTTTTGCCACTATAGAATCGGGGACTTTAGACATAGTCACAAAGAACGCTATGCTTGACGAATTAATACAACGCGTCATTGTGCCTTATGCTGTTCTAGGCGTTATTTTACTGCTTACCGGTATCGGTATCCGTTACTCCATTCTGCCTGAAATCAATACAGACGAAGAAAACAGCACGGAAGATACAGGTAGCCACCATCACACCAGAAAAAGTATTTTCGACTTTCCTTACCTTATCTTAGGAGCAGTGGCTATATTTCTTCATGTAGGAACACAGGTTATCGCAATTGATACAATCATCAATTATGCCAATTCGATGGGTATGGACCTGCTTGAAGCTAAAACTTTTCCCTCATATACATTGGCCTGTACTATGATTGGTTACCTCCTAGGAATCCTGTTAATACCCAAATATGTTTCACAAAAAAATGCACTTATAGGTTGTACCATCATCGGATTACTCCTTTCATTCGGAGTTGTATTTGCAGATTTTGAAGTAACTCTGTTCGGTCATCATGCCAATGCCTCCATTTTCTTTCTGAATGCATTGGGTTTCCCAAATGCTTTAATCTACGCAGGTATCTGGCCACTTTCCATTCATGGACTGGGGAAATTCACCAAAACCGGTTCCTCTCTTCTTATCATGGGATTATGTGGCAATGCCATTCTGCCTCTGATATATGGTCATCTGGCAGATATGTATAGTCTGCGTTTCGGTTATTGGGTATTGATTCCCTGTTTTTTATATTTGGTTTTCTTTGCAGTTAAAGGTCATAAAATAGACTCCTGGAAATAAATTAAAAACGAAATAATATGGAAAGACTCATCATAACAAATGGAAAACTCATTCTACCAACAGGCATAAAAATGGGGCAAACATTGATATGCGAAAATGGAAAAATTGAGCAGATTATTCCCAATGGAAGCTATCAGCCGCTCGTCGGTGACAAGGTAATAGACGCCCGTCAGAATTATGTTTCACCAGGATTCATCGACATGCATATCCATGGAGGAGGAGGACATGACTTCATGGATGGTACTATCGAAGCTTTTCTCGGAGTGGCCGAGACACATGCCAAGTATGGTACTACCGCAATGGTTCCCACCACACTTACTAGCACTAACGAGGAGTTAATGACGACGTTACCGTATATCGGAAAGCCAAAGAAATGAATATCAATGGTTCGCAGTTTATCGGTTTACATTTGGAAGGACCTTACTTTTCACCGAAACAATGTGGTGCGCAAGACCCGAACTTCCTGAAAAAGCCGCAAGCAGAAGAATATAATGCCATTCTGGAAGCCTCAAAAGATATTATCCGTTGGAGCGTAGCTCCAGAGTTGGAGGGTGCTCTAGCACTAGGGCAAACTCTGCAACAACATCATATTCTGCCCTCCATGCTCATACCGACGCGATTTATGAAGAAGTTGAGAAAGCCTTTACAGCAGGTTTATAACACATGTGACCCACCTTTATTCGGCCATGTCATCAGTGACCCGCAAAAATGCTTTCCGCTATGCCGGAGTAGTAGAAGCCGCCTACTTGATTGAAGATATGACAGTGGAGATTATTGCCGATGGCATACATCTTCCGAAACCCCTGCTCCAATTCGTATACAAGTTCAAAGGAGTTGATAAAACAGCCCTCTGCACTGATGCCATGAGAGGAGCGGGTATGCCGGACGGTGAATCGATATTAGGTAGCCTCAACAACGGTCAGAAAGTCATTATCGAAGACGGAGTGGCCAAAATGCCGGATCGGAAAGCTTTTGCCGGTAGTGTTGCAACAACCGACCGACTGGTTCGAACCATGATATATTTAGCCGGTGTTCCTCTCATTGACGCCGTCCGTATGATGACCCTGACGCCCGCCCGTATTCTTCATATTGACAAAGAAAAAGGTTCTTTAGAAATCGGTAAGGATGCCGACATAGTCATTTTTGATAATCAAATAAATATAAATAATACAATATTAAAAGGCCATGTTATCTATACTAAATGAAACTAAGACCAAAGTTTTTCAGCAGGAACAATTAACAGTTCGAATTTTCCCGTCCATTCAAGAGATGGGCAGTGTAGCCGCAAAAGAAGTCGGCGACCAAATTTGTCGCTTATTGGAAAGCAAACCGGAAATAAATATGATTTTCGCCGCTGCCCCCTCACAAAATGAGTTTTTGAGTCATCTGATTCATGACAAACGCATCGACTGGACCAGAATAAACGCTTTTCATATGGATGAATACATCGGTATACATCCGGAAGCCCCACAAAGTTTTGGACATTTCCTTAGAATTCGTATCTTTGACAAAGTTCCTTTCAAGAAAGTCAACTATCTGAATGGTCTGGCGGAAAACCTTGAAGAGGAATGTCAGCGATATGCAGACTTGCTGACTAAGCATCCGGTTGACATCGTTTGTTTGGGAATTGGAGAAAATGGGCATATTGCTTTCAATGATCCGGATGTAGCAGACTTTAATGATCCCAAACTTGTGAAAGTAGTTGAACTGGACCCAATATGTCGCCAACAGCAAGTCAATGAAAAATGCTTCAAGACACTAGACTTAGTACCCAAAGAAGCTTTAACACTCACGATACCGGCTTTGCTAAAAGCTGAATGGATGTTTTGTATCGTCCCGTTCAAAAATAAAGCTCAAGCAGTCTATCAGACTGTTTATGGTGAAGTTTCAGAAAAATGTCCGGCCAGCATATTGCGAAGAAAAGAAAATTCTTCGTTATATTTGGACCCGGAAAGTGCAGAAAGAATTAATTTATAAAGGATTATGAAAAACAGAATCTCACTTCTTATACTACTGGCTATCAGCTTCAGTATACACGCACAAAAAGTTATGCGGATCGGAATTATTGGTCTGGACACATCCCATTCCACCGCTTTCACCGAATTGATTAATAGTGGTTCGGATGAGACCTTTTCCAAAGGTTTTAGGGTAGTAGCAGCGTATCCGTACGGTTCAAAGACTATTCAATCCAGTTACGAACGAATCCCCGGATACATTGAAAAGGTCAAAGCAAATGGCGTGGAAATCACCTCATCAATAGCAGATTTACTGGAAAAAGTAGACTGTGTCCTTTTGGAAACCAATGACGGCAGACTACATTTGGAACAAGCCGTCGAGGTATTCAAATCAGGTAAGATATGCTATATTGACAAACCTGTCGGAGCTACTTTAGGAGATGCAATCGCTATTTATGAAATGGCAGAAAAATACAATGCACCTGTTTTCTCCTCTTCTGCTCTTAGATTTACTCCTCAAAACCAGAAATTAAGAAATGGAGAATTTGGCAAAATCCTTGGAGCCGATTGTTATTCTCCTCACAAAGTGGAACCAACGCATCCGGATTTCGGTTTCTATGGTATTCATGGAGTAGAAACATTATACACAATTATGGGGACAGGATGCGAATCAGTCAACCGGATGTCTTCAGATAGAGGGGATGTAGTAGTAGGACGATGGAAAGATGGTAGAATCGGAACTTTCAGAGCGATTATAAAAGGACCGCAAATTTATGGTGGAACTGCCTATACTTCAAAAGGAGCAGTAGCCGCAGGAGGTTACCAAGGTTATAAAGCGCTTCTTGAGCAGATTCTTAAATACTTTCAAACAGGAATTTCACCTATATCCAAAGAAGAGACAATCGAAATATTCGCTTTTATGAAAGCATCCAATATGAGTAAAGCAGAGAATGGAAGAATTGTCACATTGGAAGAAGCTTATCAAAAAGGTTTGAAAGATGCACGAAAACTAATCAAAACCTATAAAAAGTAAGAGAATGAAATCTATATATAAAGGGACTGCCATTATAGCAATTTTATTTATAGTCGTTTCTTGTTCTTTCTCGAAAAGCAAGCTGCGAATAGGATGGAGACAAATGATCTACCCCAATTGGAAATAGTAGTACTCGATCCCGGACATTTCCATGCCAGCCTGCTTCAAAAAGAGAAATTGACAGATGTCAGTGACACCATCCGGATATATGCCCCCGAAGGAACAGGCGTCAATCAATATCTGGAAAGCATTGATTCTTATAACCAGCGGGCGGAATCTCCTACGACATGGAAAAACAAGTATATACCGGAGATGATTATCTCCAGAAAATGCTTGCCGATCATAAAGGTAATGTAGTAGTATTGGCTGGAAACAATCAGAAAAAGACGCGCTATATCATGGAGTCTATCAAAGCCGGATATCATGTCCTTGCCGATAAGCCACTGGCTATCAATCCACAGGATTTCAAGTTATTGACAGAAGCCTATCAACTCGCCAAAGAAAAGAATCTTCTTTTATACGATCTGATGACGGAACGATATGATATTCTCAATATCATAGAAAAAGAGCTTTTGCATCAGACGGAATTATTCGGAGATTTACAAAAAGGTTCACCGGACAATCCATCTGTCATAATGGAAAGCGTACATCATTTTTTCAAGACTGTTTCTGGCAAACCATTAATTCGCCCGGCATGGTATTATGATGTAGAGCAACAAGGAGAAGGCATTGCAGATGTTACAACACATCTGATCGACCTCATCAACTGGCAATGTTTTCCTGATGAAACGATTCATTATCAATCAGATGTCACTGTGAATACCGCCAAACACTGGCCAACTCCAATTACATTAACAGAGTTCAGTCAATCGACACAAATCGATTCTTTTCCCACTTATCTTAATCGATACATAAAAAACGATGTATTGGAAGTGATGGCAAACGGAAGCCTCAACTATACCGTTAAAGGGATTTGTATAGGAATGAAAGTCACATGGAATTATACTCCACCCACTAACGGAGGAGATACATTTACTTCCATAAAGAAAGGAAGTAAAGCCACTTTAAAAATCGTTCAGGATGAAAAAAATGGATTTGTAAAAGAGCTATATATACAGAAAGAACCGGACATTGACAATCGGACATTTGAAGCTCAATTACAAAAAACAGTGGAACAGCTTCAAATAACTTATCCGTTCTTATCTGTCAAAAACAAAAAGAATGGAACTTATCTGATTGACATACCACAGGAAAAACGGTTAGGACACGAAGAACATTTCAGCAAAGTGGCAAAGGCTTTCCTACATTATGTAGACAATAAGGATATGCCGGAATGGGAAAATGAAAATACACTAGCTAAATATTACATTACTACTACTGCTGTAGAAATGGCAAAGATAGGAAATAAATAAACAAAACAATAGGTGTTAGAAACAAGATGCAAATATTATAAAAATGAAGCCATGTTTCATGGCTTCATTCCTCATATCATGGGGACCCGATTCGATATCCTGCTCATTCATTCCGATATCGACCGATTGAATACACTTTGGGCAGATATCACCTATGAGCTGGAGCGATTGGATAAAATATTAAATCGTTTTGATCCTCATAGTGAAGTTTCCAAGATTAATAGTCATACTTCTCAAAGCAAGATTCAAATCAGCAAAGAGATGGAATCAATCTTACAGCTTTGCTCATACTATTACGAGACCACTTCGCACTTATTCGACATTACATTAAAAGACTTCTCCAGAATACAACTTCATGAACATTCATGTATCTCCTTTACATCTCCTGATATTTCACTTGATTTTGGAGGTTTTGCCAAAGGATATGCTTTGAAGAAAATAAGAAGATTCATTGAACAGGAGAATATTAGTGATGCATTTACTAATTTTGGAAACAGTTCGATCCTGGGTATAGGACATCATCCTTATGGAGATTGTTGGAAAGTCAGTTTTCTGAACCCGTACAATCAGTCTCTTCTAAAAGAATTCGATCTGCAGGATACAGCATTATCCACTTCCGGCAATACGTTACAATATACCGGACACATTATGAATCCGCTTACAGGCATATTTAATGAACAACGAAAAGCAAGTTCTATCCTGTCCCCCGACCCGTTGGAAGCCGAAGTTCTTAGTACGGTCTGGATGATTGCCAATGAACAGGAACAAAAAAAGATTTCAGAAAAGTTCAATAATATACAAGCAACCCTATACAATTTATGATATGAAAGAACATAAAGAAAAAGGAGTAGACTTAGGACTCAGACAATTCATCAAAAGCCTGGGATATGTTGCCGGAGGAACCGCATTATTGGCGACCACTCCTTGGCTGACTTCCTGTACTCCGGAGAAACTACAAGAGATCAAGCATGAGAAAGCACGAATCGCTTTGATTGGTACCGGTCCAGAGGACAATACCACATCCATAACCTCAAAGAAATACCTCATGCACAAATTGTTGCCGTATGTGATAATTATGCCCCCAATCTTCAACAAGCATTGGAACTTTGTCCGGATGCTAAGTCATATACGGATTACCGCAAACTACTGGAATCGAAAGACATCGATGGAGTCATCATATCCACACCATTAAACTGGCATGCACCTATTGTATTGGACGCATTAGCTGCCGGCAAACATGTCTTTTGCGAGAAAGCAATGGCACGTACCCTTGACGAGTGCAAGGCTATCTATGACACTTACAACCAGTCAGACAAAGTCTCTACTTTTGTATGCAGCGAATGTATGACGAGAAGTACATCAAGGGAATGCAGATGATCCATTCCGGTCTCATCGGAGATGTGGTAGGTCTTCGCTGTCACTGGTTCCGTAATGCAGACTGGCGTCGTCCGGTTCCTTCACCAGAGCTGGAACGCAAGATTAATTGGAGATTATACAAAGAGAGCTCCGGAGGATTAATGACGGAATTAGCATGCCATCAGTTGGAAGTTTGTAACTGGGCAGCCCAAAAAATGCCGGAATCCATTATGGGAATGGGTGACATTGTATACTGGAAAGACGGACGGGAAGTTTATGATAGCGTCAATGTCACTTACAGATACTCGGATGGAGTTAAGATCGCATACGAATCATTGATTTCCAATAAATTCAACGGAATGGAAGACCAGATTCTGGGAAGTAAAGGAACCATGGAAATGGCAAAAGGTATTTATTACCTGGAAGAAGACCATTCTACTTCGGGCATCCGACAGCTGATTGACCAGGTAAAAGACAAGGTTTTTGCCGCCATCCCGACAGCAGGTCCCAGTTGGCGACCGGAAACAAAAATGGAGTACACACCACACTTTATCATTGATGGAGATATTCACGTAAACAGTGGATTGAGTATGATCGGAGCAGACAAAGACGGTTCGGACATTATCCTGTCTTCTTTCTGCCAGTCGTGTATCACCGGAGAGAAAGCACAGAATGTAGTAGAAGAGGCTTACTGTTCTACGGTCCTTTGCTTACTTGGGAATCAGGCAATGGATGAACAACGCCATATCCTCTTCCCCAACGAATATAAAATACCCTATATGAAATTCTAAACTATGAAAGATATTATTATCACCTCAAAAAAGTTGAAACAAGAAAGGAATATCTTTCTTCTAAGTTTCCTGCTTGCATTTATCATCAATGTAATTGCAATCATTATCTATTCCCGCCCATGGATTGAAATAATATCCCAAATCGGGTATGTCATCGTGATTAGTTTTTTCATCTATCTTATCTTATGGATTCCCCGAGGAATCCTGATATTCTTGAGTCACCTTTCCGAAGAAAAAATAAGAGATTTACGTTTTTTGAAGGAGAATTGACGGAAAAGCTCATTCACATATTCTAATAACAACCTAATTTTGGAGAAAAATAGATACTATGACAACAAGAAGAGATTTTATCAAAAAAACAGTGGCAGGTACAGCTGCACTTTCATTGGGAAGCATACTTCCAGGATTCGGTTCAAGCCGTTATCAAGATATTCTGGGAGCTAACGAAAAAATACGTATCGGAGTCATTGGAGTGAATTCGAGAGGTAAGGCCCTGGCGCAAGGATTTGCCAAACTTCCAGATTGTGAAGTAACTTACATTTGCGATGTAGACTCAAGAGCATTAGAAAAATGTCAGGCTGCTATCCACAAAATTACCGGACGTACTCCCAAAGGAGAAAAAGACATTCGTAAGATGTTAGAGTCGAATGATTTTGAAGCAGTGGTGATTGCCACCCTGACCATTGGCATGCCAAAGCAGCCATTATGGCTATGCAGGCCGGAAAGCATGTTTATCTGGAAAAACCGACCAGTCATAATCCGGCAGAAAATGAAATGCTGGTTCGAGCCGCTTTGAAATATAACCGGATTGTTCAAGTGGGTAACCAACGCCGCTCCTTTCCCAATGTAATTAAAGCTATGGAAGAAATCAAATCCGGTTCTATCGGAAAAGTGAGATATGCCAAATCTTGGTATGTCAATAATCGCCCTTCCATTGGAACAGGGAAAGTTGTACCTGTACCTGATTATCTGGATTGGGATTTATGGCAAGGTCCTGCCCCACGTGTTGCTGATTTCAAAGATAATTTCATCCATTATAACTGGCATTGGTTCTGGAATTGGGGAACAGGTGAAGCGCTCAACAATGGAACCCACTTTGTTGATATACTCCGCTGGGGATTGGGCGTAGATTATCCTACAAAGGTTGATTCTATCGGAGGTCGGTATCGTTTTCAGGACGACTGGCAAACTCCTGACACACAACTTATCACTTTCCAATTTGGTGACGAAGCATCTTTTTCATGGGAAGGACGTAGTTGTAATACGATGCCGGTAGACGGATATGGAGTAGGAACCGCATTTTATGGAGAAACCGGAACTCTCTTCATTGGCGGTGGCAATGAATATAAAATTGCAGATTTAAAAGGTAAAACGATTAAAGAGGTAAAAAGTGATTTAAAATTTGAGACCGGCAATCTGTTGAATCCATCCGAAAAGCTGGATGCCTTCCACTTCCGAAACTGGTTTGATGCCATTCGCAAAGGAACAAAGCTAAATTCCGGAATTGTAGATGCCTGTATCAGTACCCAGTTGGTACAATTAGGTAATATTGCCCAACGTGTCGGACATTCATTACAGATTGATCCGGGAAGCGGACGAATTCTTAACGATTTGGAAGCCAATAAACTTTGGGGAAGAGAGTACGAAAAAGGTTGGGAAATACGGGTTTAAAGCATGTCCCTATTTCTCGTTTTTTCATCAGGTTATAATTTTACAGAAAGGCATGTCTTTGATAGGATATGCCTTTCTGTTTTCCTTCCGTAAAGCTGATTTATACCCTTTTAACACACGGAATATTCATCGTTTTTCATCGAAATCTCTTTTATTTTTGTTATTTTTTGCGTTGCGTATGCGTTAAAATTATAGTAATATACGAATTTTATGAGTGACGAAATCAACGAGATAACGGAAGAACATTCAGACTACAAACCAGCGGACGCGCGGGACGAAAGCGTAAAACATCAGTTAACAGGCATGTACCAGAATTGGTTTCTGGACTATGCTTCATATGTTATTCTGGAACGTGCCGTACCTCACATCAATGACGGTTTAAAGCCTGTGCAACGTCGTATCCTGCATTCTATGAAACGTCTGGATGACGGGCGGTATAACAAAGTGGCAAATATTGTGGGACACACCATGCAGTTCCACCCGCATGGGGATGCTTCTATCGGGGATGCCCTGGTACAGTTGGGACAGAAAGACCTGTTGATTGACTGTCAGGGTAACTGGGGTAATATCCTCACCGGAGACGGTGCGGCTGCTCCCCGTTATATCGAGGCGCGTTTATCCAAGTTTGCGCTGGATGTTGTCTTCAATCCCAAAACTACCGAATGGAAATTGTCATACGACGGACGAAATAAGGAACCAGTCACTCTTCCTGTGAAATTCCCGTTATTACTGGCGCAGGGAGTGGAAGGTATCGCCGTTGGACTTTCTTCCAAGATATTGCCGCATAACTTCAACGAACTTTGCGATGCTTCCATCAGCTATCTGCATGGGGAAGAATTCCAACTGTATCCCGATTTCCAGACAGGCGGATCGATCGATGTAGCCAAATACAACGACGGAGAACGTGGCGGAGCAGTGAAAGTACGTGCCAAGATCAACAAGATTGATAACAAAACGCTTGCAATTACAGAGATCCCTTATGGGAAAACCACTTCAACAGTGATCGACTCTATCCTGAAAGCAGTTGATAAAGGAAAAATCAAAATTCGCAAGGTAGATGATAACACAGCTGCAACGTAGAAATATTAGTACATCTGGCACCAGTACATCATCGGACAAAACAATCGATGCATTGTACGCATTCACCGATTGCGAAGTAAGTATCTCACCCAACTGCTGCGTGATTGATGACAGCAAACCTCATTTCCTCACTGTCAGCAAAGTCTTGAGAAAGTCGGCAGACAACACGCTGGATTTGCTAAAGCAGGAGCTGGAAATCAAGAAAAACGAAATACTGGAAGCGTTGCACTTTGCTTCGCTCGAAAAGATATTTATCGAAGAACGCATCTATAAGGACAAAGAGTTCGAACAATCCAAAGATATGGACGCTGCTTGTGCTCATATTGACGAACGCCTGACGCCTTATTATCCAAAATTTATCCGCGAAGTAACCAAAGAGGATATTCTCAAACTGATGGAAATCAAAATGGGGCGTATTCTGAAATTCAACTCGGACAAAGCGGATGAACTGATTGCCAAGATGAAAGAAGAAGTGGCCGAGATTGATAATCATCTGGCTCACATCGTAGATTATACCGTCAACTGGTATCAGATGTTGAAAAACAAATACGGCAAGAACTTCCCGCGCCGTACGGAACTGCGTAACTTCGACACCATCGAAGCTGCCAAAGTAGTAGAAGCAAACGAAAAACTTTATATCAACCGCGAAGAAGGATTTATCGGAACAGCCTTGAAAAAAGACGAGTTCGTAGCATGTTGTTCGGATATCGATGATGTCATTATCTTCTTCCGCGACGGTAAGTATATCGTTACTCCTGTTGCCGACAAGAAATTCGTCGGCAAAAACGTTCTTTATGTCAATGTATTCAAGAAGAACGATAAACGTACGATCTACAATGTAGCCTACCGCGACGGAAAAGAAGGAACGACATACGTAAAACGTTTCGCCGTGACCTCTGTAGTTCGCGACCGCGAATATGATGTCACACAGGGAACTCCCGAATCACGGATTACCTATTTCAGCGCCAATCCGAATGGAGAAGCCGAAATCATCAAGGTGACACTGAAACCGAATCCGCGTGTACGTCGTATCATTTTCGAGCATGACTTCAGTGAGGTCAGCATCAAGGGACGTCAGGCACGAGGCGTGATTCTTACCCGTTTGCCGGTACATAAGATATCCCTGAAACAAAAAGGAGGTTCCACGCTCGGTGGACGTAAGTATGGTTTGACCGTGACATACTCCGCCTCAACTATGACGGACGAGGTGAATATCTGGGTGAATTCCAAAGCGACGACAGCATATTGATTGTTCTGAACAACGGTGATTTCTATACTACCAACTTCGACTTGAGCAACCACTATGAAGATAATGTAAGCATCGTGGAGAAGTTTGATCCTAACAAGATATGGACTGCCGCGCTTTACGATGCCGACCAACAGAATTATCCGTATCTGAAACGTTTCTGTTTTGAGGCCTCCAACCGTAAACAGAACTACTTGGGAGAAAATAAGAACAACCGTCTGATCCTGCTGACCGACGAGTACTATCCTCGTCTGGAAGTCATATTTGGCGGACACGACAATTTCCGTGATCCGTTGAATATCGATGCGGATGAATTCATTGCTGTCAAAGGTTTCAAAGCCAAGGGAAAACGTATCACTACCTATGCAGTGGAGACGATCAATGAGCTTGAACCAACTCGCTTCCCCGAACCCTCACAAGAACAACAGGAAGTTCCTGAAGAGGAGCCGGAAAATCTGGATCCGGACAGCGGCAAGAGCGAAGGCGATATTATTGATGAAATCACCGGGCAGATGAAATTATTCTGATGAAGAAAAAACTAATATACTTGGGGCTGACAGGTTGCATCCTGTTCGCCCTTTGCACAAGATTACAAGCGCAGATCGACAGTCTGCAAGCCCATCGGTATGTAACACGTGCCACCATGTATGGTGTCGGATTTACTAACGTTTTCGACACCTATCTTTCACCGCAGGAATACAAAGGAATCGACTTCCGTGTTTCCCGTGAATTGATTCGGATGACCAAGTTGTTTGATGGAAATGTATCTGTGCAGAACTTCTTTCAGGCAAACATCAGCTATACGCACAACCGGGCCGATAACAATAACACTTCTCCGGATTAGTCAACTGGAACTATGGATTACATTACCAGTTCCGCCTGACAGATAATTTCAAATTATTAGCCGGAGGATTGATAGATGTCAACGGAGGCTTTGTCTATAATCTCCGGAACACCAACAATCCGGCATCCGCACGGGCATACGTCAATCTGGATGCCTCCGGAATGGCTATTTGGCACCTGAAAATCAAACGGTATCCGATGGTGCTTCGTTATCAGGTCAATCTGCCGGTTATGGGAGTGATGTTCTCTCCCCACTACGGACAATCTTATTACGAGATATTCTCTTTGGGAAATTCGAGTGGAGTAATAAAATTTACCTCCCTGCACAATCAACCTTCGTTGCGACAGATGCTCTCCGTCGACCTGCCGATAGGATATACCAAAATGCGCTTCAGCTACTTGGCTGATTTGCAGCAATCCAACGTTAACAATATCAAGACACATACCTACTCACACGTATTCATGGTAGGATTTGTGAAAGACCTATACCGTATCCGAAATAAGAAAGGAACCGCTCTTCCTTCATCGGTTAGAGCTTACTAAGAAAACAAAATTTAATGTTGAAACTTCAAGTGAGAGATCAATTAATGATGAGAAATAAGATTAGACAAATACTTTGGCTGCTCTGCTGCCTTCCGGTGCTGACTGGTTGCATTGGAGAAGATGACTACGCCAATGATCCCAGAGGTAATTTCGAACAACTATGGAAGATCATTGACGAACAGTATTGTTTCCTGGATACGAAAGGTATTGACTGGGATGCTGTTCATGACGAATACAGCAAACTGATTATTCCATCGATGTCCAATGATGACCTGTTCGACATCCTAAGCCAAATGCTTTATATCTTGAAAGACGGGCATGTCAATCTATCTTCTGCCAGTCGTATTTCTTATTACGATGCATGGTATCAGGCTACCCTTGGAATTATAGAGAAGATATTCTTTATAACTATTATCTGGGTAGTGCCAATTCAGGCTATCGCACATCCGCTGGTCTTAAATATAAAATATTCGACAATAACATAGGATACATACGTTATGAAAGTTTCAGTGCCGGAGTTGGAGATGGCAATTTGGATGAGGTCCTTTACTATTTACAAATCTGCAATGGACTAATTATCGATGTCCGTGATAACGGAGGAGGTAATCTAACCAATTCTTCACGCATAGCTGCCCGGTTCACTGATAAACTGGCATTAACAGGATATATCCAACATAAGACAGGTCCGGGACACAATGATTTCTCAGAGATGGAACCCATTTATTTAGAACCCTCCAACAGTATTCGTTGGCAAAAAAAGGTCGTGATACTAACCAATCGTCGATGTTATAGTGCCACAAATGATTTTGTTAACGTAATGCGCAGCTTAAACAATGATAACGAGGATAAAAGAATCATCCAGCTGGGCGATCAGACTGGTGGTGGATCAGGGCTGCCATTTTCATCAGAATTACCCAATGGCTGGAGCGTCCGCTTCTCTGCCAGCCCCCACTTTGATAAGTATGGAAAGTCATTGGAAGATGGAATAAAACCTGATGTATACGTAAACATGGATAAGATTCTGGAAGAAGGGATAGAGCAGGGTGACATAGAATCACAAAAGAAAGATCCACTGATTGAAAAGGCATTCGAAATCTTAAGTGAATAACTTTATTGCCGAATTATTTGCCAAATCAGAAAATCTTCCTATCTTTGCACCGCTAAACAAAAAAGCTACGCATGCGGCTGTGGCGTAATTGGTAGCCGCGCCAGACTTAGGATCTGGTGTCGTGAGACGTGTAGGTTCGAGTCCTATCAGCCGCACTAAAAATAAACTAGAAGCCTTCAAGATACTATCTTGGAGGCTTTTTAATTGGTTAGACATGAATAAACATCAACTTTGCTGCATCGGTCACATCACATTAGACAAAGTAGTCACTCCCCAAAACACTGTCTATATGCCGGGAGGAACGGCTTTTTATTGTTCACATGCCATCCGCCATTTTAACGACATCGATTACGCTTTAGTAACAGCAGTCGGCGCCACTGAAATGAACGTCGTGGAGCAACTACGTGAAATGGGTATTCATATAACCGCCCTGCCAAGCAAATATTCCGTATACTTCGAGAATATCTATGGCGCCAATCCGGACGACCGTACTCAACGTGTACTAGCGAAAGCCGATCCGTTCACTGCCGGTCAGCTGAAAGATATAGATGCGCAAATCTACCATCTCGGCTCTCTGCTGGCAGACGACTTCTCGTTGGAAGTAATCAAAGAACTATCTCAAAAAGGTTGATTGCAGTAGACTCACAAGGCTATTTACGTGAAGTGCGTGACACTCACGTCTATCCGGTGGATTGGACAGATAAGCGGGAGGCTCTGCAATATATCCATTTCCTGAAAGTCAACGAGCACGAGATGGAGGTGCTGACAGGTCTTTCTGATCCGCATGAAGCTGCCCGCCAATTACATGAATGGGGCGTGAAAGAAGTGCTTGTCACCTTGGGAAGCATGGGATCACTTATTTTCGACGGAAAAGACTTCTATCGTATTCCGGCATATAAACCAAAGAGGTGGTAGATGCAACAGGGTGTGGAGACACTTACACCATCGGGTATCTATACCAACGGGTATCAGGAGCCAGCATTGAAGAAGCAGGACATTTGCAGCCGCCATGTCAACTTTAAAAATAGAGAAATCAGGTCCTTTCAATGGCAGCAAAGAAGATGTCATTCAATGTATGACCACTGCGGAACAGATGTTTTAAAACAGAAAATCATAGAACGAACAGCGTATACATAGGATATACCTTCCCCGACGGGTAATCCTCATCCCATTATTCAGGCACGAACAACACCGGTTCGTGCCTGAACCTTTTCAACAGTCACCTCTCTTTTAGTGTTAAAATCAACCATTCCCTCTTTTTTCCAAAATCTTTTTTGAATTTCGTTTGTTTCCTTTGTTACTCTCGCCAAAAGACGGCAGAAAAAAGACTTCAACCTAAATAATAACAAATGGAAAAATTTAATGCAATGAGGACTAGACTTTTACAACATCTTCAGAAAAAAGCCATCAGGTCAAGGAGCATCATGACGCTTGTTTGCCTGCTACTGGCTCTGCATCAGCCTTTGCACAGACAAAGACGGTGACAGGAACAGTGACGGACGCTGCCAATGAACCATTGATCGGCGCATCGGTACTCGTACAAGGAACTTCCACCGGAACCATCACGGACATGGACGGTAAATATTCAATCTCTGTCACTCCGGAGGACGTATTGGCATTTTCATACGTGGGGATGACTTCGCAAACCATTAAGGTGGGGGCACAGAATGTCATCAATGTCACTTTAAAAGAAGATTCACAAGTACTAGCCGAAACAGTCGTTATCGGATACGGTAGTGCAAAGAAAAGAGACTTGACAGGTTCTATCACCAATATCAAAGGAGAAGAGTTAGCCAACAAACCGGCAATGAATCCGCTGTCTTCCTTCAGGGGAAAGTGGCAGGTGTGCAGATTGTAAACTCCGGACGAGCCGGATCGGACCCGGAAATCCGTATTCGCGGAACAAACTCCATCAACGGATATAAACCGCTGTACATTGTCGACGGATTATTCAATGACAACATCAATTTCCTGAATCCGGAGGACATCGAATCCATGGAAATTCTGAAAGACCCATCATCTCTGGCTATCTTCGGTGTTCGCGGTGCGAATGGTGTTATCATCATTACCACAAAGAAAGCCAAAGAGGGACAGACACTGGTCAATATCAATACTTCTTTCGGTTTCAAGAAAGTGGTAGATAAAGTGAAACTGGTGAATGGTTCACAATTCAAGGAACTATATAACGAACAGCTCGCCAATCAGAAAGATGACCCTTTCGATTATACCGGCTGGGATGCCAATACCGACTGGCAAGACGAAATTTTCCAGACTGCTTTCATTACAAACAATAACATCAGTATTACAGGGGCTTCGCCCAAACATAGTTTCTACCTGGGAGTAGGCTACTCTTACGAACAAGGCAACATCGAGCATGAAAAATTCAGTAAGATAACCATCAACGCAAGTAATGATTATAAGATTACGGACTTTTTGAAAGTCGGTTTCCAATTCAACGGTGCACGTATGCTTCCTGCTGATTCCAAACAGGTATTGAATGCCCTGCGTGCAACTCCTATCGCTCCGGTGTATAACAACGAATACGGATTATATACGGCTCTGCCCGAATTCCAGAAAGCGCAGATCAACAACCCGATGGTAGACGTCGAATTGAAAGCGAATACTACCAAAGCGGAAAACTACCGGGCATCCGGTAACATTTATGGTGAGGTAGACTTCCTGAAACATTTCACGTTCAAAGCGATGTTCTCCATGGATTATGCGTCGAACAACGGACGGACATATACACCGATCGTAAAAGTATACGATGCCGCTGTCAACGGAGGGATCTCTACTTTGGGAACAGGCAAGACCGAGGTCAGCCAGTTTAAAGAGAATGAAACAAAAGTTCAGAGTGACTACCTGTTGACATACACCAACAGCTTTGATAATGGAAATCATAACCTGACAGCTACCGCCGGTTTTACTACCTATTATAATTCGTTGAGCCGATTGGACGGAGCACGCAAGCAGGGGGTCGGACTGGTTATTCCGGATAATCCGGACAAATGGTTTGTCAGCATCGGCGATGCAGCTACCGCTACCAATGGAAGTACTCAATGGGAACGCAGTACATTATCCATACTTGCACGCGTGATCTACAACTATAAAGGCAAATATTTGTTCAACGGTTCTTTCCGCCGGGATGGTTCTTCCGCTTTCTCCTATACAGGAAATGAATGGCAGAACTTCTTCTCGGCTGGGTGGAGGTTGGCTGATGTCCGAAGAAGAATTTATGAAAGACATCAAATGGTGGATATGTTGAAAATCAAAGCATCTTACGGTACGTTAGGAAACCAGAACCTGGATAAAGCCTATCCTGCCGAACCCTTATTGACCAATGCTTATTCGGCCGTATTCGGTAAACCGTCCATCATTTATCCCGGGTACCAGCTTGCCTATCTTCCTAATCCTAACCTGCGTTGGGAAAAAGTAGAAGCCTGGGAAGCCGGATTTGAAACGAACCTGCTTCGCAACCGCTTGCATTTTGAGGGTGTTTACTATAAGAAGAATACCAAAGATTTGTTAGCCGAAGTTCCCGGGATTTCCGGAACTATCCCCGGTATCGGAAACTTGGGAGAGATTCAGAATAAAGGAGTGGAAATGGCTGTAACCTGGCGCGATCAGATTGGTGATTGGGGATATTCCGTCAGTGCCAACCTGACTACTATCAAGAATGAGGTAAAAAGTCTTGTTCAGGAAGGATACTCCATCATTGCCGGAGATAAGCAGCAAAGTTACACAATGGCAGGTTATCCTATCGGATATTTCTATGGTTATAAAGTGGCAGGCGTTTATCAGTCACAAGCAGATATTGACGCATCACCCAAAAATACATTGGCTACCGTTACCCCCGGTGACCTGAAATTCGCCGATGTGAACGGTGACGGAGAAATCACCCCGGAAGACCGTACCATGATAGGCAACCCGACTCCAAAGGTAACTTACGGTTTCTCTCTCGGAGTAGACTACAAGAATTGGTCGTTAGGCATCGACATGATGGGACAAGGCGGAAACAAGATTTTCCGTACATGGGATAACTACAATTTTGCCCAGTTCAACTACCTGGAACAACGTTTGGACCGCTGGCACGGAGAAGGTACGTCCAACACCCAACCGTTGCTAAACACCAAACATTCCATCAACAACCTCAACTCTGACTATTACATTGAGGACGGCAAATTCTTCCGTATCCGCAACGTACAGTTAGCGTATACGTTCGACAAGAGCTTAATTTCCAAAATACGTCTGCAAGCTCTGAAAGTCTATGTCAACATACAGAACCTGAAGACATGGAAACATAACACCGGATATACTCCCGAACTTGGAGGAACTGCCACCGCATTCGGAGTAGATAACGGTAGTTATCCTGTACCTGCAGTCTACACCTTCGGCATTAACCTAACATTCTAGTGACAAGATGCCACTGCCAGTTTTCCATGCGGAACACAACTTTAATCTTTAAAACTATCATTATATGAAACTGAATAAATATATATTTGCAACCCTTATTACTTCAACTACATTATTTCTAGGTAGCTGTAGTGACTTTCTGGATCGTAGTCCGCAAGGACAGTTCACGGAAGATGACAATCCGAACGCTCTGGTCAACGGTAAGATTTATAATGTCTATACGATGATGCGTAACTATAATGTGACAGCCGGCCCTCCTGCTTTTGCCATCCACTGTTTCCGTTCGGAAGATTCGGAAAAAGGAAGTATTGCCAGCGATGGCTCTGATGTAGCCGAAATGTATGATGATTTTGTGTATACACCGACCAACGGCCTACTGGGTGCTTATTGGGGACAGAATTATGCCATCATCTACCAATGTAATGAGATTCTTGATGCCATTGCAGAAAAAGAAACAGCCGGACAAACAGAAACTGAAGACATCATCAATAAGGGAGAGGCCTCTTTCTTCCGCGCTTATTGCTACTTCAATCTGGTAAGAGCTTTCGGCGAAGTTCCTTTGGTGACTTATAAAATCAACGATGCTTCGGAAGCCAATATCCCGAAGACAAGTGCTGATAAAATCTATGAGCAAATCGACAAGGACCTGAAAACAGCAGAAGAGTCATTGCCGGAAACATGGAGTACCGAATACACCGGACGACTGACTTGGGGAGCTGCTCGTTCCTTACACGCGCGTACTTATATGATGCGCAACGACTGGAACAATATGTACACAGCCTCCACCGATGTCATCAAAAAGGGGCTCTACAACTTAAAGACTCCGTATAATGAGATTTTCACGGATGATGGTGAAAATAACGGAGGTTCCATATTCGAGTTGCAATGTACAGCTACTGCCGCTCTTCCTCAAAGTACCGTTATCGGTAGCCAGTTCTGTGAAGTACAAGGCGTACGCGGAGCAGGTCAATGGGACTTGGGCTGGGGATGGCACATGGCAACAGAGTATATGGCGGAAGCATACGAACAGGGTGATCCACGCAAAAACTCCACCCTACTCTACTTCCGCCACTCGGACAGCGATCCTATCACACCGGAAAACACCAACGAACCATACGGTGAATCTCCGGTTTCCCCGGCAATGGGTGCTTACTTCAATAAGAAAGCCTATACCGACCCGGCTTTGCGTAAAGAATATACCAACAAAGGATTCTGGGTAAACATTCGTCTGATCCGCTACGCAGATGTACTGCTGATGGGAGCCGAATCAGCTAATGAAAAAGGTATTCCGGGTGAAGCAATCGACTATTTGGAACAAGTACGCGCACGCGCCAGAGGCACCAACAGCAATATATTGCCTAAAGTGACGACTACCGATCAGGGAGAATTGCGTGAGGCCATCCGCCACGAACGCCGTGTGGAATTAGGGTTGGAATTCGACCGTTTCTATGACCTCGTTCGTTGGGGCATTGCAAAAGAAGTGTTGCACGCAGCCGGTAAAACCAATTATCAGGACAAAAACGCACTGCTTCCACTGCCGCAGACAGAGATCGACAAGTCTAAGGGAGTGTTAGTACAGAACCCCGACTACCAATAAGAAAGTTCCTCGGTGCCGAACGGTTGTTTCCTCGGTGCCGAACAATGTCCTCCTCGGTGCCGAACATTCAACGCATCAGGAGGACTTTATATGAATAGAGATAAAAGCAACTATAATAATATGATATACAGAAAGTTAAGTCTATCCATCCTGTTGTTTGCCGCAGGTTTCTAACCGCGTCGCACAAAAGTCGCCACAGGATATGGATCGTTTCATCGACGTATTGATGAATAAAATGACGCTGGAAGAAAAAATCGGACAGTTAAACCTTCCCGTCACCGGAGAGATCACTACGGGACAAGCTAAAAGCAGCGACATTGCCGCAAAAATCAAGAAAGGCGAAGTGGAGGATTGTTCAATCTGAAAGGAGTAGAGAAAATACGTGAAGTACAGAAACAAGCTGTGGAAGATTCCCGGCTGGGTATTCCGTTATTGTTCGGGATGGACGTTATTCACGGATACGAAACGATGTTCCCTATCCCGCTCGGTTTGTCTTGCACCTGGGACATGACAGCCATTGAAGAGTCTGCCCGCATTGCAGCCGTAGAGGCAAGTGCTGATGGAATCTCATGGACTTTCAGCCCGATGGTGGATATTTCACGCGACCCTCGTTGGGGACGCGTATCCGAAGGTAGTGGCGAAGACCCGTTTCTCGGTGCATGATTGCCGAAGCGATGGTACGCGGCTATCAGGGGAAAAACATGGAACGGAATGACGAAATCATGGCCTGCGTAAAACACTTTGCGTTATATGGGCAGGCGAAGCCGGCCGCGACTATAACACCGTAGATATGAGCCGCCAACGAATGTTCAATGATTATATGCTACCGTATGAAGCAGCCGTTGAAGCGGGTGTAGGTAGCGTGATGGCTTCTTTTAATGAAGTAGACGGTATTCCGGCCACTGCCAATAAATGGCTGATGACGGATATTCTCCGCGGACAGTGGGGATTCAACGGTTTTGTGGTAACTGATTATACCGGCATTTCAGAAATGATCGACCACGGTATCGGTGATCTTCAGACAGTATCCGCCCGTGCCATCAACGCCGGAGTGGATATGGATATGGTAAGCGAGGGTTTTGTAGAGACACTGAAGAAATCCGTTCAGGAAGGAAAAGTCTCTATGGAAACATTGAATACGGCTTGTCGTCGTATTCTGGAAGCCAAATATAAACTGGGATTGTTTGATAATCCTTATAAATATTGCGATCCGAAACGTCCGGCACGCGACATCTTTACCAAAGCGCATCGTGATGCAGCCCGCAGAATTGCAGCAGAAAGTTTCGTTCTTCTGAAGAATGACAGTCCCGACGGTAATCCGAACGGAAATCCGTTGTTGCCTTTCAACCCAAAAGGAAATATTGCAGTAATCGGTCCGTTGGCAAACAGCCGTAGCAATATGCCGGGTACATGGAGCGTAGCAGCTGTGCTCGACCGTTGCCCTTCTTTGGTAGAAGGATTGAAAGAGATGACAGCCGGAAAAGCGAATATCATGTACGCTAAAGGAAGCAACCTGATTAGTGATGCAAGTTACGAAGAACGGGCAACGATGTTCGGCCGTTCCCTGAACCGTGACAACCGCACCGACCAGCAGTTGTTGGACGAAGCATTGAACGTAGCCCGTCGGTCGGATATTATCATCGCTGCCTTAGGAGAATCTTCCGAAATGAGCGGTGAAAGCAGTAGTCGTACGGATTGAACATTCCCGACGTACAACAGAATCTGTTGAAAGAACTTTTAAAGACAGGCAAACCGGTGGTACTGGTGTTATTTACCGGACGTCCGCTTACGCTGAATTGGGAACAGGAGCATGTGCCTGCTATTCTGAATGTATGGTTCGGAGGTAGTGAAGCCGCTTACGCCATTGGTGACGCCTCTTCGGTTACGTCAATCCGGGTGGAAAACTGACCATGACTTTCCCGAAGAATGTCGGCCAGATACCTCTTTATTATGCGCACAAAAATACCGGACGCCCATTGAAAGATGGCAAATGGTTCGAGAAATTCCGCAGCAACTATCTCGATGTGGATAATGATCCGCTTTATCCGTTCGGTTACGGCCTTTCTTATACGACATTCTCTTACAGTGACATCGACTTGAGTCATTCTTCCATGGACATGAACGGTTCGTTGACCGCGGCAGTGGAGGTTACCAATACCGGAACATGGCCCGGCTCGGAAGTGGTACAGCTTTATATCCGCGACGTTGTGGGTAGCAGTACCCGTCCCGTCAAAGAGCTGAAAGGTTTCCAAAAGATATTCCTGGAACCGGGAGAAATGAAGATTGTCCGTTTCAAGATTGCTCCGGAAATGCTTCGATACTATAATTATGACTTGCAACTGGTTGCCGAACCGGGCGACTTTGAAGTGATGATCGGTACGAACAGCCGTGATGTGAAAACCGCGAAGTTCACGTTAAACTAAACTTTTATCACCTTGATTATGAACGATAAATATAAAAGAATAATAGAAATGAGTGCACTTCCACTCATGTTACTATTTCTATCCGCCGTTGCCCTGACTTTCCAGAGCTGTAAAGGGAAAAGCAAAAGCAACAACCTTTCCGCAGCCACCGACTCGTTATCGGACGACGCCCTGATGGATACCGTCCAGCGACGGACTTCCTCTATTTCTGGGAAGGTGCCGAGCCGAATAGCGGCTTAGCTCCCGAACGTTATCATGTAGACGGCGTTTATCCTGAAAACGATGCCAACGTAGTCACTTCCGGCGGCAGCGGCTTCGGCATCATGGCTATCCTTGCGGGAATCGACCGCGGTTACGTCACCCGCGAAGAGGGACTGGCACGAATGGAACGCATCGTTTCTTTCCTCGAAAAGGCAGACCGTTTCCACGGAGCTACCCTCATTGGTGGTATGGTGATACGGGCAAAGTGAAACCATTCGGCCAGAAAGATAATGGGGGCGATCTGGTAGAGACCGCTTTCCTCATCCAAGGGATGCTGGCCGTACACCAATATTACGTCAACGGAAACGAGAAAGAGAAAGCCCTCGCCCAACGGATCGACCAGATTTGGCGGGATGTCGACTGGAACTGGTATCGGCAAGGCGGGCAAAACGTTCTTTACTGGCATTGGAGTCCGACGTATGGCTGGGAAATGAATTTCCCTGTACACGGCTACAACGAATGTATGATTATGTATATTCTTGCCGCCGCTTCTCCTACCCATGGGGTACCTGCGGCTGTCTATCATGACGGTTGGGCACAGAACGGAGCCATCGTTTCTCCGCATAAAGTGGAAGGAATCGAGTTGCATCTCCGCTATCAGGGCACTGAAGCCGGACCGCTTTTCTGGGCTCAATACTCTTTCCTCGGACTTGATCCGGTGGGACTAAAAGATGAATATTGCCCCAGCTACTTCCACGAAATGCGCAACCTGACACTAGTCAACCGTGCTTACTGCATCCGCAACCCTAAACATTACAAAGGTTTCGGACCGGATTGTTGGGGACTGACCGCCAGCTACTCCGTCGATGGATATGCGGCTCATTCGCCCAATGAGCAGGAGGACAAAGGAGTAATCTCCCCTACCGCCGCACTTTCATCCATTGTCTATACACCGGAATATTCCATGCAAGTGATGCGCCATCTATATGGTATGGGAGATAAAGTGTTCGGTCCTTTCGGATTCTACGATGCTTTCAGCGAAACGGACAATTGGTATCCGCAACGTTATCTGGCTATCGACCAGGGTCCTATTGCTGTCATGATCGAAAACTACCGGAGCGGATTATTGTGGAAACTCTTCATGAGCCATCCCGACGTACAGGCCGGATTAACCAAACTTGGTTTTAACACCAACAAGCAAGACGTGAGACAGAAATAAGAGGGAATCTCGGTGTGCGGAAGTGGTCTACTGACCACCTCCACCACCGGTGTTTCCACCTCCTCCGCCGCCACCTTTCACATCGTCATTGTCGATGCTTCGTGCGGCTTTCTTCACACTGGCTTTCAACTCTCCAAGCCGATAGCTGATACTGAAACCGTAATACCGGCTCGGATATTTGCTCGAACTCTTCGAAATAAAGTTAGCTCCTTCTGTGTGGTTATTGTAAGTTCTGTATTTCTCCAGAACATTGCTGCAATAAATATTCAAAGAAAGACGTTCTTCTTTCAGGAAAGAACGGCTCAATCCCAAACTATAATAACTATATCCTGAACCTTTTCCCTGCAAACTGATTCGGGGTGTGCTACCTCCGCCGTTCAGGCTCAAACGTACTTTTCCCGGTAAGGTCTGCTGAATTCCTCCATAAGCAGAAGCATTCCATCCATAATTGTGCAGCTCTTGGGCAGGACTCCGCAAATCGCTATAATTGCCACGTCCATTGACGTAAATTCTCGTTTTAGGAGAAGCATTCCAGTTCAAATAAAAGTTCAATCCTGTTTCCCGGCTCTTTCCGATATTACCGTATGTGCTATACAGTGCGCCGTAGGGAGCTTTATGCCCGCCTTCAAAGATTTCTCCGTCTTTATCAGTAATCAAGCGCTGATTCTTTCAATTCCGTTGTTATTGAAAGAATGACGCAAAGAAAGATTGATGTTGAACTTGGACGTAAAACTGCTGTAAGACAAGTCGAACGAATGACTCTTCTCACTCTTCAGGTTCGGATTTCCCTGATTGATAAACATCGGATTCTGATTATCGAAATAAGGATTCAAATTCCAGATACCCGGACGCCAGATACGCATATTATATCCACCACGCAAATTCTGCGTCTTTCCTAGTTTTATTCCCAAGGAAACGGAAGGAACCAGATCACTAAAATTCGAATCAAAGTTCTCGCCCGGACCCACCAGATACTTCACCTCTTGTATGGTTTGCTCATAACGTAATCCCGGTTTGAAAGTAAATCCCTTGTATTTCAGCGTATATCCGGCATAAGCAGAGAGAATATGATTCAAATGACGGTACTCGCTACTACGATTCTCATTATATGCATAGTTTTCACTTGCTCCCTCGGCTTCATAAAACCGATTATCACTGGAGTTACGCCGGAAAATATATTTGGCACCGGTTTCAATTGTATGCAGCTTTCCAATCGGAGTAGTATAGTCCACCTGGAAAGTCTGCTCCATCGTATTTGTCTTTCCGTCCGAATGGAAATTCTTTAATGACAATTCTTTAATGATATCCAGTTTATTCTCATCAGGCTCGATGTCCAGATAAGTATTATATGAATCATTCGTTTGGGGTTGGGAATTGATTTTATAAGAAAACGTAATCATCCGTTCTTTATTTTTTCGGGAAGTACGTTGATAGTCTATATTTCCGTTGATAGAATACCATGACCCTTTTCCATGATTGTCGGTTCTATAACGGTACGCAAAATCCTGTCGATCAGCTCCGTGCATAATCGTATTTCCGTCACTGTTACTTTTGTCACTGCTGCCGTACATTCCGAAAGCCACGGTCAGCAACCTCAACGTATCAATCTCGTAACTGGCTTCCAAATTGCCATACTGGAAATTCCCTTTCGACTTGGAGCTACTTTCCGATTCCAGATATTTTTCATTCTCTTTATCCGGTTCGTAGTTTTCGCGATAACTATCGGAATAGCTGCGCGGGCTATTATTATAATTGTAGTTATAGTTGGCAGAAACAGTCAGTTTACCTTGTTTCACCATTGCGTAAGTGCCGGCACCTACTCCGTTATTATTAGCATTTCCTCTGAAAGTAGCCGTGTAGCCTTCAAATCCGGAACCTACTGTGACGATATTCAGAATACCCCCGATACCTTCCGCATCATATTTAGCTCCCGGTGAAGTTATCACCTCAATATATTTGATTGTGTTTGCCGGCATACTTTTCAGTACTTCCTTCGGATTATTGCTCATCATATTATTGGGCTTTCCATTCACATGTATCTTGAAACTGCTACTACCGTTCACCTGTACATTGTCTTCTCCATCCACCGTTACCAAAGGCACTTTCCGAAGCATCTCCAATATACTGTTCGATTTTGAGTCCGGATCATCTTCAATATTATATTCAATCTTATCCACATCTACCTTTACCAAAGGTTTTTGTGCAATTACCTCCACTCCTTTCAATACGTTATTGGCTTCTGAAGAAATCATTGTGCCCAAGTCAACCTCCTTCACGGACGGTTTTAAAGTAAATTCCTTTACTATCGGCGCTTTACCAATCGAAGAAATAGTGATGATGTAATTACCCGCAGCGACATTCAGTTTCTCCTGAAATTTACCATTCGCCCCAGTCACCGCCATCTTGACTGCTTTATCCGGAGCATTTTTCTTTGCTATTTTGATGGTAGCATACGGTTCTCCCTCTTGTGTTAAAGAATCAATAAGTACTCCTTTGACTGTATAAGAAGGAGCTGTGGAATTTTGTGCCCACCCCGCCACGGAGGTAGCGAATACGAATAGAATTAGTAGTAACAGTCTGTGTTTCATGACTAGAAATATATTAGTTTATGTTTATTAGACGCAAGACATCCAAAAATGCTGCAAATTCGAGAGCCAAAAGTAGTTGGTTTATCTACACTTACGATTTTTTCGGAGTTAAGAATATAAAACGAATGGATAAAAAATCTTACTACAGTATATTTCTTGCATTTTTAAACTTCATTTACCCTCCCCTTATTTTTCCCATCATGAAAAGACTTGTTATCTATAATCTTTTGGCAACATTCCGAATTTCTCTTTAAAACATTTTGCAAAATGGGAAGAAGAAGCAAAGCCTAACCGTTCTGCAGCTTCAGCTATTCGAACACCATTTGCTATTAATTCAGCTGCTTTGTTTAAGCGGAAATTCTTAACATAGTTATTAGGAGGCATACCAAACAAACTTTTCATCTTCCGGTAAAGATTAGAATGACTCATATTCATTTGATCTGCCAATGTTTCAATTGAATAATTTTCATTAACAACCTGCTCCAATAAAATTGCATTGATCTTGTCTATAAATTCTACATCTTTTTGAGAAATGGCAAAATCCGAAAGTGAAGAGGATGAACCAATTGTGATGTCCGTCATCTGTTTATGAAACGCCAATCGCAGTTTTAATAAATTCTCGATCTGTTTATGGAGCTGCTTAATAGAAAACGGTTTCTCTAGATATACATCAGCACCACTTTCAAGTCCTTCCACTTTAGATTCCAATGTCGTTTTGCAGTCAGCAAAACAACAGGAATATGAGAATAAGCCATATCGGATTTTACATGATTACAAAGTTCAAGTCCATCCATTTCAGGCATCATAATATCACTGACAATAACATCTACACCCTGGTGTGCAAGTATTTCCAGTGCTTCTTTTCCATTACCGGCACGTATCACCTTGAACCAAACACTTAAAGCTTCTCGAGTTAAATTTAACAATTCAATATTATCCTCCACCAATAGAACTGTGAATTTCCTATTACCGAATTCAGAAACAGAAGTCACTTCTTCTCCAACACCTACAACATCCGTTTCAGTCAATCCATCAGATGCATCTTCCGTTTCTACAACTCCCAATGGTAAAGATAACACAAATGAAGCCCCCTCCTCGGAACTATTTTCCAGAAACAAATTCCCATGATGGCTTCTGCCAAGATCTTGCAAATGCCAAACCAATTCCGGTACCCTTAGATGATGCCACCGGATCGTCAGGCAGTTGATAAAAAGCTTGAAATATTTTATCGTGTTGGTCCTCCGGGATGCCGGGGCCATCATCAGTAACCACTATCCTCACCTCGTCATCTACTGATAATACTTTCAATTCAATCCTGGATTTCGCATATTTCATCGCATTTCCCATCAGATTTACGAGAATCTTACTTATCTTCTCCGAATCAATCATCGTATTAATTTCTTCACGAGGCAAGCAAAGATGTAATGTCAGTCCTCTCAACTCTGCAGAACCGCTGAATTGATTAAAAATATCACTTACCAATGCATTAACATTGCATTTCTTCAAATTCAACTGCAAAGCACTACTTTCCAACTTCTGAAAATCAAGTAACTGATTGATGATTCCCAATAGATAATCTACATTCTTTTCTATCACAGAAATATACTTGTTCTCTTTCCCTTTGATTTCCTCTTCTCTCAATTTCTCCAACGGCAAACGAATCAAACTTAGCGGAGTACGTATTTCATGTACCAGATTAATAAAAAAATTGATTTTCGATTTATACAATTTCTTTTTCTTTGGTAGTCTGATACTCCTCCATCCGACGTTTATACTTACGCCTGACATATAAATTCCAACGCCAACCAAGAAATACGATGACGGCAAGTAACAACAATGCATATACGACATAAGCAATAGTAGTCCGCCACCAGGGAGGAGTAACCACAATCCATAAAGAAATTGCCTTTTCATTCCAATAATGGTCATTATTTGAACCACGAACTAAAAACTCATACTCCCCCGGAGGAAGATTGGTATAGGAAGCCGTATTATTAGAAGAGTTGTTAATCCATTCCTTATCTACTCCGTTCAAAATATACGCATAACGATTTCTAAGAGGATCTTCATAGCTAAGTGTCGCAAAACGGATGGTAAGACTGTTATTCTTATAAGGTAATTTTATCTTATCAACTGTATAAAAAGGCTTATCCAGCTGGAGCAGCCGCCTCACTTCCCGCTCATTATTCAAATTAGGAAAACTGATATCCATAACATAAACAGGAGGAAGGTAGGTGTTATCTGCAAATTCTTTCGGTTCAAAAACATTAAAGCCGTTCACTCCTCCAAAATATAACTTCCCGTCGATGAAGCCAATGAAGATTGCGCTGTGAACTGATTCCCCTGCAAACCGTCATTTATAGTAAAAAGCCGGTTCTCATTCTTATTTATCGGATTAAACTGATATAACCCGGAATTACAGGAAATCCAAAAATTGCCTGCCTGATCCTGCTCTATCGAATAAATAACCTTATCCGGCAACCAGACATTTTCCGGATCAAAATCAACAAAAGTTTCTGTTTCTTTGGAAAAAGAGCATAATCCTCCACCATTGGTCCCAAACCACATCGTACCTTTCCTATCTTCAAATAATGTTATCACAGAGTTACTCGTAATAGTAGTCAGGTCCTCCCGGATATGTTCAAAATGCTTCCACTCTTCACCAACTGTATTATAACAGAAAACGCCACGATTTGAGGTCGCAATCCAAAGATTATTGTACATATCCTCATAGATGTCAGTTACAGAAGCCATAGCACCGACATTTATCACAGTTATAAAATTATCCGATTGCGGATTATAACGACATAATCCCCAACTTGTTCCGACAAAGATTTCTCCTTTACGGTCTTTAAAAAGGCTTAGTACATCATTACTGCAAAGCGTATTCGGGATATTACGGGAATAAGTATAACTTTTAATATTCCCGGTCTTCAAATTCAACACATGCAATCCTTCAGCATAAGTTCCCACCCAAAGATTATCGCCCTCCAACAACAAGCTACGTATATCGTATCTTATATTCGATTTCTTCAAAGAATACTCATAAAAAGAATGAGTTTGTGAATTGAAAAACCACAATCCATTCCGGGTTCCCACCCAAACATTCTTCTCCCGATCTTCACAGAAAGGTCCTATCCCCCTATCTGCTTTTTCCATCCCCGTCAAAGACAGGGAATAAGTAGAAAAACGCTTCGACTGTTTAGACATATAATTTATTCCGCCGGAATTAGTCATTACCCAAAGCGTGCCTTCATTATCCCACATCATCGCGTGTACAGTCGGATCACTCAAAGTCCATAAACCAAACGGAGAGTCTCCCCTACGAAATGTTTTACGCTCACGGTCAAACAAATAAACGCCATTGTCCGTACCAACCAGCATTTCTTTCTCGCTATAGTCCATCAGACAAAGAATAGAACTGAAACTCTCTGCAGATGTATCATATATTTTTAATTCCCGACTTCCTTCCTGATAACACCCTAACGAATTCATCCCCACGCCACACCAAATCTCATGTTCAATACTATGGAGACAGTTAATCCTTTGATTGCCAATACTCAATTCGGATGAAACCGGATAGTTCTGCAGAAAAGTTCCCTCTTCATCAAAGCAAAGTAACCCCTCCTGCATAGAAGAAACATAGACAAGAGAATCCGTACCCTGGCAAATATCCCAGGCAAAAAAAGTCCGTATACTATTTTGAGTCAAAACATCTTTTGCCGGATCATAAATAAAGATGCCTTGCCCCAAGGTAGCGATCCAGATCAAGCCATTTTTAGTTTTTACAATTTTCTTGACTTCGCAACTAATAAACACTCCATATTTGGTTGTCTTATCGAAATACAAGAAATGATCGTCAGAGCGATCATAAATGTATAGTCCGGAACTTGTTCCTATCCAAAGGTCTTCACCCTCTTCCATCAGAGAACTGACAAAGTTGTTCCCTAAAGAATATTTGTCATTTAAAACATTCCGATAAATCTTATTTCCGCTACCATAATAGCAATTCAGCCCGTTACTTGTCCCTATCCATAAAAAGCCATAACTATCTTGAATTGCACACCAGGTTGTGTTATGAGACAGTCCGTTCTCTACCTGATATTTCTTAAAGGAAAACTCGGCAGATGCATTAATGGCTCAATACAAAGAGTAATAAGACTGATAAATGCTATTATTGACTTTTTCATATTATATACCCATGTCGATTCAGTGAGCCAAATATAGCTATTTTAGTAACCTAAGCCAAATCTCAAATTTATTTTCACTTGGAGAATAGATAAAAGCAACACAGATAACGTCTGTTTATATCATCGACGTTATCTGTGTGCCAAACAATACATTTTACCTCATTGTCTTCAGACGATTAATCATGCAATCCCTTTTTTCTCAAATAATCCAGCATGAATCCCGGACGATCAGTCTGAAGAATCCGTGCCCCTAGCTCTTCAATCAGATATCCATAGTTTCCATCCGGATCTTTTAAAGCCTGATCGTCTTCATGCCCTCCTGCAAGAGAAGCCCACAACGTATTGTACCAGATCCGACTCTTTCCCAGAATCATCGATTTCACTTTTCGAGGCAAAGGATTGGAAGAATCCGAATAAACCAATTCGAAGGCAGCAGGATGCAGCTGTGTCATATAGTCCCTGACCTTCTTTTCACCATCCTTTCCGTCAAGTCCTATCACCGGTATGTAAATCACTTTATCCAGATAATCTCCAAACTCACTTTTGACAGTTTCCACCGGCTGGCTTCCTTTCATTATCACCAAACTGGCAGTTCCGGTTTTCTCGAGCACAGCGTATACCTCGTCAAACACAGAATACGCCTTATCCAAGTTAAACATAATCTGACCTTTGCCTGCCAGCAATGCCTCTTCCAATGTTGGAACAGTATGTCCTGTCAGATTTCCATCCTTATCTTTCAGTTTCAACTTCTTGATTTCTGCCAATGTATAATCTTTAATCAATCCTTTACCATTGGTTGTCCGGTCTACACGGTCATCGTGCATCAATATTAATTGTCCGTCTTTAGTCTTGTGAATATCAATCTCCACAATATCCACTCCCATTTGTATGGCACTATCAATTGCCGCTACGGAATTTTCCGGTGCACTCCGCCAGTTCCCCCGGTGTGCCACGACTAACACCTGATCGGACTTCGGATCTAAAAATGCCTTACGGATCGTTTCTCCCCGTTGTGCAAACAATATAAGAGGTTGCAAACAACAGAATATCCCTAACCATATCAGTTTGTAATTTTTCATTGTCATTCGTTTAAATAAATTGTATCATTATTCTTGATAAGCTCCCGGCCACATCGCATTTTTATCACGCGGATTCCCCAACTGGTCAGTGGAAAAAGCATCCATCTCTTCCAACCATTTTCCAAACTCCTCACCTAAATTCTGGAAAGGACAACTATCCGGTTTAAAGCCGGTTGTGATCGCATTCTTAACAGCGTCAGAAGCAGTCCGGGTAAACTCATTCACATTCCCGTCCCAAGTATAGACAGAACGATTGGCATCCCATACGACATTTAAAGAGCTAATCGTACTGTTATACTTATCAAACTCTGATGTTGTAAACTTGTTGGTTGATGCAGGCATGATCGTACCGCCCATCAGATTATACCCTTTGGATGTCAAATGGCGAGTATCATCACCGGACATTTCAACAACCGGATTAGCTGCATTTTTATTCAGGATGATATTATTCATCAAGAATGATTGCCGGGCCGGCCAGGATTCACAACGGATAACGCTCCGCTATTTTGAGCACCATCCTCGATAATGGTAGAGTTTACAATACACATACTTCCCGCACCATTAATGGTTCCATCTCTACCACGATTATTGGTAACAGTTGTATTATTCATACATAAATGGCCGTTTGACATTTGAATAGCATAACCGAACTGTCCGCCTTCATTGCCTGTAATAGAGCAATTATTCATAAAAAGAATACACTCACTGCCATTGACACGAATCGCACCTCCACGCAAGATGCCTTGTTGTTTCTCAACTGCACATGATTTAGTTTGGCTGTCCCTGTATGCATAAATATACCAGAGCCACCGGCATCGCCAGAACCATTTACTCCCGCATTATAACACTTTTCAATGATACAATGATTCAACTGCAATGTTGCCTTCCCAGTACTACCATTCGCAATCAGGAATCCACCGCTATAGCCATTTATTTTCTCATTGGGATGATAACCGCAAGAGAACGTACAACCTTCAAATGTAATATCTATCTGGTTTCCTAATGTAAACAAGGAATAATCACCCGCATCCGCAATGCCGTTATTATTTGCATCTCCTGTGAAAGTAGTCAGATACCGGACAGGATCACGCTTGCTTAAATCCTTCCGGGTACTTTGAGGATCATATCCACCCACAACCTTTATTTCGACTTGTTTGCTATATCCGCTATACTCTATTTTCAGACCGGCTTCCTGATCTGCTATCAAATAGGTACCGCCTGCCACATAGATATTCTTACCATCCAATTTCTTAGCATTCGCAGTCGTGATCGCACTGTTAGTGTTAGTTCTCAATAGATTGCGTAACCCGTCTACTCCCATTGCATTATCCCAATCCATACCGGTAGCATTCCCTGTAGCATGCTCTTTCACATAATAAGCGTCCAATTGCAATTCCGTTGCATCTCCCCATTGATTGTACCAGTCTCCCATGGAGTGACAATCGGTTCACTCAATCTAATGACCGAACCTTCTACTTCAAAGTAAATTCATAACAAAATCCGGCCTTTATTGCAGGAATGCCCGGCAATACCAGATCTTCCCCTTTGTAATTTAAAGAAACGAAAGTACTATTAGGATTTGCAGCTCCCGGAGCTACGATCGCCGTATATTTACATCCGCTTTGTCCGGCTTTCCCTCCTTCAGGAATGGTGACATACGGTGAAACAAGTGCAGTTCCCGATGAAACATTTCCGTCCGTATATCCCTGATAGGAACCTATTTTAACTCCTAGAGCTTTACTTTGTGAGTCTATATCATCCAATGTCATGATAACTTTCGCCATTCTCCGGTTCATGTTCAGATGAAGGACACCCGCTCCCTCATTTACAGCATCCTCTACTGTGCAAGTCATGTAGTCTGCGCTCGCCAGATTTTCCAAACTCTGCTGATTAATAGGAAGAGAGAAGTTGGCTACGCTTGTTCCTTCAGTCACCGGATAAAAGGCAGAATAAGTAACAGGTTCATTTCCCCACCTAAGATAATAGTTATCCGTAGGAGCCCATTGCCCTTCGGACAACATATAAGTCACACTACCATCTTCGCAACTCAACAGAATCTGGTCTCCATTATTAAATTGCATTTGCTGTTCATTTGTTCCTGTAGGATTACTACGGTATATGCAGCATCAATAACAGCATTGATCTTGATTGCACCGGAGTCTTCATTGAACACGGCTATCTCTTTATCCGTATCACAAGCTGCCATACCCGTTAATATACATGCAGCCAATATATGTTTAGTAATTTTCATAACTCATCTCCTCCTTTTTATTTCTGATCGATAATCTGACCGGTTGCCCGATATTTCATTTGCATGGTAGCCAACCGTGCCGTTTCATTTACATTCAGTGTCAGCGTATGCTCTACTCCCTTTTGCAACTCAATGGGCTCTTCGGCAGTCCATATATACAATTTTCCGTCATAACTGAAATTGACAGAAAAGCCTTCTATTATTGTTTGCGGGAGAAGAATGCATTCATACCCATCCGTACCCTTATAGGGGGCGATAGTTGTAGCTACAGCATCTTCCCGTGGAATGACTACCGGTTCCGGCACTGACAAATCACAAATACCACCACTATTGTACCATTTACAGCCATATCGCCCAGTTTACTGATCGCCGCATCTTCCATACCATTATTTACCGTCACTTTTATAATCAGCTTGCTCATGGCATGATCCAAAGTAACTTTCAATCTACCATCTGCGGTGAGATCCTGTTTCGGATCAACCGTTGATTTAGTCAACAGGAAATCAGAAGCAATCACCTTTTCTTCGGTAGTCTGGTTGCTTTGTATGTTGATAGCTAACGGAGTGTCCAAACCAGCTTCCGAAATGTAAGGAGCATACGCTATTACTGTTACCGGAGTTCTTGCGTTATCCCAAAGCATTTGTTGCCCGTCCGCCGTATTCCAGTCATTATTAGATTTTACCATTTGCGAATTATAATCATAAGCAATGTTTTCACTGTTATGAATGATCAGTCCAAAACTCTCCAGATTACTTGCATCATATCCGGCACGCGACACAGGCGCATTCACTTCTGTCACAATACGGATTATATGATCTTCGGGAAAGTTGCCGGTCGGCTGCGTCCCGTCTTCAATGTTTGAACAGCCTGTCAGACTAATGACCAAAGCGGTCATTATATAAAATTTGTTTTTCATATCACAATTACTTTTTAAAGATTCAGTTGGACAATACAGCATCATAAGCTCCCATTTGCATCTTATCAGGATTGCGTGTCACGCCACGCTGATCCAATCCGAAAGCATCTTCACCCATCCATTCCACGAATACCTCACCTAAATTAACCATAGGAGAAGCAGCAGGATTGAAACTTTTCACAGCATTGATTACAGCTTGTTTGGTAGCATAACCACCCACCTGTCCGATCTGGTCAATATTCCACTTATAAACACCCTCTTCCGTCAGGTTGCCATTCACGAGGGTAGGATAAGCAGTATCAGAAACGCCCATTGTGAAATTATTAACTCGCTGATACAAGTTATATCCCATGGAGTAAGCTTCTTTATTCGCTCCGTTCAAAATGAAGCTTGGAGCGGTAGAATTCTCGGAAATCAACAGGTTATTAATAAACTTAGTATCACCATCAATAGAGGTTTCACATCGAAAGGCGCCATACTCCTGATCAATATCATGCCCTACAATCGTACTATTAGCGAGCATGAAACTACCTCCCCCGTTTAAAGCAGCACCTTTTCCCGGATTTCCGACAATGGTTGTGTTATTCATACAAATATGTCCCGATGATATCTGAATACCGACCCCAAAAAGTTCTCTTACTGAATTGCCAGTTATCAGGCAATTATTCATAAACACAACAGCCTTATTGCTGTTACACCGTATTGCTCCGCCACGGCTATCCGCCGCATTATCCAGGAACTTCACATTGTTCAGTTTCGAGCTCCCGGAAGCAATAAGAATAGCTGTACCTCCCGCTACTCCTCCTTGCCCGTTGACAGCTTCCGTTTTACAATCCCTGATAATACAATCCGTTAATTCGACAGAGGTGCTATTGACGTTACCATTGATATAAATTCCGCTACCACACTCGTTAGACTTGGCATCATTATTAGAAAGGTACCCATATTGAAAAGTAACTCCTTCAATCCCAATAATCCCTCCTTTCACCAACAATAGTCCGCAATCACCGGAATCAGCCTGATTATTACCGTTTACATCTCCGCTGATCACTGTCTTATACGTATCAATACGACGATTAGTCAGATCTGTCCCTTCGCTCAACAAACTATATCCTCCTTTGATCGCTTTAATGTCTTTGCGGATAATCACCCCGATCCTCCGGTCTCGGACATCACATATTTTCCCTGGCTCATGTAAATAGTACTCTTGGACAGATCGATAGATCCACTCAATAATTTGCGAAAACCAGCTACATCCATTGCCTGATCCCATGAAGTACCATCCATGTCCCCTTCACCGAATTGAGTTACAAAATAACTTTCCAGTCCTTTTTGCAAGACAACTTCTTCATCCAGATCATCATCATAATCAGTAATCATCGGAGGATCAACCATCTCATAATCTTCCTGACACGCCTGGCTCACTAAAATAGTGAAGGCCAGAAGCCCAATCTTTGATATTGTGAGCAACTTATTTTTCATTTTTCTTCATTTTAAACTTGTACACTAAATTGAAATAATTACAGTTCACCGCTTAACGGGCAATATCCGGATAACCGGGATTCTGTTTCAGATATTCATTCTGCTCCAATTGGGTCTGTGAAAACGGGAACAATTCATAATGAGTATCTGCATCCCGTTTCTTGTCCCACCATGCATCCTGAAATCTTCCGAAGCGGATCAATCCGTACGACGACGGCTCTCCGCAAGAAATTCCCGCCCCCATTCATCAAGCATTTCTTTTAGATCAAGTACCACGTTACCTTCCGGCTGATAAGCGATATCTGCAGTAAGTTTTCATAGTTGCGTTTACGCACGCTGTTCAACAGCTTGCCGGCCTCGCCTGCCTGTCCGAGACGAAGAAGGCATTCCGCCTGCGAATAAATAATCTCCGCCAAACGGATTTCCGTATAATCCGACTCTATAAAATATCCTCCATCAAACGGATAGAAAGGATACTTCACACAGTAAAGCCCCGAGTTGAAATCTCCGTTCCCCAGTTTAGACTCCTGATAATTCGGGTTGGCAATATAACCGGATTCTGCGTTACCTTCAAAACGTCCCACTTGATCAAGTAGGTAAAGGACATATTGATTATCCGGATTCTTGGCATATCCCCCACTAATACTGGAATTAGCTATTTTCCCTTCCATGAAGAACATACCTTCCCGTGTATTATTACTCGTATTTACATATTGTTTATAACGTTTATCGCCCGCATACTTGGCGAATTTCTGCGTAACCATGCCCAATTCATAGTCGAATATCTGCCGGGGACGTTGGTTATCAAAGCTTGGTGAAATTGCATATTTCGGATTACGGCTCCCATCGCCTTCTATTTTTAGGAAATACTGACAACCATACGGAAGTCCTCGTCCATAAACAGTTCTGTTGTCACCGTGTTCCCCACTTTTCAGATGCCAGCTGGTTGTTCCATAAGAACCGGAGAAACCAAAGATTACTTCATTACACATTTCATTGTTCCAGTCGAAGGGCTCGTACCAGTATCCGCAATTGCATAATAACCAAATTCTCCTCCGATGATACGTTTACACATATCAATACATTCTTGCCATTTAGGCTGCCCAATCCATTTTTCTGCGTTCAAATAAAGGCGTACCAGCAATGAAGCGGCAGCAGCTTTGGTAAACTGTCCTTGCTGATTGCCGTTACCGGATTGTCCGGTCTTGGATGGCAAACTCGGTAAACAGAAATCTTTTAATTCACCCTCGATGAAATCAAACATAACTTGTGGAGATACCTGTTTCCGATTCTCCGGTCGTTCATTTACAGCTTGATCGGAGCTTGTTGTTAGAACACAGTTACGGTAGCTATTGAACAGACGAAGATAACAGTAGGCCCGCATACAACGTAGTTGTGCCTTAAAACTATCAAATTCACTCTCACTTAGATTGAACTTGGAAGGATTCAGTTGGGCCAGTTCATCCAACACCAGATTACATTGACCAATACCAGCATACATGGACTCCCATCCGGATGTCCAATCTCCGGAATTAATGTCATCGTACTGATGATAATGATATTTTTCCCATTTACCGCCATCATACCACCAAGTTCCCCGAGTAGGCGTTATCAACTGATCCCCTGTCAGTTCTTCGTGTTCATGACGTCTGACAATGGATTCATAGATATGCTCAAACGGACGAAAAACGGCGTTGATAACATCCTGTTTGGTATTATAATAGTTTTGAGACATGACCTGATCATACACCGTTTCCGACAGATCTGTACAGGATGGCAAACTAATGACTGTACCTGCCATTATCCCTAATCCAATGATATATTTTGTTATTTCATAATCGTCTTTTATTAGAAACTTACTTGTAATCCTAAAATAAACTGAAAAGCAGACGGATAATAGTTATATCCTCCTCCGAAAGTACCCGGTGTCAGTCCGTTCACTTCGTAGGTAGAAGGATCTACACCGGTAAACTTCGTAAACGTATAAAGATTGTTGGCCGTACCGAACAAACGTATCTTTTCAATATATTTCTTATTCAGGTTCATGGTATATCCTAAAGTGACGTTGTCTATCTTCAGATAATCACCCGGTTCAATGAAGTAGTCGGTAATCACATTCTTACCTGTCGTGATATGTGCATTCTTCGAATAAGCGGTCGTCAACTGGTTGGTAGTCATGCTCTGCAATCCGAAATAGAAATCATGCACGTTGAATATGTCAAACCCGGCAGCACCACGGAGGCAACAGCCAAATCAAAGTTCTTATAAGTGAAGTTATGCGTCATAGAGCCGGTGAATTTCGGCAAACCGTTTCCGGTCACAGACTTATCCTCTTCCGTACCTTGGGCTACAGGAATCACATTCCCCTTTTTATCATAAATCAGCCAGTCACCTTTTTATCCACTCCTGCATAACGATATGTAAAGTAGTTACCAATACGTTCCCCCTCTTCAATCCGCTGCAAATATCCCGGATTATTCGGATTCGCCATGCTACAGGTAGAGTAATATTTTTGTCCTTTATATATATCGTTGGAAAAACTGACAAACTTATTGTTATTAGTAGCCCCCACTAATGTGAAACTATAAGTGAAATCCTTTGTCCGGACAGCATTTACTGTAACATCAAGTTCGAAACCGGTATTACGCAATGTACCTACATTGGTATAGATGGTGGAGAACAAATTGGGTGGTACCGGTACAGAATAATCTCCGAGCAAATCACTTTGTTTACGATGGAAATAGTTAAATGAACCGGTCACTTTGTGTGAGAAGAGTGAGAAGTCCAAACCCACATTCTGATTATGTCCTTTCTCCCAGCGCAATTCCGAGTTCGTATTTTTGCTCGGTCCCCATACATGAAAACGGTTACCATTGTATTGATACCAACCGAAAGCCCGGTAAGTAGCCAGAGAATTATAATTTCCTATTTCCTGATTACCTGTCACCCCATAATCATAACGTACTTTCAAGTCATCAATCCATGAAAGTCCTTTCATAAACTTCTCATCCGAGATACGCCAACCGACAGATACAGCCGGGAAATTACCCCATTTATGATTCTCGCCAAAGCGGGAAGACCCTTCGTGGCGTAAAGAGAAAGTAAACAGGTAGCGCTCTTTCCAATCATAATTAACACGTCCGAAGAAGCTGATTAACTTATGGTCATTCTTATAGGAGCCCATCATTGTTTTTCCATCTTTTGCCGCTTCCAGCCCGGAACCCAGATTATTATACGTCAATCCATCCGAAGAGAAATTCCAGTTTTCAGCAGACATTCCGGAATTTACACCATAATTATAGCTATACCCCACCATTGCACGGATCTGATGATTCTTGATACGTGTAGAGAAATTTGTTACCCATTCCAGATTGTTAGTCGTACTTTTGTCGAAGTCACGGCTGGCTTTTCCGGTGACGCCATCATTTACGTTAGAACCATAAGTAGACGGTGTAAACCATCCGTTAAATTTATCAACTTGATATTGAGAAATAGTGACCTGCGACTTCAATACCATGTCCGGATTCTTCGGATTAAACAGAGGCAGCAGATTAACGGCAGCCGTAGCATTCCATTCCAGCAACTTAATTTCCGTACCATTCTCTTCTTCATTCAATTGCTCTACGATATTAGAACCTTCCGTTCCACTGGGAAAACGATAGTACCCATTAGCCGATTCCGAATCATAAATAGGCATTGTCGGATTGTTTTTAATAGCATTGCTATATACATTGGCTGATTTGTTCCGGTCGATAACACGAGGAGTTATATTAGCAGAAAACGTGAATAGCCCGTCTTTGGTTGTATGGTTAATATTGGCACGTGCTCCATATTCACGACGGTCGGAACGCAAATCAATACCACGGGCATTACGATAGTCGCGGTCACCCGATAGTTGGTTCTCGCATTACCGCCGGAAAATGTCAATGTATGCATGTGAGTCACCCCCAATTGAGTAACGGCATCAAACCAGTCTGAATCAGCTCCCATATCGGAAAGCGGATTAGACACTGTGCGATAAGCACGGTATTCTTCCGCATTCATTATGTCGAGTTCTTTTTTAGCTTTATTAAAAGTAACGGAAGTACTATAGGTTGTATGAACCTGTCCATCTTTGGTCCCTTTCTTTAGATTAATCAGGATAACCCCGTTACTACCCCGCGTACCATAGATCGCAGAAGCAGCACCGTCTTTCAATACATCAATCGATTCAATATCGGCAGGGTTAATATTCGTCATATCACCTCCCGGCACTCCGTCTACCACAATTAACGGTCCTAAACCTGCATTACGGGAAGAGACACCACGAATCTGAATACTTCCTTGATTGTTCGGATCGGCCAGAGCTGTGTTAGAAACCGAAACGCTGGAAACTTCCCCTGCAAAAGCATGGAGCATCGAGCTGGATATCTGATTCAGATCTTTCGCACCTATATGCGAAATAGCCGAAGTCATTTCTTTCCGTTTCATCGTACCGTAACCCACCACTACCACTTCATTCAAAGCGGTCGATTCTTCTTTCAATACGATCTTCAATAACTGGCGGTTTTTAACAGCCACTTCTTGTGTTTCATAACCGATATAAGACACTTTCAGGTGTCCATTCTTAGGTACGTTCACCAGAAATTTACCGTCTATATCTGTAATAGTACCCTGTTTCGATTCTACGACTACTACGGAAGCGCCAATAACTGGTTCGCCCTTTTCGTCCGTCACCGTACCTGATATCTTACTTTCCTGCTGAACTTCCAAAGAAGCTCCCTTTACCTGTATACCGGAAAACAGTATCAGCAGTATACCTAACAGACAGGTACACGTTTTGAAATGAATATTCTTCATAAATAAATGATTTTATGTTAGATGATAAAGTTAACGCAATCCTCTTGCTTGTAAAGCGGAGATTAATACTTCCGGTGCATCTGTCTGTATCATACGTACTTCAGGATAAATCTGAAGAAGCTCATCCAGATAAGTCGCATTTATATCATATTCAGGTATTAATCCGGATAATACATGAAGCATATTGACTGTAGGAATCATCCCCTCACTGATAGCAGTCCCTATGGGAGTACTTTGTCCGTCGGGAGCATAAGAATATTGCACGAAATAATTGCCCGGAAGCCCAACCAGAGGTTTGTAAGCGCTTTGTGCCCATGTGTACACGTGTGCCTTTTTAGAAATAGACAACACTTCTTCTGCTTTCTGGCTACTGTTACAATAGAAAAAGACTTGTTCCATCATATCCAGTTCCTTGACAACATTCATCACCTCTTGGTAGAGGCTGTACGTGGAGAATAATCCAGATTGAAATATATTTTTCCACGCCCTGCTTTCAGAAACTCTTCCAATGTGGGCATCTTCTCATCGGTCACCCTTCCATTCCGGTCCAACAGATTATATTGCTGAATTTCAGCATAAGTCATTTTCGTAATATCCCCTGTGCCGTTAGTCGTAGCATTGATTGTCTGGTCATGGCACACCATAACTACTCCATCGCTTGTGAGATGAGTGTCACATTCAATCACATCCGCTCCTGCATTGATGGCAGCTTCTACAGCAGATACCGAATTTTCGGGAATAGTCTTGTCTGTTGTATGAGAGCGATGCGTCATAGCCCATACCATTTTGTTATCTGCATCCCTGAATTGCTTCATGCTTCTGTCAGTGCCAATAAGTCGTAAATACGGATCCTTTTCTGTACTGCATGCTCACCCGCTGTCACTAACATCGTGTAGTCACCACTTTGTGTATAAGCATGAGTGATAGGCGTAGCTGCTTTCCCTTCCTTGACTGTTCCGTCACCAAAGTCGACAGTAACGTCAGTATTACTGTCGATATTGTTAAACACCACTTCCACTACCTCTTTCAGCATAGCACGGGTGCTCGTTTGCAGATAAGGATTCTTTTTTACGGGATCATCATCTGAACATGCCATAAAACTAATTCCGCATAAAACAATTAAACTGTATGCATATTTTATAGCCAGTAATTTTAAAATTCTTCTCTTTATAAGAAGAAAGGACAATAGATTTTCATTTCTCATTGCGCGTTTTACATTAGTTGATTTATTTAATAGATTACGTTGCAAACATAAGTAATACGCACTAAAAAAAGGAA